>Ga0116154_10001502_pt1 | contig 19506 bp, 15 predicted proteins | sample AD_UKC030_MetaG_FD_89898 | JGI IMG/M metagenome (GOLD analysis project Ga0116154, IMG submission 89898) | Active sludge microbial communities of municipal wastewater-treating anaerobic digesters from USA - AD_UKC030_MetaG | ecosystem: Engineered > Bioreactor > Anaerobic > Digestate | place: USA...
AGGCCGGCAACGACACGCTCCTGGATCAAGGCGCGCTCGTACTGCGCGAGCGCGCCGAACACCTGGAACAGAAACTCGCCCGATGGCGTGGTGGTGTCCAGGTTCTCCGTCAGTGAGCGGAACGCCACCCGCTTGTCCTTGAGTGAGGTCACGAGGGCGAGCAGATGCGACAGTGAACGGCCGAGCCGGTCGAGCTTCCACACGACCAACACGTCGCCGGGGCGAACGAATTCGAGCGCCCGCGCCAAGCCCGCGCGGTCATCCTTCGCGCCGGAAGCATGATCCTCGAACAGATGCCGCGCATCGACGCCCGCGGCGAGCAGCGCATCGCGCTGCAAGTCCGTGCTCTGCCGGTCGGAATCTGACGACACGCGCATGTAACCTACCAACATAAGCGGAAAACCATTAAAAAGAGGTTTCCGTATGGTAGCGTCTGGCGACAGAGTTTTCCGCACAATTTTTCGACCACTCGGAGCTTGGTGCAGAGGACTGTTGAAGATCTGTCGACAAACAAGTGTTTTCCGACAGGTCTTGGCATAGCGCAGGCCCGCCTTGCAACGTTCTGTGAGTAGCGCTTAGTAATTACGGCGTATATACTTTGTTAGTATAAAGTGTCAGGAGCCCCCGATCATGTCAAAACAAGCTGTTTTCACGATGAAGCTGGAGCCCGAGTTGCGCGCCGAGTTCATGGCCGAAGCCGAAGCGGCCCATCGCCCGGCGTCGCAAGTGCTGCGCGAGCTGATGCGCGAGTTCGTTCAGCGCCAGCGCGAGTCGCGCGAGTACGACGAGTTCCTGCGTCGCAAGGTCGAGGCCGGCCGGGCTTCAATGCGCGCTGGAATGGGGCGATCGAACGATGAAGTTGAGGCCGAATTCGCCGCACGGCGTGCCAGTGTGGCGAGCCAGTCGTGAGAGTTGTCTGGACGCCCGAAGCGCAGCAAGACCGTGCCGATGTGTGGGACTACATCGCAGCCGACAATCCGCGCGCGGCGGTCCGGATGGATGAGATTTTCAGCGACGCGGCCGCCCGGTTGATCCAGCACCCCATGCTGGGCAAGCCGGGAAAGATTCCCGGGACCCGCGAGTTGATCCCGCACGAAAGCTATCGCCTGGTGTATCAGATCGACGGCGAAACGGTGTGGATACTGACGCTGGTTCATACTGCCCGCCTGTGGCCGCCTGTGCGCGATTAAGAGATGATCATGGCAACAATGAAACGGCGCGTTGACAGACTGCTTTCGAGCCAGACCGCGGTCGGCGGCAGGCGGCCCAGACTGTGTAAAAACGTGAACGAAAATGGCCTGCCGGGATCAATGCAATAGGCATTGGTGATGAGGCGGCTGAAATGAAGCGTTTTATCCAGGGCGAAAGCCGGACTCAAAGTACCTTGCTCCCCGCAGTGCTCGACGACTACGTCGCGGACACCAATCCGGTCCGGGTTGTTGATGTCTTTGTTGATGAGTTGGCGTTGGGCAGCTTGGATTTCGCGGGCGTTGATCCGGCGGCCACGGGGCGGCCTGCTTACCATCCGACCGTGCTGCTGAAGCTGTATATCTACGGCTACCTCAACCGCATTCCGTCGAGCCGGCGGCTGGAGCGGGAAGCCCAGCGCAACGTCGAACTGATGTGGCTCACCGGGCGCTTGATGCCCGATCACAAGACCATCGCCAATTTCCGCAAGGACAACGGTTTGGCGATTCGCAAGGTCTGCCGGCAATTCGTGGTCTTGTGCCAGCAACTCAACTTGTTTACGGAGGCGCTGGTTGCCATCGACGGCAGCAAGTTCAAGGCCGTCAATAACCGTGACCGGAATTTCACAAGCGCCAAATTGCAGCGGCGGATGGCGGAAATCGAGTCGAGCATTCAGCGTTACCTGACCGAACTTGAGACTGCAGATCGGCAGGAGCCGGAGATTGCCCAAGCCAAGGCCGGACGGCTCAATGACAAGATTGCGGCCCTCAAAGCCCAGATGCAACAACTCCAGGCTATCGAAACACAGCTGGCGCAATCGCCCGACGGGCAACTGTCCCTGACCGACCCCGACGCCCGCTCGATGAAGACCCGGGGCACCGGGATCGTGGGCTACAACGTGCAAACTGCCGTGGATGCCAAGCACCATCTGATCGTTGCCCATGAGGTGACCAACGTTGGTATCGATCGAGACCTTCTGGCCGGCATGGCGACACAGGCACGAGAAGCCATTGGTGGCGGTGATCTGACAGTGATTGCCGACAGGGGCTACTTCAAAGGTGAGCAGATTCTGGCCTGCCAGGAAGCGGGGATTACAGCCATCGTCCCGAAAACCAGCACCTCGGCAGCCAAGGCAGAGGGCCGTTTCGACAAGGCTGATTTCATCTACGACCCCGCGGCTGATGAATACCGTTGCCCGGCCAATCAGCGTCTCATCTGGCGATTCGCCCGCATTGAAGGCGGTCTGATGATCAACCGTTACTGGAGTTCAGCCTGTCCCCATTGCCCCATCAAGGCGCAATGCACACCGAGTGACTATCGTCGCGTCAGTCGCTGGGAACACCAGGCGGTGCTCGATGCCATGGAACGCCGGCTGGATTTGGCGCCCGACAGCATGCGCATTCGCCGGCAGACGGTCGAGCATCCATTCGGAACCATCAAGGCTTGGATGGGTGCAACCCATTTCCTGACGCGCAGTCTTGAAAAGGTGAGAACAGAGATGAGTTTGCAGGTCCTCGCCTACAACCTCAAACGGGTAATGAATCTCCTGGGCGTAGCGGAGTTGATGGCAGCGTTGCGAGCGCCCTGACGGCCTATCCGCAACCTCCAATTTCCCTCTACCTTCCGTTACTACCGAACGCCCCGCCAGGCACCTTTGCCAACCAGAGTTTTTACACAGCCTGGGCCACAAGCGGTCACCGGTCACCCAATCCGGATAGCGGTCGTCCGGGCGAGGCGGTATGCTTATGAGATGTCTGCCAGATTGGTCGCATCGCCTCGCAAAGCCGGCGACTGCTGCTTGTCCTGCATTGTTATTGTGTGTTTCGCGCAGTTTCTGTTCAGCTTTGTCCAACGCCTGCCCACCGACCTGGGGCGGACCTTCATCGCCGCGAGGCAGGGGCAGGCGTCGAACAAAGCTGAACATTTGCCGTCCGGTGATTTATACCGTTAGCCTTATCTTCCGATGATCGACCAGAGCGAAGCCATGCAAGTCCTCCTAGACGCCTGTCCGTCATTCGAGGACCAGTGGAAGCGGCACGTCGAAGCTTTTGGACACGACGTCTTGTACCCGGCGGCGGGAGAACTCGCCGCACATCTGCTGGAGCGCTTTCAAGCTGGAGCGACCGAGGCATTCAATTCTGTCGGAACTGCTATCGAAAGGTTGCACACCGAGGGAACGCCCTGGGTTCGAGAGTTCGCCACCATCGGCGTGCTCGAAGGAATTCAGAATGTTTGGAGCCACTCGACGACAAGCCCCGACGCATTCTTTCCGTTCCTCGGCCCGGAATCGCAGCGCCGGTGGCGAGGGCTCAACAGGTTCTGGTCAGGGGAGGCGCCCTATGTGGCCGTCAATGGGTAACCTTTTGCTGCAGCGGACGTTATGCCGCTAAATACGTTCACTCCCGGTTGGAAGCCAGTACATGTTGGCGTTGAAGGCGACAGCGTGTCCTTGCATGGCCTCAAACCATGGAAGCTAAAGTGGCAGAGCATCAGCCAGGAGCCAATCATTGTTCCGCATCCAAGCCATCACCACGAGCGACACCAAGCATGGGTATACGAAATTGAAAGTTCTGGGAAACGGGTCAGGTTTGCGGCAGGGGAGCTCTCCAACGGAGTCTGGGGTTTCTATGTTCCCGTCTAGCTCATCCGCTCAGGTATGCGGCATAACCCGGCGCTCCAGCCGACCATCAAAAAGCTGCGCTTTTTGCCGTCGGCTGAGCTAGCACGTTGGGCCGCATGAAGGACATGCACAAATTTCAGGTGTTTGCGGATTATCACCAGTTCTATCTGATGGATGCGAGCATCAAGCCGAATATCCCGGAAGAGGTGACTGAGCAAGACATGTTGAGGCGTCTGCGAGCTGCACCGCACATCGTCGTTTTTCATACGGAGTCCGCTGCGCATGTGCACGTAGAGGTGGTTTTCGTTTCCGAGCCAACCGAGGCCGAAGGTGCGTGGGAGCACCAAGCAGCGTTCAGTCTTTCGCTCCCGTCGGGAACGGCGGCTCTCTGCGGTTGTACGGATTTCGTTCCCGATTGCCCCCGCATAACCACGGCGCCCGGAAGCTACAGCGGGCACGCCTACTTCGCTGGCTCAACAAGCGGTGACGAGCGTTACTGCCTCGTGCTTTGGCCTGCTACTACCCAACAAGTCATTCCATCGGGCCTGTCGCGGAAAGCCGCGCCAGTTCGGTGACTTCAAACGTTGTGGCTCAGATTGACATCGAGTTTTTCGTGCGAGCGCTGAAGTCTGAGTGCCGCGACGCTGCCGTGACTGACTGCATTGCAAGCTTTTGTTCTCCGCCGGGAAGAACACCGCGGCCGGAACTTGTGCAGATTGCAAAATGGTTCATCGGTCTCAGTGACTCTGAAAGAACAATGGTCGAGTCAGCGATGGCTGAAGCGGCAGATGCAACGCTGTTCGGCGTTCTGTGCGTCCTTGATGGCGTCCGTGCCATAGAGGCTGAAGAGGAGAAAGCCGAGTATGTTATTTCTGCTGTACGAGCGGGCGAAACAACTCAAATCTCGCCCACCGAGACGTTCCTGCATGACATCTACCGATCAGAGCGATAACAGGCTGCCGCAGCCTACCGCCTTGAGGCCGGCTGAGCGGCAGCATTGAATGACAGCTTCCCTGAGAGCTCAACGGCGGCAACGGGTCGGGTGCCGTCGCGTGCGCAGTGTCAAAGCTGACATGACGAATACGTGAGATGGGCTGATGCTCGCCGTCCGGTCAGGCAGCTGCCCCCCTGCAGGAGTCACAGCAGTTGTATGCCACCCGCCATCCGAGACGTCAGTCGGCCTCATCCAGACCGGAACAATCTGGACGTGACGTCCGGCTGGCATTGCCGTGATCGAAATGGCGGCTAGTGACTGTTGGGTCTACCCCATCGACCGGGCGCGGGACAAGCCACGTTGATCGGCTGACGGAATTTTCGGCGGTTCCGGCTTAGAACCCCAGTGAGGGCCAAGTTTTCCGCGAGGTATCCACAACGCCGGCGGCCGCGGTGTCTCGCACACGGCTTCGACGGCGTTTCTGGCGCGTTTGCAGGGCCATAGACGGCCGCCAGCCCAGCGGCGAGGGCAACCAGCCCGGTGAGCGTCGGAAAGGCGCTGGAAGCCCCGTAGCGACGCGGAGAGGGGCGAGACAAGCCAAGGGCGCAGGCTCGATGCGCAGCACGACATAGCCGGTTCTCGCAAGGACGAGAATTTCCCTGCGGTGCCCCTCAAGTGTCAATGAAAGTTTCCAACGCGAGCCATTCGCGAGAGCCTTGAGTCCACGCTAGATCTATCTCATCTGCGCAAGGCAGAACGTGAAGACGGCCGCCCTGGACCTCGCCCGCGAGCGCCAGGCGCACGAGGCCGGCGCGCGGACCCGCGCCACGGCCCACGAGCGGACGCCGCAGCAGGAGCGCCAGAAGGCCGCCAGAGAGGCCGAGCGCGGCCGTGAGGCTTGGACGCTAGGGCAGGGCATGAAAAAGCCCGTAGCGGGCTGCTACGGGCGTCTGACGCGGTGGAAAGGGGGAGGGGATGTTGTCTACATGGCTCTGCTGTAGTGAGTGGGTTGCGCTCCGGCAGCGGTCCTGATCAATCGTCACCCTTTCTCGGTCCTTCAACGTTCCTGACAACGAGCCTCCTTTTCGCCAATCCATCGACAATCACCGCGAGTCCCTGCTCGAACGCTGCGTCCGGACCGGCTTCGTCGAAGGCGTCTATCGCGGCCCGCAACAGCGGCGAGAGCGGAGCCTGTTCAACGGTGCCGCCGCGCTCGCCGGCATCGCTGTCGCCGGCCTGCTCCTCAAGCACGGCCCCAACAGTGAAGTAGCTGATTGTCATCAGCGCATTGACGGCGTCCCCGGCCGAAAAACCCGCCTCGCAGAGGAAGCGAAGCTGCGCGTCGGCCGTTTCCATCTGCGGTGCGCCCGGTCGCGTGCCGGCATGGATGCGCGCGCCATCGCGGTAGGCGAGCAGCGCCTGCCTGAAGCTGCGGGCATTCCCGATCAGAAATGAGCGCCAGTCGTCGTCGGCTCTCGGCACCGAATGCGTATGATTCTCCGCCAGCATGGCTTCGGCCAGTGCGTCGAGCAGCGCCCGCTTGTTCCTGAAGTGCCAGTAAAGCGCCGGCTGCTGAACCCCCAACCGTTCCGCCAGTTTGCGTGTCGTCAGACCGTCTACGCCGACCTCGTTCAACAGGTCCAGGGCGGCACGGATCACTGTATTCGGCTGCAACTTTGTCATGCTTGACACTTTATCACTGATAAACATAATATGTCCACCAACTTATCAGTGATAAAGAATCCGCGCGTTCAATCGGACCAGCGGAGGCTGGTCCGGAGGCCAGACGTGAAACCCAACAGACCCCTGATCGTAATTCTGAGCACTGTCGCGCTCGACGCTGTCGGCATCGGCCTGATTATGCCGGTGCTGCCGGGCCTCCTGCGCGATCTGGTTCACTCGAACGACGTCACCGCCCACTATGGCATTCTGCTGGCGCTGTATGCGTTGATGCAATTTGCCTGCGCACCTGTGCTGGGCGCGCTGTCGGATCGTTTCGGGCGGCGGCCAATCTTGCTCGTCTCGCTGGCCGGCGCCACTGTCGACTACGCCATCATGGCGACAGCGCCTTTCCTTTGGGTTCTCTATATCGGGCGGATCGTGGCCGGCATCACCGGGGCGACTGGGGCGGTAGCCGGCGCTTATATTGCCGATATCACTGATGGCGATGAGCGCGCGCGGCACTTCGGCTTCATGAGCGCCTGTTTCGGGTTCGGGATGGTCGCGGGACCTGTGCTCGGTGGGCTGATGGGCGGTTTCTCCCCCCACGCTCCGTTCTTCGCCGCGGCAGCCTTGAACGGCCTCAATTTCCTGACGGGCTGTTTCCTTTTGCCGGAGTCGCACAAAGGCGAACGCCGGCCGTTACGCCGGGAGGCTCTCAACCCGCTCGCTTCGTTCCGGTGGGCCCGGGGCATGACCGTCGTCGCCGCCCTGATGGCGGTCTTCTTCATCATGCAACTTGTCGGACAGGTGCCGGCCGCGCTTTGGGTCATTTTCGGCGAGGATCGCTTTCACTGGGACGCGACCACGATCGGCATTTCGCTTGCCGCATTTGGCATTCTGCATTCACTCGCCCAGGCAATGATCACCGGCCCTGTAGCCGCCCGGCTCGGCGAAAGGCGGGCACTCATGCTCGGAATGATTGCCGACGGCACAGGCTACATCCTGCTTGCCTTCGCGACACGGGGATGGATGGCGTTCCCGATCATGGTCCTGCTTGCTTCGGGTGGCATCGGAATGCCGGCGCTGCAAGCAATGTTGTCCAGGCAGGTGGATGAGGAACGTCAGGGGCAGCTGCAAGGCTCACTGGCGGCGCTCACCAGCCTGACCTCGATCGTCGGACCCCTCCTCTTCACGGCGATCTATGCGGCTTCTATAACAACGTGGAACGGGTGGGCATGGATTGCAGGCGCTGCCCTCTACTTGCTCTGCCTGCCGGCGCTGCGTCGCGGGCTTTGGAGCGGCGCAGGGCAACGAGCCGATCGCTGATCGTGGAAACGATAGGCCTATGCCATGCGGGTCAAGGCGACTTCCGGCAAGCTATACGCGCCCTAGGAGTGCGGTTGGAACGTTGGCCCAGCCAGATACTCCCGATCACGAGCAGGACGCCGATGATTTGAAGCGCACTCAGCGTCTGATCCAAGAACAACCATCCTAGCAACACGGCGGTCCCCGGGCTGAGAAAGCCCAGTAAGGAAACAACTGTAGGTTCGAGTCGCGAGATCCCCCGGAACCAAAGGAAGTAGGTTAAACCCGCTCCGATCAGGCCGAGCCACGCCAGGCCGAGAACATTGGTTCCTGTAGGCATCGGGATTGGCGGATCAAACACTAAAGCTACTGGAACGAGCAGAAGTCCTCCGGCCGCCAGTTGCCAGGCGGTAAAGGTGAGCAGAGGCACGGGAGGTTGCCACTTGCGGGTCAGCACGGTTCCGAACGCCATGGAAACCGCCCCCGCCAGGCCCGCTGCGACGCCGACAGGATCTAGCGCTGCGTTTGGTGTCAACACCAACAGCGCCACGCCCGCAGTTCCGCAAATAGCCCCCAGGACCGCCATCAATCGTATCGGGCTACCTAGCAGAGCGGCAGAGATGAACACGACCATCAGCGGCTGCACAGCGCCTACCGTCGCCGCGACCCCGCCCGGCAGGCGGTAGACCGAAATAAACAACAAGCTCCAGAATAGCGAAATATTAAGTGCGCCGAGGATGAAGATGCGCATCCACCAGATTCCCGTTGGAATCTGTCGGACGATCATCACGAGCAATAAACCCGCCGGCAACGCCCGCAGCATCGCGACCGTCATCGGTGAGAAGTTCGGCAGGTATTGGGTGGTGACAATGTAGGTGCTGCCCCAAATGGCAGGTGCTATCGCTGTGAACAATAAATCGGGCGTGCGTAATGACATGCGATTACAAGACCTCCGCTACGGCGATGGGTTTTTGAGAGTTGCAGAGGGTCGGCCGGGAATCATGAAAAATTCCCCGTTTTTTCTCTAAACCGCTGATTCAGCTTCGAGAATCCGAAAACCATCCGCTAACACCTCAACCTTTCGCCGGAAATCCAGCACATAATCACCAAAGCGATTGATGTGTTCCATACGGTATGGGGCCAAGCCAGCCAGGACTTCTTGGTTGATCAGCACACCCTCAGTCTGGAGTTGCTTCAACACCCGGCTCATTCCCACCACGTTGTGCAGGATGACCATGTTGGCAACGAGATGGTTGTACTTGATGACCTTGCGTTGCTCATAACGAAGGTTCTCGGCGATCTCCCCTTCTCCGCCGAAGAACAACTTCTTCGCGAAACCATTGAACTGTTCAGATTTGTTGGTTTCCGCATGGATGAGCCCGCGCAGTTCAACGTCGCCCACGTATTTCAGCAAGAACATGGTTCGGACCACCTTCCCCAGTTCCCGGAAGGCGAAATACAGCTTGTTCTTGCGGCTGTAGGTGCCAAGCCGGCGCAGGATGGCGGAGGCGGAGATTTTCCCGAGCTTGATCGAGACCGCTACACGCAGCATGTCCGGCAGATGGGTTTCGATCAACGGCCAGTTGATGTCGTCGCTGAACAAGCGGTCGATGTGCTGGAACTTCTTGCCCCCTTCCGGCCGATGGAACACCAGATCCTTGATACCCCGGATACGGGGCATCAGCTTGATTCCCAGTAAATGCGACAAGGCAAAGACCGTGTAGCTCTGGGCTTGTGTATCGCCGTGGATGGTGTCTGGCCGAATATCCGAGGTGTTGGTCATCAGCCCATCAAGGATATGGGTTCCCTCGTAGGTGCCGCAGGAAATGAAGTGGCTGAACAAGGCGATGAACTTGTCGGAGACATGGTAATAACCGATACCGCCATAGCCACCGTAACGGATGTGGTGCTCGGAAATCAGGTTCTGCTCGTAGAGATTCCACTTGGTGCCATCGGCCGAGGCGTGTTTTCCCGAGCCCCAGTAGCTGGGCAACTCGAACTTGTTGTAGGCATTGATGACCTTGACGATGGCTTTTTCCAGCGCTTCTTCTGTGTCGTACTTGATGTTGAGCCAAGCGACTTGCTTGCGGCTCATTCCGCGAATCGAACGGGCCGTCTGGGTCGGCCCAAGGTTGCAGCCGTAACAAAACAAGGTGCTGATCACCCTTGGGCGTAATTCTTCGATTCGGCTTTCGGTTCCCATCAAGGGTCGGAACAGCTTGTGCAGTTGCAGCCAGCGTTCAGTATCGATCAGTACGTCGACGATGCTGACGTTCTCCATGTGCTCCGTGATCAGATGATCGATCTGGCGGATGCCAGGCTGCAGTTCGCTGGTCGGTGGTTTTTTCAGGATCAGCCGGCCATCGACGATCTCGGCGTAGGCATTTTCTGGGAATGCGGCATCGACCGCTTCAGCGGTTTCCAGCAGGGTAGACTTCAATGCTTGGGTAAAGGCCTTGGGATCGGTTTCGACGCCCGTCACCTGGCCATATTCAATCAGTTCGCGATTCAGGGTTTCATCGTCAACCAACTGTTCGCGATAATCGTCGTAGCGTTCGCCATGCGGAATGAAAAGATCGCCTGACTTTAGCTCATCGCGAATGGCGTACATGACTGCCAGTTCAAAGTAGCGGCGATTGATGGTGGCGATTCGTCCATCGGCGCGCTCCGTAACAATCAGCTTGCGCCAAGCGGCGGGCAGCCATTGGAGATCTCGTTCAGCATCCAGTTTGACCAGGGAAATCGGCACTACCTCGTGCCGCGTGCTGCGTAGCTCCTGCAATGCTTTCATCATCCGGATCAAGGTGTCGTCCTCGCTGCTGCTCTGCGGATTGATGATTTCGATGCAGTTGAGCAGTTGGGCGCGCACGGCCTTGTAGGGTTGAACGAGGAATGGCAGATGATTGCGGCCGGCGTAAGCCATGTGTTCGTCGCAGATGGCCACCAAATCATCTACATCGGCGATCAGGCTGGAGCCGATGGCTTCCACTCGCTGATGGTCGGTGCCGTTGATCTGATAAGCCAGTAATACCTCCTTCAATTGCCCGATCAGACGATCCGTACGCTGCAGATGTTCTTGTTGGTATTCCCCCAACTTGGTACGGGCCTGATTGTCCAGGTTCTGGAGCATGCGGACGAACAGATCGGCCGCATCGTCGAGGGTCTGCGCAAATTGCGAGCGGATATAAATGACCGCCAGCGCGTAACGCTTCTGCGGTTTCAGTTCCGCCATCTCGCTGGCATTCAGGGAGCGGGCGATATAGCGATATTGCTTGAGTTTGGGGACTGGAATGTCCGGTTGGGGCAGTTGTTCAACCAGTAATTGCAAGCGCCGGATGTGTTGGAGGTAGGAGCGGGTTTCCTTGTTGGTTGGTTTCTTCGGTTCCCGCTTCAGCATGTTCCAGGTTGTGCTGGATTCATCCTTACTGACCTTGAACAGGCTGTCGATCCGTTCTTTGACCTTGGTGTCGAGTTGGTTGGTGATACCCGCGAAATGCACCTCGTGAATCTTTTCGCGGGCTTGGATGGCCAATCGATCCAGGACCGTAAAGCCGGGCAATTCATAGCGATGATGGACCAGTTCCTCCAGCATCACGTTGATGATGTCGGCCACGACATGGCGATTGTCGGCGGCCGTCTCGGCAATATGCTGTAACCAGGCCCGGCCCTCCTGAATTAGCGGGCGGACGTTCAGGTAGCGGCGCAGCGATTCGACCAACCGCTCGCGTCCGGTTGATCGATCGAACTGCAACAACTCGTCCAGCCTCGGAGGACGGGCGAATCCCGTTTGGGCGACAATATGCTGACGGATGGTGGTCGGTACATCCTTGAGGCGGATGAAGTAACCTAGGCGCTGAAAAAGCTTCAGGTAGAGAAAGGCTGCGGTACGCGCTGTCGGCCGTTTGACGGTCTTGTCGATGAAAGCAATTTCATCGGGCGTCAGGGTATAGACCTCAACGAGATCCTGCGCCGACGGGTCTGCCTTCAGGCGGGGATACGCGGTCTCGTGAAGTTGGGTCATGCAGAATCAGTCCCAGTGCCTGCCACTGGCCGGGTCGCGGCAGACCGCCTCCAGGAAGCACTCACGGGCATCGGCAATACGATGGAGTTCGTCGAGCAATGCGTAGAGGTGATCGTCCAGGAGATCGGTCGAGGGCGTTGGGACGGAAATTTGATATCGACGGCCGTCCTTGTCCAGAGATCGTGCTTGAAATCGGGCAAGACAGGTACTTGCCATATCCCGCAAGGCATTGGCGACGCCGCGTCGGCCGCCGTTGAAGGCAGATAGATCGATGGAAACCTCGATCATTGTGAGTGTGACCTCGGCCAGACTCGGCAGTTGCGGAGTCGAAACGGGCAATTTTTCCGGCAGAGCCCGATCCAGGCCTTGCTCGAAACGCGCTATCTGGTCGGTGCTGATCCCATCCAGATAGCGCATGGCAGCCTTCACGTCGCGCCAGCCGACGTAGGTCATCAGCTCCCGGATATCCCAGCCACTCATGCCCGCCCACTGGGCAAACCCACGACGTAGCGAGTGACTGCTGAAGGCATCGGCATCGGCTACGCCTGCCTGGCTCAGCAACTTTCGGAGCATAGGAATGATGCTGCTCGGGGTTAGTTCAGTTTCGGACAGATGCCCCCAGCGATCGATCTTGCGGAATAGCGGTCCCGTCGTCAGTTTAGACAAGGCCAGCCAGTCTTCGACTGCCTCGACCGGGCACAGCCGGGAAAGCGCAGGGCAAGAGTAGCTTCGACCTTCTAGGTTGCGATCCCCCTTGCTGCGGGGCAAAAAACAGGTCAGCCCCTCGCCGGGCTTGATCTCAATGAATTCGATGCGAAGGTTAGCTAGTTCGTCCGAGCGGAACCCGCGCCAGAACCCGAGGAGAACCAGGGCTCGATCCCGCGTGTGTCGCAGGGCATTGGCCGAATCCCCCCGGCTGATTGCAGCAGCCGTGGCCGACGTCAGCCAGTCGGTAACGTTGCGCAGGATTTCAAGCTCCAGCGGCTTGGCCCGTTTTTCCTTGGCCGGATGCAGGGTTCGGATACCTTTCAATAGTTGCCGGATCTTCGGGGCTTTGGTCGGGTCCGGAAAGCCATGATCCTGGTGCCAGCGCGACAGCGCCGCCAGGCGGTGTTTCAACGTATTGAGGGACAGGGATTCGGCATGGTCGGAGAGATAACGGGCAATCGAATCGATCGTTGCCGGCAACAAACCGCCCCATTCCACCTCGAAATGCCGGATAGCCGACGCATAGCTGCGCCGGGTATTGGCGCGCTCGGCGGCATCGAGGTAGAGATCGACCCGGCTCATCGCTGTCCTTGCCAGGGGTTAGATGTGGGCACGCAGCGGCAGCGAAACTTGCGGCTCAAGCGCCTCCAGCACGGCATGGGCCTTGAGGATGTCCTGATGCAACTGGGCGTGCTTTGGCGCATGCACGGTCACCACGAGCGCGTAGCGGATGGCCGGGGCGCCGGACGATGCGAGGCCGCCGGCTTCGCGGGCGTTGTAATGCACGTCGAATACCGGTTCGAGCAGACTGCTGCCGTAGTAGCTGTGCTCGGCGTGCAGGACCGTTTCCCATTTGCCCAAATCCGCCCGCAGTTCGGCCTCGGTCCGGAAGTCCGCTGACGGGAAGAAGCTCACCGACGAGGCGTTGGCGGCACCGGCCTTGCGCTTGCTGCTGTTGGGCCGGAAGGTGATGCCCAGGCCCGCCTTTGTATAAGCGCCGGCGTCCTGCGGGTCGACCGGGCTCGCGTAGCAGAAGGTCGCCCGCAAGCGTACCTTGCCCTCCAGTTGGAAGGTCGGCAAGGGGATGGGCGCCCGCAGGAACTTGCCGGGGCGCAACTCGCCCTGGTAGATGATCCGGGCTTCCCCGTCCTCGCAGGTGATCAACCGGTTGATGTCGGCTGGCACGCGACCCCAGCCGACGTGATGGACGTCGTGTTCGTCCTTGCTCTCACAGCCATGGATCAGGAGCGTCTTGATGGTCAGCGGATGCACGGGGGCACCGAGGATGGCGCGGATGCCGACCGCCGAGCGCAATGCGAGCGGCGCCGCGAAACTGGTCCCCAGCGTCGCAGCCAAGTTCGGCCGGCTGCCGGGGGCGGCGACATGGAAATAGTCTTTGGGCGCGCCGCCGAAGGCCACCACATCGGGCTTCCTCCGTCCTGGGCTCCGGCCGGGGCCGGTGGCGCTGTAGCTGGCCCGCATCCAGTCATCGCCGCTCCGATCGGCGGCGCCCACGGACAAGGCGTTCACGCTGTCGGACGGCACCTGGATACGGTTAAGGCCGAGGGCGGCATCGCGTTCCCCGTTGTTGCCGACGGCGACGGTCATCAGGGTTTCGCCATCGCTCAGGATGCTGTCGATGACGGCCGTCCAGGCATGGACATCCTGGTCCTCGACCGGCAAGTCCGGTCCCAGGCTGAGGTTGATGAACTGGTACTGGCGCGAGAGCAGGACAGTTTCGACATGGCCGAGCGTGCGATACAACTCGTACGGGTCTTCCCCGTCGATCTTGGCGTCGAGAACCCGATGGTGATCGACCGGCGCATAAGGGCGCTCCGCCGTCGCTTCCGGCTCGATCGGCCCAAACAGGAGGGCCGACGTCACGCCCAATCCGTGTTCGTTGAAATCGGCCACGTCGCTGGCATCCTCGTCGGCCAGGAAATAGCGCCGGACATAGCGGTCGAGCACGTGTTCTGCCGGCAACCCGCCATCGAGCACCGCCACCTTGGGTTCCCGGGAGAGGGGCTCGCCGCTGGGAAGGGCAAACGATACGGCGAGTGGCATGCTGCGGGTCACCGGACGGGCAGCGCGCAGGTGCGGCATCGGCCGGACCACGCGGGTCAGCGTGAACTGGGCGAGGCGTTCCAGGCCGGCGGCATTGCCCTCGACTGCGACAAAGAGCAGGCGGCCCGCCTCGAATTCGAACTCCCCATTGACCATGAAACCGCAGTCGTTGGCGTAATCGGCAAACCAGGCGCGGACATCGGCGGCATCCCCTTCCGGCGGCAGGTGTAAGCCGACCTCGAAGACATGCCCGACATGGGCGCCCTCCAGATGCAGGCGATCAGTCGGGGTCATGGCAGCAAAGGTCTCGATACGGGCGAATTGTTCGGCGACCGGTAATTGCTCATGCAGGCTCCGGGCAAAGTCCGGGAAGTTCTGCAACGCGGATCGGGTGCCGGCGACGAAAAGTTCCGTGGTCTCGGCTTCGGGCGGTGCCTTCTTCTGGGTCTGCCGGCGCGGCCGGATGCGGCGGGTGCGCGACCCCAGCGAGGCCAGGCCGACCTGATCGAGCAGCAGCTTCGGGAAAAAGGATTTGGCCAAGTAGGCCGGGTGCAATACCAGACGGGCCACCGCCAGGTCGTCGGCGCAAGCTTTGGGCGGCAAGGCCTCGAAGAGTCTGTTGGCCGCCTCGATCTCGGGAACGATGGTCCGCTTCGCCTCACTCAAGGTATAGGGATGCGCCTTGTCACTGGGCTTCTTCTTGGGAGCCTCGATGGGATAGGTCAGCAGTTCGGCGCGGCCGATCAGGTATCGCGTGGACATTTACTTGAGTCCCCTTCCTTTGCGGGGCGACGGCCCCGCATGTTTGCGGATGGTGTCGCGGGCGACACCCGTCATCTGGCTGATTTGCATATGGGTGTGCTGGCCGGTCTTGGCCAGTTCGATGGCGAGGTTCAAGCGCTCGATTTTACTCAGCGCCTCCTGGCGCTGGCCGATGGCGCTGCTGATCAGCTTCTCGATCGGCGCCGTCTGCAGGGCATGGCCGCGGCGCAAGGCATTGATGCTGCGTTCCACGTCCGACAGCGACTGCCCCTGCAGGCCGGCGGCCAGCACGTTGATCCACGACTCGAATATTTTCCGGTCATCGCCCAGGAAGCGGTTGATCGCCACCGAGATCGCCGCAGCATCCGGTGCATCGAACTTGAGGACCAGATCGAAACGGCGCCACAACGCCGGATCGACCAGTTCCGGGTGATTGGTCGCCGCCAGCAGCAGCCCGCTGTCCGGCCACTGATCGACTTCCTGCAGCATCACGGTGACCAGGCGCTTCAGTTCGCCGATGTCGGACTCGTCGCTACGTCGCTTGGCGATGGCGTCGATTTCATCGAGCAACAGGACAGCCGCGTGCTTCTTGGCATGATCCAAGGCCGCCCGCAGGTTGTTGCCGGTCTTGCCGAGGAGGCTGCTCATCACCGCCGTCAGGTCAAGCACCCACAGGGGTTTGCCCAGGGCACTGGCGATCCAGCGGGCCGAGAGCGTCTTGCCGACGCCGGGCGGTCCGACCAGGATGGCCGAGCGGGTCGGACTGATGCCGCGCGCAGCCAGCCGCTCGCGTTCCTGGCGCTCGCGGATGATGGCCCCGATAGCGTCATGGACGCTCCCGGGAAGGATGGGGGGCGCCAGTCCTTCGCGGTCATCGAAGACACGGATCAGCGCCAGGCGGGAATCGCCGTCGACGGGCAGCGGTGCCTCATTCGGCTCCACCACCGGGGCACCTCGGCGCAGCACAGAATTGCCGGCGGAGCGGGTTTGGGAGGCTTTCAGGGATTGGTCAAGGCGGGCGGCCAGTTCGGGGCGCTGCTGCCGGTACTTGCGCACCAGGCGTGCGAGCAGCAGCCGGGTATCCTCGTTCGACTCGGCGGCGGCGAGGCGCGCCAAATTGGCGAGGTCGTTCTCAATATCGTCTATCTCGCCTGTCGGCTTTTTTTCTGCCACAAAATACCTGCTGTCGTTCGGTGTTGATTATGGCGAAGTTTATGGCGAAATGGAGTTTTCGTCAATAGAGCCGGTGGGCGATCAACGCGGAGCGGCTGATGGACAGCCAAACAACGAGACGCTGCCCGTCAGTCTGATGTTCACTCAGGCGTAGGCCGGCGCCGCATAAGCCCTGGGCGGAGCAGGCTGATTGCCGCTTCTGAAGAAAAGCCAAGACGCTCAGCTTTTCCTGCCCTCGGGTTCATGGGAAGCAGCGACCAATTCATGCAGGATGCCGCACTCCCGGGCGGTGTGGTTTTCGCCGCATCGACCCCGTAGCGCCACGAGTTGCTTTTCCAGGGCCAGCATGCTGTTCAGTCGCTCCCGGACGCGGCCCAGTTGCTCCTCGATCAGCCGATTGATATCCCCGCAATCCGCCTCGGGGTGAGCCACGAAATCCAGGAGGCGCTTCACCTCGGCCAGGGGTATGTCGAGCGCCCGACAATGGCGGATAAAGGCGAGGCGCTCCACATGCGCCGCGTCGTAATTGCGATAGCCGTTGGCCTCGCGGGCAGGCGGCGACAACAGCCCGATTTTTTCGTAGTGACGGATGGTCTCGATATCCACCCCAATGGCCTGGCCGAGTTCGCCGATGCGCATACATCCTCCTTCTGCGGTCTACAAAGATACCCCATTCCCCCCGGAGTGACTACGGGGTTTTCAGACAGCTTCCGATGGAGAAGCCGGACCGTCGTTGGTTGAAAACCTTTCCCACAAAAGGCCTTGACCCTGTAGCCGCTACAGGGTGTTCAATGGGCCAGATCTAGCTCTATCAGCAGGACCGATCATGGGTGAATGCACCTCCAAAGCCTGCGGCTGCAAAGCGCCGCCTGTCGTCACAACTGCCCCGGCACCGACTATCCCGGGGGGAATGCGCACGACCCTCGCCATCGCCAAAATGGACTGCCCGACCGAGGAAGCGTTGATCCGCAACAAGCTGGGCGGGATGCCAGGCGTCGGTGCCCTCGACTTCAATCTCATGCAGCGCACACTCACCGTGACCCATGCACCGGAAGCACTGGAAGCCGCCATCACGGCTATCCGTTCACTGGGCATGGAGGCGGTCCTGGCCCAAGAAGGCAAGGCCGGTGAAGCAGCAGCGCCGGAGAAATCGCCCTGGTGGCCCCTTGCCCTGTCGGGCGTAGCGGCGACCCTGGCCGAGGTGGTGCATTGGCTCAATGGCGGCCCCCCCCTGCTGGAGGCCCTGCTGGCCTTGGTCGCCGTCCTCGCGGGCGGCCTGCCGACCTACAAGAAGGGCTGGATTGCGCTGCGGAACCGCAATCTCAACATGAACGCCCTGATGTCCATCGCCGTGACCGGGGCGTTCCTGATTGGGCAGTGGCCGGAAGGGGCCATGGTGATGTTCCTCTTCGCCCTGGCCGAGGTCATTGAAGCGAAATCCCTCGACCGGGCGCGTCGGGCAGTCCGGGGCCTGATGGCCCTCGCGCCCGAGAAGGCGACGGTCCGCCAAGCCGGCGGCAATTGGGTTGAGGTTACCGCCGCAGCGGTCCCCCTGGATGCCCGCGTCCGGGTGCGCCCGGGCGAGCGGATCGCGCTGGATGGGATCATTGTTTCCGGCCGCTCCGCCGTCAATCAGGCCCCCATCACCGGTGAGAGCCTGCCGGTCGAGAAAGCCCAAGGCGACCCGGTATTCGCCGGCACCATCAACGAGTCGGGATCCTTTGAATACCGAGTGACCGCCACGGCGACCCACTCGACGCTGGCCCGCATCATCCACGCCGTGGAAGCGGCCCAAGGGTCGCGGGCTCCTACCCAGCGCTTCGTGGACCAGTTCGCCCGTATCTATACGCCGGTGGTTTTCGTGATCGCTATCGGTATGGCGGTCGTTCCGCCGCTGGCTCTCGGCACGCCCTGGTTCGATGCGATCTACCGGGCATTGGTGCTGCTGGTCATCGCCTGCCCCTGCGCCCTGGTCATCTCGACGCCGGTCACTATCGTCAGCGGGTTGGCGACGGCAGCCCGCCACGGCATCTTGGTGAAGGGCGGCGCCTATCTGGAAGCAGGACGCCAGCTGACCGTCATCGCCCTCGACAAGACCGGGACGCTGACGCATGGAAAGCCCGAACAAACGGACTTCGCCAGTCTGACGGATAGTGACGAAACCAGGATCCGCAGTATCGCAGCCAGTCTGGCCGGCCGCTCCGACCATCCGGTATCGCAGGCGTTAAGCCGGGCGGCCGAGGCAGACGGCATTCCCGTCCGGGAGGTTGGGGATTTTTCCGCCATTCCGGGGTACGGCATCCGCGGCCAGGTCGATGGCCGGTCTTATCAACTCGGCAATCACCGACTGGCTGAGGCACTGCACCTGTGCTCGCCCGCATTGGAGGCCCGGCTGGGCGAACTGGAACGTCAGGGCAAGACGGTCGTGCTGCTGATGGACAACCTTAGGGCACTGGCACTCTTTGCCGTGGCGGACACGGTACGGGAGACCAGCCGGGAGGCCGTTGCCGAACTCCATGCCCTGCATGTGAAGACCCTCATGCTCACCGGCGACAATCCCCATACGGCAGAAGCCATTGCCGCCCAGGTGGGCATTGACGAAGCCCGGGGCAACCTATTGCCCGAATCCAAGCTGGCCGCCATCAAATCACTGCTCTCACCGGCAGCCAAGGTCGGGATGGTCGGTGACGGCATCAACGATGCGCCGGCGCTGGCTCAAGCCGATATCGGTTTCGCCATGGGTGCCGCCGGCACCGATACCGCCATTGAAACGGCGGACGTGGCGCTCATGGATGACGACCTGCGCAAGCTGGCGGTGTTCGTGCGCATTGCCCGCAGCACGGCGTCGGTGTTGCGGCAGAACATCGCCTTGGCCCTGGGCATCAAGGCCGTGTTCATTGGGCTGACCTTTGCCGGCCAGGCGAGCATGTGGATGGCCGTGTTCGCCGACATGGGGGCGAGCCTGCTGGTGGTCTTCAACGGCCTGCGGTTGCTGCGCAAATGATCCCGGAAAAGCCCAGGATGGGCCGGTACCGCTGGTTGGGATTGGCACTCATTGTGGCCTTGGCG
>Ga0116154_10001503_pt1 | contig 19473 bp, 16 predicted proteins | sample AD_UKC030_MetaG_FD_89898 | JGI IMG/M metagenome (GOLD analysis project Ga0116154, IMG submission 89898) | Active sludge microbial communities of municipal wastewater-treating anaerobic digesters from USA - AD_UKC030_MetaG | ecosystem: Engineered > Bioreactor > Anaerobic > Digestate | place: USA...
GACGCCATGCAGAAGCAAGAAGCATATCTACGGTTACATAATGGTTACACTCAGGGCATTCCGCCAAACGAAAAGGCCTCCACGGAAAAGAGGCCTAATCGTAAGGTGTTGAATTTACTGGCGGAAGTGCATGGGAATCGAATGCATGCGCCATTTTGTAACAAAACGACATTATTAGCTAAATTCCCTGCCTGAAAATCCTGGGGGAAATTTGGGGGAAACCGCCAATCGGGTTTCCTCACTTGAGAAATTTCCTGTGCACCTTCCATCAGATCTTTGTCCCCTCGGTGAGAATATCCAGATAATCGTTATACACAAAACGTTTATCACGTTTTTTCCCCGTCGTTTCCCGGAGAATTCCCGCCTTTTCCAATTGCGCCACAATTGTAGAAGCAGCCTGATAGGAGATGTCAAACTGGTCGGCTGTCTGCCCGATCGAAACGACAGGGGTATAGAACAATTGCTCCAGAATGCCGACGGCGATGGGGGATGATATTTTCTTTTCCCACAGCAACCGGCGATGCCTTGACTGAAGCTCAAGGATCTGCCTGGCCGTATCCATGGCGGAACCCGCAATGTCAACAACGCCTTTGAGAAAGAAATCAACCCACTGTTCATAGTTCCCGGTATTTCTGACCATGTTCAGCCGATCATAGTATTCCTGACGATTTTTTTTGAAATAGTAACTGAGGTACAAAAGCGGCTTATGCATGACCGCTTTCCAGTACAGGAAAAAGGTGGTCAGCAGACGTCCCATGCGACCGTTGCCGTCGAGAAAGGGATGGATCGTTTCAAACTGGTAATGGATCAGGGCGCAATCAATGAGCACCGGCAATTTTGTTTTGCCGTGAAAGTAACGCTCCAAATCCCCCATGGCCGCCATGGCTTCGTGAGGAGGTGGAGGAACAAAGGAGGCCTCATTGAGGGTGCAACCAGGGGGACCGATCCAGTTCTGCGATTGCTTGAATTCACCAGGGGACCGGTCACTGCCCCTTACGCTTTCAAGAAGTATGGCGTGGATCTCCTTGATGAGGCGCAGGCTCATCGGCAAGGTCTGAAGACGTCCGATACCGTAATTCATCGCTTTCACATAATTGACAACCTCCGTTACGTCATTGAGATTTTCGAGTTTATCACCGCTCTCATAGGCGAGAAGATCATCCAGCGAAGCCTGTGTGCCCTCAATCTGAGAACTGAGGAGGGCCTCTTTTTTCACGTACATGGCAATGAAAAGATCGACATTGGGCAATATTTCAGCCAGGCCGTCGAGCCGGGCCAGCGCCATGTCGGCACGGGAAAGCAGATTCTGGAGTTCGCCTTCCACCCTGAGCGCCGGCTTCGGAGGTAAAGACGCGGGAATAAATGCCCGATAACCGGTTGGCTGTTTTATATAGGCGCCGCTTCTTTGCATGTTGTACCTCTCTATTCAAGAATTGTTGAATAGCATACCAATCTTGACCGCGTTATTCAAGAATTATTGAATAACACTCCAGCGACAGCGCTCTTGTTTCCAGATTCTTGAATACGACAGCATATGAGGGGCTTTCATGCCCAATGAATTATCCATCAGCTTTTATCGAAAATAATCCGATATTTGCCTTAGAATGCAGTTTCTCTGCCTATAGCGTCTATAAGTGCCCACCTTCTTTGATTTTTCCAGACCACAGCCTTTACCATCGGTCCAAAATTTAGACCCGAAACGACGGGGTGAAAGGGGGCACGATGGCGGACAGGGCAAAGATTCAGCGAAGCGGCAAGGCCAAATGGACGGTCATGGTCTATATGGCCGGAGACAACAACCTCGATGGGGCGGCCCTCCGGGATATCGAGGAGATGGCCCGCGTGGGCTCCTCGAAGGACGTCAATGTTCTGGTTCAGCTTGACCGCCTGGAAGATAAGAAGACCCGGCGCTTCTTGATCACGAAAGGCGGCGGCTATGAGAAAGATTGCCTGGAGACCTTCGGCGAGACGAACACCGGAGATCCCAAGGTCCTGGAAGATTTCCTCACGTGGTCTGCGGAACGATATCCCGCCGAAAGGTGTTTCCTGATCCTCTGGAATCACGGCAGCGGCTGGTGGGAGGAGGCCGGAAGCAGGGCAGCGGTCCGGAGAACTTCCGATACGCGACTTCGCCGTTCCGGTTCCCGAAGCTCTCTTTTTTGCCACAAGACTGACACCCCCACACCTACTGCCCACCGGAGCATCTGCTATGACGATCACTCCGGCGGCGACGCCTTGGACAACCGGGAGCTGAAGGACGTTCTCGCCCGCGCCTGCACCCTCATCGGCAGGAAGATCGACATCCTCGGCATGGACGCCTGCCTTATGACGATGGTGGAGGTCGCCTGGCAGCTTCGGGACTCCGTGGAGATCCTCGTCGGCTCGGAGATCGAGGAACCCAACGACGGCTGGCCCTATGCCGAGATCATCGCATTTCTCACGGCGAAGCCGAAGAGCAAGACCCATATCGTCGCCAAAGAGGTCGTCAAGCAGTATATCGCCTCCTACCGGGATGAGGGCGAGACCGTCACCCAGTCTGCCATCAATACGGCCGCCACCGCGGAGATCATCCAGACGCTGAACCCCCTGGCGGCAGAAATTCTTTCCGATTTCGACAAGAACCGGAAGCTGATCGAGTGGGCCTGGGAGCGAGCCCCGAAGTTTTACGACGACAACTACCTGGACCTGTACGCCTTTGCCCGGAAACTCCGGAGCAAGAACGGGGGCCGGATCAGGGAGAAGGCCGAGGCCCTCCTTGCGGCCCTCCGGACCGGAAGAACGAAGCCCCTCCTCTGTCAGGGCAAGCTGGGGCGGGAGGTCGCCGGGACGAAAGGGCTTTCCATCTACTTCCCTGCCGACAGCATCAACCCCGCATACCGGGGCCTGGACTTTGCCAACGACTGCCGGTGGGCCGTCTTCCTGGAGAGGGTTCTCGGATGAACGCCGCCGACCGCTGGGACAGTTTGATTCAGTATTGGGCAGAGAAAGTCTGGCCGGGAACGGACTGGCATCTCATCAAGTGTCAGATCCGCCAGGAGAGCGCCTTCAATCCTGAGGCCGTTTCCTCCTGCGGCGCCGTCGGCCTGATGCAGATCATGCCGGCGACTGGTCAGCATCTCGGCGTTTCACGGGAGAAGCTCTTCGATCCCGAAACCAACATCAAGGCCGGCATCGCCTACCTGAAGCAGCAGTATGAACGTTTTCCGGAGATCCCCGATTGCCGGGAGCGCCTCAAGTTCGCCCTGGCCTCCTACAACGGCGGCCGGGGCTATCTCAACCGGGCCATAGCTTCGGCCAGAAAGGAAGATGCGCCCTGGCAGACCTGGGAGGGCGTGAAACGCCATCTCGAAAGTGATGATTGTTCCGTGAGCGGCAAGCACCCCGACCACCGGCAGATCATCGCCTATGTGGACAGCATCTGGAACGACTACGCCCGCCTGTCCGTTCCCCTGAGGGAGCGGGTCCGAGCGGCTGAACAGGACGGAGTGAACGGGCCATGACGGACAAGCCCGACGGCGGCTTTGCCATGTATGCCCAGCTCCTCCTGGAGAGCATCACGAAGCTCTCCTGCCAGACGGAGGAACTGAAGAAGCAATATGCCACCCTGGACAAGACCATCTGCCTCCTGAAGCAGGCCTATGAGGTGAACCTCCTGGCCGACCGACAGGTCATGAATGATCTGATCGCCCAGGTCAAGCGGATCTCCGATATCATCGAGGAACTCTCTTGCCGGGAGCATGCCGAGAAGATCGGGGACTTCCAGCAGCGGATCGGGGCACTGGAGGCCGGCATCACCCCATCCCGCTGGGCCGCGAACTTCATCGACCAGTTCTTTCAGAAGACGGGCTGGATCTTCGGTGCGCTGATCATGGGGTCGGTCGGATACATCCTCTATCACGTCGTCGTAATGGCGCTTCGGTATCGATGAGCGAAATAGACCCCGTTCCTTTCCGGCGAGGCGAGGGACGGCATTCTCAAACGAAAGGAGGTGAGAGCAAATGACGAAGCAGGGAAGAATGGCTGGTGCGCGGAAGCAGGAACTCGTTGACGCCGTTGCCGAGAAGGCGGGCATCACGAAGGCGAACGCCCAGACGGCCATCAAGTCCGTTCAGGACAGTCTCCTTGATCTTCTGGAGCAGAGCGGGAGGATTCAGCTCGCAAAGTTCGGGATCTTCAAGATGACCAGGACCAAGGCGCGTCAGGGCCGCAACCCGGCGACGGGTCAGCCCATCACGATTCCGGCGGGCTACCGGATCGGCTTCAAGGTCTCCAAGACCTGGAAGGACAGCATGATGCTGCGGAAGCGGTCGCAGGAGCAGAAGACGGCCAAGCCGGCTGCGAAGGCAAAAGCAAAACCGGCGGCCAGGAAGAACTGGAAGAAGCGTTGATGAAACAAAAAGGAGGGGATACCGCAACCAAAGGAAGAGGAAAGACCGCCGCAGTGCCGGTTTCGGAACTTGCTTATCCGACGCCGGCCTGCAAGGTCCTCCTCTCTCCGAAGGCGGGCATCTCAAGGGAACTGACCAGGCTAACGCAGGCGGCTGCGAAGGAAATTTCCGTGGCCGCCTACGCCTTCTCCTCAAAGTACCTGGGCAATGCCCTGGTCAAGGCCATGAAGCGGGGCGTCAAAGTCCGCCTGATCCTGGACATGAACAACGCGCGGAAATCCTATTCCATCGACGAATGGCTGATCGAAAACGGTATCGACGTTCGGTTCATCAAGCTGAAGAGGGGCTGCATGCACCACAAGATTCTGATCGTTGATCGCATCCGCCTCATGACCGGCAGCTATAATTTTACCAACGATTCGGAGTTCCGCAACTACGAGGCCGCCATTTTCACGGATGACACCAAACTCATCGCCCCCTTCATCGCCGAGTTCGATCGTCTCTGGTCTCTTGCCGAACCCGTCGCCGTTTCCGGAGGGAAGGGGTAGGGGTTGGGGGGCACAAAGTATTTGAAGTTGTGCCGATATTGAGACGATTTTCATCAAAAGTTCAGATATTATGAGGCTATTTCATGGTTCACGCCATACCCAAAAGCGGCATTGCCAGGACCTACCTGATCGAGGGAGATGAGGGCCTCATGGTCGTCGATGTGGGCAGCATCGGCGCCGCCCGGGACATCGAAACATACTGCACCGGGATTGTGAAGAGGCCGCTTCAGGACATCCGGTTTATCTTCGCTACGCACTTTCACATCGATCACATCGGCGGGATCGGGTCCCTGCTGCAGAGATGCTCGCCGGAGACGCAGGTTCTGTTTCACCTTCACGCGAAAGGTTATATCGAAGGGAAGGAAGGCCTTGCGCCCATGCACAACTGGCTGGGCGGCCTTGTCCCCACGATCCGGGAGAATTACTGCTACATCGGAGACCTCTCGCATCTCGCCTTTGAATCCCTTGCCGGTATCCCCCTACCCATGTTCAGTGGCCGCAGGCGTGTTTCCTATGCGGACCGGGTATCCTATATCGACACGCAGGGCGTCTTGCTGCGCCGGATCGGGTTTTCCGACTGGCAGGCGGTTGCGACGCCCGGTCACACACCAGATTCCGTTTCCCTCTACAACGAAAAAGCACAGGAACTCATCAGCGGCGATCTCATTTTGGGCAGGCATGACGGCATGGGCTATCTGAACCGCTTTTGCTGGGACGAGGTACTGGCGCGGGATTGTTTCGCCGTCCTGAACAATGTCCTCCGAGTCAGGGCGATTTATCCGGGTCACGGCGAGGTCATCCGGGACAATGAAAACGCCTTCGCTAAGGTTGCTTCTTTTCCTGAGAAGGGAGGTCAAAAAGCATGAGCAGCCTTCCCGAACTTGAACGTGTCAGGCATATCACCCTCACTCCCGGCATGAAGCTGATTGTCATGTCCGACATGCATCGGGGCGACGGCTCCGGGGCGGACGACTTTGCCAAGAACTCCCTGATCTACCGATGCGCCCTGGGGCATTACCTCGAAGAGGGATTCACTTATATCGAGCTGGGGGACGCCGAGGAGCTCTGGGAGAATGACAATTTCGACCAGATCTACATCACCCACACCCTGGTCTATGAGCTCCTGGCACGCTTTCATGATCCGAATCCGGAGGGGACCCGGTATCTGAAGGTGTGGGGTAACCATGACCTGTACTGGAAGGACCATGAGGCGGTCTACCGGACGCTCTTCCCCGGCATCGAGATTCACGAAGGGATTTTCCTGGAGGTACCCAAGGGATGTGGATGCGGAGCAAGCAGGGATGAAGTGCAAGAATCCGGGGTAGTCGAAGGGGTGGGCACTGGAGGGAGCTGCGGCAGGAGTGCGGCGGCCGGCGGCGTCATTCTCCTCATACATGGCCACCAGGCAGACCCGAAATGCTGCGGTGAGGGTGCGACGGTCAGCAAGTTCTTCGTTCATCACTTTTGGTCGGATCTTCAGCGGTGCGGTGCCAAGGACCCGACCCGGGCCGCCCTGAATCCCGGCCTGTGCAACGAGGTGGACAGGAAGCTTCACGAGTGGGCGAACTACAATGACCTGGGCATTGCCGCGATCATTGCCGGCCATACCCATCGGGCGGTCTTCGAGAATCTGTCGCTGACGGAGCGCCGCTACCTCGAATCCAAGATCAAGACAGACGGCGTGAAGATCAAGCATCAGCCCGACGGGAGCTACTACAACACCGGTTCCTGCGTCCACCCGCTCAGCATTACCGGAATAGAGATGAAGTTTGAAGGCAGCCATGGTCCGCGACTTTGCCTGGTCGAGTGGGGGCAGGCAACGGAAGGGCATGCGTTGACGATCCAGAGGACAGTGCTTGAAGGCCAGTTCCCGGCCAGCCTTTAAGGCGATCCACACGGACCAGAGAGACAGGCGCAATGGTGCGATTCAGTGAGGTGTGATCATGAAGATAAAGCTCATATCGGCGGCGGTCCGATCAAAATCGAAATGGTCTCAAATCATGACCCTTTCCCTCCCGGCGGTGGCGGCGGCCACGCCTGATGGGCACGAGATCACGATAGAGGATGAGAGGGTCAAGAAGATCCGTTTGGACGACACTCCGGATCTCGTGGGGATCTCCTTCGAGGTCTTCAGGGTCTACCGTGCCTATGAGATCGCCGATCATTACCGGCAGCGGCATGTGCCTGTGGTCCTGGGCGGGATGCACGCCTCGGTCATGCCGGAGGAGGGTCTCCTTCACGCCGATGCTGTGGTGGTGGGTGAGGCCGACGAGGTTTGGCCGCAAGTTGTCGCCGATGCCGAGGCTGGAAGAATGCGGGGAATCTACAAGGGCGATAGACCGGTCGACCTGGCCAGGCTGAAACCGCCCAGGCTGGATCTCCTTGATGCTTCCCTGTATTTTCCGCTCTATCCCATCGAGGCGACGCGGGGCTGCACGCACGCCTGCTCGTTCTGTTCCACGCGATACGTCCACGGCATGGGATTCCGGACCCGGCCTGTCGATCGCGTCATCGCTGATGTGGAGCGGGCAGGCAACAGGATCGTAGCCTTCCTGGACGACAACCTCGCGGCCGACGAGGCGTTCGCGAAAGCGCTATTCACGGCGATGATCCCATACGGAAAGAAATTCTTCATGCAGTCCCATGTGCTCCTTGCGGAAAACGAGGAGCTGCTCTCCCTGGCTGCGAAGGCAGGCTGCCTCGGGGTCTTCGTGGGGGTGGAGTCTGTGTCCGCTGCCGCCCTTTCTGAAGCGAATAAGGGATTCAATAAGGTCGAGCGCCTGAAGGACAACATCGCAAAGTTCCACGATCGCGGCATCCTGGTAGACGGGGGGATCATCTTCGGGTTCGACACCGACACGCCGGATGTGTTCGACCGGACCATTGAGGCCCTCAAAAGGGTGAAAATCGACAGCGTCGCCGTCAATATCCTGATCCCCTATCCGGGGACCGAGTTCTACCGGAAATTCGAAAGAGAGGGTCGGATCATCTGCACCGACTACTCAAAATATACGGGCAGTACGGTGATCGTAAGGCCGAAGAACATGACCATCGAGCAGCTCCAAGCGGGCTACAACCGGTTCACGAAGGATTACTACCGGATGATGGAGATCGTCTACCGGGCCTTCAGACAGCCCAACGCTGTGGCTACCATCACCCGGCTCATCGCCAATGTGGGGCACAGGGTCAACTGCCTGCCTGGACGTCAAGGGAATCCGAAGCAATAACAAACCGCGTCGTCGTCTCTTGGTGCTTCTTTTCCCAGGAAACGATTAAGATTTTCAACTATATGCTTCCCTCCGCCGGGGGATTTCCCACGACAGGGCATCCTTTCTCAAGGGCTTCCTTTTAAAACCCTCGATGCCGTACCACCCATCCAGGGAAACGGCTACCGAAAAAATCGTCCCCCCTTGACATTGCCGTTTGGAGTGATTATTTATATCCCGAATTGTTTAACATTATGTAATTATTAGCTTTACGCAATGAGCCCGCAGTTGCCCGATTACCGAGAAAAACAGAAACTCATCCACATCGATCATAGCCCCAAAGAGGTTCTCATTGCGTACGGGGATCGGTGCCGACGTGCGGACCGCCTGTTCGACGCCCTGGAATTCTATCAAAAGGCAAAGCACGGTCCGGGGTTGAGGGAGATCATGGCGGCGGCCATCGCCTCGGGGGATGCCATGCTCCTTGAGCAGGCTGCCAAGGCCCTGGGGGCTCCGCCTTCCGACGACGAGTGGTGCCGGCTCGGCAGGCGGGCCCTGTCGCTCAAGAAATATCTTTTTGCCCGTCATGCCTTCGAGAAGGGGTACGACGGCGCAATGCTCGAGGAAATCAAGAAGATAGTTGCAGGAGGAAACGGCAGATCCGATGATCACAACGCGTGATTATTACGAGATCCTGGGGGTGGACCAGAACGCCTCGGCAGAGGAGCTCAAAAGGAGCTATCGACGGCTCGCCATGCAGTGCCACCCCGACCGGAATCCCGGGGACAAGGAGGCGGAGGAGCGGTTCAAGGAGGCGGCCGAGGCTTACGAGGTCCTGAGCGATCAGGAGAAAAGGGCCATCTACGATCGGTACGGTCATGCCAGCTTGAACGGGGCGGGCTACCGGGGCTTCAGGGACTTCGACGACATCTTCGCCAGTTTTGGCGATATCTTCGGAGACTTCTTCGGCGGTCGGCCGGGCCGTTCCCGGGGCCGATCCGGCGCCAGGGCAGGCGCAGACATTCGGTACGATTTGCGGATTCCCTTTCTGGACGCCGCGCTTGGAAAAAGGGTCGAGATCGAGGTCGAAAAGTCGGTTGCCTGCCCCGACTGCGGCGGTTCCCGCTGCGCGCCGGGTACGTCGCCGCAGACCTGCGATCTTTGCGGCGGGCGTGGTCAGGTGACCCAGTCCAGCGGCTTCTTCAGCATCCGCACCACCTGCCCCCATTGTCAGGGGCAAGGCAGCAAGATCACCAGCCCCTGCCGGCGCTGTTCCGGCCGGGGCAAGGTTCTCACGACCAAGACGCTTCAGGTCAAAATACCGGCAGGCGTGGAGACGGGTTCCCGGCTCAGGGTGCGGGGAGAAGGTGAAGAGGGATCATCCGGAGGCCCCAGCGGCGATCTGTACGTCTTCATCGAGGTGGCGCCGCATGATCTGTTTGAACGAAACGGGAACGACATCCACTGCCGCGTTCCCATTTCGTTCGTCCAGGCCGCGCTGGGCGGCATGGTGGAGGTGCCGACCCTGAAAGGCAGGGAGTCCTTGCGGATTCCGCCGGGCACCCAGACGGGCAGTCGCTTTTGCCTGCGAGGGCAGGGGATTGCGGATCTCCGCGGAGGCGGCTGCGGCGATCAGGTGATCGAAACCGTGGTGGTCGTGCCGACAAACCTGACCAGGCGGCAGGAGGAGCTGCTCAAGGAATTCGAGCGGTTGGAAAAGGACAAACCGAGGTCTTGACAAGGTCGATTTTGTGATTATTTTACGCCCGAAAAGGGCATTAAACGCAACACTATCATGGTGTTGCGAAAAATATCCGAAAGGGAAAGGAGGACACGCGTATGATGGGAAATTGGTTGCCCACGCTGTGGCGAAGAAGCGAGACGCCCCTGCGACGCGCAGAGGAGAGCCCCTTCTTCGCCCTGCATCGGGAAATGAATCGGATGTTCGACAACTTCTTCCAGGACTTAGACCTGTCGCCCACTGACGGCGGCTTGGGGGTAAGCGTCTTCACCCCTGCCGTGGACGTTCGGGAGAACGAGAAAGAGGTCATCGTCAAGGCCGAGTTGCCCGGAATGGAGGAGAAGGACATCGAGGTGAGTCTTGCCGCCAACGGTCTGACCATCACGGGGGAAAAGAAGGAAGAGAAGGAGGAGAACGGCAAAGGGTACGTGCGCCGCGAGGCGCGCTACGGCTCTTTCCGCCGGATCATCCCGCTTCCTGAAGGTTTGAACCAGGAGAAGGTCGAGGCCGCCTTCAAGAAGGGCGTCCTGACCGTGACCATCCCCCGGCTGGAGGAGGCCAAGGCAAAAAAGGTCGCCGTCAAGACGGAGTAACCGGGCGACGGCTTCCTTTCCGGATCACCGGTTCCCCCGGCCTTTTCGCCGGGGGAACCCCTTTGCCCGGTCGGAACCCTCCGGTCGGGAACCCCCGGTTCATCGGAATTGCGGCCGCACAGGGCATCGTTGCCCGTTTATATCTTTTTTTATGACAGGAGGTTTTGGACATGAAGGTGGTACCGTTGCATGATCGGATCGTGGTTGCCCGCATCGATGCGGAGGAGAAGACCGCGGGCGGGATCATCATCCCCGACACAGCCAAGGAAAAACCCCAGGAGGGAAAGGTTGTCGCGGCAGGTCCCGGCAGGCGCGACAAGGACGGCAATCTGATTCCCTTAGACGTCAAGGCAGGCGACCGGGTGTTGTTCGCCAAATGGGCCGGCACGGAGTTCAAGCTCGACGGCGAAGAACGCATGATCATGAAAGAGGATGATATCCTCGGCGTCATCGAATCATAGCAAGGAGGTTGCATACATGGCTGCAAAGGAAATCAAATACAACATGGAAGCCCGCGGGCGGATCATGAAGGGGGTCGATACGCTCGCCAACGCGGTGAAGGTCACTCTGGGCCCCAGGGGTCGTAACGTGATTATCGACAAATCCTGGGGTTCTCCGCAGATCACCAAGGACGGCGTCACCGTGGCCAAGGAGATCGAACTGGAGGACAAGTTCGAGAACATGGGGGCCCAGATGGTCAAGGAGGTGGCCTCCAAGACCTCCGACAAGGCCGGCGACGGCACCACCACCGCCACGGTGCTGGCCCAGGCGATCTACCGCGAGGGGTCCAAGCTCGTGGTTTCGGGGATGAACCCCATGGCCCTGAAGAACGGGATCGACAAGGGGGTCTCCCTGGTCGTGGACAAGTTGAAAAAGATGTCCAAGAAGATCGGCGACAAGAAGGAGATCACCCAGATCGGCACCATCTCGGCCAACAACGACAAGACCGTGGGCGAGATTCTCTCCGAGGCCATGGACAAGGTGGGCAAGGACGGGGTCATCACCGTGGAGGAGGCCAAGGGGATGGAGACGACCCTGGAGATCGTCGAAGGAATGCAGTTCGACCGGGGCTATATCTCGCCTTACTTCGTCACCGACGCCGACAAGATGGAGGTGAATCTCGAAGATCCCTACATCCTGCTCCATGAGAAGAAGATCAGCGCCATGAAGGACATGGTGCCGCTTCTGGAGCAGATCGCCAAGATGGGCAAGCCCCTGCTGATCGTGGCCGAGGACATCGACGGCGAGGCCCTGGCCACGCTCGTGGTCAACAAGATGCGTGGCACCCTCAAGGCTGCGGCCGTCAAGGCCCCGGGCTTCGGCGACCGGCGCAAGGCCATGCTCGAGGACATCGCGGTGCTCACGGGCGGCAAGGTGATCTCCGAAGACATGGGGATCAAGCTGGAGAACGTCAAGCTCAGCGATCTGGGGACCTGCAAGAAGGTGACGATCGACAAGGACAACACCACGATCGTGGAGGGCGCGGGCAAGCGCGCCGACATCGAGGGCCGGGTGAAGCAGATCCGGGCGCAGATCGAGGAGACCAAATCCGATTACGATCGGGAAAAGCTCCAGGAACGGCTCGCCAAGATCGTGGGCGGCGTGGCGGTCATCAAGGTCGGCGCGGCCACGGAGATCGAGATGAAGGAGAAGAAGGCGCGGGTCGAGGACGCCCTGCACGCCACCCGGGCCGCGGTCGAGGAGGGCATCGTGCCCGGCGGCGGCGTGGCCTACATCCGGTGCTTGAAGGCCCTGGACGGCGAGAAGCTTTCCGACGAGGAGCAGCAGGGGCTCAACATCGTCCGTCGCGCCCTGGAGGAGCCGCTCCGCCAGATCGCCGCGAACGCGGGGTACGAAGGATCGGTCGTGGTGGAGAAGGTGAAGGACGGGAAAGGCGCTTACGGTTTCGATGCGGACAGCGGGCAGTACGGCGATTTGCTCGATGCTGGGATCATCGATCCGACGAAGGTTGCCCGGTTTGCCCTCCAGAATGCCGCCTCGGTCGCTTCGCTGATGCTGACCACCGAGGCGATGATTGCGGAAAAACCCAAGAAGAAGACCCCGCCGCCGGCGCCTGCCGCGCCGGACATGGGCGATTACGATTAACCCCCCCTGAAGCCGCTCCCCGCATTCCGATCCCTTCGGGCGGGGAGCGGTCCCTCCCTTTCTTCGGGCCATGAGAGGTTCGTATCAACCCATACCGGCATCTCCGGCTGTTTTCTCTGCACCGGCGATCGAGTCGCTCCTGACGCTTTCCGGCGGCGCCCTGCTCAACCGCATCCTGGACGAGGAGCGTCCGGCGGCCCTGGTCCGCCGTCTCCCGGAAGGGGACTTCTACTGGATCGTCAAGAGGATCGGCGAAGAGGATTGCCTGCCGATTCTGCGGCTCGCCTCGGAGGATCAGTGGGAATACCTCCTCGATCTGGAGATATGGGAAAAGGACCGGCTCGAAGGCCGCAGGCTGCTGTCATGGCTTTCGCGGCTGGGCGAGGCCGATCCGGTGCGGTTTGCCGCCTGGCTGTACGGTCAGGGGGATGCCCTGTTTTCCCTGCTTCTCAGCGGAACGGCCGAGGTGGTGGTCAAGGACGGCGAAGAGGAGGCCGATCTTCCGGAAGGGTATTTTACGCTGGACGGCCGCTTCTTTATCCGGCCGGTCAGGGGTGAGGACCGCGAGGCGATCGAAGGGCTCCTGCGGATTCTGGCGAGGGAGGATCATCAGGCCTTCCAGGCGTTGCTTTACGGTCTTGCAGCTCTCATTCCCGCCGAGGCTGAGGAGGAAATTTACCGCCTGCGGAACGGCCGTCTTGTGGAACACGGATTCCTTCCCTACGAAGAGGCTTTGGCCGTCTACGTTCCCCTCGATCCCGCGGCCCTCCGCGCCGCGACGCAGCCGCTCCTTCCCGGCCGATTCAGCCTTCCCGAGGATAGGGCGCTCATCCCTGCCGCTCCCCTCATGCATGTCGGCGAGGGCTGGCTGTTCGCCGAGGCCCTGTCAAGGATCGGTGATCCCCTTGTTCAGGATCGTCTTCGCCTGGAGTTCGCCGGCCTGTGCAACCGGCTCGTCGCCGCCGATTCCTCTGCCGGGGATGTGGATGCCGAACGGCTCTCTGCATCCTGTCTGCGAGCGGCTTCCTATCCGAATCTTGCCATGGATCGCCTCTGCGGTGAGGATGCCGAGGCGGCGGCAGCGCTGCTCCGGGACAATTCCCTGCAGGCGCTCTTCCGGGTGGGGTACGGTGCGGCGCTGAAGCTGCGCTGGGAAACGGATCGTTGGCGAAAGAAGAGCCTGTTCCTCCAGCAGGGGAAAACGAACGCCTTCTGGGGAACGCCCTGGGAGGAGACCTTGGAAGGGCTTTGCGCCCTTCGGCTCCTCTATTTCGCGGGCAAGGAGGCGCGGGATCCGTACCGGGATTTCAGAACGGTCGAGGATCTGGATATGACCCATCGACGGCTGGAACAGGTCAAGGCGCTCGATCGCTTGCTGATGGACCTTTGCGTCAGGCAGGGGGACAGCGTCCGGTTGCCTGATTGGGCGGAGACATTTCATCCGCTGCTTTTCAACCGCTGGGCGCGCTCCGTCCTGGGGATCGAGATGTCGGCGGACCCCCTGACAAAGGAAGAGGCGAAGCGTTTCTTCCGCTTGGTCCGCCGGAACGACAAGGCACCGCCCTACCGGATGGCTGGATTCAAGGAGGTTTTCATCGGCGACTTAACGAGGAAATCCTTTAATCTTGGAGCGGACACAGTGAGAGCCCTCCGGGAGGCCCTTTCCCTGATCTGGGACGTTTTTTGCGGGGAGTACGAGAACGTTGCCGCAGGCGATCTGCAGGGCCGGTATTCGCGATGCCTCCGCATCGCTTCGGAACGGCGGCAGGATTGAAGCGACGCGTTACCGCGCCGAACCGACTGATGTCATGGATCCGGGTGTCGTGATCTGTTCGCCAGCTTTGTAAGAGAAACGAAAAATAGTTACACGGTGACGCGACGCAGAGGGGCCTGAGCGCGGCGGTGAGGATGTTTCAGATAGGGAATGATCGCGTCGTTTCTGAATCCGCCGGCTCCGTCGTAGGTGATCGACACCACGGGGACCCCCGTGACCGCCTCGATCTTGCCGGCCATGGCCTCGGTGACGAGGGAAGGGCAGCAGAAGGCTGGACTCGTCTGGACGAAGAGCGCGACGTCGGGGTGGTATTTCCTGATGTAGTGCACCTTCAAGATATTGTCCATCGATTCACCGGTGTGTTCGATCCGCAGACCGTACGGGGCCAGAATTTCCTCCGGATTCTCGTCAAACTCGGGTTCCGGCTCCCGGAGGATCTTCTGGAAGTATCGGTAGTAGACCTTTTCCAGCGGCGCTGCCGCGGCCAGAATGGCGCCGCCCGAAAGGACGCTCAGGTAGTGTCCCTCGATGAGCCATTTGCGCATGTAGGGTCCGGCGATCATCTTCGCGTAGGTCGTGTAGGGGGTCGTGATCACTTCCCCTCCCTGCTCCTCGATGAAACGGATCAGGTTTTGATTGATCGTGTCGTTGTCCCGGGCGTAAAGGTCGCCGAAGATCGCCACCTTGGGTCTCTGCGACCGGCCGTCCGGCTCGCGGGGGATGGCCGCGAAGAGCGAGACGACCTCTCTGACCGCCTCTTCCTTGGAGCAGCGGCCGAGGAAGGCTTCCTCCAAGAGTCCGACGCTTGTCCGGATCGCGTGATCCGTTTTTCCCTTCACACGTTCGTAGGGCCGGATTCGGCAGCCCAGCCGGCGGACAAGCCCGCCGAACATGTAGGCCAGGTAGTTGCCCAGTGGCAGTTTCAGGGAGATGTCCGCCATGGAGAGATTGCCCGTGTACACCGACGCCTTCTCCATGCCCCTGCCGTAGGCCTCCAGGATCGTCTTGATGTGGTAGGGGTAAAGTCGGATGTTGCAGGCGATAGTGCCCCTTGCCATCCACAGGGCGCACCGGGCAGGGTCGAGCCCCTGCTCTTCGATATAATCGATGAACTCCTGGGCGATGATGTGGATCGGGATGCATTGGCCGGTATTCATACGGAGGCTTTTCCGGATCGCCTGGTCGGTTTCCGGGAGCGACCGTGCGTCGATACCCGCGGATTTCAGGTTGGCCGTGATGAGTCGCGAGGTGATTGCGTCCCAGTTGGGGAGGATCAGGGTCTTACCCTCCAGGGGTTCGGCGCAGGTCGGGGTGAGGATGGCGGTGCAGGGTTCCGCCTTCCGTTCCCGGGGGAGCGCGTTCAGCAGTCCTTCAAGGGCGGTCTGCGCGAAGGAGCGGAGCGTGCCGAGCGCTGTGTCGCCCTGAAGCGGTTCGGCCGGCTCTTCCGGGCCGGGAAGTGTGGCCTCATGGTTCCGGAAGGTTCGGATCGCCGCCTCGATCCGGGTCTCATATCCGACCCGGGAGTCGTGCTCATCGAGTTGGAGAATCAGGTAAGGCTTCGCATGGGCCTCCATGATCTTCCTGAAATAGTCGATGATGAAGGAGTCGGGAGAGCACTTGAATGACGTCAGGAAAACCGGGTATGCGCCGCGCGTCCGGGCGACGACGGCGGCTGCCGCCAATATTTTCGCAGCGTGATGCCAGTGGATTTCTTTCAGGAGAGGCTCGATGGCGCCGACTGACTGCCCATCTGCGTCCAGCATGTCCTGGTAGAAGGCCTTGATGCCCAGGGCTCCCAAAATGCCGGGGATCCCTTTGTTCATCTCTTCCGAGAAAACCGTGTAAGGCCTTCCCAGCAGGACGACATGAACACCCTCGGTCTTTTCGACCGTTTCCCTGTAGAGCCTTCTCCATTTGGCGCATACGGCGCCGTGAGCGGCCACCGCCTTGTCGTAAGCGCCGGCGACATCAAAAAAGCCGATTCCCGGCCGGATGGACGCAAGCGTCCGGTAGAGTTGCGCCTTGACGTAGAACTGGGGGTAAAGGTAGTGCACGAGAGGTGCGAGGATTCGCGCAGCATCGTCCGGTCGCAGCGCGGCGCGAAGGAGGGCCGGCGCATATTGGGTGTAGTAGCAGTATTGCCGCCGGACCTCCTTTTCGGCGGTTTTTCTCTCCAGCGAAAAGGGCACGAAGACATAGTCGCACCTGGGCAGAAGCCAGCGCACGTGGCCGTGAAGGGCCGCTATAGGGGCGCAGAATTCGGCCCGGGCGAGGCGCTTTCCTTCCCTGATGCCTCCGTTCCGGTACCCTTCGCTCGTCACGGTCCTGATGCCGAGCCGGGCGAAGAAGCCTTGCCAGAGGGGGAGTTCGTCGGCCATATGGAGCGCCGCCGGGAGCCCGATGGTGGGTCTGTCAGCAGGTTTGCGCCGCCGCGGGGGGCCGAAGATGCGCCGGCGTTCCCTGAGGAGGTCGAATCCGGAACGGTTGTTGTCCACGAACTGGTCTCCCTCGTAATCGCGTCCGCACAAGAAACCGAAGGCGACCTTTTCCCCTTCCACATCGGCGACGGTGATCTTGCAGCGGTTGTTGCAGAGCCCGCAAACCTCCGAAGCGATGGGGATCCGCAAGCGATGGAGCCCGAAGCCGCGGAAGCGGCTTCGAACCATCTTAGCGTCGGCCATCATGAGCGCGCCCCCCCAGGCGCCGGTCAGGTGGCAGAATTTCGAGACGTGAATCGGTCTTCCCAGGCGCTGCTCGAAGGCCGCAACCAGGGCGCGGTTCTTTGCCGTCGCCCCCTGGAAAAGGATCGTCTTGCCGATCGAAGCCTCCACGGCGACCTTGGACAGGTAATTTTCTACGATCGCATGGAGTGCGGCGGCCAGGGCCTCGTCGATCCCGTAACCGGCGTTGAGGTGGTGGTTGATGTCCCTCTCCATGAAGACGGTGCAGCGATCGCTGGTGATCGGCGCACGTCGGTTTTCCGTCCGGGTTGCGTAATCGGAGAGCGGACAGCCGAGGCGTTGGGCCTGCTCTTCGATAAAGCTCCCCGTTCCCGCGGCACAGACATGGTTCATCACCGAGAAGGTGACCGCGCCGTTCTTGAGGGTGGTGAACTTTGAGTCCTGCCCGCCGATCTCGATGATCGTGTCCGCATCGGGTCTCAGTTCGACGGCGGCCCGGGCATGGGCCGTGATTTCATCGACGACCAGATCCGCCCCGATGATCTTCCCGATGAATTTTCTTCCCGATCCCGTCGTACCTGCCCCGAGAATCGACAAGCTCAGGAACTTTCTCGACGCAAGCGATTCCAAGGCGGCGAGAATCCTTTGCGTCGCGGCGACAGGCTGTCCTGCGGTCCGGGTATAGAACCCGGCCAGAACCGCGCCGGAAGGGGAGGCGAGAACGGCCTTGGTGCTTGTAGAGCCGACATCGATTCCCAGAAAAACAGCATATTCGCCCGGCGAGGGGAATTCCTCATAGAGATCGACCTCCACGGAAGCCCGATCATCCGCAGCGCCCACATTCTCTTCGTAGCGCTCTATTCCCGAAAAATCCGGATAATCGGATAACACCAGCCTGAGAGGGGGGTGAAAGTAAGTGTTTTCCTCGGCCTTGGGTCGGAAAAGATCATCAACAGCGCGAAAGGCCTTGTCGCCGTCACACATGACGTCGTCCGCAAGAGAGTTCAGGGCAGCGCCGATCGCCCCGTAGAACGATCCAAGGGGGTCTACTACCAGCTTGATCCCGAGGAGGGCTTCGAGATGATTCACGACGGAGCGGTTTCGTGAGACGCCGCCGACAAAAATGACAGGCTCGCAGGGATGCGTTCCTGCAAAAAGGATATCCACGATATTCCGGGCGAGACCCGCGCAGAGACCGTCGCAGATCGCTTCCAGAGGGAAGCCCTCCTGTTGTGCGTGAATCAGGTCGGTTTTGGCGAAAACAGCGCACCGCGAGGCGATCTGGGGAAAGGGTGCGCTGTTTTCCAGGGCCAGGGCGGCCAGCGTTTCGCTGCCGGGCAGATTCAGGCGCCGTGCCTGCTGGTCGAGAAAACTGCCCGTACCAGCGGCGCAGGAGGTGTTGGTTTTGCAGCCGAGGTAAGTGCCTGCCTCATCGAAGGTGACGAGGCTGAATCGCTCCCCCCCTACCGTGAGGATCGCGCCAGCATGGCCATGCCGGCGTTGTATCGCCTCCATGACGCAGATCCGGTCGTCATACCGGGCGTCGGTGGCCACGATTGCAGGCGTTCCGGAGGTGCAGGCTATGGCTTTTACTCGGGCAAGGTCGAATCGATTGAGAACCTTCCTAAGCGATCCGGCAAGGTTTCCGTGATGAAACTCACATTCCGTTTGAAGTATCTGGCCTTGTCCATCGACCAAGGCTCCGTGAATGGATACGGAGCCGATATCGATTCCCAGTAGATCGCCGGTAAAAGGCATTTCTTTTGCCACTGACTTCCCGACCTGCATCCTAATAGCCCTGCTGAATTGATCTAATATTTACCAATAAATTAAGTCTTCTCAATACGCTGTCAAGGAGGGTCAGCCGAGGGGGCACTGAGATGACTCAGAGAAGAAATCTACCCAATCTTCACGATAGGTTTTCTAAGAAAGTATTTCGCAACCATTCCATATTATTGGATGCTTCTTTTTCTGACTTACTTTGTGATGCAGGCCCGCCAAGGCGAGCTGATATGATAAATAGAAGCAAGGGTTCGCGCCGGCCACCGGACGGATGGCCGTCACGCCCCTTGCATCTTTCCCTGTCCCCCCTGCATCCCCCGGAGGGGGAATTCCCGACCACCCGCCCCTCATGAGCAAGAGACCATGCCAGCCCCGGACGGGTCTGTCATGTCCCTTGCTGAGGTACGCATGGGTCGCGCCATCGCCTGACGGCTCTGTCACGCCCCCTGCAATCTGCCTTTTTCCAGTCGCCGGGTGCGCTCTACCCGCGATTGTCGATAAGATCGCCACGGGGCGACCGCATCGCCGTTTTGATCACCCCCTTTCTTTCCCCCTCAAGGGGGACCCGCCACCCACCCTCTAAAAGGTACCTCCTCTCTCTAACGCTTTCCATTGTAGCGCGGGCTCTCGGCTCCGGCCGTCAAGGGTATACGA
>Ga0116154_10001514_pt1 | contig 19409 bp, 17 predicted proteins | sample AD_UKC030_MetaG_FD_89898 | JGI IMG/M metagenome (GOLD analysis project Ga0116154, IMG submission 89898) | Active sludge microbial communities of municipal wastewater-treating anaerobic digesters from USA - AD_UKC030_MetaG | ecosystem: Engineered > Bioreactor > Anaerobic > Digestate | place: USA...
ATTCGGTGCGCGCGATCCCCCGGATGACGGCCACGGCGATCGCGATCCCGGTCGCGGCCGAGAGGAAGTTCTGGACCGCGAGCGCGGCCATCTGGGTCAGGTGCGACATCGTCGCCTCGCCCGCGTAGGCCTGCCAGTTCGTGTTCGTCACGAACGAGACCGCCGTGTTCCAGGCGAGGGCGGGCGGGACGGCCGGGAGGCGGTCGGGGTTCAGCGGCAGGAGGTGCTGGAGGCGCTCGATCGCGGTGACGCCGAGGATGCCGAGGACGCTGAAGACGAGCATCGAGGAGGCGTAGGCCCTCCAGTCCTGCTCCTTCTTCGGGTCGACGCCGCCGAGACGGTAGAGGGCCCTCTCCACCGGGAGGAGGACGGGGTCGAGGAACGTCCTCTCGCCGGAGAAGACCCGGCGCATGTAGAGGCCGAGCGGCTTCGTCACGACGAGGACGAGGAGGAAGTAGACCGCGATCTTGAGGAACGCGAGGGCCGTCACGTCAGAGCCTCTCCGGTTTCAGCAGCGCGAAGAGGAGGTAGACGAGCGCGAGGCCCGACAGGACGAGGCCGGCGAGCGACTCAGCGCCCATCGCGGTCCTCCCCGAGGAGGGCGGCGCAGCCGCGGACGTAGAGGAGCGCGAGGGCCCCGAGGAGGAGGGTGAGGACGACGAGGGTCGGGTCGTTCATCGGCGCGGGCCTCGGCATGGCCGGAGGCGGCCGCTCAGAGCCGGTCTCCGGGCTTCCCGCGGTAGATGTCGGCGAGGACGAGGACGAGCCCGGCGGCGAGGGCGACGAGGAGCGGCATGACGTATCTCCCTTCCACGCCGGGAAAGGTGCCGCCGGGTCCCGGAGGAAGTCCGGAAGGAACGCGAAGGAAACCCTAAGTCGTCCAGGGACGTCCGGAGGTCCACCGGGCGTCTAAGGAATGGCTAAAGATCGGGCGCGCGGACGCTCGGCGGAGAGCCTGGAGCCTTCCGGGAAGCGGTGGCGGACCGCTACAGTCGTCGGCTGTCCATGCCGATCCTCGAATCCGTCCGCCGCTTCGTCATCGGGAAGGAGCGCGATCCTCTCGATCCGAAGATCTTCCACCGTGTCTCGCTGGCGGCGTTCCTGGCCTGGGTCGGCCTCGGCGCGGACGGGCTCTCGTCCTCGTGCTACGGCCCGGAGGAAGCATTCGTCACGCTCGGGGCGCATTCGCACCTGGCGGTCTTCCTCGCGATCGCCATGGTGATCACGATCGGCGTCATCTCCGCATCGTACTCCCAGATCATCTCCCTCTTCCCGTCAGGCGGCGGCGGCTACCTGGTCGCGACGATCCTGCTCGGCCGGGGAGCCGGCGTCGTCTCGGGCTCGGCGCTCGTCGTCGACTACGCGATGACGATCGCCATGCAGGTGGCGGCGTGCGTGGCGGCGCTCTGCTCGCTCGCGCCCCGGGCCGTCCCCCAGCGGGAGCAGCTCGTCGTCTCCCTCGTCCTCCTCGTCGCGCTCGTCGTCCTGAACCTCAGGGGAGTGAAGGAGTCGGTTCTCGTCCTCCTCCCGATCTTCATCCTCTTCCTCGTGACGCACGCGCTCCTCATCGCCTACGGGATCGGGAGCCACGTCGGCGCGATGCCCGAGGTCGTGGCGGCGACCGCCCGCGAGACCCGGGAGACGTGGACGTCGCTCGGCGCCATCGGCACTCTCGCGCTCCTCCTCCGCGCCTTCTCGATGGGCGGCGGCACCTACACGGGGATCGAGGCGGTCTCGAACGGCCTGCAGATCCTGCGCGAGCCGCGCGTGAGGACGGGCCGCCGGACGATGGTCTACATGGGGACGTCGCTCGCGCTCACCGCCGGCGGCCTCATCCTCTGCTACCTGCTCGCGGGGGTCCACCGGGTCCCCGGGCGGACGCTCAACGCGGTCCTGACGGAGAGGCTCGCGACGGAGGCGTTCGGCCCCGGCTCCCTCGCCGGCGCCTTCCTCCTGGCGACGCTCGTCGCCGAGGGGGCCCTCCTCCTCGTCGGAGGGCAGGCGGGGTTCCTCGACGGGCCGCGCGTCCTCTCGAACATGGCGATCGACTCCTGGGTCCCGCACCGGTTCAGCCTCCTCTCGGACCGGCTCGTGACGCAGAACGGCATCCTCGTGATGGGCGGCGCGGCGTTCGGCATCCTCCTCTACACGGGGGGCTCCATCGACGTCATCGTCGTCATGTACTCGATCAACGTCTTCCTCACGTTCAGCCTCTCGCAGCTCGGCATGTGCGTCCACTGGTGGAAGGTCCGGCGCGAGGACCCTCTCTGGAAGCGACACCTCTCGATCAACGGCTTCGGCCTGATGCTCACGGCGACGCTCCTCGTCGCGACGGTGGCGATGAAGTTCCGCGCCGGGGGGTGGGTGACGGTCCTCATCACCGGCTCGCTCGTCGTCGTCTGCGTCCTCGTGCGGCGCCACTACAGCTCGATCCGCCTCTACCTGAAGCGGACGGACGACGTCCTGACGACGCTGAAGCCTCCGAAGCCGGCCGACTCGGGGGAGCTCCCGAAGATCGAGCCGCCGAAGCGTGGGACTCCGACCGCCGTCTTCCTCGTCTCGGGGTTCAACGGCCTCGGGATGCACTCGTTCCTGAACGTGCAGCGGTACTTCCCGGGCTACTTCCGGCACTGCGTCTTCCTGTCGGTCGGAGTCGTCGACTCGGCGAGCTTCAAGGGGGCGAAGGAGATCGAGAACCTGCGGCGGGAGACCGAGCGTGACCTCGTCCGTTACGTGGCGTTCGCCCGGGGGAACGGGCTCGCAGCCGAGCACCACCTCTCGGTCGGGACCGACCTCCTCGACGAGCTCGTGGACCTCTGCCGGAAGGTGAGGGACGACTGGGACCGGCCGATCTTCTTCATGTCCAAGCTCGTCTTCCCGAAGGAGAACGCGCTGAACCGCCTCCTCCACAACCAGACGCCCTTCGCGCTGCAGCGCCGCCTCCAGATGGAGGGGATGCACTCCGTCATCATGCCGATCCAGACGGGGGTCTGAGGCGCGTCAGTCCGGGAGCGGCTCGGCGACGAAGCGGTAGCCGACCCACGGCTCCGTGACGACGTAGCGGGGCGAGGCGGGGTCGGGCTCGAGCTTCTTCCGCATCGTCCCGACGTGGACGCGGACGACGTCGACCGTCGTCCCCGGAGCCCCCTTCCAGACGCGCGCGATGATCTTCGCCGTCGTGACGGGGCGGCCGGCGTTCGTCGCGAGGAGCTCGAGGATCGCGAACTCGGTCGGCGTCAGCTTCACCTCGCGCTCCCCCTGGACGACGCGCCGCCGGTCGAGGTCGATCGAGAGCCCTTCGAACTCGAGGACGGTCCGGGCGGGGGCGACGCCGCTCCTCCGGAGCTGGGCCCGGATCCGCGCGAGGAGCTCGGGGACGGAGAACGGCTTCGTGACGAAGTCGTCGGCGCCGAGGTCGAGGGCGCGGATCTTGTCGACGTCCGCGCCCCGGACGGAGAGGACGACGACCGGAGTGGCGCCCGTGCGCCGCACCTCCCGGATCAGCTCGAAACCGTCGGCGACCGGCATGGCGAGGTCCGTGAGGACGAGGTCGGGCGCGCCGCTCGCGAAGAGGGCGATCCCCCTGCGGCCGTCGGCCGCCTCGAGCACGTCGTAGCCGTTCGCCGAGAGCTCCGCGGCGAGGCCTCGCCGGATCGTCGGGTCGTCCTCGACGACGAGGACGCAGGCGCCCCCGTGCGTCACGGTGCGGGCTCCTCGGCGGCCGGCGCGGCGGGAAGGTCCACCCGCGCGATCGTCCCGCCGCCGGGCCGTGGATGCAACGAGAGGCCGCCGCCGTTCGCCACGGCGAGCCCGCGCGCGATCTCGAGGCCGAGGCCGCGCCGTCCGCCGTCGGCGGGCTCCGCTTCCGCTCCTGGAAGCGTCTCCCGCGGGAGGCCGGGACCGCGATCGGCGATCTCGAGCCTCACGAGGAGCGGTTCGATCGGGTGCCGGGTCGCCGTCAGCTCGATCACCGTCCCCTCGGGGGCGGCGCGGGCAGCGTTCTCGACGAGGTTGACGAGGACCTCGGCGACGAGCGAGGGGTCCGCGAGGACGTCGGGTGCGTCGGAGGCGACGGAGACGTGGACCGGGTGCGCGTCGAGGACGAGAGGGAGGCTCTCGCGCGCCGCCCGGAAGAGGTCGGCGGGCGGCGTCGGCTCCGGATGAGGGACGCTCCGCCCCGCCTCGAGCCGCGCGAGCGCGAGGAGGTTGTCGATGCGTCGCGAGAGGCGGCTGCTCTCGCGGGAGAGGTCGTCGAGCGCGGGCCGGGCGTCGGCATCGGCAGAGAGCCGCCTCCGGAGGCCCTCGATCGAGAGGCCGATCGCGGTCAGCGGGCTTCGGAGGTCGTGAGAGACGGCCCGCAGGAGCGCGGTCTTCAGCCCCTCGCTCTGGCGCAGCGCCTCGAGGTGCGCGTTCTCGGCGAGGAAGCGCTCCCGCTCGACGGCGAGGGCGACGAGCCGGGCGACCGGCTCGAGGATCGTCCGCCCCGCCCGGGCGCCGAGGACGACGAGAACCCCGCGGGCCTTCCCGCCGACGACGAGCGGGAAGTACGCGTCGGAGGCCCCTCCGGGCGCGGGCACCTCGGCCGGCTCGGCCCGGTCGAGGACGACCTTGACGAGCCGCTCGTGCTCCGGCGCGAGGTCCCGGCCCGACCACGAGACGACCCTGGGCCGGTCCGAGCCCTCGTCGACCTCGAGGAGCCCGCCACCCTCGGCCCCCACGGATCGAAGCGCCCGGGCGGCGGCCTCTCCGAGGACGCCGACGCGGTTCGTGGCGGTGAAGAGGTCGATCGAGAGGTCGTAGAGGACCTCGATCTCGCGCCGCCTTCGAAGAGCGTCGTCTGCCTCCTCGCGGGCCCGAAGGACGAGGCGGCTGACGACGACGGCGACGACGAGGAAGCTGAAGAGCGCGACCCAGTTCGCCGGCGCGGCGATCGTGAAGGTGTGGAGGGGCGGAAGGAAGAACCAGTTGAAGGCGAGCGTCGCGCCGACCGACGCCGCGACCGACGCGGTGAGCCCGCGCGCGACGGCGAGGCCGAGGACGGCGAGGAGGAAGAGGAACCCGGCCGTCGTCGGGTTCGCGCCGCCGAGCCGGCCGAGCCCGGTCGCGCCGAGGACGACGAGGGCCGCGAGGAGGACGTCGATCGCCCGTCGACGGGCGTCGAAGATGCGGGCGGAGGAGAAGGCGGGCACGGGCGTCTCGTCTCCATCATAGGAGCCGTGGCACGATGTCGCCGTGCCCGACCCGATCGACGTCGTCCCCGGGGTGAGGATCCCCGCCGCCGCGCTCGAGGCGCGAGGCGTCCGCTCGGGCGGGCCGGGCGGGCAGAACGTGAACAAGGTCGCCTCGAAGGCGGAGCTCTTCGTCGATCTCGCGCTCGTCGAGGGGCTCGACGACGGGGCGCGCGCGCGGCTCCTCGCGCTCGCCGAGGGGCGGCGCGACGCGGACGGCTTTCTGCGCCTGACGGCCGGGGAGAGCCGGGACTTCCACCGGAACCTCGAGCGGGCGCGTGAGAAGGCGCGGGCGCTCGTCGCGAAGGCGCTCGTCGTCCCGAGGAAGAGGCGCGCGACGCGCCCGACGGCCGGCGCGCGCGAGGCCCGCCTCGCGCTCAAGAAGCGCCTCGCGAAGCTGAAGCGGAACCGGGCGCGGCCGCGCGGCGAGGATTAGGGCCTACCCGGCGGCGATCTCGCGCCGCGTGATCGGGACGGGGCGGCGGTTCTCGTCGACGTTCACGTAGACGATCTCGGCCTCCGTCACCTTCGTCGCCTCCCCGGCCCCCCAGTGCCGCGACGCCTCGACGGTCACCTTTACGGTGATCGAGGTGTTGCCGATCCGGAGGACGTCCGCGTAGAACGACACGAGGTCGCCGACGAAGACCGGCTCGTGGAAGACGACCTCGGTCATCTTCACGGTCACCATCCGGTCGCAGTGGCGGCGCGCGGCGACGGCCCCGGCGAGGTCGAGGTGCGAGAGGAGGACGCCGCCGAAGATCGTCCCGTGGACGTTCGTGTCCTTCGGCATCAGCGTGACCCGGATCGCGGGGCTCCGTCCTTCGTTCATGCCCCGATTATGTCCGCGCGGCCGGTAAGATCCTCGTTCGCCACGGGACTCCACACGGGAGGTCGCTTCATGGGCAACGAGCTCTTCCTCGGCCGATCCGTCACGAAGGCGCCCGCGCCGCTCACCCTCGACCCGGACGACCTGACGACGCACGGCCTGATCGTCGGGATGACCGGGAGCGGGAAGACGGCCCTCGGCATCCTCCTGATCGAGGAGCTGCTCAAGCAGGGGATCCCCGTCCTCGCGATCGACCCGAAGGGGGACCTCGGGAACCTCGCGCTGGCCTTCCCGCGTCTCGCGCCCGACGAGTTCGCGCCGTGGGTCCCGGCCGGCGGCGAGGCGACGCCGGAAGGGGAGGCGAAGAAGTGGGCCGACGGCCTCGCCGGCTGGGGAATCTCCGTCGCCGACGTCGCCTCCTACGCCGCAGGCCGCACCGTGACGATCTACACGCCCGGCTCGACGGCGGGCGTGCAGGTCGATCTCCTCGGCGCCCTCGCACCGCCGCCCGACGGCCCGCAGAGCGAAGAGGGCCGCGACCTGATGACGGCCTTCCTCGGGGGGCTCCTCGGCCTCCTCGGCCGGAACGCCGACCCGGTCTCCTCGCGCGAGTTCATCCTCCTCGCCCGCTGCGTCGAGGAGATCTGGGGGAAGGGGGAGACCGCGACGCTCGAGGCGCTCGTCGGCGCGGCCGCCCAGCCCCCCTTCTCGGCGATCGGCGCGCTCCCGCTCGAGACGTTCTTCCCGAAGAAGGAGCGCGACGGCCTCGTCCTCGCGCTGAACGGCCTCCTCGCCTCGCCGGCGACGGCCGCCTTCCGCGGCGGCGCGCCGCTCGACGTCGACGTCCTCCTCGGCGGGAAGGGAAGCCCGGCGAGGTGCTCGATCTTCTCGATCGCGCACCTCTCCGACCCCGAGCGGCTCTTCGTCGTCGCGACGCTCCTCTCCCGCGTCCGCTCCTGGCTCCGTTCCCAGCCCGGCTCGACGACGCTCCGGGCCCTCGTCTACATCGACGAGATCTTCGGCTTCTTCCCGCCGTCGGGAGAGCCGCCGACGAAGAAGCCCCTCCTCGCGCTCCTCAAGCAGGCGCGGGCGTTCGGAGTCGGGACGGTCCTCGCGACGCAGAACCCGGTCGACCTCGACTACAAGGGGCTCGCGAACTGCGGCTGCTGGTGGGTCGGGACGCTTCAGACCGAGCGCGACCGCCGCCGCCTCGCTGACGGCCTCACCGACGCCGCCGGCCTCACGGACGTCGACGCCCTCCTGAACCAGACGAAAAAGAGGACCTTCCTCCTCCACGACGTCCACCGCAAGGGCCCGGAGATCTTCGAGACGCGCTGGGCGATGAGCTACCTCCGCGGCCCGATGACGCGCGACGAGCTGACGAAGCTGAAGAAGACGGCGCCGGCGGCGGCCGGAGGCGTCGCGGCCGCCGCGGCGCCGACCGTCGCGGCGAAGCCCTCGGCCCCCGCCGGCCCGCCGATGCTCCCGGCCGAGTGGCCGGCCCGCTGGCTCGACCGGCGCGGCGGCGAGCGCGCCGTGCCGTACCTGTGGGCGAAGGCCGCCGTCCGCTACAAGAGCGGCAAGGGGACCTCGGACGAGATCACGTCCGTGAAGCTCTTCCCGCTCGAGGCCGATACGCCGCGCGAGGTCGTCCAGGGGGACGCGCTCGACCTCGAAGGCAAGGAGCTTCTCTCCTCGGCGCCGCGCACGCTCTCCTACGGCGAGCTCCCCTCGTGGGTCGGCGCGAAGGGGGTGAAGGAGGCCGAGAAGGCGTTGAAGGAGCGCCTCCCCGACCTCCTCGCCACGACGCTCCTCCGCGACCCCCTCACCGGCCTCCTCTCGAACCCGGGCGAGGACGAGGACGCGTTCGCCGCCCGCGTCGGCGAGAAGGCGAAGCCCTCGGCTGCGCTCGTCGAACGGATCGAGAAGAAGAAGCGTGACCTCGCGGCCGCCGAGCAGGCCGAGAAGGCGCGCTCGATGGAGACGATGGCCACGATGGCCGGCGCGGCGATGGACGTCCTCGGCGGCCTCTTCGGCAAGAAGAAGTCGCTCCGCGTCTCGAAGGTCGGCTCGGTCCTCAGCAAGCGCCGCATGGAAGGCGCCGCCGAGACGAAGATCGAGACCCTCAAGGCGGAGATCGAGGAGCTGGAGTCGAAGATCGCCGCCCCCGACCCGGCCCGCTTCGAGAAGGTCGACGTCGTCCCGACGAAGACGGGAGTCGACCTCCTCGGCGTCGGCGTCGCCTGGGTGAGCTGACCGGGGGGAGACCGGAGCGCCGGGAGCACGGGAGAACCGGGGAACCGGGGAACCGGGGAACCGGGGAACCGGGGAACCAGAGCACCTACCAGTCGCAGGCTCTCGTCGATTCCGCAGGGGGCCGCGGGAGGGGCGGAGCGTCTCTCCGACTCCTTCTGCGCGCGGCCGACCCGCTGACGACCTCGCTGCGGCCGAGCGGGGCGCCCGCGCGAACTCCTCCCTTCGGTCGTCGAACAGCGCGCGGGCCTCCTCCCCGCCCGGTCCTCGCGACGTCGAGCGGGTCCCCGGCCGTGCTCGGGGTCGTCTCCGAGACGCCCCGCCCCTCCCGCGGCCGTGGCAAGTCCGGCGCTCTCAGGGGGAAGGGTGGGGCCGAACACAGCGCAAGCTCCTCACCGTAGAACATAGAGTGGGGGTCAGACCCCCATCCTGGCGGGTGCTTGCTCCGGGCGGCCGAGCCCCGGGGGTAGGTCCCGCGAGCCGACTCGAGCACGGCCGGGGACCCGCTGGCGCGCGCCGCGAGGCGCTCGGGGGAAAGCGAGCGCTGTTTGACGAGCGAAGCGAGGAGTTCGCGAGCGACCCGAGCGCCGAACGCCGCACGCCCTGCGGGTCGGCCGCGCGCAGCCGGAGGCCGTGGGACCTACCCCCGGGGTGAGGCTCCCCTCTCCGGTGCCCCGGTGCCCCGCGTCTGGTCTGTTCCCGGGATTCCCGGTCGACCCTACTCCTGCTTCTTCGTACCGAGGATGACGAGGACGATCAGGAGGAGGAGGACGATGAGGCCGATGACGATCGTCGTCGTCTGGGAGGTGCCCACGGGGACCTCCGCCGTCGCGGCGGGGGCCGGTGCGGCGGCGTGGTCGCCCTCGTGGCCGGCGGGCGCGGCCTCGGTCGTCGTCGCCGGAGCCACGGCGGGAGCCGTCTCCGTCGTCGCCGGGGCGGCCTCGGTCACGGCCGGTGCGGCCTCCGTGGTCGCGGGGGCGGCGTCCTGGGCGAGGGCGCAGGGGGCCGTGAGGAGGACGAGGGCCGCCAGGATCGCGGCGAGCGGGCGGAACGTCATCGGATCTCCTTTCCTTCCAGCGGGGGAACGCTAGCAGGAGGAGGGGAAATCGGGAAGGGTCAGGCCTCGGGGCAGCGTCCGCCGAGCGCCCGGATCTCGAGGGCCAACGACTCGGCCTCGGCCAGCAGGGCGTCGGCTTCCGGCCCGGGGACGAAGAGCCGGGTCTCGGGCGCCCGCAGGAGCTGGCGGAGCTCGGCGACCCGGGCGGCGGCGGCGCTCAGACGCTCCCGGCAGTCGGCGGGCCCGGTGTCGAGGAAGGCGTCGGCGACGAGAGACGGCACGGCCAGCGCGGCGCGCCGGAGGCGCTGCCCCGAATCGCCGGGGAGGTCCGCCGCGTCCTCGAGCGTCGCGCAGACCTCGTGGGCGAGGCCGATGGCCTTCCGCCAGGCAGGGGTCTCCCGAACGTCCATCTTCAACCTGAAGCATATACGGACGAGGGGGCCCGGTCGTTCCGTTCGGGACTCCCCTTTCGGGGGCTTCCCCCCCCTGCTACGCTTACCGGTCGGATCGGTACAGACCCGGCGGAGACCGGAATCTTCGAGAGCAGGGGGAGAAGCATGCGACGGAAGATCACTGTCATCGGCGCCGGGAACGTCGGCGCGACCGCCGCCCAGAGGATCGTCGAGAAGGAGCTCGGAGACGTCGTCCTCGTGGACGTCGTCGACGGCGTGCCTCAGGGCAAGGGTCTCGACATGTACCAGTCGGGCGCCGTCGAAGGCTTCGACATGAAGATCGTCGGGTCGAACGGCTACGAGGAGACGGCCGACTCCGACCTCTGCATCATGACGGCGGGCCTCCCCCGCAAGCCCGGGATGTCCCGTGACGACCTCCTGAAGACGAATGAGGCGATCGTCGCCGACTGCATCGCCAAGGTGACGCGCTACTCCCGCGACCTGACGATTATCGTCGTCACGAACCCCCTCGACGCGATGTGCGAGGTCGCCCGCCGCGTCTCGAAGCTCCCGAAGAACAAGGTCATCGGCATGGCCGGCATCCTCGACTCGGCCCGGATGCGCGCCTTCATCGCGATGGAGATGAACGTCGCGATGTCGAACATCCACGCGACGGTCCTCGGCGGGCACGGCGACACGATGGTCCCGCTCCCGCGCTACTCCACGGTCGCCGGCGTTCCGATCACCGAGCTGCTGCCGCCCGAGAAGGTCGAGGAGATCGTGAAGCGGACCGCCAACGGCGGCGCCGAGATCGTCAAGCTCCTGAAGACCGGCTCGGCCTACTACGCCCCGTCGGCCGCGGCCGTCGAGATGGCCGACGCGATCTTCAACGACAAGAAGAAGATCCTCCCCTGCGCGGCGCTCCTCGAGGGGGAGTACGGTATCAGCGGCCTCTTCGTCGGCGTCCCGGTCGTCCTCGGCAAGGACGGCGTCGAGAAGATCATCGAGCTGAAGCTGACGCCCGAAGAGGCCGCGGCCCTCCGGAAGTCGGCCGACTCCGTCGCCGAGCTCTGCGGGATGCTGACCGTCTGATCGAACGATGAGCGCGATCCCGTCCACGGCGGAGAGACCGGTCTTCGGCTCCATCACCCTCAAGGCGGTGATGGCCCTGACCGGCATCGTCCTCTACGGCTTCGTCTTCGTCCACATGGTCGGCAACATCCAGCTTTACCAGGGCCCGGAGAAGATCAACGGCTACGCGGCGTTCCTCAAGGCGGTCCCGCCGCTCCTCTGGGGGACCCGGATCACCCTCCTCGCGGCCGTGGTGCTCCACGGCCTCGCGGCGTTCACGCTCTGGCGGCGCAACCTCGCGGCCCGCCCGGTGGGCTATGCCCACCAGGACTTCCAGGCGGCCGGGGTCACCTCCCGGACGATGTACTGGACCGGGCCGGTGATCGCCCTCTTCGTGATCTACCACCTCCTCCACTTCACGCTCGGCTCGGCCCACCCGCAGTTCAGCCACACCGACGTCTACACGAACGTCGTCGTCGGCTTCTCGAACGTCTGGGTGTCGGGCTTCTACGTCCTTGCGATGGTCGCCCTCGGCTTCCACCTCTTCCACGGCGGCTTCAGCCTCTTCCAGACGCTGGGCCTCCGGACCCCGAAGTACGAGAAGCCGATCAAGGCGGTCCTCGCCGTTCTCTGCACCGTGATCGTCGTCGTGAACGTCTCCTTCCCGATCGCGGTCCTCGCGGGCCTGGTGAAGTAGGAGGAAGCGGGATGGAACTCGACGGCAAGTGCCCCACCGGCCCCATGGAGTCGCGCTGGACGCGGCACAAGGCGGCCATCAAGCTGATCAACCCGGCCAACAAGCGGAAGTACAGCCTCATCATGGTCGGCTCCGGCCTCGCGGGCGCCTCCGGCGCCGCGTCCCTCGCCGAGCTCGGCTACAACGTCTCCTGCTTCTGCTACCAGGACAGCCCCCGCCGCGCGCACTCCATCGCCGCGCAGGGCGGCATCAACGCGGCGAAGAACTACCAGAACGACGGCGACAGCGTCTACCGCCTCTTCTACGACACGGTGAAGGGAGGCGACTTCCGCGCGCGCGAGTCGAACGTCCACCGCCTCGCCGAGGTGAGCAACGACATCATCGACCAGTGCGTGGCGCAGGGCGTCCCGTTCGGCCGCGAGTACGGCGGCACGCTCGGGAACCGCTCGTTCGGAGGCGCCCAGGTCTCGCGGACGTTCTACGCGCGGGGGCAGACGGGGCAGCAGCTCCTCATCGGCGCCTACCAGGCGCTCGAGCGGCAGATCGGCCTCGGCAAGGTGAAGATGTACCCCCGGACCGAGATGCTCGATCTCATCGTCATCGACGGCGTCGCCCGCGGCATCGTCGTCCGCGACATGGTCACCGGGAAGGTCTCGAGCCACCTCGCCGACGCCGTCATGCTCGCGACGGGCGGCTACGGGAACGTCTTCTTCCTCTCGACGAACGCGAAGGGCTGCAACGCGACCGCCATCTGGCGCGCCTACCGCCGCGGGGCCTACTTCGGGAACCCCTGCTACACGCAGATCCACCCCACCTGCATCCCGGTCCACGGCGAGAACCAGAGCAAGCTGACGCTCATGTCCGAGTCGCTCCGCAACGACGGCCGGATCTGGGTGCCGCTGAAGAAGGGGGAGACGCGCAAGGCAGCCGACATCCCCGAGGCCGAGCGCGACTACTACCTCGAGCGCAAGTACCCGAGCTACGGGAACCTCGCCCCCCGCGACATCTCCTCCCGCGCGGCCAAGCAGGTCTGCGACGAGGGGCGCGGCGTGGGGCCCGGCGGCCAGGGCGTCTACCTCGACTTCGCCGAGTCGATCGGCCGCCTCGGCGAGAGCGTCATCCGCGAGCGGTACGGGAACCTCTTCGAGATGTACGAGAGGATCACCGACGAGAACCCGTACAAGGTGCCGATGCGGATCTACCCGGCGGTCCACTACACGATGGGCGGCCTCTGGGTCGACTACAACCTCATGTCGAACGTCCCCGGCCTCTTCGTCCTCGGCGAGGCGAACTTCTCCGACCACGGCGCGAACCGCCTCGGCGCCTCGGCGCTGATGCAGGGGCTCGCCGACGGCTACTTCGTCATCCCGTACACCATCGGCAACTACCTCGCCCAGGGCAAGCCCGCGAAGGTCGACGCCTCCCACCCGGCCGTCAAGGCGGCCGAGGCGGAGGTGACGGAGCGGACGAAGAAGCTCCTCTCGATCAAGGGGAAGCGGACGGTCGACTCGCTCCACAAGCAGCTCGGGCTCCTCATGTGGGAGAAGTGCGGGATGGGCCGCAACCGGGCGGGCCTCGAGGAGGCGATCGCGAGGATCCCGGAGGTCCGCGAGGAGTTCTGGAAGAACGTCTTCGTCCCCGGGAGCGGGGAGGACCTGAACGTCTCGCTCGAGAAGGCGGGGCGGCTCGCCGACTTCCTCGAGCTCGGCGAGCTCATGTGCCGCGACGCCCTCGTCCGCGAGGAGTCGTGCGGCGGCCACTTCCGCGAGGAGTACCAGACTCCGGACGGCGAGGCGCTCCGCAACGACGAGAAGTTCGCCCACGTCGCCGCCTGGGAGTGGAAGGGCGAGGGCGCCACGCCCGAGCGCCACACGGAGCAGCTCACGTTCGAGTCCGTCCATCTCGCCACGAGGAGCTACAAGTAATGAGCGGCGACAAGGACATCGACATCAAGGTCCGCATCTGGCGCCAGAAGTCGCCCTCCGACAAAGGCGGCCTCGTCACGTACGACGTCCCGGGCGTCAGCACCGGCTCCTCGTTCCTCGAGATGCTCGACCTCGTGAGCGAGCGGCTCATGGAGAAGGGCGAGGAGCCGATCGCCCTCGACCACGACTGCCGCGAGGGGATCTGCGGCGCCTGCTCGCTCGTCATCAACGGCGTCCCGCACGGGCCGCGCTCCGCGACGACGACCTGCCAGCTCCACATGAGGAGCTTCCAGGACGGCCAGACGATCACCGTCGAGCCGTTCCGGGCGAAGGCCTTCCCCGTCATCAAGGACCTCATCGTCGACCGGTCGGCCTACGACCGGATCATCGCGGCCGGCGGGTTCGTCTCGGTGAACACGGGCGTCGGGGTCGACGCGAACGCCATCCCGGTCCCGAAGGAGAACGCCGAGCTCGCGATGGACGCGGCGGCGTGCATCGGCTGCGGCGCCTGTGCCGCCGCCTGCCCGAACGCCTCGGCGATGCTTTTCGTCGGGGCGAAGGTCTCGCACCTCGGCCTCCTCCCGCAGGGGCAGCCCGAGCGGAAGGAGCGCGTCCTGAAGATGGTCGAGCAGATGGACGCCGAGGGGTTCGGCGGCTGCACGAACATGGGCGAGTGCGAGGCCGCCTGCCCGAAGGAGATCAAGCTCGAGGTCATCGCGCGCCTGAACCGCGACTACCTCGGTGCAAAGGTCACGAAGCGGCCCAAGGGGGCCGAGAAGGGCGGAGGCGCCTGAGGAGCGGCGGGGCGCCGCGACGGCGCTTCGCGCACCCGGTCCACGGAACGGAAGATCGGCGCGGCCGGGGGCGACCCCGGCCGCGCGCTTTCGGGGGCGCGCCGGTGCGAGACTCCCGGCATGACGGACGCCGACCCGAAGGACCCGTACGCCCGGCTCTCCTACCGCCGGCTCATCGCCTGGCCCGCGCGCATCGAGCGCGAGGCGCCGTTCCTCCGCAAGGTGCTCGCGGGCGCGCCGTCGCGGCGGCTCCTCGACCTCGGCTGCGGCACGGGCGAGCACGCGCGGTTCCTCCAGGCGGAGGGATTCGCGGTGACGGGCGTCGACGCATCGGAGGCGCAGCTCGCGCAGGCCCGCGAGGCGGGGCCGGGGCCGGAGTTCGTGAAGGGAGACCTCGCGGAGCTCGGCGCGGCGGTGGCGGGGCCGTTCGGGGGAGCGATTTCGCTCGGGAACGGCCTGCCGCACCTTCACGCGCCCGAGATGTCCCGCTTCCTCGTGCACCTCGCGGCGCTCCTCCTCCCCGGCGCACCGGTCCTCTTCCAGCTCCTCAACTACGACCGGATCCTCGACGAGGGGGTGACGAGCCTGCCGCTGAACGTCCGGGACGACGGGGGCGAGCGGGTCGTCTTCCTCCGCCTGATGGAGCCGCGTCCCGACGGGACGGTCCTCTTCAACCCGACGTCGCTCCGGTGGCGGCCGGGCGCGGAGCCGCCGGTGGAGGTCGTCGCGGCGAAGAACGTCCTCCTGAAGGGGTGGCGGCGGGCCGAGCTGGAAGGAGCGCTCGGGGAAGCCGGGCTCCGGGTGGAGACGGTCTTCGGAGGGATGAAGGGAGAGTCCTGGGAGGCGAGGGGCTCGGCCGACACGGTGGTCCTCGCCCGGCGCTGAGGAAAGGCGGCGGCGTTCGCACGCCGGGCGAGCTCCTGCTGCGGGACGAGCGGGCTCCGGCCGTCCTATGATCTCCGGTCGGAGAGACTCCGTACGCTCGACGACGAACGACCCGACCGGGGCGATTCCGCGGCGGATGCGGGCGAGAGTCCGCGTCTGCCCGTCCGCCTCTTCGCGCCGGGCACGGCGATCGGCCGGCGATACGAGGTGCGCGGCGTCCTCGGCACGGGAGGCTCGGCGGTCGTCTACGAGGCGTTCGACCGGGAGCTGAAGCGGAGCGTCGCGCTGAAGGTCCTGCGGACCGACCGGACGTCGGAGGCGGCGCTGAAGCGCTTCCGGCGCGAGGTGGCGATCGCGCGCGACGCGGCGAGCCCGCGCCTCGTCCGCGTCTTCGACATCGGCCAGGCGGGCGACACGGTCTTCCTGACGATGGAGCTCGTGGAAGGGGAGTCGCTCCGCGAGCTCCTCGCGCGCGGTCCGCTGCTGCCGGAGCGGGCGACCGCGATCGCGGCGGAGGTGCTCCGCGCCCTCGCCGACCTTCACGCCCTCGGGATCGTCCACCGCGACGTGAAGCCCGGGAACATCCTCCTCTCGGACGCCGGAGAGGTGAAGCTCGCCGACTTCGGCCTCGCCCGCCACTGGGAGGGGAGCGAGACGCGGGTGACCGAGACGGAGGCGCTCGTCGGGACGGTCGAGTACCTCTCGCCGGAGCAGGCGCTCGGCGACCTGCTCGACGCGCGGAGCGACCTCTACGCGGTCGGCGTGGTCCTCTTCGAGATGCTCGCGGGGCGGGTCCCGCTGCGCGGCGAGTCGGCGATCGGGACGATCGTGGCGCACATCCGGCAGGAGCCGGTCGACGTGAGGAAGCTCCGCCCGGAGGCGCCCGCGTGGCTTTCGGCCGTCGTGGCCCGTCTCCTCGCGAAGGACCGCGAGCGGCGGTACGCGACGGCCGCCGACGTCCTCGCCGACCTCGAGGCGCGCCGCGCTCGGCGCGCGCCGCGCCGGCTCGGGAGGGCCCTCGCGCTCGGGGGCTCGGCATCGCTCGTCGCCCTCCTCCTCACCCTCGCGTTCGTCCCGGTCTTCCCGTGGAACCGGCCACGCCTGACGCGCCTCGCCCCCGACGGCGCGGGAGGGGTGCAGGCGCTCGACGGGAAGGGTCGCGTCCTCTGGAGGCGGGCGGACACGGCGGCGGGCCGCCAGATCGCGCTCGCGAGGCTTGCCGGCGGCGAGACGGGGGCCATTGCGGTGCCGGGCGGGACGGGCGATCCGAGGAAGCGCGTCGTCGTCCTCGACGGCCTCACCGGCCGTCCCCTCGCCGACCTGGAGCTCCCCGACCCGGCCGGCGACCCAGACGGGGCGGGGGCATTCTTCGGATTCTCGAGCACGTTCGCCGTCGGAGCCGTGTTCCCTTTCGACGAGGACGGCGACGGTGACGACGAGGTCGCCGTGAGCCTCGTCCATATCCCGCTCTGGGCGGGGGCGACGTACGTGTGCGACCCGGGCCGGCGGCGCGTCGTCGTCGCGTTCTACGGCTCCGGTCACCACTACGCGCGAGCCGCCGTCGACGTCGACGGCGACGGCCGGAAGGAGCTGATCCTGGCCGGCCTCAACAACCGGATGGGCTACTCTGCCGCGGTCGCCGCGCTCCGGATCCCGGGGGAAGGGGAAGGAAGGCGAGCCTGGTCGGAGCTCCCGTTTGCCGAGTCGCCCGATCGCCCGGGCTGGCGGGACGAGAAGTCGCTCCTCGCCTGGTACGCCCTCGTCCCGGACGCCGCCTTCGGTCGCGTCGAGGGGCAGGTCCTCGAGGCGTCGGCCGGGCTCCTGCGCGTGGGAGCGTGGGGCCCGCAGCAGGTGGAGCTCGCGCTCGACGGCTTTCCGCGCGGGCCGCGCGAGCCCGGCGAGTCGCAACGGCGCTCCGAGGCGCGGGAGGAGGCGTACGCGCTCCTCCGCGAGGGGATGCGGCTGCGCGGGGCGGGGCTCGCGCGGGAAGCGCTCGCGGCCGTGGAGCAGGCGCTCGAGAAGGCTCGCGCGGCAGGAGACGCCCCGCTGGGGCAGTGGATCGCGCGCGCGCGGGCCCGTGCCCTCCTGGACACGGGGCAGCCGGGGGAGGCCGACACGGCCTGGGGGGCCTCGTTCGAGAGGTCGGTCGAGCCGGCGCGGATCGCGCTCGAAGCGGGGCGCGCGTTCCACCTCCGGGGGGACCTCGCCCGGGCGGTCGCCTGGTATCGCCGGGGCCTGACGGGGCGCGGCGACTACGCCCGGATCGGGATCTACCCGCGCGACCTGATGCTGGGGAGCGTCCTCGCGCTCGGCGAGGCGGGGCGATGGGACGACACGGCGGCCGAGGTCGATCGTTTCGAGGCGGCCTACCCCGATCGCGTCCGGGACGTGGCCGCGGTCCGGGCCTTCGTCGCCTGGCGGAGCGGACGCAGTCCGGCGCGCTTCGCCGACAGCGTCGCCGACATCGGGCTCTTCCGGTACTGGGGCCTCGAGGCGCGGCGTGCGTCGGGGGAGGCCGCGACCCCCCTTCTCGCCGACGTCGAACGCGTCGGACGCGAAGCCCCCGACGTCGCGCCGCTCTTCGCCTCGCTTCGCGCGGAGCTCCTCGCCGCGCTCGGGCGGAAGGACGAGGCGCGCGCCCTGGCCGCGGAAGCGCTCGACGGCGCCCGGGACCTCGCTGCGACCGATACGGGGGTGAGGGCGCACCTCTCCGTCGTGGAGGCGCGCGCGAGGAGTCTCGGCGTCAGGCCCGCTGGAGAAGGAGCACCAGGGTGACGCCGAGGCCGATGACGACGACGGCCGCCCGCGCCTTCTCCTTCCCGATCCGCCGGGCGAAGCGCGCCCCCGCGTAGCCGCCCACGGTCGCGCCCGCGACCATGACGAGAGCGATCGGCCAGAGGACGGCGCCGTTCCAGATGAACCAGGCCGCCGCGACGAGGTTGATCGTGATCCCGAAGAAGTTCTTCAGGCCGTTCATCGCGTGGATGTCGGTGAGGCCGAGGAAGCCGAGGACGACGAGCATCAGGATGCCGATGCCGGCGCCGAAGTAGCCGCCGTAGATCGCGACGGCGAGCTGCGCGAGCGTCGCGACGCCCCAGCGGGCGTTCGTCGGTCCGTGCGGCGCGTGCACCTCCGCGTCGCCGCCCCGCTTCGCCAGGACGATCTGGAGGATGAAGAGGAGCGTCGCGAAGAGGACGAGGAACGGCGCGAGGCTCGCGAAGAGCTTCTCCGGGGTCTTCAGGAGGAGGACCGACCCGATCGCGCCGCCGACGAGGCTCGGGAGGAAGAGCGTCTTGAGCCAGGCTGCGTGCGTCGCCACCTCGCGCCGGTAGCCCGCCATGCTCGCGGCGGCTCCGGGGAGGAGGGCGACGGTGGAGGTGGCATTCGCCTGGATGGCGGGGACGCCGAGGAGAACGAGCGTCGGGAACGTGAGGATCGTGCCGCCCCCGGCCAGGGCGTTCATCACTCCGGCGCCGGCGGACGCCGCGAGGAGCGCCGCGATCTCGCCAGGGGTCACGGCGTCTCCGCCAGCGGGCCGCTCTCCCGGGGCGCGCCGGGCGTCATCGACCACTCGAGCCAGGAGCCCTGGTAGAGCCGGGCGTCCGGGTGCCCGAGCGCCTCGCGGAGGAGCCAGAGCGCCTCGGACGCCTGGTGCCCGCTGTTGCAGTAGACGACGACGGGCCTCTCCCACGAGACGCCGGCTGCCTCGAGCTCGTCGCGGAGGTCGGCGAGCGGCCGCAGCGAGCCGTCCGCGACGTCCGCCTTCCAGAAGCGGTTCTTCGCGCCGGGAATCCGGCCGGCGAGCCACTGCTCCGCCGGCCGGACGTCGAGGAAGACGGTCTTCCCGTCTCCGACGCGTTTCCGGGCCTCGGCGCCCGAAACGAGGAGGCGGGCGTCGATCCCGCGGTCCGGCTTCACCCCGGGCGAGAGGACCCGCTCGCGCGTCACGGGCCGGCCCTCCGCCGTCCAGCGCGTGAAGCCGCCGTCGAGGACCTCGACGCGGGCGGCCCCGGCGATCCGCGCGGCCGTCGCGACGTACGTGGCGTCGACGTCGGTCTCGGCTCCGTACACGACGACGTGGGCCTTCGCGTCGATTCCGACGCGCGCGAAGATCGCGTCGAGGAGCTCCGACGGGTAGAGCGCCGCCGGGACGCCGCCCGCGGTGGAGCGGAGGTTCTCGGGGGAGACGCTCTGCGCCCCGGGGAGGTGCCCGGAGAGGAACTCGCGGAAGGGCCTCGCGTCGAGGAGGACGACGGCGGGAGGGAGCTGCGCCTCGAGCCA
>Ga0116154_10001519_pt1 | contig 19302 bp, 18 predicted proteins | sample AD_UKC030_MetaG_FD_89898 | JGI IMG/M metagenome (GOLD analysis project Ga0116154, IMG submission 89898) | Active sludge microbial communities of municipal wastewater-treating anaerobic digesters from USA - AD_UKC030_MetaG | ecosystem: Engineered > Bioreactor > Anaerobic > Digestate | place: USA...
AGCCGACCCCCGTGACCGCGTTCGCGAGGTAGAGGGATTCGCCCGCCGCGAGAAGGCCGACGTGGGTCCAGCGCAGGGCCTGGCCCGCTGAATCGCCCCAGAGGCTCGAGATCTCCCCCGTGCATTGAGCGCCGATCTGGTCCTCCTCGGTGATCCCCAGCGTGTCGCGGTACTCGTGGCCCGAGTTCATGAGGTCGTAGGCGCGGATGCCGCCGACGACTCCCGCGGCGAGGAGGAGGCCGCCGGAGGTCCAGCCGGCGAACTTGTGGAAGGCCGTCTTGCTGAGAAATCCGAGGAAGCGGCCGCCCTGGTCCTGCCCCGTCGCGGCGGAGACCGCGTCTGGCGTGGCCGGATCGAGGGGAGCCTTAGCCATGGCCCCGGAAGAGGCGTCGGTTCCCGCGAGCGGCGCCAGGCGCGGCGAGAGGGGGAGCGGCGTGCCCTCGCCAGGGGCGGCGAAGAGGAACCGGGTCGGGAGAAGGAGGAGAAGGCAGAAGGCTGCGTACCTGGATTTGCGCATGCTTATAGCATAGTCGAAGCCTTGCCCCGGCGCCGGACTTGCCTTAGCATTTATATCAGCTTTCCCGCACGGAGGTCGTCATGCGTGTCAAGCTTCGCGTCGCGCTGGCTGCCATGGCGCTTGCCGCCTTGGCGCTGGCTTCCCTCCCGGCCGCGGCGGAGGAAAGCTCGCCGCAGAGTCCCGTCTTCTCCGCGAGGGCGGGCCTGGGCACCGACATCAACCTCGGCGTGGCTGTCGGCGGCGGCTTCGGCTGGCTCAAGGAATTCGCGGGCCTTCCCCCGGTCGATTTCGGGATCGACTTCTACTACTACGACGGGACCGAGATCTCAGAGGAGCAGGTGGGCCCTTCGCTCAACACCTACGAAGACATGACCACGCTGATGGTCTTTGCGGTGAGCGCCGACTTCCTCCACGGCTACGAGGCGGGCGCGAGGGGCTTCTACTACCTTACGGGCCTGGGCGCGGCCGCGGTGAGCGTCGAGTGGGTCGGCTACAGCGCCGACGACCCGAGCTACAACGACTCGCGGGACTACGCGAGCGCCGGCCTCCTCGTGAAGCTCGGCGTCGCCTACGCCTTCGGCAAGGGCCTCGAGCTGCGCCTCGTCGCGCCCATCCTCGTCTTCGAAGGCCCCCAGGACAGCCTTGGCTTCGCGCCGATGCTCAACCTGGCCGCGGCCCTCCGCTTCTAGCCGCGCCGCGGGACTATCGCTGTCGGTCGCGCCCGGCCGTTCCGCGGGCGCGGCGCGGACTCAGTCGCAGGCCGGCCGCAAACCGCGTCGCGGGCAGGCCTCAGGCCCGCTCCACGCGGTTCCTTCCGCCTTCCTTCGCGCGGTAAAGGGCCTTGTCGGCGGCCGCCGAAAGCTCCTCCGCCGTCGCCGCGTCCTCCGGCGCGGAGGCGAAGCCGACGCTCGCCGTGAGTGAAGCCCGCGCCGGCTTCGAGCCGGGCCCCGCGCGGAACTCGAGGAAGAGCCCCTCCGCCGCGGCCCTGAGCTCCTCGGCGAGCTCGCGCGCCCGCTCGGGGCCGGCGCCGGGAAGGAAGAAGGCGAACTCGTCGCCGGAGAGCCGCGCGGCCACCTCCTCGCCCCGCACCAGGGTGCCGAAGGCCGCGCCGGCGCTCGCGATCGCCGCGTCGCCGGCCGCGGGGCCGAAGGTGGCGTTCAGGTCCCGGAAGCGGTCCAGGTCGAGCATGAGGAGGGAGGCCCGCGGCTTGGAGCCCGAGCCGCTCGCGAAGCGCGTCCGCATCGTGTCGTCCAGAAAGCGCCGGTTGAAGAGGCCGGAGAGGTCGTCGATGACGGCGCGCTTCCTCGCGGCCTCGCCCCAGCGCACGAGGCCGCCCAGGAAGCCCGAGGCCTCGTCCAGCCAGGCCGACATCACGCGGCCCATCGCCGCGAGGAGCTTCACGCCGATCACGGGATGGTCCCAGACCAGGCGGTAGAAGTCGAGGCCGTCGAGGACGAAGAGCTCGGAGGGCTCCAGGGCCGAGCAGGTGGCGGTCCGCGGCTCGCCCTCGATGATCGCCATCTCGCCGAAGAGGAGGCCGGGGCCGAACTCGTAGACCTGGCGGCGGCTCCCGTCGGGCAGGGCCGCGTAGGAGGCGATGCGCCCCGAGCGGACGATGAAGAGCTCGTTCCCCGTCTCGCCCTCGCGGAAGACCACCTCGCCCGCCTCGAAGCGGCGCGCCTCCAGGAAGGCGGCGACCGCGGCCACCTCGAGGCCGCTCATGCCCTCGCAGAGGGGCAGCCCCGAGAGGAAGTCCGTGACGTGGCTCACGGGCGGGCCTCCTCGCGCGGCTTCAGGCGGTAGGCGCGGGCCCCGCCGTCCCTCCAGGCCTTCGTGAGTAGGCCGTAGGCGCCCTCCACGAGGCGGCGCCAGTTCGCCCCGTCCTCCGGCCAGACGGCGAGGGCGAGGCTGGAGGTGAAGGCGAAGCCCGTGCCGGCCGCGCAGGGGAGCTCGAGGGCGGCGACGGCCGCCGCGAGGCGGCGCGCGATCTCCGCGGCCTCCTCCCGCCCGGAGCGGGGCACGACCAGGGCGGTCTCGTTGGAGCGGAGGCGGAGGGCCCAGCCCCGCCCCAGGGCCTCCGTCTCGCGCACCAGGATTCCCGCGATGAGCGACATCGCCTCGTCCCCCGCGCCGTGGCCGTGGGCGTCGTTGAGCTCCTTGAAGCGGTCGGGCTTGAGCAGGACGAGGGCCGTCGGCGCCTCGATGAGGCGGGGCAGCTCCTCGTCCAGGAAGGCCCGCGAGTGGAGGCCCGTGGAGGCGTCCGTGTAGAGCTGGCGCTTGAGCTCGCGCACCCAGGGCGCGTTCTCGGAGATGAGGCGCTGGGTCGAGCGGAGCCGGGCGGAGATCATCGAGAGGCAGCGGAGGAGGATGCGGGCCGAGGCGTCGGGCCGCTCCCGGGCCAGGTCCTGCATCCCGAGGCCCCGGCGCGGGAAGGCGACGAGCTCCGCGGGGCAGAGGGCCCGGCACTCCGCGTCGGGGACGGCGCCGGCGGCGAAGTCGAAGTCGCCCACCGCGTCGCCCTGCACGAAGCGCGCGACCTGCCGCTCCGGGTCCTCGGCCCGGAAGGCGCCGATCTCCCCGGAGCGCACGAGATAGAAGCGCTTGGCCCGCTCGCCGGGCCCGAAGAGGACCCCGCCCGAGGGGAGGGCGAAGAGCTCGGAGCTCTCGGCGACGTAGTCCAGGTCCTCGTCGAGGAGCCCGGAGAGGAGCTCCGAGCCCTTGAGGAGGGCGAGCAGCTCCTCCCGGCCCATGCCTTTCGCGTCCATGGGCCCGACTATAGGCCCGGGAGCGCCTCCGGGTCAACGGCGGGCCCGCCGCGGGGGCGGCCGCGCCGGCGGATCCGGCCCCATGGCCCGCCGCGAGGCTCCGCGAACGCCGGAGCAGGGAGCGCGGACGCCGGGCGCGCGGACACCCTGCCTCAGGCGGCCGGAATCCCCCGAATTGACTAGCGCGCGGGCCTGAGTCCCGGGCTATACTCCTGTCTCCAAGGAGCCCCGCATGAAGCCGTCCCGAGCCGCCGCGAAAGCCTGGCCGTGCCTCGCCCTCGCCTTTGCCCTCTCGCTGTCCATCCCGGCCGCGCTATCCTCCTGCGCCGGCCGCGGCGCCCCCGGGCAGCCCGCGGCGGGCGGGGCCGCGGGCCCCTCCGCGGACGGCCAGGGCGGCTCCGACGAGGCGCTCCTCCAGGCCCGCGCCAAGGAGCTGGCGCTGCGCCTCCCCGTCGTCGACACCCACATCGACTATCCGGAGGTCAGGAAGCCCGCGGAGGACCTCCTCCTCGGCACCTCGGGGAACTTCGACCATCCCCGCGCCGTGGCGGGGGGCCTGGACGCGGCCTTCCTCTCGATCTTCGTCCCGGCGGAGGACGAGGAGGCGGGGAAAGCCTTCGCGAAGGCGGAGGAGCGGCTCTCCCTCATCGAGGCCGACCTCGCAGCCCATCCCGAGGCCCTGGCCCTGGCCGCGTCGCCTGAGGAGGTCGCGCGCAACGCGGCCGCGGGGAGGCTCAGCCTGGCCCTCGGCCTGGAGAACGCGGCCCCGATCGAGGGAAGACTCGAGAGGGTCGCCGCCTTCCGCAAAAGGGGCGTGAGCTACGTCACCCTCTGCCACCTCAAGAACAACCATGTCTGCGACTCCGCGAACGACGAGTCGGGGCCGCGGTGGGGAGGCCTCTCCCCCTTCGGCAGGGAGCTCGTCGCCGAGCTCAACGCGCGCGGCGTCATGGTCGACCTCTCCCATGTCTCGGAGGCCGCCTTCTGGGAGGCCTTGGCCCTCACCAAGGCGCCGCCCATCGCCTCGCACTCGGGCCTCAGATCCTTCACCCCCGGCTTCGAGCGGAACCTCTCCGACGAGATGCTCGCCGCCCTGGCCGCGAAGGGAGGCGTCGTCCAGATTCCCTTCGGCTCGTCCTTCCTGAGCGAGAAGTACAGGCAGACGATGAGCTACATGGCCCTCGCGACCGTCCGCGACGTCGCCCTGGTCGTCGACCGGGCCGTCCAGGTCGCTGGCGTGGACCACGTGGGGATCGGCTCCGACTTCGACGGCGTCGGCTTCTCCCTCCCCCGCGAGCTCAGGGACGTCTCGATGTACCCTAACCTCGTCCGCGAGCTCCTCCGCCTCGGCTACTCGGAGGAGGCGATCGGGAAGATCCTGGGCGGGAACATCATGCGCGTCTGGGGCGAGGCGATCGGGGCGGGCCGCCTCCCTTGAGCTTTGGCCTCGCATGCGCTAGGGTAGTGGCCACGAGCCCTCGATGCGAAGCCCACTTGTCCTGGTCATCCTCCTCGCCCTCTCGGGCAGCTTCTCCTTCTTCCTCTCGGGCTACGGCCTCTCGCGGAAGCGCGTAAGCGGAGCCCTGGAATTCGCCGGCTTCATGGCCGCCTCGGCGCTCTACGCCGTCGGCTACGCGGTCGAGCTCACGCAAGGGGAGCTCTCCGGCATGCTCGCCGTCCTCATGCCCGACACGGGGCTCGAGGGCGCGGACAGGGCGGCCGAGCGCTTCAGGCTGGCCCTCTCCTCGGAGCCCGTCGCCTGGAAGGGCGAGCCCATCGCCGTCACGACGAGCGTCGGCTACTGCGCCGTCGTCCCCGAGGAGGGAGAGCGCCTGGCCGACTACCTGGGCCGCGCCGACCTGGCCCTCTACCGCGCCAAGGACTCGGGCAGGAACCGCTCCGTCGCCTGGACGCCGGCCTGAGGGCCGCGCCGGGAAGTCCTGGCTCGGCTCCGCACAGGCGGAGCGCCTGCGCCGGACCTCGCCGTTTCGGATCGAAACAGCGACCGGTTTTCCGAGGCGGCCGCCTGTTTCCCCTAGAAACAGCGGGATGGGAACGGAGGGGCGCCGCGGCGCGGGCCAGCCAACGGACAAGGGAAGACAAGACAACAAGTTAGGCGCTTGAAGCAGAGCGGGCTGGCTTTGGCACGCTCTTTGCTAGCTAATCCGTAGAACCTCAGGGTTCATACACCACATCCCAAAGGAGGATTGTATGGATCTAGCGAAATGGGGAGCGCCGGCGACCAGGGACCTCTGGGAGGCCTTCGACGGCCTGCGCGGAGACATGGACCGGGCCCTGGACTTCTTCAGCCTGCCCGACGCCGCCGGGCTGCTCGACAGGACGACGGCCCCCGCCGTGGACATCGTCGAGACGGAGGAGGAGTACCTCGTCGTCGCCGACCTGCCCGGCGTCGACAAGCGCGACCTGGAGGTGAGCGTCACGGGCTCCCTCCTCGCCATCAAGGGCGTGAAGAAAGCCGAAGGAAATTCGGGCAAGCGCAAGGTCTTCCGCAAGGAGACCTGGGTGGGCTCCTTCTCCCGGACCATCGACCTTCCCGCGGAGATAGATCCAGGGAAGATCAAGGCCGAGCTCAAGGACGGCGTCCTGGCCCTTCGCATCGCGAAGCGCGAAGAGGCCAAGACCAAGCTCATCGCCGTGAACGTGCAGTGAAGGAGGACGCCATGGACCAGCGGTACATCGACAACGCGCGCGGGGTCGCCGTCCCCGCCTGCTCGATCACCGAGGACGAGGGGCTCGTCACCGTCAAGCTCGAGATGCCCGGAGTCCCCAAGGAGGAACTCGAGGTGAGGATCGAGGGCAACAGCCTCGAGGTCTCCGGAACCCGACGCCGCGCGGAGGAGCGGGGCAAGTACCTCCTCAGGGAGCGCCGCGCCGATTCCTTCCGCAAGCGCTTCACCCTGGACGAGACCATCGACCGGGAGAAGGTCGCGGCCGAGCTCGCGGACGGCATCCTCGTCCTCAAGCTCCACATCAGGGAGGCCGCGAAGCCTAGGAAGATCGAGATCTCTTGACCGGCCGGACCTGGGGCCCGGGGCGGCTGGCCCCGGGCCGCCGCCCGTGCTATCCTCAAGTCCCATGGAGACCTCGCCCCTCGAAGACCCGAGCTACCTCATCCGCCTCGCGACCGCGCGCATGCCCTTCGGCAAGTACGCCGGCCGCCTCCTCATCGACCTCCCCGAGGGCTACGTCGTGTGGTTCTCCCGCCAGGGCTACCCCGACGGCGAGATCGGCGAGCTCCTCGCCTCCCTCTACGTGATCAAGGAGAACGGCCTCGAGTCGCTCCTACGGCCCCTCGTGGGAGGGCCGCGCTGAAAGCGGCCCGGCAGGCCCCTCCCCTTCCCGCGCGAGCCGCCGCCCGCGACTGAGGAGAGGGCAAGTCCCCGCGAGGAAGCATCGCCCTCCCTAAGGCGCCGGGAATCCGACGAGGCCGGCCCCGTCGAAGCCGTCCACCCGGATGACTTGCTTCGCCTGGTTGTCGGTGAAATAGAGCCTGCCCGAGGAATCGACGCCGACGCCAAGCGGGTACATGGTCCGGCCCCCGACGCCGTCCCAGCCGAACACACGCCTTCCCGATCCGTCCATCGAGGCGAAGGAGAACAGCCGTCCTCCGTCCGCGTCCGCGACGAGGATGGTCCCGTCGGGAAGCAGCTTGATGTCCGCCGGAGCGACGAAGCCGCGGTCCGAGGGGACTCCCCTTCCGTCCAAGCTCGTCCAGCCGGCGCCGCTCATGTCGTCGAAGCGGACGATCCGCCCGTTCATCTCGTCGGCCACGTAGACGCGGTTGTCGCCGTCGACGGCGACGGCGAAGGGCAGGGAGAACTGGCCCTCGCCCTTCCCCCGCTCGCCAAGGCGCACGAAGCCCTCGCCTCCCATGGAGTCGAAGCGGGCTACGGCGTGGACCGCGATGTCGGTCACGTAGACGCGGCCCTCCCTGTCGACGGCGACGCCGGCGGGATAGGGCAGGCCGTACGCGGCGGTCGAGAGCTCCGTCCAGTTCCCGCCCCGCATGTCGTCGAAGCGGATCACCTTGGCGTTCTTGCAATCCACGATGTGGATGCGGCCGAGGGAATCGAAGGCGACGCGGCCCTCAAGACTCAGGAACCGGCCCGGGCCGCCCGAGCCCTTCGTGCCGTAGCCGACGAGGCCCTTGCCCGCGATGTCGTCCATCCGGAAAAGGCTTCCGAGGTCCCGGTCCGCGAAGTAGATCCGCTGGTCCGCTCCGACCGCGAGGGCCACGGGATACTTGAGCTCCGGGACTTTCGTCGTGGCGCAGGAGGCGAGGGAGAAGGCCAGGAGCAGCGAGGCGGAGAGGGAGCCGAGGACGCGACGTCTCATGATTTCCTCCTCATGATGCTTCGACAATCAAGTATAGCCTCGGCGCGACCGCGCGCAATGAAGGACCGAGGCGGACGGCAGCGGAGCGGGAGCGCCCAACGAGGCGACCGATCCGCCCTGCCGCGGCTCGCTCTCCGGCTCGATCCCGGCCGCTCGCGGCCCGGAGGCGGCCCGCTCATTGACGCGGCGTGGCGGCGGCACTACTGTTTCCGGAGGCCCCATCGCGGGCGCAAGGAGAGCTCAGGTGAGAGGATGGAGCTGTATGGCGCTCGGGTTCGCGTGCGTCCTCTTGGCGTCGCCCCTGGCCGCCGTCTTCGCGGAGGGCGCGCCTTCGGGCGAAGCCTACGCCGAGGCCAAGGCGAAGGCACTCTCCTGGCTCGAGGCCCGGATGGTGCCCAACGACACGGTGCCTGAGCCGGAGCCCGACAGGATGCGCCTCCTCCTGAGCTACGAGATCCCTCCCTCCGAACCCGCCTATCGCTACCTCTCGGGCCGCTCCATGGTCTACGACGACGCCCTCGCCGCCGTCGCCTTCACGATGGCGGGAGACTACCGGAACGCCGCCTATGTCCTCAACGCCCTCTCGCGCCTTTCGCGCGCCGACGGCGGCCTCTGGTTCGGCTACAACACCCACAACTCCTGGCCTTCTGAGGACGACGCCGATGGCGCCCTCGACCGGACGGGGAGCGGCGCCTGGGCCGGCTACGCCGCCGTCTACTACATCCAGAAGCGGGAGCGCGGGGAGCCCGGCTTCCTCGCGAGGGACAGGGAGGCCAGGAGCTACCTCGAGATGGCCAAGGCGATGGCCGACTGCCTCCTTTCCCGCGTGGTGAAGGACGGGAAGGACCCCCGAGCGGGCCTCGCGACGGGCGGCGGCGGCGGCTATTCGCTCGGTTACGAGGCGAAGGAAGTCGTGGAGGTCTTCGCGCCAGGCGCCGTCGACTGGGCGAGCGCGGAGCACAACATCGACCTCTATTTCCTCCTCAAGGAGCTGGGCGCGCTGACCGGCGAGTCGAGGTACCTCGAGGCGGCGGAGACGGCCAAGGCCGCCCTCCTCGGGCTCTGGAGCGCGAGGGACGGCCAGTACTACCAGGGCAGGAAGCCCGACCGGATCGACAGGGTCCTGGCCCTGGACTGCGCCTCCTGGGGCGCGATGTTCTCGCAGGCCGCGGGCAGGGAGGACTACGCGCGCGCCTGCCTCAAGGCGGTCGAGGCCAGGTACAGGAGCTCGGACGCCCTCCCCTCCTCCGTGGGCGGACGCGTAGAGGGCTACAAGCCCTACGCCGACAGGCTCCTCTTCGAAGGCGCGCCGGAAGAGGTGGCGGAGCATTACTTCGGCGGCGCGAAGGCGCCGACCTGGAGGGAGACGGAGGGCGTCTGGGGCGAGGGCTCGCTGGGCGTGGCCCTCGCCTATCTCAAGCAAGGAAAGGCCGGAAAGGCGAAGGCGATCCTCGACGAGATGCTGAAGCTCCAGACTCCCGGCGGCGGCCTTCCCTATTTCACGAGGGAAATCCCCCATGAGTTCGTCTCTTACCCGAGCGTCGCGAGCACCGCCTGGCTCGCGATAGCGATCTCCGCCCTGGAGGATCCCGAGGGCAGCTCTGGCTTCATGGGGAACTGGAGATGAGGCGCGCCGGCCGCTTCCCCGCCATGCGGCTCGCCCTCGCGCTGTCCCTGGCGCTGGCCGCCGCCGCGACGGCCTCGGCCCAGGTGAGCGCAGGACAGGCGGGAGCCGGCCAGGCGGGCGCCGGACTGTCGGGCGCTCGCCTGGGCAGGCTCTCGCGGGTCGCCGTCCTGGACCTGGACGCGCGCAACGGCGAGGCGGGCACGGAGGCCCTCGCGGTCAAGCGCTGCCTCGACATCCTCGGGATCGCCTGCCTCGTGACCGCCGACCCCGCCGAGGCCACGCGCGAGGCCATGGTCTGCGCGGCCGGCGGCCTGTGGAACGGCACGCTCACGTCCCGGGAATTCTACGGCCTGGCCTCCTGGGTGGAATCCGGCGGCATCCTCCTCTCCTCCGGAGGCCTCGGGAGCAAGTACTTCCCGCTCTTCGGCATCGGCCAACCCGTGGACTCGAGGAAGCGCTTCAGGGTCCGCTTCGAGGCGCCGGGGACGGATCCCTCGCTCGCCTATCTCGACCGTCCGGAGGAGCGGGAAACGCGCCTCGGCGACGAGAAGCTCTTCAAGGAAGTCGTCTGGACCCGCTCCTTTCCGGTGAAGGGGGCGAGGAGCCTCGCGAGGACCGAGGACGGCCTTTCCCTCTTCTCCGTGGCGGACTACGGCAAGGGCCGGGCCTACGCCCTCGGCCTCTCCTTCACCGACGCGGTCCTCCTGCCGCAGGTCGGCGGCGACTACGAGGCGCAGCGGTCCTGGATCAACGGTTTCGAGCCGGGGGCGGACGTCTTCATCCTCCTCCTCAAGGCCATCTTCGAGGACTCCTTCGGGCCCTTCGTCTACCTGAGCGCGGTCCCGGAGGGCAGGAAGACCGCCCTCCTCCTCTCCCACGACGTGGACGCCCAGTCCTCCTTCGCGCACTCGGTCGATTTCGCGGCGATGGAGCGGCGGAGGGGCGCGAGGAGCACCTTCTTCGTCACGACAAAGTACTTCGCCGACGAGACCGACGCCGCCTACTGGGATCCGGCCCGCGCGGCCCTCATCCGGAAGGCGAAGGAGCTCGGCGGCGACGTGGGCTCCCACTCCGTCGCCCATTCGCGGCGCTTCGGCGACTTCCCCTCGGGCGACGCCGCGGTCCGCAAGGCGGACTACGATCCCGTCCGCTCCCCCACCGTCCTGGGCGAGCTCCTCGTGAGCAAGGAGCTCCTTGACGGAGGCCTCCCGGGCCAGCGCACCCGGGCCTTCAGGGCCGGCGAGCTCAGGATCCCCCGCGGCCTGGGCTCGGCCCTGGAGCTCGCCGGCTACCGCTACGACTCCTCCTACTCCGCCAACGACACCATGACCAATTTCGCCTACCGCATGATGCGGGACAGGAGCCCCGGCTCCGGCGAGTCGGGCATCGTGGAGATACCCGTCACCTTCGACGACTCCCAAGGCCTCCTCACGGCCTCCAACTGGCGGAGCGTGGTCGCGGCTTGGCTCGACGTCGTATGGGCGAACGCGGCCAACGAGGCCATCTCCGTCCTCCTCATCCATCCCACCGTGGCCGGCTACAAGCTCGAGGCCGAGGAGCTCCTCCTCGAGTCCCTCGAGGGCAAGGGAATCTGGATCGGCGACGTCTCGAGCTACGGCGCCTTCTGGAACGAGCGGGCCGCCCTCGGGTACGAAGCCAGGCTGGAGGGCGACCGCCTGGTCGTCAGGCTCGGCGGGGAGTCCCTGCCTCCGGGACAGTGCCTGGTCGCGGGGCGGACGCCCCTCGTCAAGAGCGTGGAGGTCCGGGGCTCGGGCGGCGCCGTCCTCGACTGCGAGACGACCGAGCGGGACGGGAAGCTCTTCATCAGGGCGCGCGGCGCGAAATAGGCGGACGGCGCAGGACTGCGGCGAGGCGCGAAATAAGGCGAACGGCGCAGGGGCTTCCCGTAGCGGCGTCTTGACTGCGGGCGGCCGATCGTGCTTCCCTCATGCCCCATGTACGGCATCGACTTCGGCACCTCCAACACGGTCGTCACGGCGAGGGCGGGCGGCCCGGCCGCGGTAGCCCCCGCGGAAGGCGCGGCCGCCGACGGGACGGCAAGGCCGGGCGGCCCCGGCGGCGCCGCAAGCGCCGCGGCCGCCCGGGTCCTCGACCTCGGCGAAGGCGGGGTCCTCCCCTCCCTCCTCTACTTCGAGCGCGACAGGCGGCCCTCCATCGGCGCGGAGGCCATGGCCGACTACGCGGCGGCCCTCTCGGGCTCCCGCGGCCAGGCCAACCTCCTCTCGCGCTTCCGCTTCTTCCAGGCGATCAAGCTCGCGCTCAAGGATCCGTACTTCGAGGGGACGAGGATCTTCGGCGACTACGTCCGGGTCGAGGCCCTCGCGGCCCTCTTCCTCCGCGAGACCAAGCGCCGCGCCGACGAGGCCCTCGCGGCCGAAGGCCTCGCCTCGGGGCGTCGCGCCTCGGGACGCGCCGAGGATCCGGCCCGCGAGGACGCCGGCCCTGGCGACGGGAGTCTCGTCCTGGGGCGGCCCGTCCGCCTGTCGGAGGACCCGGCGGAGGACGCGAGGCTCGAGGGCCGGTTCCGCGAGGCGGCCCTCCTCGCCGGCTTCGACTCCGTCGACTTCGTCTACGAGCCCGTCGCCGCCTCGGTGGACGCCCTGGACGGAGGCAGGGGGAGGGGGACCGTCCTCGTCTTCGACTTCGGCGGCGGCACCCTCGACATCTCGGTCGCGAGGGGCGGCGAGAGGGGCGTCGAGATCCTCTCGAGCGCGGGCATGGACCTGGGCGGCTACCTCCTCAACGAGGACCTCGCGAGGGCCCGGATCGTCGGGCATTTCGGCGCGGGCGGGAAGTGGCGCACGATGACGGGCCGCTGGCTCGAGATGCCGGCCTGGATCACGAACCAGGTCGCCTCCTTCTACGCCCTGCCCCTCGCCGACCTCCAGCGGACAAGGACGACGGTGAAGGAGCTCGTCTACGACGCGAGGCGCGAGGACAAGGACAAGCTGCGCGGCCTCGTCGAGTTCCTGGACCGGAACCTCGCCTTCGAGCTCTTCGCCCGCATCGACGGCGCGAAGATCGAGCTCTCCGGCGCGGAGGAGAGCTCGATAGCCTACGCCGTCCCGCCCTACATCGAGTTCGAGGAGCGGCTCGCGCGCGCCGACTTCGAAGCCCTGGTCGCGCCGCGCGTGGAGGCCGCCCGCCTCCTCGTCCTCGAGGCCCTCGCGAAGGCCGGCGTGGAGGCGGGGCGGGTCGACCGCGTCGTCCGCGTCGGCGGCTCCTCGCGGGTCCCCGCCTTCGTCCGCATGCTCGAGGGGCTCTTCTCCGGCAGGGTCGAGGAGGGCGCCGTCTTCACGAGCATCGCCTCGGGCCTCATCGCGGCACGGGACAGGGGCCTCGTGGCCGGCGCCTGAGGGTCTGCGCCTGAGGCGGACGCCTGAGGCAGGCGCTTGAGGCAAGCGCCTAGGGCCGGCGCGCGCGGCCGCCCCGGAATCGCCCGATCCGGTTTTACTTCGCGGGCCCGATCGCCTACACTTGTCCAAGGGGATTCCACGCGGCGGCCCGAGGCGGCCGCCGGCCCCGCCCGCCCCGGCGTGCCCCGCGGCGGGCGGGCGGCACAAGGGGGATCCTCCAAGGAGCGTGTATGCGACGCCTAACTTCCCTCGGATTGCTCCTCGCCGCGACGGTCCTCGTCCTCGGCGTCTCCTGCGCGAAGGCGCCGGAAAAGGCGCCGATCGTCGTCGCCTCCATGATCGACTCCGAGGGGGCGCTCCTCGGGAAGATGATCGTCCAGGTCCTCGAGGCGAACGGGATTCCGGTCCTCGACAAGACCGAGTTCGGCACCCCCGACGTCCTCAGGAAGGCGCTGGAGGCCAAGGAGGTCCACCTCGTCGTCGACTACACGGGCTCGGGCCAGTACTACCACGAGGGACAGGATCCCGCCGTCTGGTCCGACGCCGCGAAGGGCTACGAGGCCACGAGGAGGCTCGACGCAGCGAAGGGCATAGTCTGGCTCAAGCCCTCCCCCGCCAACAACACCGAGTCCCTCGCGGTCAAGCGCTCTTTCGCCGAAAGGACGGGCGTCCGGGACCTGCCCGCGCTCGCGGCCTACGCCAGGCGCGGCGGCGAGGTCAAGCTCATCTGCGCCCAGTCCTACGCCGACAATCCCCTCGGGCTCATCGGCCTCGAGAAGGCCTACGGCTTCGAGTTCCGCAAGGACCAGCTCATCCTCCTCTCCTCCGGCAACACGGCTGAGATGCTCAAGGCCCTGTCCGAGGGGACGAACGGCGTCAACGTCTCCCTCGTGTACGGGACGGACGGAGCCCTCGACAAGATGGAGCTCCTCGTCCTGGCCGACCCGAAGAGCGTGCCCCCCGTCTACCTCCCGGCGCCCGTCATCCTCGAGGAGAAGCTCGCCGAGAGCCCGAAGATCGAGGAGCTGCTCGCGCCCGTCTTCGCCTCCCTGGACCTGGAGATCCTCCAGCGTCTCAACGCGTCCATCGCCTTCGACGGGCGCGACCCCCGCGAGGTCGGGCGCGAGTATCTCGTCGCGAAGGGCTTCCTCAAGAAGTGAGGGCTCCGAAGGCTAGACCGGCCCGCGACGGGGAGGACGTCGCCGGCCAGGCCTCGGGCCGCGCGCGCGGCCGAGCCCAAGGCCAAGCCGCAGGCGGCCGGGGGCCAGGGAGCGGCGAGGCCCTCCCCGAGGGCCCCGACTTCCTCGTCCTCGCGCCGGCCCTGGGCTCCCTGGCGGCGGCCCTCGGCCTCCTGCCCTTCCTCGTCCTCAGGCCCAACCGCGTGGCCTCGGGGACCGCCTTGCGCCTCGCCGAGGCCGAGCCGGCGGCACCGCTACTACTCGGCGCCGCCGGGCTCCTCCTCCTCGCGGCCGCGCTCGCGGCGGCGTCCGCCGCCGGGCGGCGTGCCTCCGGCGAGCCGCGCGCCGGCTCCGCGGCCGCCCTCGCGGCCTTCGCCCTCGCGGCCCTCTTCCCGCCGGGCATCCTCCTCGCCCTGGCCCTCGCGGCGGACAGGGCCGCGGCTGGCCTTCCGCCCGCGGGCAGGATCTCCCTCGGCTCGGGCTTCTGGCTCGGCCTCGCGGCCGCGGCCGCCCTGGTCCCCGGCCTCGCGCCGGCCTTCGGCGCCCGGGCCGGGAAGGCCAGGCGCTTCGCCCTCCTCCTTGGCGCCTTGAGCCTCCTCGGCCTCCTCGCCGCCGGGGCCTTCGACGGGCTCTCGCTCGCGAAGGAGCTGCTTCTGCGCAGGGCGACCTTCAGGACGGAGCTCGCGCGGCACGCGGCCTACGCCCTCTTCCCGAGCCTCGCCGCCCTCGCCGTCGGCCTTCCCCTCGGCCGGGCGGCCGCCCGCTCGAAGGCCTGGGAGCGGCCCCTCTTCCTCGCCGCGAACGCGGCCCAGGTCGTCCCGACCCTCGCCCTCCTCGGCCTCCTCGTAGCCCCCCTGGCGGCCCTGGGCCGCGCCCTGCCCTTCCTGGGCGTGCGCGGCGTCGGCTGGGCCCCCGCCTCCCTCGCGCTCTTCCTCTACGCCCTCCTCCCGGTGGCGGCCAACGCGCGCGCCGGCTTCCGCATGGTGGACCCCGCGGCGGTCGACGCGGGCCGGGGCATGGGGATGGGGAGGGCCAGGCTCTTCTTCGCGGTGGAGCTTCCCCTCGCCTCGCCGGCCTTGGTCGCGGGCTTCCGGACGGCCCTCGCGCAGAACATGGGCAACGCCGTCCTCGCGGGCCTCATCGGCGGCGGAGGCCTGGGAAGCCTCGTCTTCCTGGGCCTGGCCCAGGCCGCGCCCGACCTGGTCCTCCTCGGCGCCCTCTCCGTCGCCGCGGCCGCCTTCGCGGCCGACCGCCTCCTCGCCCTCGCGGAGCGGACCCTCGCGAGGCGGGTTTTTTCAGGGGGCGCGGCGTGATCGAGGTCAGGGAGGCGACCAAGCGCTACCCCGCGCCCGCCGGGCGGGCCGCGGCGCGCCCGGTCCGCGGCGGCGCGCGAGGAGCCGGCGCAGGACCGGCGGGCGGCGCCAAGGCGGGCGGCGCTCCCGCGCCTGAGGGCATCCTCGCCCTGGACGGCGTCACGGCGGCCTTCGCCGAGGGGGAACTCTCCGTCCTCCTCGGCCCCTCGGGGAGCGGCAAGTCGACCCTCTTGCGGCTCCTCAACCGCATGATCGAGCCCGACTCGGGCCTCGTCCTCATCGACGGGCGCGACTCGAGGGAGCTCGATCCCGTGGCCTTGCGGCGGCGCACCGGCTACGTGATCCAGGGCATCGGCCTCTTCCCCCACCTCTCCGTGGCGGAGAACATCGCCGTCGTGCCCCGCCTCCTCGGCTGGGACTCGGGCAGGATCAGGCGCCGCGTCGGCGAGCTCCTCGAGACGCTGCGCCTCCCGCCTTCCTACGCCGCGCGGCGGCCCCGGGAGCTCTCGGGCGGCGAGGCGCAGAGGGTCGGCGTGGCCCGCGCCCTGGCGGCCGATCCGCCCGTCCTCCTCATGGACGAGCCCTTCGGCGCCCTCGACGCACTGACGAGGGAGGCCCTGCAGGCGGAGTTCCTCCGCATCCAGGCCGAGCTCGGGAAGACCATCGTCTTCGTGACCCACGACGTCGGGGAGGCCGTCCGCCTGGCCGACCGCATCTTCCTCATGCGCGCGGGCCGCCTCGTGCGCGAGGGGAGGCCCCTGGAGCTCCTCGCCGATCCGGGCGAGGCCTTCGTCGCCGACTTCCTGGGGCGACGCTTCGGGATCGAGCTCCTGGGCCGCGAGGCCGCCGCCCCCTTCGCCGACTTCGGACAGGGGGTCGGCGCGGTCGGCGGGCGCGGAGCCGACGGCGTGGGCGGCGGGGCTGCCCTGGCCGGCACCGCCGCGCCGACCCTTCCGCGCGGCGCCAGCCTCGGCGAGGCCCTCGCGCGGATGCTCGCCGAAGGCCGGACCGAGCTCCCCATCGAAGGCGCGGAAGGCTCAGGCGTGCTCAGGCTCGACGCCATCGTGCGGGGCTTCGCCCCGGGCGGCGCGGGCGGGAAGCCCAGAGGACGCGATGCGCGGAACTAGGCGGGCCGGGGGGCTCTCGGGAAGGCGCTACGCCCTTTTCGTCCTCGCGCGCCGCTGGTCTCCGCCCCTCGCCCTCGCCCTCCTTTTCGCCTTCGCGGCCTTCCGCTTCCCCCTGGTCGAGGCCGCCCTGGAGCCGGTCCTGAGGCGGAAGTCGGTCTTCGTCCAGAGGGAGGCCCTGGGCGTCCTCGCCCTCCAGCACCTCGCCCTCGTCGCCCTGACGAGCGGCCCCTCCTTCCTCCTCGCCTTCCCCCTCGCCCTCCTCGCGGCCCGCGGACGGGCGCGGAACCTCCGCGGCCTCCTGGTCGGCGCCGCCTCCTTCGCGGAGACCCTGCCGACGGTGGCCCTGATGGCCCTCCTCGTGCCGAGCCTCGGCTACGGCTTCGCGCCCGTCGCGATAGCCCTCTTCCTCTACGGCCTCCTCCCCGTCTTCCGGAACAGCCTCTCGGGCCTGGAGTCGACGCCCCCCGAACTCGTCGACGCGGGCCTGGGCGCGGGCATGACCGAGGGCGAGCTCCTCTTCAAGGTGCGCCTGCCCCACGCCGCCCCACTCGTGGTCCAGGGCCTCAGGGTCTCCCTCGTCGTAAACATCGCGGCGGCGACGGTGGGCGCCGCCGTCGGCGCCGGGGGCCTGGGCGTCCCCATCGTCTCGGGGCTCCGCGCCTTCGACCCCCTCCTCATACTCTCGGGATCCCTGCCCGTGGCCTTCCTCGCCCTCTTCGCCGACTCGGCCCTGCGGGCGGTCGAGGAGACCATCGGCGCCTAGCATCGGCCGCGGGGCGCCGGAAGGGCGCCCGAAAGGAGCCGCGCGATGAAGAAGGACCTTTCCGGCCAGGCCCCCCTGCGGGAGCACCTCCTCCTCCACCTCTCGGGGAAGGCCGCGCACATCCCCTTCTCGGCCGCGATCAAGGGCTTTCCCTCCGCCCTCGCGGGCGAACGGGTGCCCAGGCTCGAGCACTCGGCCTGGGGCCTCGTCTTCCACCTGCGGCTCTGCCAGAGGGACATCCTCGACTACGCGCTCAAGGAGGGGACCGTCTCGCCCGAGTACCCCTCCGGTCTCTGGCCCAAGGAGGCGGGCCCCGCCTCCCAGGCGGAGTGGAAGCGCGTGATAGCCGGCTTCGAAGCCGACCTCGCGGAGATCGAGGCCATGGTGGGCGATCCCGGGCGCGACCTCTTCGCGCCGATGCGGCCGGGCCTGGACGAGAGCCTCCTCGAGATGGCCAGCCTGGTCATCGACCACAACTCCTACCATATCGGCCAGCTCGTCGACCTCCGCATGCTCCTCGGGGTGCCGGTCAGGGATTGGTGAGGACGAGGGAGGCCTCGGCGAGAGGTGGCGCGGGGAAAGGTAGCGCGGGGTGAGGTGGCGATTGGCGGAGCCAAGGCGGAGAGAACGCGGACAGGGGCTGGACCGCCAGGGGCCCGGCCCCCGGTCCTAGCGGGCTAGGACCGGGGCCGGGAAACGAGGCCTCAAGCCGAGACCTCGGCGGGCTCCTCGTCGACGGGCCGGATCTCCGCGATCAGGGGACCGCGGTTCCGGTACAGGACCTTCCTGATGCCGTCGGGCGAGAGGGCGTACTCGTCGGCGAGCTCGTCGATGCTCCTGCCGGCCGCCTTCGCGGCCCGGATCTCGGCGTTGCGCCGGTCGAGCGCTTCGCGGGCCCCGCTCTTCGAGCCCCAGCCGAGCCTGAGCGACTCGGGCCGGGGGATGTAGATCAGGGAACCCTGGATATACTTCTGCACCTCCCGAAGCAGGTCGGGGGGAAGCAGGGAATCGGCGTTTAAATACGACATGTTCGTTCCTCAGGGGAAGCAAGGGGTTGCATCCGCCTAAGGCCAGGGGGCTTCAAGGCCCGCCGGGCGAGGAACGCGCTACGATGAGTAGATGCGCTCCGGGAGGCTTAGGCGGCGACGGCGCTCGCGGCAAGGGCAAAGGCTGCGGGGCAGTTCATGCTGATGTAGCTCATTGGGGCCTCCTCGGATGCAAGATGTGGAGAATACTACACGAGCTTCGGTTTCTTGTAAACGGACAGAATCGCGAGAAAGATTCATTACCCTGTTCAGGGGAGGCGGCGGGAAAGAACGTACTGAAGCGAATTTTCGCTTTTCCCAAGCGGCCTTGATGGGCCATAGTGGCGTCGAGCCGGCCAAGAACCCACTGCGGCCCCCGAGGCATCGGGGACGGCGAAGGAGGTGCGTATGATTGAACTAGCGAAGAGGGCCATGGCCCTCTAGACCCACGCCGTGGAGAACACGGATACCGCGGCCGGTCCCATGGGACCGGCCGCCTCGTTTCTTGACGGCTCCTGGCGCCGCGGCCCGCTCTCGCCTAGAATTGGGGGAACCATGAAAGAAGAGCTTTCCGAGTTCAGGTCGGGCGAGGAGAGGAGCTACGACCTCCGCGGCCCCAGGCGCTGGATATTCTCCCACCTCCTCCGCTATCCCTGGCTGCCCGCCCTGGCCTTCCTCTTCTCCGTCGGGAACAACGTGGGCTACTCGGGCATCCAGGTCCTGGTGGGCAAAGCCTTCGACCTCCTCGCAAAGCCAGGCTCCGGCGCGGACGGGCTCGCGGCGGTCGCCCTCCTCATCGCGGGAGCCTCGGCCCTGCAGGGCCTCGCGGGCGTGGGCCGCAACCTCTCCTTCGAGCTCCTGGCCCAGAGGATCGAGCGCGACGCCAGGGCAGAGCTCTTCTCGAGCCTCCTCGGGAAGAGCCAGACCTTCCACTCGCGGCAAAGGCTCGGCGACCTCATGGCGAGGGCGACGAACGACGTCCACTTCCTCAACCTCATGTTCTCCCCGGGGCTCGCGATGATCATGGACTCGGCCCTGACGATGGTCGTCCCCCTCTTCGTCATCGCCTCCATCGAGCCGCGCCTCCTCCTCGTGCCCGCGGTCTTCGCCCTCCTCCTCTGCCTCACCGTCTGGGAGTACAACCGCCGCCTCGCCCCCGCCACGGACGAGCAGCGTGAGCGCTTCGGCGAGCTCAACGCCGCCCTCGCGGACGCCCTGGAGGGCATCGAGACCGTGAAGGCCAACCTGGGCGAG
>Ga0116154_10001526_pt1 | contig 19225 bp, 16 predicted proteins | sample AD_UKC030_MetaG_FD_89898 | JGI IMG/M metagenome (GOLD analysis project Ga0116154, IMG submission 89898) | Active sludge microbial communities of municipal wastewater-treating anaerobic digesters from USA - AD_UKC030_MetaG | ecosystem: Engineered > Bioreactor > Anaerobic > Digestate | place: USA...
CTCATCAAATTTTATTTCCACAATCGGCAAGAGTTTCGGCGGATAACCCAAAACGCCGACGGTAAATTCCCGACCCTCCAAAAATTCTTCCACCAAGGCCGGCTGTCTATATTTTTGGATTTCTTCTTTAACTCTTTGGCGCAATTGTTTTTCATCCGCCACCAAGCTCTTCACCACAATACCCTTGCTGGAGCCTTCGGATTGCGGTTTGACGATGAGCGGAAATTTTAAATTTTTTGAAATTTTTTCCTGAGGGTCTTTAAAAACCTGCCAAGCCGGAGTCAAAATTTTATGGCAGGCTAAAACTTCTTTGGTTTTCACTTTATTCAAACCGATGGCGGAACTTAAAGGCGAACCGCCGGTGTGCGGAATCCCCAGCATCTCCAAAGTGGTCGGAATTTGCGCTTCGCGATCCAGCCCCCTGATGCCTTCGCTATAATTAAAAACCAGATCAATTTTCGGCCTCAACCTCTTGAATTTTTGGTAAGCGGCCTCATCAGCTTCCACCAGAAAAACACGATGACCCAAGCCAACCAGAGTATTTTTTATCAGTTTAATGGTTTCCGGCGAATCAAACTCCGCCTCCGCTTCGGCTTTTTCCCGATTTTGCAGAGGATCGTAATGACGGACGTTATAAGCCAGAGCGATGTTCATTGAATTTCTTCTTGCAATTCTTCCAGAAGCTTTTTGGCCTTGGAAGAAACTTTGGCGGGAATGGCAACCTTAACGACAATCAGCAGATCGCCGCTGCCAAATCGGCCGAAATGCGGCAAGCCTTTGCCCTTAATCCGTAAAACTTTTCCCGATTCGGTGCCAGCCGGAATTTTTACCAGAAGCGATTTGCCGACTAAGCCGGGAATTTCCGTTTCCGCGCCCAAAACAGCTTGCGGAATGGAAATCTTCTTTTCGTAAATCAAATCAGCGGCCTGGCGTTTGAATAAGGAATGCGGCTTAACATTGACTTCCAAATATAAATCGCCGCTGGAAGCTCCTTTTTCGCCGTCTTCGCCAGCTCCGGTAATTTTAATAATCTGGCCGTCATTGATTCCCGCTTGAATGTTGACCCGCGTCAGTTTTTTCGCCTTCACCCGGCCGTGGCCGCGGCATTCTTTGCAAATTTTTTCCGGAATTTTTCCTTCGCCGAAACAATGGGGACAGCTCTTTATTCTCGTAAACGGCCCGAAGAAACTTTGCCGCGTTTCTTTCACCTCTCCCCGGCCATCGCAGGCCTCGCAAGTTTTAAAAGAAGAATCCGTATCATAGCCCCGGCCCTGACAAGCCTGACATTTTACCAAAGTTTCGTATTCCAATTCTTTCTGGCTGCCCGTTGCCACTTCCTCCAGAGTAATGGCTAAATTCAAACGCAAATCAGAACCGGAATGAACGGTCCGGCGTTTTTTCCTTACGCCCAAGCCCTCAAAGATTCCTTCAAAAATAGAACCGAAATCGCCGCCGACATTGACGCCGTCGCCGAAGTTAAAATCCCAGCCCGAAGCCGGTCCGCCTTGGGAAGAAAAACCGCCGGGAAATCCCTGGCCGAAATCAAAACCTCCCCAATTGGGCGAAGCGCCCCCGGCTCCTCCGTCAAAAACGCGGCCAAACTGATCATATTGCTGACGTTTTTCTTTGCTGGAAAGCACCTGATAAGCTTCATTAACTTCCTTGAATTTATCTCCGTTTCCGCCGGTCTTATCAGGATGATACTGGTGAGCCAGCTTCCGATAAGCCTTTTTAATCTCTTCTTCGGAAGCCTGCTTATCAACTCCCAAAATTTTATAGTAATCTTTATTCTCCATAATTATTCCAACTAACCAGCGCCTCAACGAATGGGACGCCGCATCAATCTAAAGACAATGACGCCGCTATGGCAAAATCAACGATTCCTTGCTCCTGCTTTCGTAAATGATATGAACAAAGCCCAGGGCCAGTAGTATTTCATAAGCCAAATATCCTAAAATTCGAGCAATAATTGAAAGCAGGCCAGCCACAAATCTCAAAACGAAAAAGAATAAAACAACTACAACGGCAATGATGATTTGACGAACATTGGCAGGCAAAGCGCGATACTTGATGGAAATAAATTCGTAAGCCACGTGGGCGATCGATTCGCTGCCGCTAATTGGCGCGCCAACCAATTGGGAAATCTGCTTCCTCAAATCAGGAAGACTTTGGGCAATAAGCGTCTCTTTCTGCTTAGCGACATAATCAGCGGAAAAACTTTGAGGGTTTTTCCCCAAGACGGTTTCCAAAGTAGAGTTGACTGTTTTTTCTGCGAGCGCCCGCAAGAAGTCGTCAGTATTCATTTTCCAATCAAGATTATTAATGTAAAGGCGGCCGATGAAATTACCGGAATTCAAAATTGAAGTGAGCCCTGATTCGGAAATAAACATTTTATCAGCCGGCTGCTGCCAAAGCAGAATTCCTAAACTAAGGCTGAGAAACAAAGTGAAGGCGGTGACGATCTGGGCTATGCCCTTGTGCGTCATTGAATGCCAACGCAATTTCATCAGTCCCTCGACCGCGGTCTGAATCAAATTCCGGCCGTACCAGAAAAATAAAACAAAGAACGGAATCCAAACCAATTGCCAATAAATAAATCCGCTGGGGCTAGCCAGATAAACTCCACCAGTTAGGGCTACGCTTTGTAAAAGTATCATCGGCCAGCGCAAACTCTGGCTGAACAAGCTTTCCAAAGCGAAATTAATCAGAAAAAACAACAGCGCTAAGATTAAAATAAGGGAGGCGGAAAAATTTATAACCGGCTGACCCGAAAGGGCGTTAATGGCGGAAAAACCGATAATAAAAGACCAAAGAGTTCCCAAGATTCCGAAAATTAAAATTTTCCAAGAGTAACCGCTTTTTTCTTTGGTCTCTTCCGGCACTAAAGAGATGGTGGGCATACGAATAAAAAATTATTTTTTTTCTTTATAATCGACGTCCTGGGGCCCATTTTCGTTTTTATTCTGGTCCGAATTTACATCAGGATTCTGTCCCGTCTCGCCAGTCGGCGGCGTTGAAGGACCCTGATACATTTTAGCACCGATTTTAGAAAGGGACAAAGACAAAGCCTGAGTTTTATCCTTAATCAAATTATTATCACTGCCCTTAATGGCGTCCTTCAGGTCATTGACTTTATCTTCCACTTCTTTTCTTTCCTCAGCCGTAGCTTTATCACCTGCTTCGCGCACGGTTTTCTCCGCCAGATAAATCAAATTCTCCGCCTGATTCTTTGATTCCACCGCTTCTTTTTTCTTCTTATCATCAGCAGCGAACGTCTCCGCTTCCTTTTTCATTTTTTCTATTTCTTCTTTGGAAAGGCCGGTTGACGCTTCAATGCGCACTGTCTGCTTCTTATTAGTAGCCTTATCGCTGGCAGTCACATTCAAAATTCCGTTAGCATCAATATCAAAGGTCACTTCCACTTGCGGAATGCCCCGGGGAGCCGGCGGAATTCCATCCAAAATAAATCGGGCTAAGGTTTTATTGTCAGTTGCCATTTCCCGCTCGCCCTGCAAAACATGAACCTCCACCGAAGTTTGATTATCGGAAGCAGTGGAAAAAATCTGGGTCTTGGCTGTAGGAATGGTCGTGTTTTTTTCAATAACTTTAGTAAACACTCCGCCCAAAGTTTCAATACCCAAAGAAAGCGGGGTCACATCCAAAAGCAAAACATCGCGGACTTCGCCCTGCAAAACTCCGGCTTCAACCGCTGCGCCCACCGCTACCACTTCATCCGGATTGATTCCCTTATGCGCTTCTCGACCGAAAAGCTTTTTCACCGCTTCTTGAATAGCAGGCATTCTGGTCTGGCCGCCGACCAAAATAATTTCATTAATGTCATTGATGGTGTAATTCTTCTCCGTCAAAGTTTTCTGCACTAAGGTAATGGAGCGGTCAATAAAATCGCGGACCAATTCTTCCAGTTTCGCCCGAGTTAATTTCATTACGAAATGCTTGGGCCCGGAGGCATCGGAAGTTATAAAAGGAAGATTTATTTCCGCCTCCATCACGGTTGAAAGTTCATGCTTGGCGCGTTCCGCCGCTTCTTTCAAGCGCTGCAAAGCCAAAACATCTTTGGATAAGTCAATCCCTTCCTGCTTCTTGAATTCGTTAACCAAATAATTGATTATCCTTTGATCAAAATCATCGCCGCCCAAATGGGTGTCGCCGCCTGTAGCCTTCACTTCCACCGTATCGGCGGAAATCTCCAGAATGGAAATATCAAAAGTGCCGCCGCCGAAATCATAAACAATCACGCGTTCGTCTTTTTTCTTATTCAAGCCATAGGCCAAAGCCGCGGCTGTCGGCTCGTTCAAAATGCGGCGAACCTTAAAGCCGGCGATTTCGCCCGCATTCTTGGTCGCCTGCCTTTGACTATCGTCAAAATAAGCCGGCACCGTGATAATCGCCTCTTCAATGCGCTCGCCCAATTTTTCTTCGGCATCGGACTTCAATTTTTGCAAAATCATAGCAGAAATTTCTTCAGGCCGATACCATTCATCAGCCATTTTAATTTCCACCCCGCCGGAACTGGATTCGCGCAATTCATAAGGAAGCAAGGTTTTATCTTTCTGCACTTCCGCATCGTTAAACTTGCGACCGATCAACCGCTTAACGGAAAAAATGGTATTGGTCGGATTGGTAACGGCCTGCCGCTTGGCCAAAATGCCGATCAAGCGTTCGCTGTTTTTGGCGATCGCCGCCACTGACGGCGTCGTCCGACCGCCTTCTTTATTCTCAAGAATTTTCGCTTCGCCGGCTTCGATGTAAGCCATAGCTGAATTAGTCGTCCCTAAATCAATGCCTAAAATTTTTGCCATTTACCCTGTTAGATAAGATTCGGGGGCTTCCTCAACCATCCCTTCACCTTATTATTTCAAAATTATTTAAACTGATAAAATTACTTCGCACTTTACCCCGAATCTATCCCGCCAAAGCGGGATATTTAACAGGGTAAATTTTTCCTTTAGACCTTTTATTTATGTTTAATTATTTTCACCTTTGACGGCCTGATAAGCTTGCCGTTTAACTTATAACCGCGCGTTAACTCTTCCGCCACCCCTCCTTCCTCGCCCTCAGTTTCAATTTCCCCAATCACTTCGTGCCAAGCCGGATCAAATTGCTGATGCAACGCCTCAATTGGTTCCAGCCCCCTTTTCCTTAAAACGTCTTCCAATTGACCCCTAATTAATTCCAAACCCTGAACGATTCTTTTTTCCGTTTCCGTCAGCCCTTCAATCCTCAAGGAGTTAACGGAAATATCAAAGCTGTCCAAAACAATAAGCAAATCTCCGATTAAATCTTCATTGGCAAACTTCACGATTTCGTCAGTGCGTTTGGCGATGTCTTTCTGGTAATTGAGGAAATCGGCCTTCTGCCTCTGCCAACCTGCCAAGTATTCGTCTTTTAATTTTTCCGCTTCAGCTAATTTTTGTTTTAATTCCCCAATTTCCGAAGCCTCGTCATTTTGTTTGTTTTGCTTTTCTTCCTTTTCCATTTTATCCGTCAAATAAATTAGCGACTGCTTCTAAAATAGCCAGATTTTTATCGTAGTGCATATTCTTCGGACCAATCAGCAACAAAACGCCGGAATCCCCGTCGGGAATATGCCGCGAAATGATGCTGAGGCTATCGCTTTTAATCAGAGGGTTGTCTTTGCCGATAAAAACGCTCCTTTCGTCATCAACCAAAATATTGAATAGTTCCTCAAATCTTTCATCCATCAGTTCAATGTCGGTAAAAATTTGCTTCATTTCCGGAGAAGAAACGTCGTTCATCAATTGGCCGAACAAATTTCTTAATCCGAACTTATAAACAAAACCCCCGGTAAAAGAATAGCTTACGCCCAACCCGCCACAAAAATCAGCGATGATTTTGGCTGACTGCGAAAAAAGGTCCTTAGCGCCGCCCCGCGTCATTTCCATTTTCTTTTGCCAATGTTCCGATTCTCCGGTCAATTTCTTCTCATTTTCCAAAACCTCATCAACGAAAAGCTTATACGCTTTATCCGTCGGCACGCGTCCAGCCGAAGGATGCGGCTGTAATAAATAGCCGGCCTTGGTCAAATCAAAGAACTCGCGGCGAATAGTGGCCGGGCTTAAATCCGAAAAGAATTTCTGGGAAAATTCCTTGGAACCAACCGGTTCGCCTTTTTTAGAATATTCCCGAACGATCAAATTCAAAATTTTCTTCTGCCGATCAGTTAACATTAAAACCATTATATAAAAATTAGCACTCTGTTGTCAAGAGTGCTCATCAAGGCATATTAAAGCGCTGGAAACCGAAAATAAGCGCCGGCTAGCCTCCTATTATCCAAAGACGAAGCCAGCTGATAATCGGCGTTAAATATTGAAAACCGAAAAAGATAAAGGCAAAAAGAAAAATCATTCCGTACTGCTCCAAAAATAAAATAAATCTTTCAGCCGAACGCGGCAAGAGGCTGAAAAGAATCTTAGAACCGTCCAGAGGAGGAATCGGAATTAAATTGAAAACTCCCAGCATCAAATTAATCTGCACAATCAAATCAAAAAACGGTATGACTCGCGCCAAACTAATAACTTGGAAATGCACAATCAACCTGATAAAAATACCGAAAACCAAAGCTACCAAAAAATTGCTGGCTGGCCCGGCCAAACCGATTAAACCAGTGTCCCTTTTCGGTTTTTTTAAATTGAGCGGATTAAACGGCACTGGCTTGGCCCAGCCGAACATCAAACGACCGGCACTCACAAAGAATAGCAAAAGCGGCAGAACGAAAGAGCCCCAAAGCTCAAAATGCTTGGCCGGATTAAGGGTCAGGCGGCCGGCGTCTTTAGCGGTTGGATCGCCCAAAAAATAAGCCATTGTTCCATGGCTTACCTCATGAACCATTATGGTAAACATCAAAATTATGAGTTCGTAGAGTAAAATGGTTAAAGACATGAAATTAAGCTCAAAACTTAAAATTCAAAACTTAAAACTTAACGAGCTACCAATATAACTTGCTAAGAATAAAAAAGTGCGTTAATATATTCCTGTCGTTAATTTCAACAAACTTTCAACTTTTAGTTTCTAATTCCAACTACTTCTATGAGACAGTGCCCTATTTGCGGAAAATCTTACAAATACAGTATAACACGCAAAAAAGTACGAAGTAAATATAACCCGGTTGGCCGGAAAAAAACCAAAGCTAATTTGCAATGGACTAAATTAGCTTCGGGCAAAAGAATAAAAGCCTGCACCAAGTGTATTAAAACTTTGCATAAAACAAAATAATTCCCAGATTGACCCCAAACCCAAAGCACTAAACCCCAAATGCGGGCTGTAGTATAACGGTAGTATACACCCTTGGGGTGGGTGCGACCCGGGTTCAATTCCCGGCAGCCCGACCAGGTTAAGCATTGCAAATCTTGCGGGTAGTTTATTTGCCTACCCGCCCCGCGACTCTACTCGTTTAACACAAAAGGTGTTAAAAATAAGATATTACTAGATAAAAATAACTGCTTTTAAATTATGCCCCATAATCTTGACAAAAATAATAAAAAAGATTATATTAATACAAGTAACGTGAGCACCTTTAAAAAGGTACAAAACCAAAAAAAGGAGGTATCAACCATGCATTACGGAGTAGAGTTGCTGACGGGTATTAGGCCCACTGGCGACTTAACCGTAGCAAACTACCTTGGAGCAGTCGCGCCCATTGTTGAACTTCAGTCACAAGGCGTGTCTCCTGTAGTGTTCGTTGCCGATCTTCATGCAATTACAGACAACGAACCATCTACTGTGAGGCAGTATATCCATGGGGTCGTAGCTGATTATATCGCGCTTGGAATAGATCCACGAAAAGCAAAAATCTATCTCCAATCAGATATAATCGGAGAGGTAAGCACATTTACCGCTCTTCTAGCACGGCATATTTCAGTTGCCGAACTCTTAAGGGTTCCTACTCTTAAGGACAAGCTCAAGAATAATGCCAGGCCGGAAACGGCGAACGCTCTCCTCCTTCTCTACCCGGTCCTGATGGCTTCCGATATTCTACTGAACAGAGCCAAAAAGGTACCAGTGGGAGAAGATCAACTAGCCCACATGGAGGTAACTCGCCTACTCGCACGTAGATTCAACAAGAGGTATGGGGAGCTTTTCCCCATTCCTCAGGTATTGCAGGTCAAGTCGCTCCGCATCCTTTCCCTAAGGGGAGAGGGTAAGATGAGCAAAACCAATCCTGACGGTGCCATTTTCTTAATGGATGAGATGGGGACGATTGCCAACAAAATCAAGGTTGCCGAAACTGCCTTTGAAGGAGTGATGAACGACAGACTGGAAAGCCATATTTTGATTGCCAAAGGACTGGCAGAAACCGAATCAGAACGCGATGAGATAGACGCTATCATTCAAGCACACAAGAGCGGTAAACCAGTAATGGGTCAATTCAAACAACTTTTGACCCATATCGTTCAAAACTTCCTTCAAGAATTTCAGGCGAAAAGAATCGAAATCATGCGGAACCCGTCATACATCCCTTCCATTTTGGAAGAAGGTGCTAAAGTGGCTAGAGAAAACGCCATCGAAACTCTTGATGAAGTCAGGAAGGTCTTGCAATTTGGTTAACGGGCTGGGATTGCTACGGTAAAGGCATCCCAGCCCTTTCTTTTTTCAAGAATTATAAAAGGGGTTCCAAGGACTTATCGCTGTTTTTCCAAATATCAATCATGAGATACTTTAAACATGAATCACGAGAAATAAACGCCTCGGACTATTCGCTCCAATTCTTCTTTGCTTCTTTCTCGCAAGATATATATTACTGGATAATGTTTGTCAAAAACAATTAAATTTGGGTTTGTTTCCAACACTGTATAATTATCGGCAGCTAACGCTAGCCCCTTTATCTCTTTAGCAGTTTTGAAAAATCTTAACATCTCCGGTTGTTTAGAATTGATTAGACTTCTTTTGGCAAAACTAGCCAACCTTCGAGCCAATTGATTATGCGGTTTTATAAAGGGAATTACGGTAGCATAAACCCAAAGAAAAAATCTTTCCAGATCCGCCGGAACTATCATCTTAGGAATGTTTCGTTTGTTTTTTGGTAAAAGATTCTGGACCATTTCGCCAAACAGCATCTCCCCATTAGTAACATTAACCTCAACGGGTTTCTGCTTTTGTGGTGGAATTTTGATAACCTCAAGAAGATGATAAATTATATCTGCCAAATCATCCACATCTATGATACTTACCTTAAAACCAAAAAGGTGTTTGCGCGAGAATTTAAGTTTGTTCCATAAAATCGGGGCGGCTAATTTCATTTTTTGTTCTCCCTTGCCCTTGATGTAATTAGCGATAAAATGGAAATCACACAGATTGTCCTCCTCAATTTTCCTACGGGCAATCTTTTTGGCATATTCATAGGGAGACAAATTTTTATCGGATTTCCTCTCGGCAGTGGAACCCATAGTCATAAAAAGTACATCTTTATTTTGCAATTTTAAAATTCGAACTAAAGTAAAAATACTCTCTAAGGCATAGATGTTTGACTTCAGAATCTCATCGGCCGACTTAGATGTTTCGCCAACAAGGTTAATGATCCGTAAAATTGATGGAATTATTACATTTAGTTCATCGAATAATTTTAGCCAGTTATCTGATTGAATCCACTTTTTATCAGTCAGATCAACACCAAAAATAAACGAAAGAGATTTATTAGATATAAATTTCTCCAAAGAATATTCATCAAATCCATGTAGCATTAACTTATCTTTTACCTTCTTTTCGCTTTCGGTCCTCGTCGAGATAATAACACGCCATTTATTCTTCAAATATTTTTCTGTTACAGCTCTTCCAACAAACCCAGCCCCTCCTAAAATTAGAACAGTTTTTATCTCACTCATATTTTTGTTCAAATAGTGAATCTATTTTAAACCGATGCTTTGTGTTCTCTGTTTCTTCCCAAGCCTTTTTCAGGTTTATAAAGTAATAAAAATAATCTTTCTTGAACCTGCTCCACTCTTTGCTTTTTTTTTCAAAAGCCATATTAACCTTGTTGATCTTCTTTAAATCCCAGTCAGAAACTAAGTTAATCATTTGAAGAATAATCTTCTCGTCTTTTGGATCGCACCTTAAAATCTTCCGTTCCAAATCTTCTTGTGAATCATCAAGGTTAATAGAGGATTCTGGAATACTTTTAGACATTTTAGGAAAGCCGCCCAACCCTTCAATGAGGTGGCCGAATACAGCTGTAACTAAAGCGTTTTCAGGGACAAATTGCCTCGGATAATGCTTATTGAACCTCTGCAATACCAAATTCGCTAGTTTCGGAAAGTAGTGCTCTTCTATGCCGACAAAGACCAATACCCGTTCTTTGTTTTCTAAAATGCACGGCAAAAGGATGTCCGCTACGGTAAAATTCACATCCACAAAAGTAGGAAAATCTTTTCCCTGAATTTCCAATTTTTTGTATAAATCTATCGTTGCCTCTTCGTTTTCCAAAAAATCCCTAATAGTTAAGACTTTGGATGTCAAACTAGAACTCACAAGCGACTTAAAATTATTATGAGTTCTTAATTCTCCTTTGTAGCCCAAAGAACGAATAAATTTGATAAACCTTTCCGTAAGATAGCTTATTTTTTCTAACTTAATATTCCTTGAATTAAAGGCGCCTAAATTAGAAATAATAATCGTAGAATCAATGCCAGTTTCTCGTTCGAAAAATATTGCCCTTAAAATCATTGAGAGGGTTCCACCGGTCGGAGCATTGGTGGGACCAAATCCGGTAATAAAATGTTGTTTTGATTTAGGAACTTCATTAAATTTCCCCAACTTATAATGGCAAGAAAATTTGCTCTTTAAAAAGTTCGAATCAGAGATTGGGCCTATGGTTATCAACTTTTTTATTGGAGAGTAACCCTCTTTCAAAACAATGTTGCGCACGAAATCTTGGTCCATTTTTAGCTCCTTTAACGCGTGGCTCAAATTTTCCTGTGCAATTTTTATCTTTCTAAAATTGTGTTTTTTATTTTTCGCCATGATGTGTTTCGTGAAAATAATTATTGGCAAATTTCTCTACATAGATTTTATGGTACCAAAAGATTATAAAAATTGCTACGACAACAATGGCTAAGGTGATTAGAAATTTATTAAGAGTCAGAATAGTAAATAAAAAGGCAATAATAATATTATGAGATTGGATGGCTATTTCGTTAAGAATACGTTTGCCGGGCAGCGAAAAAACTATTATCAAAAGTAAGGCTATTGCGTAAATCATCAAAGCATCATTTACACTTACTTTTGTCAATGAAACTACTAGATGAATAAAAATAAATAGAAACATTAGAAGAACGGGAAAAATTAAAAACTTAACTTTAGGACTACTGAAAAATTCGGAATGTGGCTTTGGTGTTAATTTATTTTTTGCAATAAAGAAAGACTCATTCTTACGCCATTGAATCACCATATAAGTTGAATAAAACAATATGGATAATAAAAGGAGGATGCTTGTCCGATCTAATGCCATATCTAAACCATAAAACATCGTCAAAGATCTTAGCGGATAAGCTATAGAAACAGTAAAAATTGCTAAAAAGGGGGAATATCTCTTAGCGAAATGATCGTAGAAAAGCTGAAGTGCTAGAAATGCTATTGCTAAATAGCCGAGGTTTATATCTAAAAAGAAGGCGACACTTGTTCCAAGTACGAATCTTGATAACGCAACCGCAAAAATTAATGACCCGTTATCTTTATTTACTGGACGTTGCCAGTGATATTGTCGCCGTTGATCGTCTTTGTAATCCGCCAGATCATTTAATTGATATCGCGAAGGATTTATAACAAATTCGAATAAAAAGAAGACTAAAAGAAAAACTAGAAAATTTTGCAAATACCTTGAACCAAGAAATAAAGAGTACAGAAATGGAACAAAATAAACATACGACTTAAAAAGAATACTCCGAATCCCTTTTGGCAAAAGAAGGTAACCGATTAGATTCTTTTTCATATCTTAATTTAGATAAGTTTTCAATAAGTTACCAAATCTTTGTAGATTGCCCCTTGAGCAAGAAACAAGATTTTCGACAACTTTTATCCCTTCTCCCGAATGAATCGCCTCTAGGGCTAGACTCGCTCCCATTTTTAAGTCGTCAATAATCCCTAACCCATAAAGATTTAAAGAAACTTCCATTGCCACAACAAATTCAAGATTTTTGTTGCCATGACCGGTCAAGAGACGAATAAACCCTTCCAAATTTTCCTTTGAAGTTTGAGTAGTCTCAATGCATTTAAGAGATGCGGAATTAAAACCGAAATCTTTTGGTGTTACATTGAAAAAAGAGTTTTCACTCTTATACCTTAAAGCAATTTCCGTGTCAGCCGCTATGGATATCTGATCCATAACTGGTTTTCCCTCTTCATCTTCCCCCCGAAGAACAACAATGTTCTTATCAGGATAAAGTTTATTTAGGATGGCTAAGCATAATTTCGTTGATCCTCTGGTCAGACCATAATTTATTAAATTAACTTCCACGGGATTTACTATGGCCGCTCCGCCAACTAGTCCAGCAAAAACTTGAACATCATACAGCCGACCGTCATAAACGTAGTTTAACCTCGGCACGAGTCTATTAATGTCGAATACCCCTAGTTTTGTTTTAAGAGAGATATCAGCCATTTCGCGAACTGATACATCTAGATTAACTCCGAGATATTCAAAGATATCACTAGACCCGGTCACACTTGAAGTTGCTCTTGCCATGGTCTTTTCTACTACAATATTTTCTCTAATCGCTTTGCCAACTGCCGCTGTTACGACGGCAGCCATTGAGCTTATATTAAGCATTTTAATCTCTTTTTTCCCGCTACCAGCCAAACTAATTACTTTTGCCTTATTTTTTCCAAAACCTAGTTTTTTCTGAATATCAAAATTGTCTAAACTAAAGGCTGATTTTGCCATTTCAATGCCATAATTAACAGCCGTTTCAAAATTTTGAGGATTATTCATAAAGGGCCAGAGAGCGCCATAAAAACATCCCATCAAAATATCTCTATGTTCCCTATTGCTGTCTGGAATTGTAAGTATATTCAAAAATACACCCCCCATTTCATGGGGTCGCAAAACATCACCACCAATTAAAGAGATGCATTTCAAAAACCTTTCATCTGTCACAAGCTCTTTAAACTTTTTATCTGGATAGCTTCCAAATCTTGAAAAATAGTATACGCCTAAAATTCCCTTATAGACATTGAGGTTATTATCAGATTGATCCACAAGCCTTGATATTTTGAGAATATCAGATTTACTAACACTCTCACCGCTAGTTATCCTTTCAGTAAATCTGACGACTTTATTTATAATTTTGTTGTCCATGATTTTGCCCCAAAGCTTCATCATTATAATACTTATTATAACAGAGTGAGCGAGTTTTGTAAAATTAAATTGCCCATCTTTACTTCCACACCTAAACGTGGTCCGGATGGAAAATGGATCTACTCCCTTACCCCGCCAAGAAACGCAAGGTAGATGGACGACGCCCTGGGATGGATCAATCCCGTTCAAAAATGTTCAAACGAACTTCAGTAATTATAGCCAGGTTAAGCAGGTTAAAAAAGTTATTAGCACTAATATTAGAAATCCGAGCTTAAGGGCTCGGATTTCTAATTAACCACAAATTAAATTGAATTTTAGCGCCAAAAATGGTAATTTATATTCACGAGCCAGAATAGTTAATTAAAAGTATGGTTTACGACCTTGGCATTCAAATTTCCAAAATCCACGATAAATTAAAATTTGCTAAGGACAAACAATTAGCTCCACTGGTTAATATTTTACCGAAGTGGCTGTTGCCCAATCACATCACCGCCTTACGTTCTCTTATTCTCTTAATCTGGTTCCCCTTTGCCATAAACCATCCCCGCCTTTCTCAAATTGCCGTTTTTATCTTCATCTATTTTCTGGATCTCCTGGATGGCGCCATGGCCCGCCTAAAAAATCAAGAAACTTATTTTGGCGAATACTTTGACCACATCAGCGACAAATTTAACACCATTGCCTTACTTTTTCTTTTATACGGCCTCACCCATTATCAATTCATTGCCTTTAAAATATTTATCGGCTGGGACATAATAATATCGGGACTTTTGTTTATAGAATTTATTTTAAAATTGAAAAAGAGGGAGATTTCTTACGCCAAAGAGCCGCTGGATATAGTGATGAAAATTGGCCTCTGGATATTCGTAATCTTTAGAATTGCTCCTATTATATTGTAGTATGTAAAAGTTATTACCGGGCCCGTAGCTTAGTGGCAGAGCATCCGGTTTGCATCCGGAAGATAGGAGTTCGATTCTCCTCGGGTCCACAAATATCCCGGGTAAAATTACCGAATTAGGTGAATTCTCCCGCCATATATTTTTATCGACACTTCCCCCAAACAATTATGCACCATCAATTAAATATTAAGAAACTACCAAGGTCTTACCTTAGAAATAAAAATAGTGGGAACTATCGTTATTATATTCCACCAGACCTTGCCGTTGCCGACATACAGAATATAAGAACTGATGCTGCAGATATTTTGACTGAGTATAAAAATGCCAAAGAAATTAGCCTTTATATCAGTATTCCCTTTTGTAAGGCCAGATGCGTCTATTGTAATTACTTTCTTTATCCTTATGGCAAAGATTCCGAGAATTTTTTGGATTACACAAAAACAGAGCTTTCCATTTTAGACAAAAAAATCGGTGTTTTTGATAAAGAAATCAAATCTCTATATTTTGGTGGCGGAACGCCTAGCATCATCTCAATAAAAAACTTAGACAAGTTTTTGTCTTCTATAACTTCTAAATTGAGTTTAGCCAAAGATTGCGAAACCACCCTAGAAGCAAGTCCAGAAGATGGGGTTGAAAATAAGTTTGATGTTATAAAACATTATGCCAACAGATTGAGCCTAGGAATTGAATCATTTTATGATGCTAATTTAAAATTCTTAAATAGGAGATATGATGGCGCAAGAGCCAAGGAGGTCATAAAACTCGCTTTAAAAACTTTCAATCATGTAAATATCGATTTGCTCTACGCACTTCCGAAACAGACCATAGAAGATTGGGAACGAACAATTAAAATAGCCGTTTCTTTGGGCGTTGACGGCATATCAACTTATAGAACATCGGCAATAGGTTATGGGCCGCTGTCGACATTAATTGCCTCTCACAGAACTAATGCCCCACTATTTTTTATATATAAAAAGCATCCCAGGTTGTTCCCAAGTGAAGTAGCCGCGATAGAAATGTATTTAAGGGCTAAGGAGTTATTGGAGGGGGCGGGGTATGAAGAGATACTCATCGGTTTCTTTATTAAACCGAAGATCAAGGAGATTAAGGTTTATGAACAACGATGGGCCAGATCTCTGCCTATGTATGGAATAGGCTTGGGGGCTTATTCCTATGCGCCTTTCGGGTTCATTCATAACCAGGACGAGATTGAAAACTATATTAAAGACATAAAAAGGGGTATTTTACCAATTAGATTCAGCAAAAAATTTGGCTCGAAAGAAGCTTTAATATTTAAGCTTCTAGGGAGATTAAAATCTGGCCAAAAATATTATGAAGGAGAAGTGGATAAAAACATGCTGGGTTTTTACAAAAGCCTTATAAAAAAACAAATCGAGTGCGGATTTGTTGAGGAAAACGGTGGCGTCTTGAATTTGACATTGCTTGGCCGGGCGCTTGTTGACAGGATCGCTTTCGATATTTTAGAGAAAGCTAAAACCGTTTAAGAATAGGAGATGCTCATTCTGGATCCGGAGAGTTTTCATAAAAAGTTCTAACGTCTTGTACTAAAGACCACTATGTTCTTGGATATAGCGCTGGGAATTTTCGGGGTGCTTGCCTTCACCAAAATAGAGGGCGTTAATTTGTCTCTAATTTTAATTATTGTTGGAATTTTATTCGCTTTGCTACCTGATATAGACTTCGTCTTTTATTCAATAAACGGAAAAAAATCAAACGCGCAAACCCACACCCATCGAGAATTATTGCATCACCCCTTAATTTTTATTCCGGCTGGATTTATTGGAGCTGTTATTTTATTAGATCTTCAACTGGCTATTTTGTTTGCAATTTTATCCTTTCTGCATTTTATTCACGATAGCGTCGGCATCGGCTGGGGAATTCAATGGTTATATCCTTTTTCAAAAAAATTCTATAAATTCTTCAGCGATGAAACAAATGAATTATCAACGCGCTTTATGATTTCCCGAACGCCGGAAGAACAGCAAATAGCCGTAAAAAAATACGGAAGGGATGATTGGATAAAATATTACTATTTTAGGCCAACTCCGATTTCCGTAGTTGAATATTCTGCTTTTATAATATCAATAATCGTACTGGTCCTTATAACATAAGGTTTGTCTATAAAAGAATCCGTTTCATTCGGAAATTTTACGAAGATAATTCCGCGGATTTTTTGTTTATTAATTCTTTTAACTGCGGCAAAACAATTTTTGCTGCTTTTTCGCCGGCTAAAATCGTATCTTTACCCTTCAAAAAACTGTCCCAGGTCGTCTTCCCGACTTGAGGATTAATAACGACATCTGCATCTTTGACATTCCAATGAGCAAGATGATGGAGTAAGAGCTCAATGGAATTATTGGCAATTTTATAAAAACCGTATTTGTTCTTTTTGGGACCTTCGTTGGCGGAATAATCGGCGTACAAATTAACCGCTATCACCAATTCTGCTCCCATTTCCCTCACCACTTCAACGGGAACGGGTAAAGACATTCCGCCGTCAGCCAATAACTTATTTCCCAGTTTTATGGGCTTGAAAGCCAAAGGCAAAGAAATACTCGCCCTGATGGCCGAGGCGACTTCGCCTTCATTGATAACAACCGCATCGCCATTTTTCAAATCCGTTGCCACCACGGAAAGAGGAATTTTTAAATCTTTAAAATTCATTCCCTTGGTATGCTTTTCAATAAAATTCTTTACCTTTCCGCCGCCCAATAATCCCTGACGAAGAGAGGGGTCGAGCAGAGATAGAACGAGCCGCAAATCTGTGCTCAGCGCTATTTTTTCCATTTGCCCGACATCTTTCGTAGTTGCATAAAAACCGCCAACCATCGCACCGATGCTGGAACCGGCGATAAAATCAATCGGAATATTATTTTCTTCCAAAACTTTAATAACGCCGATATGGGCTAGCCCCTTTGAGCCGCCGCTTCCCAACGCCAAACCGATTTTTGGTTGTCTTATTTTTTTCATAATTATTTCGGTCTATCCGATTTTAAGTTTGAACTTTCAATTATCACCGCATACTCCCCTCTTGGCTTGTCTTTTTCGATTTGAACAATTATTTCTTTCAATCTGCCGCGATAAACTTTTTCAAACATTTTAGTCAATTCTTTGGCCACCACCGCTTGCAAATCCGGCTGAAATTTCTCAATTTCTTTGAGAGTTTTCAAAATTTTATAAGGCGATTCGTAAAAAACCACTGGATATGGCGATTCAATGATTTGCCGCAAGAAATTCTGGCGGTGTTTTTTAATCGGCAAAAAACCCAGAAACAAGAACCGGTCTATTTCAATCCCAGCCACCGAAAGAATGCTAGCCAGAGCCGACGGCCCGGGAACGGGAATAATCTGCGTCTCCGACATTCTTTCCAAAACCGACTCAATCAATTTATTGCCCGGATCGCAAACCCCAGGAGTGCCGGCGTCTGAAACTAACGCCAAAGTTTTCCCTTCTCGCAATAGTTGGATAATCTGTTCAATTTTCTGCAGCTGACTGTGCTGATGATAAGACAAAAGCGGCTTTTTAATCTCGAAGTGGTTAAGCAATTGCAAAGTATGCCGAGTATCTTCGCACAAAATCAAATCCGCCTCTTTGAGGGCCTCGAGCGCCCTAAGAGTCATATCTTTCAGATTCCCGATTGGTGTGGCAACGATGTATAGCTTCATATTATTTTTATTTTGCTTTTTGAATAGCTGATTGCAATTCCCAGAAATGGCGATAAACACCGTTAGGATTATTGATCAATTCCGCATGATTTCCCATTTCAACAATGTGTCCCTTCTCCAACACAATTATCTTATCAGCATTTTTAATGGTGCTCAAGCGATGGGCAATGATGAAAGCAGTGCGGCCAGAAATCAATTTTTCCAGCGCCTCTTGCACTAATTTTTCCGAAACCGAATCTAAAGCCGAGGTCGCTTCGTCCAGAATTAAAATTTTCGGATTGCGAATAATGGCGCGGGCAATGGCAATTCTTTGCTTTTGACCGGTAGAAAGTTTAATTCCTCGCTCTCCCACAACTTGTTCCAATTTTTTCGGAAACTTTTCGATAAATTCATAAGCATTGGATGCTTTGGTCGCCTCAATGATTTCTGCCTCGGTCGCATCGGGTTTACCGTATTTGATATTGTTTTCAATCGTATCATTAAACAACATTACTTCCTGCGGCACCAAAGCAATCTGGCTCCTCAAGAATTTAATCTTGATATCTTTAACGTTTACTCCGTCAATTAAAATTTTTCCCTTGGTAGCAAAATAATAACGGCTAATCAAGTCAACCAAAGTAGTTTTGCCCACTCCGCTTTCTCCGACAATGGCAATTTTTTCGCCTGCCTTGACCAAGAAAGAAATGCCGTCAAGAATTAACTTATCTTTTTTGTAGTTAAAACTCACGTTATCAAAAACCACTTCGCCGCTCATTTGCTTTAAAACAACGGCGGAACTCGTATCTTCTTCGGCTGGCGTGAAATATATCTTAGCTGCCCGACGAAAAGCCACAATGGCGCTTTGGATTGAACGATACTGATTAGAAAGTCTTGAGAGGGGCGAGGTCAGAAGCCCGATATAGCCGGCAAACATTACCAACTTACCCGGAGTTAATGTTCCGGAACGAAGCATCAGCACTCCCATGCCAAAAACCACAACAAAACTGATGGAAAAAAGCAGCCCCTGCCAAATATTCATCTTTTGCCAGACTCTTCGCCAATTCTTAAAAATCACTCCGGCATGATTGAAGCTGCGGCTGAATTTTTTGCGCTCCCATAACTCATTGGCCGTCGCCTTCACTGTATGAACATTGGAAACGGAATCGTACATTTCGCCATAAGCTTTTTCCCAAGCTCGATGCATTGCCTTCTGTTTCTTGACGATTTCTTTGGTATAAAGCCAGGTGACCAAGACATAGCAAACGCTGGTTGCTAATAAAACAACGGCCAAGCGCCATTCCGTTGCCAGCAAAATGGCAATCGCCACCACAAAA
>Ga0116154_10001536_pt1 | contig 19131 bp, 12 predicted proteins | sample AD_UKC030_MetaG_FD_89898 | JGI IMG/M metagenome (GOLD analysis project Ga0116154, IMG submission 89898) | Active sludge microbial communities of municipal wastewater-treating anaerobic digesters from USA - AD_UKC030_MetaG | ecosystem: Engineered > Bioreactor > Anaerobic > Digestate | place: USA...
GGCGGCTATGCCGGACGATGCGCCCAATGAGGGGGGCGCTCCCGAGGATCGCGCCACCGTAGGTCCCGAAGGCCTTACTGAGCGTGCAGGTTTGAATGAGGCGGCTTTCGCGGCGCACCCCGCGGATCTCAGGAGTCCCGCGCCCGCTCGATCCCAAAACCCCGGCGCCGTGGGCGTCGTCCACAAGCAAGAGGCCATTCCGCGGCAGGAGCAGCAGATAGTCGGCCAATGGGGCAATCGTTCCTTCGCGAGCGAAGAGTCCATCGGTGAGCACCAACGGACGGGCTGTGTCGGGGAGCCGACGCAAGCGCCCGGCGAGGCCCGAGGGGCTGAGATGGCGGAAGCGGTGGACTTGACAGCCCAAGAGCTCCGCGGCGTCGGCGAGGCTGGCATGGGCCTGTTCGTCGATGAGGGCATGGGTGACATGGCTGGCCAGGCCCTGGGCGGCGACGAGGTTGGTGGCATAGCCGCTGGGTGTCAGCAGCGCGCGGTCGACCCCAAAAAAGCGGGCCAACGCGTTCTCGAGTTCGAGGTAGAGAGAATGGTTGCCCGTGGTGGCCCGCGAGGCGGCCACATTCAGACCATAGCGAGCGGCGGCATCGCGGGCTGCGGATAAGACGTCCGGGTGGGAGGCCAGGCGGAAATAATCGCATCCGCCAAAGTAGACGAGGATGCGTCCCCGGTAGCGAACAAACACGCGGTCGAGCTGTTGCAGGGCGGGCCCCATGATCGGGCTCAGGGCCGGGAACGACTCATGCGCGGGCTTTGAACCGGATTCCTCCCTGGATGTCGATGGCGCCGGCCTTGACCTCGATGAAGGGTTTGCCTCTCTTGACGCCGACGGTGCCGTAGCCGGTTGCGGTGGCGAGGAAACAACGGAAATCCCCCTTGATCGAGGGCTCGATGTAGAGCGTTTTGTCGACTGCGTCATAGCGGGCCCCGCAGAGGCCCTGGAGGAGCCCGTAGGACGCCATCGCCCGCGCATACCAATGGCCGCACTCATACTCGTTGAAGGGGTTGCGAATGCGTCCATCGTAGCGGTCGCGGCAGACACGCACGATCTCGAGACCTTCGTCGACCAGGCCCATGAGCATCAGGTGGGATGCGACCTGGTACTCGATGCCGGTCCAAACCTCGTTCGAGTAGACGAACGGCAGCGACAACTCGCCGCCCTTGGGCCAGGTGCACAACAGCAGGCCGCCCTCGGCGCCGCAGGCGAAGCTGGGCCGCTGCGGATTGGCATGGGCGCTGAGGTCATGTTTGAGGTTGTAGCGGTGGACGGCGCGCAAATGGCTGCGCACCTTGTCCGGGTCGAGGACTTGGCCCGCGCCGCAGACCGCGGCGAGCCAGGAACCCAAGACGCCGTCGGACAGGCAGCCTTGTCCATACTGGTACTTGGGTCCTTCGCGTTCGAGGAGCAGGCGCGCCTCGGGCGAATAGCCGCTGTGGAAGCTCTGGACTTCGAGCGGGTTCTTGGCCTTGAGGCTCTTCCATTCGATTTTCTGGATATAGTATTCGCCGTCGAACAGCTCGGTGTCGGCCCGCTGAGTCCCGCGGGCGAGCAGCTCGGCATAGAGGGGGACCTCGTCGCCCAGCGCACGGCCCATGCGCACGGCGGACTGGAGCGCGCCGAGGTAGAAACTGGTGCACATGCCGTCCGGCCCCCAGAACTCGATGTCGTAAGTGTTGTGATGGGGTTCCTCGAGCCAGCCCTTGTGGTCCGGATCCCAGGTGGCGATGCAGTAGTCGAGGCTCCGTTTGATCATGGGCCAAAGTCCGCGCAGCCACTCGGTATCGCCGCTGATGCGCCAATCGCGGTGCACTTTCATAATGCCGCCGAGCTGACCGTCGGCGGCTGCATGGAAGTCATGGGTCAAGGGCCGGATCGGCAGGGCTGAACGGAACTGCTGGTGACCGCGGTCATCCTGGGAAGGTCCGAACTCGGTCTCGCGCAGAGTCCGTTCGAGGGCGGGGAAGAGGTGGGGAATCGCCTGAGCGTAGTTCCAGACATGGGTGCAGGAGCCGGCACAACATCCGGAGTTGTCGCTGCACCCTTCCCAACACCAGAGCCGACCGTCCGACTGCCGGAGCACCGTCGGCGATTTCAGGATGGTCAGGTTGGCGGCCACCGCCTCGGTCACCTCGGGGGGCAGGGTTGAATCGTAGAAGCAGTCGCTGAAGCGCCGGGTCCGGAGTCGCAGATCGTCGTAATGGTCCCGCCAATGGCGCGTGATGTCATGGATATCGGCAAAACGTTGCGAATACCAGGGCTGATGCGCATCGGTTGGCGGGGCGGTGCCGTCCGGATCCTTGCCGAAGCGCAGATTCGTCCTGGCCACATGCCAGGCCAGTCGCAGTGTCACCGTGTGCGCGGTGCGGGGGGCAAGCCGGATCGGCACGAACACCGTTCCGCCGGGCGAAGCGCCGCCTTCGGTCACAGGCGGTCGTTCCTGGCACACGCCGTTTCGGACGTCATTCCACGCCATTGTCAGCGCATCCCACCATCCGCCGCGAAACCAAGCGTGATTGACCTTCGCGTCGGGCTCAGTGACCGTGGCGGAGAAGGCGCCTTCCTCCCAGGCCTTGTCCTGAGCCGCGGCGCTCCAGAGGATGAACCCGCCTGGGGTGGCCTTGACGGCGTGGGGATTGCTTCCCACGGCCATGAAATTCCTGGCGTTGAAGGAGAAGACAGCCTCGATCGGCGCGCGGGTGGGATTGTGGAAGCGGTACTCGATCGCGGCGACCGGCAGGCTCGAGTCATCGGCGGCCCCGGGCTCGAAAGGACTCCAGCCCGTGACTTCGACGCGCAGCGGGACATCCGGATCCGACAGACGAACGGTCGCGAACGGGAAGCGCGCTCGAAACGCGGCCTGACGAAAACGCGGAAGTCCGAACGAGGAACCCGCGGCCCCGTTGCCGGTGCCGGGGGCGCCGAACAGCTTCCAGGCCGGCACGGGGCCTTCGAGCACGCGCGCCACGTTGGGCGAGCCTTTCACACAGATGGCAGCGAATGTCATCGGCTCGTGGAAGACTTCCGGACGATGCCGCAGCGACACGTGCGACAGAGCCCCTGTACCTTCGAGGCAGATCATGCCGGCGCCCAGGCCGCCGAGAGGGAACGCGATGCGGTTGAGCCGCTCGCGGGCGTACTCGGCATCGTATTTGGACCTTCTCCTGGCAGGTGGAGTCGGCTCGGGCGTTGCAGCCGTCGCCGCCGCGGCGCCTGCGCCACCAAGCGCGCCGACGGCCGGTGCGGAGAGCTTCAGAAACTCACGGCGTGTCAAGGTGTTTTCCATACCGGGTGTCTCAGACATGGCTCGGTCCTTTCGCTAGCTCGGCTCTTCGGTTCTTGAAATGAAAGATCCGCTCGCAAACCCACTTGAATCCGCTCGCCTCCGTTCCGACCCAGCGTCCGCGGATTGGATCCGAAAAGGCCCTGAGCGGAGGGATGCGCACCACGCGTTGTTAAAGGGAAGGACGCTCACTGGCAAGCGGATGTTGCGGGAATGTTGCGGGAATCATCGTGATCACGACGCCGCTCGACCATGCGCCTCGCGAGGCTGGAATCGCCTGCGATTGCCGTGTGAGACACCGTGTGAGAAGGCTGTTGCCAAACCGGGGCGACCCATTACACTGGATTTTTGGAAAAAAACGACTATTGAATTATGGCTAATCCAACCTCAGCCGCGTATGCGTGGCGTTTCTTCCGTGCCGGTGGTTTCGACCAAGTCAAACTCGAAACGGGCGCCGATCTCCTGGCATTGGATCAACTGGATCAGAAGCTCTGGGTGGCCCTGGCCTGTCCAACCACCTCCCTGCACTTCGATGCCCGGACCCTCGAGCTGATCGACACCGACAAGGACGGTCGGGTGCGGGCGCGCGAACTGATCAGCGCCGTGAAGTGGGCGGGGGGCCTGCTCAAGAACCCGAACGACCTGGTCAAAGGAGGCGATGTGTTGCCGTTGACCTCGATCAACGACGCGACCGAAGAGGGCCATGCGATCGCCAACTCCGCCAAGGCCATTCTGGTCAATCTGGGCAAGAAGGACGCCCAGGAGATCACGCTCGCCGACGTGGCGGACACCGCCAAGATCTTCGCCCAGACAGCCTTCAACGGGGACGGCATCATCGTCGAGGAATCCGCCACCAGCAGCGCCCTCAAGGCCGTCATCAAGGACGTCATCGACTGCCTCGGCGCCGAGACCGACCGCAGCGGCAAACCGGGCATCAGCCAGGCCAAGGCGGACCAGTTCTTTGCCGACGCGGCCGCCTATTCTGACTGGTGGAAGCAGGGCGAAACGGACAAAGCCCTGCTGCCGCTGGGCGAGGCTACTGGAGAGGCGGCCCAGGCCGTGAAGGCGGTGCGGGCCAAGGTGAACGATTACTTCACCCGCTGCCGGCTGGCCGGCTTCGATCCCCGCGCGGTCAACGCCCTGAACCGCGAGGAGAAGGAATACGTCGCTCTCGGAAGCAAGGATCTTACGCCCGATTGCGCCGATCTTGCCGCGTTCCCGCTGGCGCGGGTCGAGACAGCCAAACCGCTGCCGCTCACCGAGGGTGTCAACCCCGCCTGGACCGGCGCCATCGATTCCCTGCGGACGGCCGCGGTCAAGCCGCTGCTCGGTGACAAGACCGTGCTGACGGAGGCGGACTGGAACGTTCTGCTTGCGAAACTGGCGCCATTCGAGGGCTGGCAGGCAGCCAAAGCCGGGACGAGCGTCGAGAAGCTCGGCGTCACGCGCATCCGCCAGATTCTGGGGACTCGGGCCAAGGACGAGCTCACGGCGCTTCTGGCCAAGGACAAAGCCGAGGAGAGCAATGCCGCCGCCATCGCCTCGGTCGAGAAGCTCATTCGCTATCGGCGCGACTTGCACCTCCTCTGCACGAATTTCGTCAACTTCGCCGATTTCTACAACCGGGGCGAACCGGCCATTTTCCAGGCCGGCACGCTCTTCCTGGATCAAAGAAGCTGCGAACTGACCCTGCCGGTCGAGGACGCGGCGAAGCACGCGACGATGGCCGGCATGGCGGGCGCCTACCTCGCCTACTGCGATTGCGTGCGCAAAGGCACCGGCGAGAAGCGCCAGATTGTCGCCGCCTTTACCGACGGCGACTCCGACAACCTCATGGTTGGCCGGAACGGCATTTTCTATGACCGCCAAGGGCGCGACTGGGATGCGACCATTACCAAGATCATCGACAATCCCATCAGCCTTCGTCAGGCCTTCTGGGCGCCGTACAAGAAGTTTGTTCGCATGATCGAGGAGATGGTGGCCAAACGCGCCGCCGCGGCCGATGCCGCGGCGGATGCCAAGCTCGCACAGGCCGCCACCGCCGCCGCCGAGGTGGACAAGACCAAACCGGCTGCCCCCAAGAAGATCGATGTAGGCACCGTTGCGGCCTTGGGCGTCGCCTTCGGCGCGATCGGCACCTTCTGCGCCGCCTTGATGGGCTACGCCGCGGGCATCATCAAACTGGGCCCGCTTGCGATTGTCGGCGCCATCATCGGAGTGATCCTGTTGATCTCGGCTCCCTCGATGATCATGGCCTACCTCAAGCTGCGCAAACGCAACCTGGGCCCCATTCTGGATGCCAACGGCTGGGCGCTCAACGCGAAGGCCAAAATGAACGTGCCCTTTGGCCAGTCTCTGACCGGCATCGCCAAGCTCCCTCCGGGTTCCTCCCGGGATCTGCGCGATCCGTTCGCCGAAAAGAAGAGTTGCTGGCCCAAACTGATTGTCCTCGGCCTGATCCTGTACGTTGCCTACACCGTGCTCAACCACCTCGGCTACGTGCACCAATGGACCCAAGGCCGGATCGGGATCGAGAAGAAGCCCACAACCACCCAGTCAGCGCCCCCTGCCGACGCCGCCAAACCGGCAGCCGATGCCAGCGCTGCGGCAGCGCCGTCCGCCGGGCAATAAGCTACGGCCTCACACGCTGGGCTCCGCTCCGCTCCTGCGCACACTCGGGCGGAGAATGCCCCAATGACCGATTTCGTGTCGCGATCGCGACATGGAATCTGTATGGGTCTGGTGCGATGGGTGCCTGGAGTTCTATTCCGACCGGGTCGGCCTCGATACCGCGGCCCCAACCAGGCGTCGACTGCTCCTGTAGGCCAACCAGCTCAGCGCCATCATGACAAGCAATCCCGCCGCGTGCCGAATTCCGGATCGATAGACAACCGGCGCGGCCAGACCCGAGATCAGGGCGAAGATCAACGTCTGCACAAACCCCTGCAACGAGGAGGCCAACCCCCTGTTGCGAGGAAACAGGTCAAGACTCTGGATCGTGACCACGGGCGCCATCAGGGCGAATCCCAAGGTGTAGGTGCACAGCGGCGGGAGTGCCCACCAGACTCGATGCGGCAGCAGGAGGTTGCTGATGGCGTTGAGGCCTGCGCCCGCGGCCATCAGTGTGAAACCCCACCGGACGAGCCGGACCGGCGGGATGCGCCCCGCGAGCCGCCCGCTCAACGCCGAACCGACAATCAGTCCGAGCACGATCGGCCCGAAAAGCCACCCGAATTGCGTCTCCGTGAGCCCGAGGATATTGATGGCGACATCCGGCGCCGTTGCGACGTAGAGCAGGAATCCCCCGCCGCCGAAGCCCAGAGCGAGGCAGAGAAGAACAAACGTGGGATGACCGAGGGCGACCGTGTAAGACCTCAGCAACCGGCCCGGATGAAACACCTGACGCAAGTGGAGGGGCAGACTCTCGGGCAATGCCAACCAACAGGCGAGCCACAGTGCCGCGCCCAGCAATGCCAGAAACAAAAACGGCCCTCGCCATCCGAACCAGACATGCAGCCAGCCGCCGATGATCGGCGCCAACACGGGACCCAACGCGCTCACCATCGCAACCTGGGCCATGAACTTCTGCGCCTCCGCTCCCTCGAAACAGTCGCGGATTACGGCGCGGCTCACGATCATCCCCGCCCCTCCGGCCAGACCCTGGACCACACGCAAGCCCAACAGCCAGCGAAAGTCGGGCGCCAGCACGCATGTCACCGCGGTCGCGGCATAGACGCCGAGTGAAACGAGAATAACGCGCCGACGACCGAATGAATCCGACAACGCCCCATGAAAGAGGTTCATGCCGGCCAAGGCCGCCAGGTAGAAGCTGAGTGTGGACTGCACCTCGATCTCGCTCACGCCGAAATGGGCCGCCAGCGCCGGAAAGGATGGGAAATACGTGTCCACCGAAAACGGGCCCAAGGCGGACAAGGCAGCAACAATCAGGGCGATGCGGGCCCGATCCACGGGGGGGCCCGCACCTCTTGACCCGCTTTCCTGCTCAAGGAGACCGCGCTCTGGGAGATCGACGCTCTTGGGATCGAGGCCTCGCGCTGCTTGATGACACCGCATCGTTGGCGGCGGCCGGCACCAGGACACCCTCCGTGCGCCGCGCACGCTTCGGCCCAAGGTATCGGTTGCCAACACCGTCGACGAGCGCTTTCTGCGCAGCCGCAATCGGCCCGATCACAATCCTGGACGGAGGCGGTGACGCGCACGGATCGATCCGCCTGACCGTTCATCGGCAATGCGGGCGCACGCGCCGCACTGCGGGGTCGGAAGCAACTCAGGTAGACGTCCGCTCGCAGTCCCTGTAGAATCCTCGGATGCGGCCGTTTCTTTTTTCTTGGCTGACCTGCGCCGTGGGCGTGGGAGTTGCCGTCCTGGTCTCGGGATGCGTCCGACACACGACCCCGTGGTCGGGACCGCCACTGTCAGCGCCCTCGAGTGTCGGGCGCGTGGCGCAGAACCGCTACCAGACCCCGAGCGGCCAGGTGCTGACCCCCGCGGGCAGGCAGGTCGAGCTGCCGGAGATGCGTCCCCAGGCGCTCGCGTTGAGTCCCGACGGCACGCGACTCGCCACGGCCGGCAGGAATCACACGCTTGTCCTGATTGATCCGACCACGGGCCGGGTGCTGCAAACGGTCCAGCTTTCGGCCCGCAGGGTCACACGGACCAGCACGAACACCCTCTCCGGCCAGTTGAGTTTCACGGGGCTTGTTTTCGCGCCCGACGGACGCCGGATCTACCTTTCAAACACCGGCGGGAGTGTCTGGGCGTTCCCCATGGATGAGCAAGGCCAGGCCGGGGCGCCGGTGGTTTTGGACGTGCCGGACGCCAAAGCTCCCAAGCAAGCGCACGAGATCCCCACCGGACTGGCCGTGTCGGCTGATGGTCGGCGGCTCTATGTTGTGGGCAATCTGGGGGATCGGCTCCACGAAATGGATTCCGCGTCGGGAAAAGTCCTGCGTTCGTGGGACACCGGCGTGGCCCCGCAGGACGTGGTGCTGGCCGGCGGCAAGGCCTACGTCAGCAACCGGGGCGGCCGCCGTCCTGGCGACGATGATCTCACCGCGCCCGCGGGCAAAGGCACCGCGGTGCGGGTGGACCCGGTGCGGCACATTGCCAGCGAGGGTTCCGTGACGGTCATCGACCTGGCGGAAGGCAAGGTGAAAAGGGAGATCGTCGTTGGGCTTCATGCGTCGGCTCTGGCGGTTTCTCCCGATGGCGCCTGTGTGGTGGTCGCCAACACGGGCAGTGACACACTCAGCGTCATTGATACCCGGACAGATCGCGTCATCGAGAAGATCTGGGCGCGCCAGACGCCGGCCGACTTGTTCGGCGCGCAGCCGAATGCGATGGCTTTCGATCCGACCGGGCGGCGTCTGTACGTCTGTAATGGCACCCAGAACGCCGTAGCCGTCATCGAGTTTGAGCCCGAGAAGAACGCATCCAAGGTCATCGGGCTCATTCCCGTCGGCTGGTTTCCGGGGGCGATCCAGTACGACGCCACACGCGACACGCTCTGCGTGGCGAACATGAAAGGGCTTGGGGCTCTGAAGGTGTTCAAACCGGATGAACCGATCAAACTCAGCAGCAAGAGCTTTTTTGGCATGGTGTCGCTGGTGCCCGTGCCGACGCCGGACAGGCTGGCCGCGCTCACCCGCAGCGCGCTCGACAACATGCATTACCCCAGGCTGGCCCAGGCGGCGCGCCCGGCGCGCCCGCGCCAGCCCGCCCGTCCCGTGCCCGAGAGAGTGGGCGAGCCGAGCGTCTTCAAACATGTGATTTACGTCATCAAGGAGAACCGCAGTTACGACCAGGTCCTGGGCGACATGCCCGAGGGCAATGGGGATCCGACGCTCTGCACCTTCGGCGAGCAATACACGCCCAATCAGCACAAGATCGCCCGCGAGTTTGTCCTGCTGGACAACGCGTACTGCTCGGGCATTCAGAGTTCCGACGGCCATCAATGGGTCGGGAGCGCCATGGCCAACGAATACACGGAACGCCAGGCCACCTCAGGCACGCCCCGCAGCTACTCGGGCGGCAAGAGCGATGACAGCGGAGACGCGCTCTCATGGGCTTCGTCCGGCTTCCTGTGGGACAACGCGCTGGCGCACGGAAAGACACTCCGCAATTACGGCGAATGGATGCACTCGGAGTCGGGCTGGAAAGACCGAAAACGCAAGGGAAGCGTCACGTGGAGCGACTTCTGGCGCGAGCACCAGACCAGCGTGGGCGAACTGGAACTCCGCTGCCGTCCGGTGATCGAATCCCTGCGTCCGCACAGCCCCACCAACACCGTCGGCTATGATGCCAAGGTGCCGGACCAGATGCGCGCCGACTTCTTCATCCGGGAACTCCGCCGCTTCGAGACCAATGGCGGGTTTCCGGACCTGATGGTTCTTTTCCTGCCGAATGACCACACCGCCGGAACGAGCGCCAGGTATCCGAAGCCGGGAGCGATGGTCGCCGACAACGATCTTGCCCTGGGCCGACTGGTCGAGGCGCTGAGCCACAGCCGGTTTTGGCCGGAGACCTGCCTTTTTGCGATCGAGGACGATCCCCAAGCCGGTTGGGATCATGTGAGCGGCTACCGCACCACCTGCTATGTCGCCAGCCCCTACACCAAACGCCGGCAGACCGTCAGCACCCAGTACAACCAGGCCAGCCTCATTCGCACAATCGAGCTGATCCTCGGCTTGCCGCCCATGAACCAACTGGACGCCACCGCCACGCCCATGACGGACTGCTTCATCGCCGTGCCCGACCTGACCCCCTACACCGCCGTGCCCAACCGGGTCCCGCTCGATGAGATGAACCCGGATCCGAACCAGGTCTCCCATCCGATCCTGCGACAGGACGCCATCGTTTCGAGCCAGTTGCCTCTGGACGAAGTGGACCGCTGCCCGGAGGACGTTCTCAACCGCATCCTCTGGCGCGCCATGAAAGGCCCCGACACACCCTATCCCGAATGGGCGGTCAAGATGGTCGAGGATGACTAGCCCGCATGGTTCACACCCTGGCGGTGCGCAGGGCGATTAGATTTCGCATGATGTCTGCTATGCGGGCTGGCAAATGTCCGGCCTAAAGCAGCCGGATGTTGTGTTTGCGACAGGCCGCGATCATCTCCTCCGGCCAGAGGCTGGCCTGGGTTTCGCCAACGTGCGCCTTGCGTAGAAAATACATGCAGAGGCGGGATTGGCCGATGCCGCCGCCCACCGACAGAGGCATGCCGTCGTCGAGCAGACGCCGATGCCAGGCCAATCGCTTGCGCTCCTCGCACCCACAAATCCTCAACTGCCGCACAAGGGCCTTCTTGTCGACGCGGATTCCCATCGACGACAGCTCGAAGGCCTTTCGCAAAACAGGGTTCCAGACCAGGATATCGCCGTTGAGCCCCTGGCGTCCGCGTCCGGTGGGCGTCGACCAGTCATCGTAATCGGGGGCCCGTCCGTCGTGGATCGAGCCGTCGCCGAGGTCGCCGCCGATGCCGATGATGAAGGCGGCGCCGCATTCGCGCAGCAGTCGTTGTTCGCGCATTCTGGGGGCCAATCCCGGATAGCGCGTCTGCAGGTCGGCGGCGTGGATGAAAGTGATCTCCTCCGGCAACTGCGGGCGGAAGACGGGATGACGCTCGAAAACGAAGTGCTCGGTGCGCTTGAGAATCGCATAGATCCTGCGCACGATCTTCTCGAGGAACTCGAGATTGCGTTCATCGGGCGCGATCACACGCTCCCAGTCCCATTGATCGACGTAGATCGAGTGGGTGTTGTCCAGTGTCTCGTCCGGACGAAGCGCGTTCATGTCCGTGTACAGTCCGTAGCCAGGCTCGAAGCCGAGGTCGGCAAGCTGCATGCGCTTCCACTTGGCGAGGGACTGGACAATCTCGGCGCGGACACCCGGCATCCCTTTGACGACGAAGGCCACGGGCTGCTCGATGCCATTGAGGTCGTCATTGATTCCCGTGCCGCCTCTGACAAAAAGCGGGGCGGTGACCCGGCTTAGATTGAGTTCAGTCGCCAGGTTCAGTTCGAAGAAGTCCTTGAGATCCTTAATCGCGCGCTCCGTTTCTTTGACACCGAGCAGCGGCGTGTAGTTTCGAGGGAAGATCAGATTGTGGTTCATGCGTGACATTCCGTTCGCGCCCGCCACCTTAGGGTGGATTTCTCACCATTTGAAGGAGTAATGTGAAATCCGAGCTGTGGCAAAACCGCGCCCGCACAGGGAAAAGCGAGGTTCGGAGCGTTTCCGAGACCTCGCGAGTGCGGCGACACTTTGTTGCCCGGTTCCATCCCTCCACTCGGGCGCGGTTTTGCTTTCCTAGCCTGCTTGCTGACTTCTCTTGTGAACTCCGGCTTCGCTTCGATGGCCGGCCCCGGGCGACAATCGAGCCCGAGGCGCCTGCCATCGGAGGGCGGCTGGGAGCGCAGACCCCTTGCGATCCGCTGCATGGGGCGGCTCACCAGTCCAGGTCGCGCGCGCGATAGAACGTCGCCGCCTCGGAGGATGGCCGGGCCACTGCGAACTGGAAACTCGTGTCGGGTGTGGTGTTCGTCGCCAGAGCTGACCAGTGGCAGCGATCCTCCGTGTTTTCGAGCACCACGCGGTGGCCCCAGGGCTTCGCGCCGGCGATGTCAATCCGACCGCCAGAAGCGGGCTGGACCGCCGTGATGCGGAGCGGCGGCAACTGCTCTTCGCCCCAGTCTGCGATCACCGGGGTGCTCGCCAACGCTCCACCCTCGTCGGTCAGGGTCAGGAAGTAGCTGAGCGGACGCTCCGCAGGCAGCGTGACCGTGACTTGCCCGTTCCCGATCTCAGCGGTTGCTGTCTTCCAGTGCCGCGCGGACCACAGTCCGAGGTTCGTCGTGTAGTTCAGCGCGGCGCTGGTGACAGCCAGTTCCGAGGTCCACGCTGCGGAAACGCGGTTGTCCTCCCTCCGCGTCAGCGGCCCCAACCGTGGCAAAGAGGGTCCCCTCTTGAGCCAGTGATCCATGAATCTGTTGACCTCCACATCCGCGCCGGGAATGGCGTAGATGTAGCCGTGCGCGAGGTAAATCCGCAGCGACAGTTGCGCCGATTGAGGCGCACGGGCGTAGGACTGGCAGAACGTGCTGGGCGGAAAGAAGGAGTCGGTCGCGCCACTGACGAAGAGCAGCGGACACTGCGCCCCGCCCAAATACCGGGAGGCGTCGAAGTTTTCGATCCAAAGCCGCCTGGATTCGCAATCGAGGGATTGGACTGTGTTCGCCAGGAAGGACGCTTCGTGGACATACCCGGCCCCGAACACCAATGCCACCGCGCGCGCTCGATCGTCGATGCTTGCGGCGATGGCGCCCACGCAACCGCCCAGACTCAACCCGTGCATGCCGAGGCGCCCGGAGTCCACTTCGGGCTGGGCCGCGAGCAACGAACATCCGCGCACAACAGCCGCCACGGCGTGGTAGGTCCACGTCTGATCCATGTCCATGGCAGTGAAGGGAAGAAACCTTTCGGTGGCATCGGGTCCGCCCTCGGGCAGTCGTCCGTCGGGCCCATGACCATTCAGATCCATCGAGAGCGCTGCGTAACCGCGGCCGGCCCAAAACGACGCCCAATCGGCATTGGCCCCCTTCCCGGCGCCATGGATCAGGGCAATTCCCGGCACAGGGGCTGGAGCGTTGGTCGGAAACGCGTAGTAGCCAAACACGCGCGTCGGGCGACCCGCGTAGGGCACACTCTCGTAATAGACTTCCCGGACCTCGCCAGTGCTCGCGCCCCAGGCAACCGCGGGCACGGACTTCAAGGTCGGCAAATCCCACGGGCCCGCGAACCGCTCGTCAGCACGGCTGTTGAACAAGACGCCAAGAAGAATTCCCAGACTCAGCCGGCAAACCTCCTGCCGGAAGGAAGACAGAGATTTCCGGACTGTGGCAGAACAGCGCCCAGAGGGGAACCGAGAGCCTCCCCGGACACCCGCCTGCCGATTTGACCCCGCGCATCAGACAGCGATCGAAGTCCGCCCGTCGAGTCGAGCGCTGCTCCCCGTCTGGCTGCGACCGCGGTCACGCCATCCTCGTCTTGAACTCAGAATCGAGCCAACCGCTCGAGTTCGGCCACGCGCGCGTCGATGTCGGCGCGTGTGATGCGGTCGGTCCGACTCAGCCCAAAGCCCTCGCAGCAGAAGGACGCCACCGCGCTGCCATACACCATGGCCCGACGCAGGTGCCGCTCGACGGGCCCCATGACGCTTGCCAGATAGCCCACGAGCCCCCCCGCAAACGAATCGCCCGCACCGGTGGGATCGGCGACGCGCGTCAGCGGATAGGCCGGGCAAACAAAGAGGCTGTCGGGGCAGGACAAGACCGCGCCATGCTCGCCCTTCTTGATGATGACGTAACGCGGCCCCATGCGACGAATCCGCGCGGCGGCCGTGAAGAGGTTGTCCATGCCGGCCAGGTCCCGCGCTTCGCTGTCGTTCAACACCAGCGCGTCCACGCGCCGAAGCAGACGCAAGAGATCGGCGCGCGCGATCCTGAGCCAGAGATCCATGGTATCCGCCACGACGAATCTGCGCCGCCGCATCTGGTCCAGAACATGGTGCTGAAGGGCCGGAGCAATGTTCGCCAGGAGAACGTATGGGGTGGTCTGGTGGGCGGGAGGCAGGACCGGACGGAAGTGCTCGAACACGCCCAACTCGGTTGTCAGGGTGCGGCGGTTGTTCATGTTGACCTCGTATTCTCCGGACCAGTGGAAGGTCTGGCCCTCGACACGCTGCAACCCGGCGAGATCGATGCCGTGCCGCCGATAGAGCGCGATGTAGCGCGCCGGGAAGTCACTGCCAACGATGCCGACCATCTTGACCGGGGCGAAGAAGCTGGCGGCGACGCTGGCGTGGCTCGCCGAGCCGCCCAGCAGCCTCGGGCGGGCGCAGCGGGGCGTCTTGATGGAATCGAGCGCGGTTGATCCGACAATGAGGACACTCATGACATGGATACGTTCTTCACAGGCACTCTCGGGCGTTTGAGACTAGGCGCTGCTTGAAGGCCTGACAAGCGCGGACAACGTCATCCGCGCCCAGAATGGCGGACACGACGCAGACGCGCCGCGCACCTGCCGCCAACACGTCGTCCAGGTTGTCCAATGTGATGCCGCCGATGGCGAACCAGGGAATGGACACGTGGCCGGCGGCCCAGCGAACATACTCGAGGGTCACGGGAGTCGCTGTCGGCTTGGTCCCCGTGGCAAAAACCGGGCCGATGGCAATGTAGGCGGGTCCGGCTGCCAGCGCGCGTTGCGCCTGGGCGGGCGCGTGCGTGCTCAGGCCGACACCGGGGGAAGCTCGGCGTCCGGGGGCCTGGCCGAACAACTCGCGCACGTGGGTATAGCCGTGATCGAAGAAATCCTCCTGGCCCAGGTGGCACAGTGGAGCGCCCACATCCAAAGCCACCTCCGGAAAATCGTTGATGACCAAGCCCACTCCGGCCTCCTCCGCGATCGGCTGAAGGCGCTCGGCCAGTCGCCAGACCTCGGCGGATGGCAGTCCCTTGGCCCGGAGCTGGATCAGGTCCGCCCCGCCCTCGCAGAGGTCGCGCGCAACGCGCTCCGGCGAACGGCCGCGCAGATAGGCGGCGTCGACGAAGCCGTACAACAAGCAACGGTCGATCGGTTGCATGGGATCTTCGTGTAGCGCCAGCGCGCCGATCAAGAAAGCACGAAGTCGCCGGGCCTTGATTTTCGAGACGCATTCTCGAAAGGGCTCTCGAAGGGGATTGCATGGCATCGCGCGGGGAGGCTACCATGCGATCCTCAATGCACGCATTCGCACTCGAAGGCCTCATCCCGGCCGCGCACACCCCCTTCACAAAGGCCGGCGGCGTCGACCTCGATCGCGTGCCGGATCAGGCCCGGCACTTCCTCCGCCACCAACTCCACACCGTGTTCATCGCCGGGAGCACGGGTGAAAGCCACTCGCTCACCCTCGATGAGCGCCGACACCTGACGGCGCGATGGACGGAGGTTGCGCGCGGCACCCCCCTCCGCATCATCGTCCATGTCGGCTCGAACTGTCTTGGCGACGCCTGCGCTCTGGCGGCCCACGCGCAGGAAGCGGGCGCGTCGGCGATTGCCGCCCTCGCCCCGAGCTACTTCAAACCGCGCGATCTCGACGCCTTGATTGCCTGGTGCGCCGCCATTGCCGCCAAGGCGCCGGCTTTGCCCTTCTTCTTCTACGACATCCCGGCGCTCACCGGCGTGTCGCTTTCGATGCCCGAGTTTCTCGAGCGCGCGCCGCGCTTCGTTCCGACCCTGGCAGGGATCAAGTTCACCAACCTGGATTTCGCCCAGCTCCAGCTCTGCCTCGATCTCAAGTCGCACGACATCGCCTGGGGCGTCGACGAGGCGCTGATCGGCGCGCTCGCCTGCGGAGTGCGCAGCGCCGTCGGCAGCACATACAACTTCGCCGCCCCCGTCGCCCAGCGCCTGGTCGACGCCTTCCGCCGCGGCGACCTCGAGTCCGCGCGTCGCGAACAGTTGCGTCTGGTCCGGCTGGTTGCCGCGCTGGCCCGGCCCGGCTACCTGGCGGCCGCCAAGTATCTCATGGGACGAATCGGGGTCGAGGTCGGTCCTCCGCGTCTGCCTCTGACCCCGCTCCGGCCCGAGCAGATTCAAGTCCTCGAGGACGATCTGGCGCAACTCGGTTTCGACGGGTGGATCTAGTCGGCCAAGGGCGTCTGGTCGTCAGTAGTCGTAGAGGCCGCTGTCGCGGCTGTACCCGCTGCTCCCCATGCCTCCGTAACCGTCATCGTCCTCTTCGGGGCCGCCCATGAGATCCCCGAGCACATCCCCCATGTCCTCCTCGATCTTCTCGGGATCCTCGCCTTTCTCGAGCCGTTTGATGGCGACGTCCATTTCCTTCGGCATGGTGCCCGGCGGCATGATGTCTTTCATCTTCTTCATCATGTGCGCCATGTGCCGCGGGTTGTTCTCGTCCAGATGGTCCATGTCGCGTTCCAATTCCGCCATGGCCCGCTCCATCCGCGCCTCGTCGATGTCGGGCATCGGCCTTTCGTCGCCGGCGATGTCCGGTTTGCCCTTGGGCTCAGGCACGCCTTTGGGGGCGGCGAACCGGCTCACCTGCTTGGTCAGCCTGGGGTTGCCACATTTGGGGCATTGGGGGGTGTGCTCGGGATTCACCTTCTTGGACAGAAAGTTGAAGATGACCCGGCACTTGGGACAGGCAAATTCGTAAATCGGCATAACCCGGAACGACATGCCAAGTGTGAGAAACCCGCCGCCAAACGTCAAGATGTCACCTGTCAGTCGCTGTAATCCTCTTGACCCCGGCTCGGACCTCCTTCCAACTTGCCCGAGATCGTCCGGACCGCGGCGCCTCAGCAGGCCAAAAGCGGTCCGGCGGGCATCTCATGTCAAGAGACCAGATTGTGAAGCTGACCGCGATGTCTTCCTGCGCTGGCTGAGCCTCCAAGCTCGGCCAGGAGGCCCTGTCGCAGGTCCTGCGACAGATCCCGCGGACTCGCGATGCGCGTGTGCTGATCGGCGCCGATGCGGCCGACGATGCCGGGGTGTACCGTCTCGAGTCCGGACGCGCCCTCATCCAGACGGTCGACTTCTTCACGCCGGTGGTGGATGACCCGTACGATTACGGCCAGATTGCGGCGGCCAACGCGCTCTCGGACGTGTTTGCGATGGGCGGGCGTCCGCTCACGGCGCTCAACATTCTGTGCGTGCCCGAGAAGCATCTCCGTCTCGACATTGTCAGGAAGATACTCCTCGGTGGCGCGGCCAAGGCCCGGGAAGCCCGCTGCCCAATCATCGGCGGCCACAGCGTCAAGAGTCCCGAACCAATCTACGGACTGGCGGTGACCGGGAGCGTCGATCCCCGCCGCCTCATCACCAACGCGTCCGCGCGGCCCAACGACCATCTGCTGCTGACCAAGCCGCTGGGCACCGGCATTGTGGCGACCGCCATCAAGGAAGGGCTGGCTCCGCCCGCACTCGCGCGCCGGGCCGTGTCATCCATGCGCCGCCTGAACAACGTGGGTCCGGACCTCGCCGAGCGCCGGCTGGTGCGCGCGGGAACCGACATTACCGGCTTCGGACTGCTCGGGCATCTGGCATCGATGTGCGGCCAAAGCGGCGTGGGCGCGGAGATCGATGCCGGCGCTGTGCCTGTGCTGGGGCGGGGCGTTTGGGACCTGATTGCGCGAGGCTGCGTCCCGGGAGGCACCCGGCAGAACCTCAGGTGCGCCGAGCCGGCCACCGACTGGTTGAACGTCAGCGAGGAGCAGAAGCTGCTGCTGGCCGATGCCCAGACCAGCGGCGGGCTTCTTCTCTGCGTGCCCGACAGAAACCTGGCGGGTGTCCTGGCGCGGCTCCGGGCCCATGAGACACTCAGCGCGGCCCGGATTGGCCGGATCGTCCGATCGTCGGGGAATCGGATCCTGGTGAAGGGATAGCGACCGGTGCGGAAAGCGCAACGGCGGCCTCGAGACGAGGCCGCCGTTGGCTCGATTGGAATGGAGTGGCGCGGAGGCTCAGAGGCCCTTGGCGATCATGAACTTCACAAGTTCAGAAACCCGGCAGCTATAGCCCCACTCATTGTCGTACCAGCTCACGAGCTTGAAGAAACGCTTGTTGAGCTCGATGCCCGAGCCTTGGTCATAGATGGATGAGGCCGGGCAATGGATGAAATCCGTGCTCACGACCTCATCCTCCGTGTACTCGAGGATCCCCTTGAGATAGGTCTCGCTGGCGCGCTTCATGGCGGCGCTGATCTCGGCATAGCTTGTTTCCTTCACCGTGCGAACCGTCAGATCCACGACCGAGACGGTCGGGGTCGGGACCCGGACGGCCATGCCGGTGAGCTTGCCCTTGACTTCCGGCAGCACCAATCCGACCGCCTTGGCCGCACCGGTCGTTGAGGGGATGAGGTTGATGGCCGCGGTGCGCCCGCCTTTCCAGTCCTTCTTGCTCGGTCCATCGACGGTCTTCTGGGTCGCCGTGTAGGAGTGAATCGTCGTCATCAGGCCTTCCTCGACGCCGAATTTCTCTTTGAGGAGGACATGGACAATCGGGGCGAGGCAGTTGGTCGTGCAGGAGGCATTCGACACGACATGGTGCTGGGCGGGGTTGTAGACATTTTCGTTCACGCCCATGACGAGGGTGGGGCAATCGCCCTTGGCGGGGGCCGTGATGATCACCTTCTTCGCTCCCGCGGCGAGATGGCCTTTGGCCATCTCGACGTTGGTGAACAGGCCGGTGGACTCGATGACGATGTCCACTCCCATTGCTTTCCAGGGCAGTTGGGACGGATCCTTCGCGCTCACCACCTGGATCTTCTGCCCGTTGACCACAAGGACATCATCGTCCGCCTTGTCCGGGGAGGACTTCTCCGATGCAATGGTTGCCGCGCAGCGACCCTGGACGGAATCGTACTTGAGCAAGTAGCCGAGGTTGCCTGCGGGGACAATATCGCCCACTGCAACGACTTGAACGTCTTTGCCAACAAGACCTTGTTCCACCATGGCGCGGAACACCAAGCGACCGATTCGCCCGAAACCATTGATTGCGACTTTCACTGCCATACACGTTCTCTTTCGTTTTCAGATGTGGTTAATCACTCGCCGAATAATCAAGAGCCGGATGTTACCGGGCACCGCCCAAGCGTCAACGGAATTCAAGGCCGCGGCGGGGCGCCGAATTGCGCCAAAAGTTTTGTTACCCGGGAGGGGGGGTAAAGACGGGGGAAATGATTCGTTGCGCCAGAACCAACTGTTACCGTGGCGAGAATGGACAAAACCATGAGTCAGCCGACACGGAAAGAGATTTTGGA
>Ga0116154_10001538_pt1 | contig 19125 bp, 18 predicted proteins | sample AD_UKC030_MetaG_FD_89898 | JGI IMG/M metagenome (GOLD analysis project Ga0116154, IMG submission 89898) | Active sludge microbial communities of municipal wastewater-treating anaerobic digesters from USA - AD_UKC030_MetaG | ecosystem: Engineered > Bioreactor > Anaerobic > Digestate | place: USA...
TATTGTTCCAAATCTTGGTCAAAGCGAATATTAAGATTCGATATACTTTCCTTCTGATAATTTCGATGTGCACCATGGTAATCAATTATACCAATATTGTCTGGTTCAAATGTACTGAAAATGATTTCTAATATAATGTTAGAGCTTATAACGGGCTCATTATCAATATAAAATTCAGCTTTACCATGAAATGTATTTTCTTTTATTTGTTTTTTAAGATGAACTAAAGCTGCTTTTGTTTCTTTATCTACAGTTTCTCCATATTGCCTATACTGTTGAGCAAATGATTTAGAATTTATATCAATGACCCCAATATTATTTTTATTTGAATAAGTTTTCCATAAAATTGATTCTATAAGCCTTTTACCATTTTTTTTTAAGAACGATATTTCGGAATCAGACAGTTCCAATTCTGCTGAAATAGTCAATGGCTTGGTTTTATCTCTTAGTACTTTTTCAAATGTAATTTCTCGATTACCTCCACGAAGTTGAAACTCATCAAACCAATGCTCCCATTCATTTGGATTATATCCACCATAACTTGACTTCAATAATCTTATAGCATCAAAAACACATGATTTACCAACGCCGTTTTGACCCACAATTAAAACAATATCATCTAATTCTGTTAACGATAAATTTTGAATTGCACGAAAATTAGTGATATGCAAATTTTTAAATCTCATATTTCATAACATCATATTATTGAATTCATTTCTTCGAATCCTAAATAACGTCAAACTGTTTTAATTGATAGTCAATACTTTAATTAATCAGCAAATTCAATTTGATCAACCCTGATTTGGCCTTTTGACGTTATCTTAAAAAATCAATCAAAATCTTTTCATAGGAGGAATTGGCCATAACGGATTGGCGGTATGTTTTTGTTGCCGATTTCGAAGCACTGCCCTGTCAAGTTACACGAAAGTTTATTAGATGCAGAAACGCTGAAACCCGCACTATCTCGGCAATAAAATATACCGCCTGTTACAAGCTGGCCTTCTTTCCTGTCAAGCGACATACCTATCTGTTTATCAACTATTTCTTTCATACCTTTTCTGTCTGTCGGGTTGTGTGTCGGCAAAGTTTTATTTTTCTTTAAGGGGGGAGATTTTTTGTTTTTTTTCAGGGTTGGAAAAAGCATACTCTTTTGCAAGCTTTGGTTTGTGTCAGGGCTTGTGCGGCTTGCAAATGTGTATGCTTTGTGTGTTGGCTATTCATTTTCCCCATTCTTTAATTTTTTATTTTTTGGGGGTTCGGGCAAATAGTTTTCACTTGTTACAACTTTTTTACCTGTTCTTTGTTCAAGTTCTTTTCTTGCGTTTCCTGCAACAGCACCACCTTGTTTAGCAACTTTTTTATTTTCAACAAATCCTTTTGGATTCTTTGTCTTTACAATCTCAGTAGTTGAAGCCTCTCCAAGCATTGAAAATATCAATTCAAGGTCAGTCATGTGGTCGCGTAAATTCTGACTTTTTAATCCTTTTACTTTTTTATATTCCGAAGGAGTTAAACCAAATGTTGCTTTAGAAATTTCTGCGGTCAATATTGCATATTCAAGTTGTTCTCTAACTCCTCTATTTTTCCATTCCTCTGTCAATTCTTCACGAATGGCAATACTTCTCATTCTCTTTTCTATCCAGTCATCAGAATATCCTTTTGCTTTGTATAGTTCACGAGTACGCTGGGTAGCTAATTCGGGATTTTCAATTTCTTCAAGTCTTTCATATCCTACTTGGGCAAGCCAACGTTTAAAAGGTTCAGCTTTAGGTGATGGGATTGATTGTATTATTCGAAGCAATGTCTTAACATCTGCGACATCAGTCAGATATTTTTTGCCGTCTGATGCCTCCATTTTCAGTTGTCCGATTTTTTCGGACAACTGCTCAAACCCTTCCTGTAACAGCTTTTTCTTTAAGTCAGCCCAATATTTTCTTGGTCTTTGGCTTTCTGTAAGGATTTCAATAACATCAATTATTGAAAAATACCATTGTTGCTCCTTTTCGTTCCACTCGGAACGAACTTTTTTACTCTCAAATAGCTTAATGTTACCCATATACAAATATTTTCTACAAAGTTAACATAAATATATGAGAGCAAAACTACTTGACAATATAATTGTAATTTACAGTCGTAGGTTGACTTTTATAATAAGAAACCGCTATTTCCTTTATTGCTTCAACTCTTTGCTTTTCAAGGCTAACAGCATCATTATATTGCTTCATTTGAAAATCCCATTGCTTTTTTTCTTCGGCATCAACTTTTGTTTCGGCTGTTTTTGCTAATGTTTGTGCCTCATTAAAGCAAGAAGCAGAAGGATCAATTTCTGAAAGAATGTTCAATGCACCAACATAATCATTAGCTGCAAGTGAGGTTTTCGCCTTTTGAATTAATTCAGCACATTTTTGTGTTTGATAAGCTTTATATACCTCAATTGCTTTGTCCTGAATTTGATTGTAGCAACTTGATACTTCTTCAGGAACAGTCATTAATAAACCCAATGCTTGATCATACTGCTGCATCTTAATATAACTATCAGATTTTTTAATAATATCCACGCATTTTGTTTCATAGTACTGGATTATTTTAGTTTTTCCATTTTCAATGAAAGTCTTAAATTCGGAGTCACTTGTTGGAATTTTAGAAATAGCATTTGTAATTGCCAATTCTTTATTGCTTCCGCTTCCTTTGAGTTGTTTACTAATTGTTGAAAATAACAAATTATTGTCAACTTGTTTAATGAACAAACTTAATTCTGCTGTAACGACAGTAATATTTTGCATACCGCCTTCAACAATGTTACTTTCATAAATAGCAAACTTAGGGTAAATGACAAAATTATTATTGTATCCTGATGCCGCTAAACCAGATACGGTAACAATTTGATAGATTTTTGTTTCAAGTTTAGAAAGTTGCGAAACATCTAAACCATCAACATTTTCAGGCATTACAACAGAAAGTGCAATTTTTCCTACATCATTGGTTGATTGAGCAAAAGATGTAAAAGCAAACCCTAAAGCGATTAACGCAAAATATATTATTTTCATCTTTCAGCTATTTTATGGTTATATAAATTGTATTTCCTTTAACGTCTTTGCCTGGTTGTAATCCTAAACCTTTAAAGAATTTAAACAGTTCAAGAGCAAATTTATTAGGATTGTAGTTGTTACCAGTAGCTTGATCTTTCAGAGGAATTTTAACATCATCAAAAATCATTTTAAGGTCTGTTGTACCTTGAATATGATAATTGTTTTTAAAAGCGTTCTTTTCCATCCACATCTCAATTTGGTCTGATAAAGGTAAACCGTCTGGTCCGATTTCAGAGGACATTTTATATTGCGAACCAGCATCAAAACTAATATCTATAATTACAGATTTTCCATTATTCACAATGTCTGTAAACTTTGCTTGCATTACGTTCAAGAAGTCCTCAACACAACTTTCAACCGCCTTGGATGCAAGTTTATTAAAGTCATCTGTATAAAATTTTCCACTCTCGCCAACTTTATTTGATAAAGAATTACCTGTTGATGCTTCGTAAGCTGTGAGAATTAATTTTACTGAACTGCCGGATTGCCCTTTTTCTGCAATCACTTCGGCTTGAACATAAACATCTGCACCAGACATTTGAATAATTTGTGCCTTTATATCGGTCTGATTATCTGATGTAAATGCGTTATTGTCCTTTGCTGCTTTTAATTTTGCAACAAAATCAACTGTTGTAAATCCTCTGCTGTCAAAACCTTCTTTTATTTTAGTTATGGCAATCCTCTTATTTTCATCATTTTCCAATACAGTACGTAGGTCTTCACCTTCCTTTGTATAGGGTATTACCATAATTTTAGGTTGAACCGTAACAACCTGACCACCGCTATTAGTAGATGCATTCTGTCCTATAACAGTGTTCAATAGAATTGCTTGAAAAAGCACTATTGCTGAAATAAATATTCTTATTTTCATTGTTATAAATTTTTAATATCCGAATTTTCGGATAACGTTAAACTGTTCCAAATCTTTTCTTAAAGCAACCAAGTTAATTTTAACATCAACAGATATACTTTTCTTTCCTCCCTTGTGTTTAATTAAATCACTTGTCGGGATTGATGACATTACAAAGGTTTTGTAACGTTTATCTTTGTAAAATTTATCGAAGTAATCTTTGTGTTTTCCTTTTTCCTCGGCCTCATTTGTTCCGATTAAAGCAATTTTCTGTTCAGATTCTGGAAGCCCTCTAAAAAATAAAACATTAAAAGCGTTTTTCTCTGCATCAATAATTGCATCTTCTTGATTTGCTCCTATTCCAATAGCTCTCATTGTAATAGTACCATCACTCCCTGAAAGAAAATTAACTTCTGCTGTGGGTATTGTCTTTCTGCTACAACCAAATGAAAGAAGTAGCAATATAATAATAACCCATACACTCTGATTTTTTCTATGTTTCATAAGAAATTATTTAATGATTAATTTGCAAGATAATTTTTCTGCGGCATTGAATCTTGATAGAATCTCTTTACCACCATCTGAAACCGAACATTCAGAAAAATCATCACCAGCAATTTTTATAATTTTTATTTCTCCAATTTGGCTTGGGTATGGTTTTCCATCAATCATTTCAATTTTTTCAACAGTTAGTTTATCTCCTTCTTTAAAACCGAACGCTTTTCCTCCTGCTATTAACACTGTTGTTGCAGCATCTTTTTTACTCGTGAGAACCTTGCTAATCTTGGTTGTCAATGGAAATGTTTTTATAAAGTAAGATGTCAATTGTGGCTCAATGGATTTTAATGCTTCATTTACAGCACTTTCAGGAGAAAGCATTATTGGACTAACTTCTGTTTGAAAACTCTCTGCTTCTGTAGTTTTGCCAGTCTCGACATCGTTTACTTTTAATGTGAATGCTGTACTTGCTTTATACCCATTTACACTCCCGTCAGGATTTTTCATTGCATAAACACTCATTTTAACTATATGACCAATAATCATATATTGCGCAGCTAATGCAGCATCTTGTTTTACAGTGTTCTTACTATCCAGAAATGCCTCTGATTTTTGAAATTCAAGTTCTTGTTTAACTTTATCGTAACTGGTTCTATCTACAACAATAAAGCGTTTTGTATTTGTTACTACCTGAACAACCTTTTCCGCGACAGAACTGGCGTATTTTGATTCAACCTCTTTTGTAAACTCAGCTACTCCGACAACTGGTTTAGAATCTGTTTGTGAATAGCCGATTAGGCTATTCACTAAACAGAATATTGCAAATGTAAATCTTCGCATACTAATTATTATTTGCTGATTTTAAAGTAGCAATAAGATTATTAACAACCTTCAAATTCAATTGCAGTTCAGGACCTACCAATGCAAGAACTTCCTTTGAATAATTTAATGATTTGGTTGCCTTTGGAGCTTGCATTGGTGAAGCACTTTTTACATCACTTGAAGCAGTTGTAACAGAGGATGAGGCATCAGATACTGCTTTGATTTGTGTTGAAATGTTTGTAGCAAGGGCAACGAGTTCTTCTAAAGTTGGTTTCTTAACTGTAACGTCTGTAACTCCGTCAACTGTTTCACCAATTGTTCTTTTGTACATTTCTGGAACTTGTGCATTAATTTCTTTTGTTGATGTCAACATTTTGGTAGAATTCGTTGCAAGTTCATCAACACTGGCTACACCTGAAGGTTTTGGGGCTTCAAGTTTTTCAAACTTTGCTTTACGTTCTTCAGCTTCTTTAGATTTCATTTCTGATTTCAAAGCTTCACGTTCTGCTTTTAATTCGTCTTTTGTTTTTTCTTGAGCAAAGCAATTTTGCTGCGATGAGAAAACCAAGCCAAGACAAAGGGCTGTTCCGAAAATCATTTGTTTAACCATAAAAATATTTGTTTAAAATTGCCACACCAGCCCCAAGTATGGTGATTATTAATAAAAGAAGCGTGGGACTATAACTATATCCGCAGTTGAGGTATCGCCAGACACCCACGCATACAAATAAGTTCAGCCCACGCCCTTGGCGTGAGCGTTTCACCTATTATTCCTGTATGCGTTTCAAACTGGCGATTTTCAACTGCAAGAATAAAAGCTAACGCTTCTATATTTTTATTTCACTTTATGTTATGTCATAAAATTCTTTTTTCTTAAATTCATAGTCAAAAGTACTTAATATTTATCAATCAAAAAATTCTTTTTGAAGCGTAGGCAAAATTGCACTCTTTGGCAAGTTTTGGTCTGTGTGTCGGCTGGTGCGACTTGCCAATGTGTGCAATGTGTGTCGGCTCTTAAAAACAAAAAATGTGTGTCGGCAAAAAAATAAAACTTTATCGGGTCGGCTGGTACAGTCGGCAGTCAGTCCGATTTGATTTTCTACTTTGTCATTGTATATTTTCTTATCAATTTTCATGTCGCTGTCTTTTTTTTAGGCTTGCTTGTAACATTTCGCTATCAGAACCTATGGCGGATATTTCGCATATAGCGGACGGCGTTCATTGTCTGATAATCAAGAGCCTAAGTCACCGGCCTAAAGATATTGAGAATATTTGGACTATGGTTACCTTGGGTTAGATTTTTAGTCACGTGGTCGCTGTGGTATGCAAGGGAATTGCCTTGTTTCACATAATCAGACACTTGCGCAATCCCGGCCAGAGACTGGATGTCCGGCGAGTAACTGAGCAACGTGCCCTCTGCCGGGTGTGGCTGGAATTTTTGGCGGTTATTTGCATTATCTGGAAATAGCCGCCACGATTCTGGCGTATATTTTATGATAATGAAAATAGGCGAATAGCGGAAAAACGCGAAGCGGACAGCGAACAGCACTCCAGGTACTCCTAACTCCAAGTACTATCAACTTCAGGCACTTCGGACCCTCCAAGTACTCTAAGTACTTTAAGTACTCCTAACTCTATGAACTTTAGGCACTCTAAGTACTTTAAGTACTCTAAGTACTTTAAGTACTTTAAGTACTCTAAGTACTCTAAGTACTCTAAATACTCTTAACTCTGTGAACTTTAGTCACTTTAGCTCACCTTAGTCACTCCCTACTGCAGTATGCCCAGGCTGATGCCGGCGGTGGGAAGCACGCCTGAATAGTCGATGTTGTTCCACTCCTTGTACTTGGTGAACTCATGCTCGCTGGTGTAGCGGCTCAAGCGCATCATCCCCCCGATGTAGGCATCTACGGAGAACACCTTCATCAGGGTGAACTTGCCGCCCAGGATCAGCCCCCCGGCAAATACATGGAGGTGGCGGGTCACTTCCCGCATGGGAATGTAATCGCTGTAGCCGTTCTCGTAGACCCAGTCGTAGAACCACCCGCTGATGGCCAGGTTGCGGTAGAGGAGCTGGGGGGAGGCGTACAGCCCCAGGGGCGCCTTGCGGGCAGGGTTGATGCGGTTCAGCAGGTACTTCTTGGCCTTGAGCTGCAGGCCCCAGCCGGTGATCATGTCCCCGTCGATGCTCTCATAACTGCTGGTCATCTCATTATAGGCCGCCAGGTCCTGCGAACGGAAATACCCCCCACCCAGTCCGCCCCCCTTGGTCAGGTAGGTGCCCAGGAAGGCCATCTCCAGGGAAAGCCCGGGGTTGAGGGCCCGCTCGTAGCCGAGCAGGATGGATCCCTCGAAGAGGCGGTAAGGATCCAGGTAGATGTTTTGCCTGAATTCCGGCACCTCATAGCCGTCGAGGGAGCTCAGCAGGTAGCCCGCCCTGCGCATCAGCAGCATGATGGAATCCCGCTGCTCGGAAAAATAGCGGTCCATGGCGTCCATCTGGCTGCGGAACTCGGCCGGGCGCGCCTCCATGTCGTACAGGCTGCGGTCGAGCAGCTGCAGACGGGCATCGAGCAGATCCAGCCGGGCCTTCAGCAGTTCAACATCCCTTTCCTGGCCCTGAAGGCCTGCCCACGCCAGGGTGAGCATGATCGATACAAACAGTCGTGTGCGCATGATTCTCAGTAATTGGGTTCGGCGACTTTGCCTGCAAACAGAACGTAACCGGTATGCTTTTCCACGATGAAGAACAGGAAGGGCCGGTTGAACATGAGGTAGGGCCCGGCACTGGTCACCCCTATGCTGACCGAGGTAACGGCGGCGGCCTCGGTTCCTTTCTCGTTCACATCGATATACACCTTGTGCTTGACCTCGTCGATGTACAGCTCCTCCTGGGGGTTGATGCCCCCGAAATCGGCCGCGCCCGGCACGAAGGCGAGGGGCATGCCCAGGCCGATCAGGTGATCGTTGAGCTTCATCTCTTTCTCAAACTTGAACTTCGGGAGATGGACCTCCATGGCATTCACCGGGGCAAAGCCGCCCAGCCACTGGTCCCAGAGGCTGGGTTCCAGGGCCGTCACCACATCGTTCAGTTCCACCCCCTGGGCCGGGAGCAGCGCGATCATGGCGTAGCGCCCGTCGCCGTAAGGCAGGCGGATGCCATCCACCAGGGCGGAATTCAACACCTCCAGGTCGCACTTCATATTCATCATGTCGGCGCCCTTCACCGTGCCATCGGCCAGATGGAAGTCCGCGGTATAGGTGTCCGCCTCCCTGAAACGGTACGTCCAGTCGCCCTTGAAATACGTGGCGTTGATGAGGTACATCATGGTGAGCTCCGGGATGTTGTCGACAATGCTGGTAATCTTCCCATGGGTCTTGCCGCTGACCCAGGCATTGATCTGGCCTACCGTGGCCGGGTCGCCGAAATTGGCAGCGATCACTTCGGCGTTGAAATAGGTCTGATTGACGGCGATGAAAGAGGGAAGCACCTGGAAACCATCGCGGTACCAGATGGAGTTGGCGATCTCCAGGCTGACCTTGGGGTCGCTGGACAGGAGGTAGCCGAGCAGTTTCTGGTAAGATTCGTTCACCTCCTGGGCCGAGAGCCCCTGGAACCCGAGCACGTCCTGCATCTGCTGGGCGGTCTGGCCCAGGGCACCGTTCCAGGTCATCCCCAGGGCTGCGGAGATGCTCAGGGGCGAGATCATGTAGTTCTCTCCGGGAAATGCCTGGTCCACTGACCTCAGCATATTGAACCCGAAGGCATTGCCGGCATTCACCACCGCCTGTTGTTTCTCCGTGAGCACGATGGGGGGCACGGTTTCCGGGGCATCATCATCCCTGGAACAGCCGGGAGCCAGCGGCAGCAGGGCCAGTAGGAAAAAGGGAAGGATTTTCATGGATGTATCAAATTTAACTGGTTTAACGATAGTGAGGTTCTGTTTTGAAAATCAGGGGTTGATCACGATGTCCGGGTTGCCGGAGGCCAGGCGGACATGACAGCCATCGTTACGGATGCTGAAGGTCCGGCTGACGACTTCCGTGGTATCGATGTACCCCTGGAAACGGAAGGGCCAGCCCTGGGCATCGGTGAGGCCGTATTCCCCGTCCGTCAGGAGGAAATACCTCCCTTCCAGGCGGTTGACACTGTCGATCCACTGGTCCACCCCCGACAGGGAGAGGACCTGGCCGCTGCTCAGGTCGGTCACGGTATAGTCGTCGAGGAGCACGGGCGAGGTGTCAGGATAGGAAAGGCTTATCGTGAGCATGACGAACTCCTCGGTACAGGCGCGGTCGTCTTCGGTGCAGCTGCCCGCGGAGAGCATGAGCAAGGGCAAGAGCAGGAGCAGGAGGTTGTGGCGTGATTTCATCTGTAGGAATTATTAATCATATACTTCTCGCAAAATCGCAAAGAAAAATAAAGATATGTAGTTCTTTATCAAAGGGTTTCATAGCCTTATCGTCTATGGATCAACCATCGTAGGCCTCAATCCCCGGGATGTGTCACAAAACCGGAGAAGACGACGAGCCCGGTATACCTTTCCACGATAAAGCACAGGAACGGTTCATCGAACCGGAGCATCGACACGCTGTTATACCCCATACCCACGGAGGTGACGGCAGCTGCTTCGGTGCCCTCCTCATTCACATCCATAAAGGCTTTGTGTTTTACCTCACTGATATACAAGGGTATGGATGGATTGATGCCACTAAAGTCGGCCAGGGCAGGATCGAATGCGATGCCCATCCCCAGGGATGTCAGCAGCTCGTTCAGCTCCTTTTCCCAGCTCAGGTGGAACTTGGGAAGGTAAAGCTGGAAATCGTCGATCGCCACAAACTGGTTCATCCATTCGCCCCAGTCCTGCTGGTTGAGGCCCAGGAGCACCTCGTCCATCGACTTTCCTTCAGCCGGGAGCAGGGCGATGAATCCATACCTGCCTTGTCCGTAAGGAAGCCTGACGGCCCTTACCAGACTGTTCTCCAACACATCCATGCGGCTGCGCTGCTGCATCATCTCCACCGTAATATCCATGGACGGGGCGCTGAACACGGCCGTTTGCGTCTTTTCCGTATCGAAGGCGTAGGTCCAGTCGCCCTGGAAATACAGCGCATTGATGAGGTACATCACCACTTCGGGCGGAATCTGGTCCACGATCGAAGTGATCTTTCCGTGGGTGCTGGCCGACACCCAGTCGTTGATCAACCCGACGGTAGCGGGATTGCTGAAGTCGGCCGGATACACGGACGCGCCGAAGTTGTCCTGGTTTTCCTGCAGGAAGGCGGGGACTATGCTGAAACCCTGGTGGTGCCAGATGCTGTTGGCTATTTCCATCGTGACCACCGGATCGGCCGAAGGAAGGTAATCGAGCAGTTTGCGGAAAGTGGCGTTGACCTCTTCCGTGCTGAGGCCCTGGAACCCGAGCACGTTCCGCATTGCGTCTTCCGTGGCCCCCTCCGCCCCGTTCAGGGTCATGGCCAGGGCGGTAGAAATACTGAAGGGAGAGATGAGGAGGTTGCTGTCGGGGCTTTCGGCAAGCAGGGTACGCAAGGCATTGAAGCCGAAATCGTTCCCTGCCGCCACTACCTGCTGCTGTTTGGGGGTGAGGCTCACCGGACGCGGGTCCACGATTTCGGTTTCCTCGGTACAGGACAGCATCAGCGATCCCATGCCCATCAGTAAAAGAATTGCGCTGGTCTTCATCATGCCTTCGGATTCAGGGAAAAGATGCCCGGGAGGGGCGAAGGGTTGCGCCTGGAAAAAAAGATTCCCCTTTTCAGCGCGCCGATGGGGAACGACGGTGATACACCGTGATATCTTTTCCGAACTCTTTCTCAGGAGAGCACTGCTGCTGGATATACTCCTGGATAATATGGTGAGGATTACCGCGGATCACCAGCCATTCCGGCCGTTGCCCGGTAACGTTCTGCATCACCAGGGGAACATTGATCCCCACGGCCTTCACATGGTTCTTGTCGGTGATGAGGGTTGGATGCACATACCGGTGAAGGGGGCTCCGCTGCAGGGAGGCATAGAGGATGGTGGCGTAATTGGTATAGAGCTTATCCTGGGGCGACATCCGATGCTCCAGATAGGCCGCGATTTCCCGCGGATGGTCGGTCCTGGCGATATATTTCCTGTATTGCAGGCTGAGGCTCCAGGCGATGACCAGGGCCAGCATTATGGGCAACACGGTCCTGGCCCGGCCAGCGAATAGTTTACTCATCCTGATCGCCGGATCAGGAGCGGCGGCCATCAGGAAGGCCAGTGGGGGCAGGAGCTGAAAATAATAATGGTGGAAATACTTCCCCGGCAGGATCACGATGATCCACACCATACCCATCCAGAGGGTGCCAAGTAACGCCAGGCGGCGGTCGCTGCCCCGGAATATCAGCAGCAAGGCGGTTATCGCAAAGGGCAGATAAACCAGGTGGAATTCCGAGAAGAAGCCCAGGGCGCGCTGAATCCGGAAGGGGCTGACATAATTGCCCGGAAGTCCGAAGGTGGCGAAGCGGAATTCAGGGAAAAGGCCTGCGCTGGCGAAGTACGCCATCAGCACACTGAAGGGAAGGAGGAAGCCCAGGGCCATGCCCAGGCTGTACTTTGCCAGGCTACCGGGCGATCCGCTGTAACCCCGGCCCTTTGCGGTGAACAGATGGAACAGCCACAGGGCGAAGAGGTCGAACAACACATAGAACTTGATGATGAACCCCAGCCCAAAGGCAAGCCCGGTAAGGAAGGGGAGGTATGTCCGGGGCCTGGCCAGGAAGAACCAGAGCCCGAGCACGGTGAAGAAATTGAAGAAGATCTCGGAGTTGGCGGCGAAGTTCCACTCATGCACTGAGGTCATCAGGATATAGGAGAACCCGGCGAGGGCGGCGGCGGCGCGCTTATGGCCCCAGCGGAGGGCCGAAAGGAAAAGGAGGAAGGCGGATATTCCGATGACCAGGGCCGCGGTCAGCCGGACCATAGGCACCAACGGGCCTCCCAGTTTAAGTATTCCCATGAAGATCAGAAAGATCCCCGGGGGTTTGGTGTCCCATACATCTATATAGAAGATCTTGCCCTGCAGCAGTTCGCGGGCGATCACGATATAGGTGGATTCGTCGTGGTCGATCACCGAATATCCGAAGGACAGGGCGCGCAGGGCCACTGCCAGGATAAGGAAGAGGCCCAGCCAGGCCCCGGGTGGCAGACGCTGGATTCGGGATATGATCGGCGGGTCTGACATAGGTTCAGCAGGGGTAAAGTTACGCTTATTCCGCGCGCCGGGAACATGGCGCTGTACCAGGAGGGTGGGGCCAGGGGACATGGGCAGCGGGGCACTTCGAATCGTACCTTTATCCCGTTGAACGCAACCTTTTGGTCGCCTCCTGCATCCATAGGGAGCTGGCCGGACAGGTTGGCGGCAAACGCACGCGATGAAGACGCTCGAGGAGATCATCCGGGGCTGCCAGTCGGGCCGGCAAGCCGACCAGCAGTTGTTGTACGAGAAATTCTCGGCGAAGATGTATGCCATCTGCCTGCGCTATACCCGCGACCGCACCGAAGCCGAAGATGTATTGCATGAGGGCTTCATCCGGGTGTTCGGGGCGATCAGGGACTTTCGAGGCAGCGGGTCGTTTGAGGGCTGGATGCGGCGCATCATGGTGAACAGCGCCCTGGAACGCTTCCGTCGGCAGCATTGGCTGTTTCCGGTGGAAGAAATTGAGGAGGATGCCGCCGTGGACTGGAACGGCCCCGAGCAGGTGCTGGGGCTGAGTGAGCTGCTGAATATGGTGAGCGAGCTGCCGCCGAGGTACAGGATGGTGTTCAACCTCTGCGCCATCGAAGGCTATCCCCATCATGAGGTGGCAGGCATGCTGGGCATCAGTGAAGGAACATCAAAATCGAACCTGGCCCGGGCCAGGGCCATCCTGCAGCGCAGGCTGGGCCATGAATACCGTCACCCGGGCGATAATGTGAACGATTATGGACGGCATGGATAAACATCCCCTGGACGCCTTTTTCAGGGAAAGCCTGAGCGAGGCCGGCGTACAGCCCCCTGCCCGGTCCTGGGAGAGGCTGCAGTCGGGCCTGGCGGCCCGGCGCAGGAAGAAGGCTGTGATCTGGTGGCGGTCGGCCGCTGCGGCCAGCCTGTTGCTGCTGGGCTTCGGCGCAGGTTACCTGCTCTCAGACGATGTCGCCGAGCGTCAGCCCTCCCTCGCGGCAGAAACTATCCTGCCTTTGCAGTCCGGGACCCCATCCACCTCTTCACCCCAGGCCCCGGAACCCGCCACTTCCACCCGCTCTGCCACCCCCGTCAAGGGAGAGGGGAACCCTGAGCCCCCCCACCTGGCGAATGCAACGCAAAGCAGAGGATCAGCCAGGAACCCCAGGTCCTCCGAAGGGCGCAGCAAAGTTGACCTCCAGGATTTCCGGACCGAAGAGGGGCTGCTGGCCACAAGCGGGGAGAACCGGTCCCTTCCATTGTACCTGGGTTCAACGCCATTCACCGCTTTCCCTGTTGCAACGACAGGATCTGCGCCCCCCTACCTTCGCGGCCGCAGTGCCTTTGCGGCCCGGATCCTCGACCCCTCCTGGCTGAGGGAAGGGATGGAAGAAGTGGAGGAAAGGGCTTTCCGCCTAAGCCTGGGGGGCGATGTGTCGCCCCTGCTCGCCATGAATGCTCCGGGCACAGGGATGGATGCCAGCCAGGAGCTGGTGACCAACAGCGCCTCTACCTTCAGCGCCCAGGGCACGGAAAAGCCCCGGATGACCTTCACGGCAGGATTGGAAGCCAGCCTTAGCCTCAGCCGCCGCCTGGCGGTCAATGCAGGACTGGCTTTTGCCCGCCTTGGGCAGGAGACGGAAGGGGCCGGACTCGCCCGGGACATCAGCAACTACTGGGGGCCGCTCAACAGCTACAGCATCCTCACCGGGGCCGGGCCGGTGGTGCTGAGCAGCGAGCAGGCAGCGCAGCTTGATTATGGCAGCGGCCCCCTGACGACCAGCGAAATGAGCAACACACAGGTGGTGCAGCAATTCGATTACCTGGAACTCCCCCTGATGGTGGAGGCCAGCCTGCTTGACCGCAGCCTCCGGCTCAGCCTGGAGGCGGGCCTGAGTGCCGGCATACTGGTTGGGAACCGCGCCTTTGTGACCGCAGGCGGCGACCGCATGGAGGTGAGCGGAACGGAGGGGCTGAGGCCGCTGCTGTGGCAGGGACTGGCGGGCATGGGACTGCATGTGCCCCTGGGCCCCGCCTGGGAGGTCTCCCTCCGGCCGGGCCTGCGCTATGCCCTGAGTCCGATGAACTCAGACGGACAGTTCCCGTATCAGCCCTGGGGTGCCACCCTGGGTACGGGGCTGAGGTACACGCTGAAGTGATTGTGAAATTTTTCGACCCTTCGTAGCAGGCACAGCCTGCCAAACAATGGTGCGCAGGCACAGCCTACACACAACAGCGTTCATGCCTTCACCTCTTCCTTCCACGTCTTCTGAGCGCTGACCAGGTATACCCCGGTGAAGATGAGCACTGCAGCTACTGCATGGATGTATCCGGGGCGCTCTCCGCGCATCCACCAGGCCAGCATGGCGGCGATGAGGGGCTGCAGGTAATTATAATAGGCTGCTGTGCTGGATGGCAACTTCCTGAGCCCTATGGTCACCAGGAGGAAGGCCAGCAGGGTGGCGCCCAGCACCACATAGGTGATGGCGAACCAGGCATAGGCGTCCATAACTCCTATATCCCATCCGGAGAAGCTGTTCCAGCTATAGGGGATGATGCCCAGTGCCCCAAAGAGGAAGACCCACTGCATCACCAGCAAGGGGTGGTAGCGTCCGGCCAGGGGCCGGATGATCACCAGGTAAAGTCCATAGGAAAAGATATTGGCGAGAAGGATGAGGTTTCCGTAGAGGTATTCGGGGCTCAGCCCTGTCTGTCCGCCCCCGCTCACCATCCATGCCGCTCCGGCCAGGCCGAGCATTATTCCGAGCAGGCGGCGCCCGTCGTAGTGTTCGCTGCCGCTGACCAGGGCGAAGAGCAGCACCCATACAGGCCCGGTGGTATGGATGATGGAGGCTTCGACGGGACGGCTCAGGTTCAGGCCGATGAAGAATAGGGTCTGGTTGATGGTGACGCCCAGCAGTCCGGCCAGGGCAAAGCGCGGGAGGTCGCGTCGAAGGGGGGCCTTCATCCCTTGCAGGGAAGTAAGGAGGGTGAGGACACCGAGGCTGATGACGACCCTGAGGGGGATGATCTGTATAGGCGTGAAGTAGCCCGGCATGAGTCCCTTACCGATCACGTAGCTGCCCCCCCAGATCAGGCTGGCAGCGAGGAGGTAGAGGTGGGGGGATACGCTGGGTCTGGGCAAGGGAAGGGGTATGGGGAAGCGTGGCGCTGTATGGAAGGAGGGGGATATAGGCTGAGTGCTGCCTTTCCTTACGGGTGCATGTTCCGGGGCTGCAGTGGGACAGAAATATGGGTCTGTACCAATTTCCAGTGCTCCCCCTGCTTCACCGCCACGCCGGTGAACCGCAGGTCTTCGTAGCTCATCGGTTCTTCCATGAAGGTAAAATTATAGTGGATGGTGGCTGAGAACCAAGCTGTAAGGCAGCTTTCGGCCATCCGTACTTCCAGGTCGTTCACCGCGATATAGGTATCGGTGAAGTTGCGGAACTGCTTCTGCATGGCCTTGCTGATGCTCTGCCAGCCAAGCAGGCGTTCCCCGGACTCGGTTCCGATGGCCACGATGCCGGTATCATCGGCCCAGAGGGCATGCACTGCTTCCAGGTCCTGGGTCTCATTGGCGATCACATAGCGTTCGATGAGGGTAGCCACGGCTTCCTTTTCTGCCTGGGGATCAAGGGCTTTTTCACCGCAGGAGGCCACAAGCAGGGCCAGGAAGAGGAGCAACGTCAGTCCACGGTAAGGCTTCATGGGGTCAGGGCTTATATTCACTTCAAAATTAGGGCAGGCCGGGCAGGATTACAAGGAAGAGGGAAAGTCTTTTGGGGGCCGCCAAACCTTGGAATGGTCCATTCGCCTGATTGGGGATTCCCCTGAAACGCAAAGGGGCGGCCTGAAAGCCGCCCCTGGAGTGGTGTCAGCCGGAGTCGAACCAGCGACACACGGATTTTCAGTCCGTTGCTCTACCAACTGAGCTATGACACCATCGGTAAAGGGAGGGCAAAGATACGGCGCTTTCGGGAAATTAAAAATTTTTCCCCTAAAAACTCGTTGTCAAAGTCCTAAATTTGGGTGCCATGCCGACACTGAGCCGTTGTATAGCCATTGATGCGGGCAACACTCGGGGCAAGGCCGCGGAGCTCGCGGGCCTTGAGGTGCTGCGTCGGTGGGACTTTGATCCGGCGGATCCACTGGCCGGTCCGGACTTTCCCTGGGGCCTTCCATCGGGGCTTCCCATTGGGCTCTCCTCCGTGCGTCCCCTGGATGGGGCCCTGTTGGACCATCTGCGCAGCATCGGCGACCTGTTGGTACTCAGCGGATCCACGCCCCTGCCTTTCCGTTCGGCCTACCTCACCCCTTCCACCCTGGGCCCTGACCGTCTTGCCCTGGCGGCCGGGGCGATGGCGTTATTCCCCGGGAAGGACCTGTTGGTGGTGGATGCCGGCACCTGTATTACCTGCGACCTCATTCTGGGTGGAGCGGTCTTTGAGGGGGGGGGTATTTCCCCGGGACTTTCCATGCGTTTGCAGGCCCTGCACCAGTTCACCGGGGCCCTGCCTCTGGTCGCAGTAACCGAGGGCCAATGGTATCCCGGCCGCAGTACCCGTGACAGCATCCTTGCCGGGGTGATGGGCGGGGCCGTGGGTGAGGTAAGGGACCTTGCGTCGCGAATGCGGCGGAAGTACCCCGGACTTCAGGTGGTGGTAACCGGCGGCGATGCCGCCCATTTTGTCAAGAATCTAAAAAATAGCATTTTTGCAGGCCCTGACCTTGTACTCCAAGGCGTGCGGGCCATCCTCCAACATCATGTCAACACGCACAGTTAAGCTCCTCCTCCTGCCCGTCCTGGTGTTAACCACCCTCGTTTCCCATGCTCAGGTCAGGATAGGGTCCCCCTATTCCCGTTTTGGCATCGGGGACCTGAGCCGGCTCACCAACGCCCGTAACCTTTCCATGGGGGGCGCCAGCCTGGCCCTGCGCGACCCGGTAGGCATCAACTACCTTAACCCGGCCAGCTACACGGCATTCGATACCCTTTCCTTCGTGTTCGAGGGGGGAGTGGCCAACCATCTGGCTACTACCCGCACCACCGACCTGAGCGCCACCCAGAACTACATCTCCATGGGCTACCTCCTCTTCGGCTTCCCCCTCAGCAAGTGGTGGAAAGCCAGCTTCGGCCTCCTGCCGTTCAGCGACGTGGGCTACAACATCATGGACTCGGAGGTTCACCCTGAGGCAGGGCCCCTTACGTATCTGTTCAAAGGCAGCGGGGGCATCAACCAGATATACTTCGGGAGCGCGTTCCGTATCACCCCCAGGCTCAGTGCAGGCTTCAATATCGCCTACCTCTTCGGCACCCTCGACAAGTCGAGGGCGGTATATTTCTCCGACACCAGCAACAGCATGAACCTGAGGTTCTCCAACCGGACCACCTACGGGGACTTCCTGCCGTCGTTCGGACTGCAATACCATACGGAGATGGGCAAGGACCATTTCCTGGTCCTTGCGGCCACCTACGGTCCCCAGTCCAGCCTGGAAGTTACCGACGACCAGCTGGCTGAGACCTTCACCACCGGGGCCACCGGTATCGACTTCGTTAAGGATACCATCACGGATGAGCGGGGGCGCAAGGGCCAGGTGGTATTCCCCAGCGGCTACGGGTTCGGTTTCAGCCTGGGGCGTAGCAATGTATGGCAGGCCGTGGCCGAGGTCAGGATGCAGAACTGGGAGGATTACCGCTATTTCGACATTCGCGATTCGTTGAGGAACAGCTATCAGATTTCCACAGGTTTTTCGTACATTCCCGACCATACCAGCGTGTCAGGATACTGGGACAAAGTCACCTATCGCGCCGGAATACGCTATGGTTCAACATATCTGCAGCTCAGGGAGAATCATCTCTCCGACCTTGGCATAAGTTTTGGATTAGGCTTACCGCTTAGGCGGAGCCGGTCGGTCGTAAACGTAGGTTTCGAATACGGCCGCCGGGGAACGACCGCAGCAGACCTGATACAGGAGAACTACTTCAGGGTAGTGCTCGGGGTCTCGGTCTACGAACGGTGGTTCCTGCAGCGACGCTACGAATGAAAGGGGAAATCTCAACCTGGAAGCCATGAGAAAGTTAAGTGCAGTGATCTTCGCGGTGTTGCTCAGCCTGGGCAGCGCGAGCGCTATGAGGACGGGAGCCGGGGCGGCGGAAAGGCCCGACAAAGGACCCAAGTACGGCAAGGACAGCGTGACCTGCGTGGTCAACATATCCCTGTACCGCGAGTTCTTCAAGCAGTGGAAGAATTCAGGATACCAGGCCGATCGTGCAGTGCATGACGCCATCATCCCCTGGAGGTGGGTCTTCCTCAACTGCCCCCTGGGGACGGAGAATACCTATATCGATGGGGCCAAGATGATGGAGTACCGCATCGGGGCAGAAAAGGATGCCGCCCGCAAACAGCTGCTCATTGATACCATGATGATGCTCCATGACCAGCGCATCGAATATTTTGGCAAGGAAGGCTATGTGCTCGGCCGTAAGGGCGTGGACCTATACCAGTACCGGCCTGAAGCCTACGAGCAGGTGTATACCACATTGAAGCGCTCGGTGGAACTGGAGGGCAATGGTTCGGCATCCGCCGTGCTGGTGTATTATTTCAGGGCTGCCCTGGCCATGCTGGAGAATCAGAAAATCGATATCTCAGAA
>Ga0116154_10001542_pt1 | contig 19106 bp, 15 predicted proteins | sample AD_UKC030_MetaG_FD_89898 | JGI IMG/M metagenome (GOLD analysis project Ga0116154, IMG submission 89898) | Active sludge microbial communities of municipal wastewater-treating anaerobic digesters from USA - AD_UKC030_MetaG | ecosystem: Engineered > Bioreactor > Anaerobic > Digestate | place: USA...
GAAGGTGACCCACAACCTGCACGTCGGCTACCAGTGGTCGAAGGACCAGGAGGACCTCTACCGGACCTCCAACGGCTGGGGCTCGATCACGATCCCCGGCGGGCGCATCAACTGCCCGACGGCCGCCACGTGCGCCGGCCAGCCGGTCTTCTACCAGGCACAGGTGCAGCAGCAGGGGATCCTCAACGTCCCGACGATCAACTCGCAGTACCACCAGCAGAACATCGAGCTGAACGACTCGATCCGGTGGGCGAACCTCACCGTGAACGTCGGCCTCCTGGCGAGCAACGACAAGCTCTACGGCATGGGCCTCCGCGAGAAGGAGGGGACGGTCTCGGGCTTCGAGCTCGCGCAGGGGAGCCGCTACCTGATGCACGAGATCAAGTTCCGGGACGCGCTCCAGCCGAGGCTCGGCATCGTCTGGGCCTACCAGGGGGCGAACACCGTCTACGCGAACTACGCCCGCTACATCCCGACGGCCGGCTCGCTCCCGCGCGCCGCGTCGTGGGCCCGGAACTCGGCCGCGCTCATCAACGTCTACTTCGACCGGAACGGCAACTTCATCGGCTCGACGCCCGAAGCCTCCTCCACGGGGAAGATCTTCCAGGACGACCTCAAGCCCCGGAAGACCGACGAGTTCATGGTCGGGACGACGAAGGACCTCGGGAAGGGGTGGACCGGCCGACTGCACGGCCGTTACCGGAAGTCCGACAACTTCTGGGAGGACACGAACAACGACGCGCGGATCCGCTTCAATCCCCCTCCGGGGATCCCGCGTGAGCTCTACGTCCCGAACCTCCCGGACATCAACAAGGAGCTCGGCGCGACGTCGTACGTCATCGCCGCGCTCGACGGCGCGTTCACGAAGTACTACGAAGCCGGACTCGAGGCCGAGTGGCGCGGCCGCAACGCCTACGTCCGCGGCTCCTACGTCTGGAGCCACTACTACGGCAACTTCGACCAGGACAACTCCGCCGGCTCCGGCACGGGCAACGACAGCAACATCTTCATCGGCTCGTCGAACATCGGCGACGGCGCCGGCCGACAGCTCTGGAACTTCAAGTACGGCAACCTCCGCGGCGACCGCCGCCACCAGCTGAAGCTCTACGGCTCCTACCAGCTCCCCTGGCGGAGCTCCGTCGGCGCCTACGCGGTCTACCAGTCGGGCCAGCCGTGGGAGTACCACAGCTACGAGCCGTACATCTCGCAGACGACGAGCACGAGCGACTCGAACCGCTACGCGGAGCCGGCCGGCTCCCGCCGGACCGACGCGCACTACCAGATGGACCTGAACTACACGCAGACGATCCCGATCGGGGACCTCTTCCGGCTCGAGGCCCGCATCGACGTCTTCAACGTCTTCGACCGTCAGACCGGCTACAACATCCAGGACAACGTCCACTCCGCCAACCCGGGCACGCCGCAGACGTTCTACGACCCGCGGCGTTTCCAGTTCGCCCTCAAGCTCGATTTCTAGCCTCCGCCAGGAACCGGAATCCGAAGGGCCCGCGGAGCGATCCGCGGGCCTTTCCCTTTCCGGAACCCGGCCCCGGGCGGGCTTCGGGCGGTACGATTCCCTCATGCCCAGCCTCTACGCCGGCGTCGACGGCGGCGGGACGCGCACGCGCGCCGTCGTGACGACCTCGGACCTCCTCCCGCTCGGGCGCGGCGCCTCCGGCCCCACGAACGCCTCGGTCGTCCCCGTCCCGCACCTCGTCCAGTCCGTCACGGAGGCGGTCGACGACGCCCTCGAGGCCGCCGGCGCCTCGCGCGCCGACCTCGCGCTCCTCTCCTGCGGGCTCGCCGGCGTCGATGCCTCCGCCACCGCCGGACGGCTCGTCGCCGCCCTCGAGACCGTCTTCGGACCGGGGCACGTCCGCGTGACGACCGACGCGCGCATCGCCCTCGCCGGGGCCCTCCCCGATCCCGTCGGCGGGGCCGGGGCCGTCCTGATCGCCGGCACCGGCGCGATCTGCTTCGGCCGGAACGCCCACGGCCTCGAGGAGCGCGCCGGGGGCTGGGGAGCCCTGATCGGCGACGAGGGCTCCGCCTCGGAGATCGCCCGGCGCGGCCTCGCCGCCGTGGCGCGCGACGTCGACGGCCGCGGCCCCCGGACGAAGATGAGGGAGGCGCTCGACGCCACGGAGGGGACCCGCTCTGCCGTCGAGAGGATCCGGCGCCTCTTCCGTCCCGGCGCGGGGCCCACCGACACCGCCGCCTACTTTCCCGTCGTCCTCGAGGCGGCGCGCGCGGGCGACGCCATCGCGCTCGGGATCCTCGAATGGGCGGGCCGCGAGCTCGCCTGGACCGCGCTCACCGTGCTCCGGAAGCTCGGAATCGCCGGCGAGGAATCGACCGTCGCGACGGTCGGCGGCGTCTTCTCGGCGGGCGAGCTCGTCCTCGCCCCCCTCCGCGAGCGGCTCCTCGAGGGCTCCCCGCGGACGCGGCTCGGCCCTCCGGCGCACGTGCCCGAGATCGGCGCCATCCGCCTCGCGCTCGCCGAGGGGGCGCGGTGACGGCGACGCTCGCGCTCCTCGAGACGATCCACGCGGCCGACCTGGAGGCCGTTCGCGCCGTCGGGAACGTCCTCCCCGAGGCGGCGCGCGCGGTGGAGGAGATCGCCGGACGGCTGGATGCGGGCGGGCGATGGATCAACGTCGGGGCCGGGACGAGCGGCCGGCTCGGCGTCCTCGACGCCTCCGAGCTCCCCCCGACGTTCGGGATCCCTCTCTCCCTCGTCCACGGCCGGATCGCCGGCGGGCGGGCGGCCCTCGTCGACGCCGTCGAGGGGGCGGAGGACGACGAGGCGGCCGGGGCGGCGGAGATCCGGGCGGAGCGGCTCGGTCCGAAAGACGTCGTCCTCGGGATTGCGGCGAGCGGCGCGACACCCTACGTCGCCGGCGCGCTCCGTGCCGCGAAGGAGGCGGGCGCGCTCGCCGTCGCCCTGGTCTGCGCCCCCGGCTCGCGGATCGCCGCGCTCGCCGACCTCGCGATCGTCGTCGAGACCGGGCCGGAGGTCCTCCGCGGGTCGACGCGGATGAAGGCGGGGACGGCCCAGAAGCTCGTCCTGAACATGCTCTCCACCGCCGTCTTCGCGCGGCTCGGCCTCGTCTGGCGCGGGGAGATGGTGGCGATGCGACCGACGAACGCGAAGCTGAGGCAGCGGGCGGTCGACATCCTCCGCCGAACGCTCGGCATTGCCGAGGAGGAGGCGCGCGCTCTCCTCTCGGAGACCGGCTGGGAGCTCCCGCCGGCGCTCGTCGCCGCGCGCTGGCGCGTCTCCCCGTTTCGCGCCTCGGAGTGGATCGCCGCCTGCCGGGGGAACGTCGCCCGCGCCCTCGAGGAGGAGCCGTCGTGACCCGCGCCGGCCTCGTCGACCTCCACGTTCACGGCGCGTTCGGCGTCGACCTCCTGACCGCGGACACGGCGGGGCTCGACCGGCTCGCGCTCGGCCTCGCGGCGCGCGGCGTCGAGGGCTTCGTCCCGACGCTTGTCCCCGTCCCTCTCGCCGAGCTCGGACCGCTGATGGCCCGCCTCTCCGCGTGGGTCCGCTCCCGAGCGCCCGGCGACGGGCGCGGGGCGATGCCGCTCGGCATCCACCTCGAGGGGCCGTTCGTCTCGCCGAGCCGCTCGGGCGCCCTTCACCGCGAATGCCTGCTCGACGGGAGCGACGCCCGGACGGTCGACGCCTTCTTCGACGCCGTCGGCGAGGTCCCCGGCCGGCCCGTCGTCACGCTGGCGCCCGAGATCCCGGGAGGGCTCGTGCTCGTCTCCCGCTTCGCCGCGCGCGGCTGGCTCGTCTCCCTCGGCCACACCGAGGCCGACGTCCCGACGCTCGACGAGGCGCTCCGGCGCGGCGCGCGGCACATGACCCACTTCGGGAACGCGATGAAGGCGCTCCACCACCGCGACGCCGGTCCGGTCGGATGGGGGCTCCTGCGGGACGGGGTGACGGTCGACGTGATCGCCGACCTCCATCACCTCTCCCCCGAGATGCTCGCGCTCGTGAAGCGCTGCAAGGGAGCGGAGCGCTTCGCGCTGATCAGCGACGCGGCACCGTGCGCCGGCCAGCCCGACGGGAGCTACTCCGTCTGGGGCGAGACGCTCACCGTCTGCGAGGGAGCGGTCCGGAACGCGACGGGCGGCCTCGCCGGAAGCGCGGCGCTCCTCGACGAGTGCGCCGCCCGCCTCGTCGCCTGCGGCGTCGCGACGGAGGAGGAAGCGTGGATCGCGGCGTCGCGAACGCCCCGGCGCCTCCTCGTCTCCTGACGTCCCGGGCGGCCCCTCAGACCTTCCAGAACCAGCCGCGCTTCTCGCAGAAGCGGAGGATCGCCCAGACGACGGCGAGGAGGACGAGCGCCTGCACGTGCGATCCGAGGTACGGGTCGCCCACGCGCGAAAAGACCCTCTCGAAGAGGAGCCGGTGGAGCGGCACCGCCGTCCCGCCGACCGTCGGCTTCACGAGGAGCAGGGTCTTCGCGAGGAGGCCGGAGAGGACGAACGCGAGGAGCGGGTTCGTCCCGAACGTCACGAGGGGCGCGAGCGGTCGCGTCCCGCTTCGAGCGTCGGCGACGACGAGGGCGAGGAGGAGCGCGAGACTGGCCGCGCCCGACGTGAAGAGGACGTAGGAGCCGGTCCAGAGCCCCTTGTTGAGCGGAAGGCCGAGCGCCTGCACGGCCAGGCCGCCCGCCACCCCGGCGGTGCCCGCGGCGGCGAGGAACGCCCGGCGCCGCGGGGCCGGAGCCTTCGACGTCAGCAGCAGCCCCGCGAGGGCGCCGGTCAGCATCGTCGCGAGGGCCGTCAGCGTCGAGAGGACCCCCTCCGGGTCCCACGCGGGCTTCCAGAGATGGCCCTTCAGGAGCGCCACGTCGATCGCCGCCTGGAGGTTCCCCTCGCGTGACAGGTCGTAGCCGGGAAGGAAGAGGAGCGCGGTGTGGAGGGCGACGAGGAGCGCGGCGGCCGCAGCGAGGAAGGCGGCCCTCCGCTTCGCCGGGGCGGCGAGGAGGAGGAGCGCGCCGAGGGCGTAGACGACGCCGATCCGGGGGAGGACGCCGGGGAGGCGGAGTCGGAAGAGCCGTTCGAGCGTGAACGGGAACCAGGCGAGCGCCCATCCGACGAGGACGATCGTCCCCCCGCGGCGGAGCGCGTGCCGCGCCAGCGTCGCCCGCGCGGCCCCCCGCGAGGCGCGCCGGCCGAGCGAGAGGACCGAGGCCGTCCCGACGATGAAGAGGAAGAACGGGAAGACGAGGTCGGTCGGCGTGCAGCCGTGCCACTCCGCGTGGCCGAAGGGCGGGAGGACGTGCGCCCAGCTCCCCGGGTTGTTGACGAAGAGCATCGCGGCGACGGTCGCTCCCCGGAAGAGGTCGAGGGCGACGAGCCGGCCCGCGGGAGGCTGCGATTCGGACAGGGCCCGATTCTAGGGAACCGTGCGGACCGCGGACGATCTATCCTCGACGGGCATGGAGATCGCGAACGGTCCGGTGCCGACGGGAGAGCTGCCCGCCCGAGTCTTTGACCTCGCCGGGATCGCCCTCGCTCTGGCCGACGCGTCCGGCCGGATCGAATGGGCGAACGAGGCTTTCCGCGCCCTTCACCGCGTCCCCGCCGACGGCGGGCCGGGCCTCTCTCTCCGCGACCTCGTCGTCGGCCGCCCCGGGACGCCCCCGCCCCTTCCGGAGCCGCTCACACTCGGCTTCCAGGGGGTCGTCCGGCACCGGCGCCTGGACGGCACGCTCTTCTTCGGAGAGCTGACCGTCCGGCCCGCGGGGAGCGGCGTCTCGGTCGTCGTCCGGGACGCCTCCGAAGATCGCCGGGCGGCGGCCGTCCACGACTGCCTCCTCGCGCTCCTTCGGACCGCGCACGAGAACCCCTCCCCCGGAGAGCTCTACCCGGTGGCGCACGCCCTCGTCGGCCGGCTCCTGCCCGCAACGGGGTTCGCCGTCGTCGGCCTCGACCCGGCGACCGCGCGGGTCGAGCTCCTCTACTCGGCGCCCGAGAAGCTCGGACAGGACGTCCGCGAGGCCGTCTGGAGCGTCGCGGGCGAGGTGATCGCCTCCCGCGCGCCCCTCAGTCTCGGGTCCGCCGGCCGCGACGGGGAGGCGACCGCGCGAAGGGCCGGCCCCGCCGGCGTCCCGGGGACCTCCTGGCTCGGCGCCCCGCTCGGGGACGACCTCGGCGCGCTCGTCGTCTGGGCCTCCGGCGGAGCCGGCCACGACGAGGCCGACGGGGCGCTGCTCGGGACGCTCGCGCCGCTCGTCGGCGAGGCGCTCCGCCGCGGCCGGGAGGAGGCGCGGCGGCAGGGCGAGCTCCGCGCGAAGTCCGCCCTGATGGAGGCGCTCTCGGACGCCGGCCAGGCGCTCGTGACGCTCCGCGACGGCTTCGTCGTCTCCGCGAACGACGCCGCCCTCCGCCTCGCCGGGACGACGCCGGAAGAGCTCTTCGGCCGCCGGCTCCTCCTGGAGCTCGCGCCTCCCGCCGAGCGGACGCACCTGGCGCGCCTCCTGGCGTCTCCCCCGCAGGAGCCGTTCGAGACGGCCCTCGCCCTTCCCGGCGGCGAACGGCGCGAGGTGCAGATGGCGATCCGGGCCGTCGACCTGCCCGACGGCCTCCTCCACCTCGCCGTCTTCCACGACGTCACCGCGCTCGTCCGGTCGGCGCGGACCGACTGGCTCACCTCCCTGCCGAACCGCCGGTCCACGGAGGACGTGCTCGCCCGGGAGTGGGAGCGCCTGCGCCGCCGGTCGGGAGCATTCGCCCTCTCCCGCGGGGAGCTCACCGACGCCCGCCCCGTGACGCCGCTCTCCGTCGTCATGATCGACATCGACGACTTCTCGGTCTTCAACGACCGGCACGGGCACCACACCGGCGACGAGATGCTCCGGCGGACGGCGCTCGTCCTGCGCTCCGCGCTCCGCTCCTGCGACATCGTCGGGCGATGGGGCGGAGAAGAGTTCCTCGCGATCCTCCCCGAGACCGACGACGTCGGCGCCGTCGCCGTCGCCGAGAGGCTCCGGCACGCCGTCGAGGCCGACGCCTTCTACGACCTCCCGCGCTTCCCGTCGGGGGAGGGCACGACCTCCGAGGCCGTCCGCCTGAAGGTGACCGTCAGCCTCGGCGTCGCCACCGAGACCCGGCCCGCCGCCGCGACGGCCCAGGGCCTCGTCCGGCGGGCCGACGCCGCGCTCTACGCGGCGAAGGCGGCCGGAAAGAACCGTGTCGTCCCGGCTCCTCCGGAGGCAGACTCCGCGGGATGAGACGTCTCCCCGCGGCGGCGCTGGCCGCGTCGCTCCCGCTCCTCGCCTCCTGCACCGCGTCCCTCCCCCGCGACCTCCGGCTGGTCCCGGCCTCGGAGCCGCTCGCGCGACGCGTCGCGGGGCTCGCGGAGGAGAGCGGCGCGCGAATGGGGGTCGTCGCCCTCCACGTCGAGAGCGGGCGCGAGCTCCGGTGGCGCGACACGGAGACCTTCGAAGGGGCGAGCGTCGTGAAGCTCGCGCTCCTCGTCGAGGCGCTCGCGCGGAGCCGCGAGGGGACGCTCGAGCTCGACGAGCGCTGGCCGATGCCCCCGGCCGCCGTCGCGGCCGGCTCCGGCATCCTCGACGAGTTCGGGCCGTGGCTCGCGCCGACGCAGCGCGACCTGCTGCGGATCATGATGGTCCTCTCCGACAACACCGCGGCCAACCGGTTCATCGACCTCTTCGGAGCCGAGGCCGTGAACTGCCGGATGGCGTCGATCGGCCTCGCCGGGATCGAGCTCGTCGGCCGGATCCCCGACGCCGGGTCGCCCGAGGACGACGCGCCCTGGAAGCCGCTCGGGCGGATGACCCCGCGCGACACCGCCGAGCTCTGGCGCCGCGCGGCGACCGGGCAGCTCCTCGATCGCGACGCGAGCCGGATCGCGATGCGGCTCGCCGCCCGCCCCCGGACCGCGAACCGGATCCCGGTCCAGCTCTCCTCTCGGCCCGGGTACGCCTGGACCGGGAAGTCGGGGACGATGCGCGGCGTCCGCGCCGACTCCGGTGTCCTCGTCACGCCGAAGGGGACGTTCGTCTTCGCGATGTTCGCCGACCACCTTCCCGACCGCGCCGAAGCCGGCCCCGCCGCGAACGCGGCGATGGGGGCGATCGCCAAAGAGATCGTCGACGACTGGTCCCGGACCCTCCCCGACCGCGCACCGATCGACCTCTCGGCCGAGCGTCCCGTCCAGCCGGCGCTCGCACGAATCGAGCGGACGCCGCTCGAGGCGCGGGCGGGGGCCCCCGACCTTGAGCGGGTCTTCCGCGAGACCGACCGGACCTTCTGGGAGCTCTGGGAACGTGCGGGCGGGGATCTCTCCGACGCCTGCCTCCGGCCGATGCCGAATTCCTGGTGGGAGGGGTTCCAGCCGGAGCGGATCGAGCCGCTTTCCGCGCTCGTCCTCCACCACACGGCGGGGGACGAGGACGAGTACGCCCTCTCGATCTTCGAGGATCCGGCCCGCTTCGTCTCCTCTCACTTCCTCGTCGGGAAGGACGGCCGGCTCTGGCAGCTCGTCTCCCTCGAGCACCGGGCCTGGCATGCCGGCTCCTCCTGGCTCCACGGCCGCTCCGTCCTGAACCGAAGCTCGGTCGGCGTGGAGATCACCGGCGACGGCAATCGCTATCCGTTCACACGGGCCCAGATCGAGACCGTCGTGAGGCTCGTCGGCGTTCTGACGGCCCAGCTCGGCCTCGAGGCGCCGTGGATCGTCGGGCACGAGCACGTCGCTCCCATGAGGAAGGTCGACCCGGGCGAGCGCTTCCCCTGGAACGAGGTGATGCGGCGGGGCCTCGAGCTCGCCGAGAGGCTTCGCCCCGTCGCACCCGCCGCCCCGGACGCGGCTCCAGCGCCGTAGCCGGCGAGGCGGGAGAAACGCTCCCGCCCGCTCCTCAGGCCGGGACGACGCCGAGGCCGGGGGCCTCCGGCAGCTCCCAGCGTCCGTCCGTCAGGTTCAGCCCCTTCCACGGGTCGCTGGCGACGAGGAGGTTCCCGTCGAGGTCGAGCCAGTCGTAGAGCGGCGCGACCGCGACGGCCGCCGCGATCCCGAGCGACGACTCGATCATGCAGCCGAGCATCAGCCTGAACCCGAGCGCCCGCCCGAGCGCCGCGAGCTCGTACGCGCGGGTAATGCCGCCGCACTTGGCGAGCTTCGCGTTCACTCCGTCGAACAGGCCCACGAGGGACGGGACGTCCTTCACGTGGAGGACCGACTCGTCCGCGACGAGCGGCAGGACCGACCCCGCCTTCACCGCCTTCATCTCGGCGTTCTTCGCGACGGGGAGCGGCTGCTCGACGAACTCGACCCCCATCGTCCTCAGCCAGGTGATCTTCGCGAGAGCCTCCTCCGCGCTCTTCCACCCCTCGTTCGCGTCGACGCGGATCGGCTTCGTCGTGACGGATCGGATCGCCGAGACGTTCTCCTCGTCGCTCGCGAGGCCGACCTTCACCTTCAGGAGAGGGTACGGCTCGGCCTCCTTCACCTTCTCCTTCATCACCTCGGCTGTGTCGATCCCGATCGAGAACGTCGTCTGCGCCATCCGCCCGGCCGGGACGCCGAGGAGCTTCCAGACCGGCTGCCCGACCGCCTTCCCCTTCCAGTCCCAGAGCGCCATGTCGAGCGCCGCGACGACCTGCGAGTCGCCGCCGCAGACGGCCTCCGCCCGTTCCAGCCAGGCGAGGTGCTCCCACGGCGAAAGCCCCGAGCACGCCTCCTTCACCTTCGCGAAGGCCGCCTCCCCGCTCTCCCAGCTCTGGCCGTAGCGGACGTTCGCCGCGGTCTCGCCGTAGCCGGTGATGCCGGCCGCGGCGAGCGAGAGGAGGCCGTTCTTCTTCTCGCTCGAGGAGTTGCGCGCGATCGTCCAGGTGTGCCGCAGCTTCAGAAGCATCGGCGTCAGGGAGAGCGTCACGCCCTTCGGAGCCGCGGCCGCGGGGGGCGCGGCGGCGGCGAGGCCGGGGAGGAGCGCGGACGCGGCGAGCGTGCCGGTGATGGAGAGGAGGTCGCGGCGCGAGACGGGGTCGGACATGCGACGATTATGAGCACGATGACCGCCCGTTTCGCGCCCCGTCTTTCCGCGGTCCTGCCCCTTCTCGTCCTCCTCGCGGCGCGCCCGGCCGGAGCGGTCGTCCCGGCCGCCGGTCCGGAGGCGACCGCGGCGGCCTCCGGGCCAGCCGTCGTCGTCGTCCCGGTCGCAAACGTCCTCCTGCGGCCGGAGGCGCTCGCCCCCGTGGAGGACCAGGCGATCCTCGGGGAGACGCTCGAGGCGACGAGGGCCGAGGGGCGTTACCGCTACGTTCGCCTTCGCTCCGGCACCCGCGGCTGGATCGAGGCGGAGGCGATCCGGCCCGGCCTCCCCGACCCGTCGGCCGAGGCGCTCGAGGTGACCTCGGGCCTCGCGCACCTCTACCGCGAGCCCGACTTCACGTCCTCCGCTCCGCTCGCGACCGTGCCGCTCGGCGCCCGTCTCGGAGGCCTCGCGGCGCTGGAGAAGGACGGCACCCGCTGGCGTGAGGTCCTCCTCCCCGACGGCCGGAACGCCTTCGCGAGCGCGGAGGACCTCGCCCCCGCCCGGGCGGGCGGCGCGCCCCCCGTCCTCGACCCCGCCTCCTGGCTCGCCATGGCGCGCCGTTTCCTCGGCGCGCCGTACACATGGGGGGGCACGACGCCGCTCGGATTCGACTGCTCGGGCCTCGTCTTCCGGGTCCTCGAGCGGCACGGCATCCTCCTCATGAGGAACAGCTCGGAGATGTGCTTCCGCGAGCCGCAGCTCGTCCCGGTCCCGGTCGAGGAGCTCGCCCCGGGGGACCTCGTCTTCTTCGGGACGGAGGAGAAGATCGACCACGTCGGCTTCTGGGCCGGGAATGACGAGGTCCTCCAGGCGACGACGGCCGGAGTCCCGTCGACGCAGGAGACGCCCTGGGCGAGCCCGCGGCTCGCGCCGCGTTTCCGCTACGCGCGCCGCCTCGCGGCGCTCCCCGGAGCCCCGCCCCCCTCCGGCCTCACCCCCGCGAAGGCCGAGGCCCTCGGCCGGACCCTCGACGCCCTCGCCGCCGAGGGGCGGGCGACCTTCGGGATCGTCGTGAAGGACCTGCAGACCGGCGGGACGGCCGCGCGCAACGCGACGACCGTGATGCACGCCGCCTCGACGATGAAGACCGCGGTCCTCCTCGAGGCGCTTCGGCGCGTCGACGCGGGGAGCCTCTCCCTGGCGACGGGCGTTCCGGTCGTCGACTGCTTTCCGAGCGCCGTCGACGGGAGCCCGTTCCGCGTGCCGCTCGACGGGGAGAACGAGACGCGCCTCGCCCCCTTCCTCGGGAACGCGGCCCGCCTCGACTTCGTCGCGCGGGAGATGATCGTCCGCTCCTCGAACGCCGCCACGAACCTGATGCTCGGCCTCTGCCCGCCGAGGGACGTGCAGGCGTTCGTCGACCTCCTCGGCGCGGGGGGCGTGAAGGTGCGCCGGATGGTCGAGGACGAGAAGGCCTACCAGGCCGGCCTCTCGAACGAGACCGACGCCGAGGGCATGGCCGCCCTGATGGAGGCGGCGGTCCGCTCGCCCCGCCTTTCCGCCGATTCGCGCCGCCTCGCGTTCGAGATCCTCGCGGCGCAGGAGTTCAACGAGCAGATCCCGGCCGGGATCCCGAAGCAGGCCGGCGTCGCCGTCGCGCACAAGACCGGGAACATCTCGAAGGTCCAGCACGACGCGGCCGTCGTGAGGCTCCCCGACGGGCGCGAGTACGTCCTCGTCCTCCTCGCGACCGACTTCGGCGCGAACGAGGAGGGCCGGAAGAGGGTGATCGAGACGACGCGGAAGATGTCCCGCGCCGTCTGGGAGGCGATGATCGCGCCGTGAGTCCGCCCGGCTCCGCCTACTTCTTCCGCGTGTAGGTCATCTCCATCGACTTCGCCATCTTCCCGTCCGGGCCCGACATCCACATCTCGAAGAGGAGCGTGTCGGCGTCGACCTCCGTGTCGACCGACCGGATCGCGACCTTCTTGCCGTTCGTCGGGTCGAGCATCGAGCCCGTGTAGACGGTCCTCTTCCCGCCCCTGTCGAGCGTCCCGGACATCACCATCATCCCGGTCCCCATCGAGTCGATCCAGTACGCTTCGTACTTCTTCTTCACGTTGTCGAAGCCGGTGTAGCCGATGCCCGAGAAGGGCTGGCCCATCGCCGTCCCCTGGAAGCGCTGCTCGAGGTAGCGGCCGCCGAGGACCATCCGGAAGTCGCAGCTCCCCGTCGTCTCCTCCGGGGGCTGGCTCGGGTCCATCCACGACTTCGTCTTCACGTCCCAGGTCCCCTCGAGCTTCGCGAGGCGCGCGTGCGCCTCTCCCGGCGTCGCGTAGGCCGCCCAGGCCTTCATCGCCTCCTCCGCGGCGGCGGCGGGGGCCGACGTCGGCTTCTCCTGCGCGGAGGCGTGGAACGCGAGGACGAGTGCGGGAAGGGTCATCCAGCGAACGAGGCTCATGCGGTCTCCTCTCTGGTCACGAGGCTCGGAAGGTTTCGCGCAGTCTCGCACGTCCGTCCCGATGGGATTAGGCTCCCCCGGTGCCGTCCGGCCCCGGCGCACGCCGCGCCATCCTCGTCTCGACCCTCTCCGTCCTCGCGGGAAGCGGCGTCGCGCTCGTGGGGAGCCTCGTCGTTCGCGTCCTGATGGCCCGGGCGCTCGAGCCCGACGCCCTCGGCCTCGTCCTCCTCGGGATCGCGGTCGTCACCCCCGTCGGTTCGATCGCCGGCCTCGGGACGAACGCCGCGATGGCGCAGAGGCTGGCCGAGCTTCGCGCCGGCGGCGAGGAGACCGCCGCGCGGCGGATCGGGGGGAAGGCTCTCCTCCTCGTCTCGGCTTCCGGCCTCGCCGCCACTCTCCTCCTCGCCCTCCTCGCCGGACCGCTGGCGCGGCTCCTCCACCAGCCGGGAATCGACCACGTCCTCCTCCCGATGGCGCCCGTGGCGCTCGGGCTCGCTGCAGGTGCGGCCGCGCTCGGCGTCTCGCGGGGGTTCGGCGACTCGCTCGGCCGCGCGCTCGTGAGGGACGCGGGGGGCGGCCTTCTCCGGGTCGCGGGCGTCGGCACCGCTCTCCTCGCGGGCACGGCGAGCTCCTTCGCCGTCGCCGCCGGGTTCGCCGCCGGATCGATCGCGGCCGAGCTTCTCTTCGTCGCCTACGTGGCGCGGAAGGGCTGGCTTTCGGCTCCCCCCGCGCACGCGGGCGGTCCCGTCGCCCTTCCCGACCTCCGCCCCTTCGCGGCGAACGAGGTGCTGACGCAGACGGCGCTCTGGCTCGACGTCGTCGTCCTCGGCGCCCTCGCTCCGGCGACCGCCGTCGGCCTCTACGGCGTCGCGCGCGGCCTCACGCGCGTCCTCGACCTGGTCCGCCAGGCGTCCTCCCACGGCTACCTCCCGTCGGCCGCCTCGGCCGTCGCGGAGGGAGACGAGGCCCGCCTCGCCCGCCTCCACGTCGCGACGCGCCACCTCGCGTTCGCGCTCGTCTGGCCCGTCCTCTCCGTCTGCCTCCTGTCGCCGGGCCCCCTCCTCGTCCTCCTTTTCGGCGACGACTACGCCCCCGCGGCGGGCGCCCTTCGCCTCCTCGCGCTCGCGAGCTTCCTCCCCTCCTTCTTCGACTTCCTCGACCTCCTCCTCGTCGCGGACCGCAGACCCGGGGACGTCCTTCGCGCCTCGATCGCGGGGGCGGCCGTTCTCGTCCTCCTCCTCATCGTCCTCGCCGGCCGCCTCGGAGGAGAAGGGGCGGCCCTGGCTCTTCTCGGCGCCGGCCTCGTGCGGGGGTTCCTGCTCCACCGGCTCGTGTTCCGCGGGCGGCCCATCGGGCCCTATCTCGCGGCCGTGGCCGGCCCCGCGCTCGGAGCCATCTCCTCGCTTTCGGCAGGAGGGCTCCTTCTCGCCCTGCTCGCGCCCGGCCCGCACGGAGCGCTCCTCGTCGCGGCGGGCACCGGCGCCGCCGCGTCCGGAGCCTCCCTCCTCGCCTTTTTCCGCCGCCGAGAGGTGCGCGGGACGCCGTCCGCCCCGGAGGCCTGAGCGCCCGAGCCGGCCCCGGTCTCGGAGCGCGGGCGACGGCGGCGATGAAGCCGGGCCGATAATGACCCGCGCCGCCGCGGCCGAAGCCGGGCGACGGAGAGGGATGCATGGCCAAGGGTGGGAAGGGTCTCCTCGTCCTCGTTCTCGCGATCGTCGTCCTCGGCGCCGGCCTGGTGGTCGCAGGGGTCTTCCTCGCCGGGCGGAAGACGCCGTCGGTCCCGAGCCGGGCGATCCTCGAGCTCGACCTCGAGCGGGGCCTCCCCGAGACGGCGCCCGACGACCCCTTCGCCGTCTTCGGCGGCGAGCGTCCCCTCACGCTCCGCGACGTCCTCGACGCGCTCGAGAAGGCGGGGGACGACCCGCACGTCGTCGGCCTCGTCGCGCGGCTCGGCGCCGCGCCGATCGGCGTCGCCGAGATCCAGGAGGTGCGCGACGCGGTGAAGGCGTTCCGCGCGAAGAAGAAGCTCGCGTTCGCCTACGCGGAGACGTTCGGGGAGTTCGCGCCGGGGAACGGCGCCTACTACCTCGCGACCGCGTTCGACGAGATCTGGCTCCAGCCCTCCGGCGACGTCTGCCTCAACGGCCTCGTCGCCGAGAGCCCGTTCGTCCGGGGCACGCTCGACAAGCTCGGGGTCAAGCCCGAGTTCGGGCAGCGCTACGAGTTCAAGAACGCGATGAACATGTACACGGAGACGAAGTTCACCGACGCCCACCGGGAGGCGACGAAGGCGCTCGTCGACGACCTCTTCGGGCAGATGGTGAGGGGGATCTCCGAGGGGCGGCAGATGTCGGAGGAGGAGGTGCGCGCCCTCGTCGACCGCGGCCCCTTCCTCGGCCCCGAGGCGCTCGAGGCGAAGCTCGTCGACGGCCTCGCCTACCGCGACGAGGTCCACGAGAAGCTGATGAAGAAGGGGGGCGCCGGGGCGAAGCTCTTCGGCCTCCCGGCGTACCTGAAGAAGGAAGGCCGGCCGCACGATGCCGGGAGGAAGACGATCGCCCTCGTCTACGGCGTCGGCGGCGTCGTCCGCGGGAAGAGCCGGACGAACCCCGTCACGGGCGGGCGGACGATGGGCTCCGAAAGCGTCGCGAAGGCGATCCGGAACGCCGTCGCCGACGACGACGTCGCGGCGATCCTCTTCCGCGTCTCGAGCCCGGGCGGCTCCTACGTCGCCTCCGACACGATCTGGCGCGAGGTCGTCCTGGCCCAGAAGGCCGGCAAGCCCGTCGTCGTCTCGATGGGCGAGGTCGCCGCCTCCGGCGGCTACTTCGTCGCCATGCCGGCCTCGAAGATCGTCGCGCAGCCCGGCACGATCACCGGCTCCATCGGCGTCCTGGGCGGGAAGATGGTGACGACCGCGATGTGGGAGAAGGTCGGCCTGACGTTCGACCAGGTGGACGCCGGCGCGAACGCGAACCTCTGGAACGCCTCCCGCAGCTTCAGCCCCGCCGAGTGGGAGCGGTTCAACGCGTGGCTCGACCGCGTCTACGTCGACTTCACCTCGAAGGTCGCCGACGGGCGGAAGCTCCCGAAGGAGAAGGTCCTCGAGATCGCGAAGGGACGGGTCTGGAGCGGCGAGGACGCGAAGGCGCTCGGGCTCGTCGACGAGCTCGGCGGCTATGCCGTCGCGCTCCGCCTCGCGAAGGAGGCGGCGAAGATCCCCGCCTCCGAGAAGGTGAAGGTCGCCGTCTTCCCGAAGGAGAAGAGCCCGTTCGAGGCGCTCACCGCGATGCTCTCGGGAGAGCAGGAGGACGAGAGCTCCTTCACCGCCCTCGAGACGGTCCTCGGACCCCTTCGTCCGCTCCTCCGGCAGATCGAGGCGGAGCAGGCGGGCGTCCTCGCCGCCCCCGTCCCGACGATCCGCTGATCGCTCCGCGCCCCCGAGGGAGGGGAGGCGCGGACGCGCCGCGGGGAGGCTCGCGGCGAGCCTCCCCGATTCGCTCCGGTGCCCCTTTCGAGGGGAGGCGCCGAAGGCGCCGCGGGGAGGCTCGTGGCGAGCCTCCCCGATTCACCTCAGTGGATGCTCTCGCCGGCCGCCGCGGCGGCGATCCGCCGGGGCGCCTCGAGCGACCAGTCGAGCGGCCCGCGCGCCTGCGAGGCGAGCTTCCCGTCGGGGCCGAAGAACATCGTCTCTACGGGACGGCGGTTGTTGAACTTGACCGTCGTCTTCCCCTCCGGGTCGACCGTCAGCGACGCGGGGACCGGGGGAACGAGGGCGCTCCTCGCGAGCCAGGCGTCGAGCTCGGCGAAGGAGGCGGCCTTCACGAGGACGACGACCTCGGCCTCCTCGCTCCCCTTCGTCGCCTCCTGGAACGCGAAGAGGCCGCGCAGCTCCTCGGCCGCGGCCGGGTCGGCCGGGTCGACGAACGTGACCGCCAGGACCCGCCCCGGGGCGCCGACGAGGTTCCGCTTCTTCCCCCCGCGCGTCAGGACCTCGAGGTAGCCGCCCGCGTCGAGGTTCAGGATGCCGTGGTCGTGGTCCGCGTGGGTCGCCGGGACGAGCGCCGTCCGGAACGCGAGGAAGAAGCCGGCGAAGGCGCCGACGAGGACGAGGCCGAGGACGAGGCGTCGCTTGGAGGGAGTCACGGCGCGGATTGTACGGACGGGCCTCCGGGTCTGCCGACCTCCGTCTCGACGTCGACGAGGAAGCGGGCGTAGTCGGAGAACTCGAACCGGTAGGCGCTGTCGAGCCGGAAGAGGACCCCCGTCCGCCCCTGGAGGCGGATGCCGACGAGGCACGGCAGCCAGGCGCCGTCCGCGAGGCGCTGCGCCCGGTACGCGATCGACGCGCTCCGGATGCTCGCCGCGAGGCCTCCCCCCACCCGGAGCGGCGTCACGAGCCGGGCGTCGACCGAAACGACCTGGAGGTCGGTCGCGTCGACGAGGACGCGGCCGGCGAGAGACCCGAGCGCCCGGTCGAGGGTCCGCGTCGCGACCCGCCCCGGCCTCGGTGCGAAGTCGAGCCCGTAGGCCGGCCGCCCGTCGACGAGGACCTCCTCGACCGGCCCGTACGAGAAGCGGGAGATCAGGTCGGAGAGGCGGATCGGGCCGAGGAGGGGGTCCTCCTCGGAGCCGCCCACCTCGGGCGGCCGGGAGGCGCGGTGAGCGGCCCGCCGGTCGACGCGGCGCCGGTGCTCCTTCGCGTCCTCCTCGGCCACCTCGGCGATCTCCGCCTCCGTGGGGGGGCGCCCGTCCACCTCCAGCAGCTCGCGCCGGACGGCGCTCCCGTCGCCGGCGGTGTAACGGAACCGTCGACGGTGGATCGCCTTCGGCCTCCCGTCGCGCCCGAAGTCGGTCTTCACCTCCACCTGCTCGAACGTCGAGGCCGCCACCGCGAGGTCGGCCCGCCGCTGCGCGCGGGCCACGGATCGGATCAGCTCTTCGGCCGACATCGGGACGAGGGCCTCGGCGCCCTGCCGGGCCGCGCCGAGGCTCGGCGCCGCCGCCAGAAGGGCGAGGCCCACGATCGCCGTTCGGCGGGCGAGGTGCCTGCTCATGCCCGGAACGTTACGATGCCTGCATGTCGAATGCACCCAAGTCGTCGTTCGAGCTCGCCATGGAACGCCTCCGGGCCGCGGACCGCGAATCCGGCGTCGAGGAGAAGCCTCTCACCGACGCCCAGAAGGCCGCGATCGCCGAGGCCCGCTCGGTCGCCTCCTCCCGGCTCGCCGAGCGCGAGATCCTCTTCCGCGACGCCCTCAAGAAGGTCTACGACCCCGTCGAACGGGAGAAGGCGGAGGAGGAGTACCGCGTCGACCGGACCCGGATCGAGGCCGACCGGGACCGGGCGATCGAGAGAATCCGGCGCGGCGAGGGCGAGCGGAGCTGAGGCCGTGAGGGTCGTCGTCACGGGCGGAACGGGTTTCCTGGGGCGCGCGCTCGTCGCGGCGCTCGCCGGCCGGGGAGACGAGGCCGTCGTCGTGACCCGCGACCCGTCTCGCGCCAACCTCCCGCCCGGCGCCCGCGGCGTCGGCTGGGACGGCCTCGCGACGGCCGTCGACGGAGCCAACGCCGTCGTGAACCTCGCCGGCGAGACGATCGCCCAGCGCTGGACCGCGTCCGCGAAGGCCCGGATCGTCGGGAGCCGGGCCCAGGCCGCGGAGCGGGCCGGCGCGGCCGTGCGCGCCGCGAAGAGCCCTCCCGGCGTCCTCGTCAACGCCTCGGCCGTCGGCTTCTACGGGAACCGGGGCGACGAGGAGCTGACCGAGGAGAGCCCCCCGGGAAGCGGCTTCCTCGCCGAGACGACGCTCGCCTGGGAGCGCGCCGCCCGGGAGGCGGTCCCGGAGGGCATCCGCCTCGTCCTCCTCCGGACCGGCGTCGTCCTCGACCCGGCCGAAGGGGCGCTCGCGAAAATGCTCTTTCCCTTTCGCCTCGGCCTCGGCGGCCCGCTCGGCGGTGGCGCGCAGTGGATGCCCTGGATCCACCGCGACGACCTCGTCGCCCTCCTCCTCGCCGCCCTGGACGACCCGCGCTACGAGGGGCCCGTGAACGGGACCGCCCCCGGCCCCGTCCCGATGAAGGATTTCGCCGCGGCGCTCGGCCGCGTCCTCCGGCGCCCGGCCTTCGCGCCCGCGCCTGCCTTCGCGATCCGCGCGGCGATGGGGGAGATGGCGGCTCTCGTCCTCGACGGCCAGCGGGCGCTCCCGGCGAAGGCCCTCGCCCGCGGCTTCCGGTTCCGCTTCCCCGACCTGGAGCACGCCCTGCGGGACCTCCTCGCCCCGGACCGGGGCTGAGCGCCGAACGGCCCCGCGGCGAACTGCCGGTGGACCCGCGCGGCACGCCGGGGCTCGGCACCGTCCTCGATTCCCCGCTCCGTCGCGTGCCGGAGGCCCCCGCCGCGGGTAGACTCGCTCGATGGCGCCCTCGATCGGAACCTCCGTCCCGCGCGTCGACGGCCCCGCCAAGGTGGCCGGCACGGCGCGCTACGTCGACGACCTCGTCCTCCCCGGGATGCTCCACGGCGCGACCGTGCGGAGCGACGTCCCGCGCGGCCGGCTCCTCGGCGTCGACCTCGACCCCGCCTTCGACTGGACCGGGATCACCGTCGTCACCGCCGACGACGTCCC
>Ga0116154_10001546_pt1 | contig 19077 bp, 21 predicted proteins | sample AD_UKC030_MetaG_FD_89898 | JGI IMG/M metagenome (GOLD analysis project Ga0116154, IMG submission 89898) | Active sludge microbial communities of municipal wastewater-treating anaerobic digesters from USA - AD_UKC030_MetaG | ecosystem: Engineered > Bioreactor > Anaerobic > Digestate | place: USA...
CATGCGGCGGCACCAAAAAAGCGGACAGGTTTAGGTTCGCACCCACCGGTACCAAAAAATACGAATATCCTCAGGAAAAAATGAAATCGAGTCCTCCTATGTCAGGAGATCTGGAATCTCAAATCCCAAATTCCTCTTTACGCCGCCTCCGCCCGCACGGTAGAAAGGTTTCAGAAATCGATGGAAGGCGTGCGGCAACGTTGAACCCGAACGCATCGTTGCGCAATTCCGGGACGCGGCGCATGTTGCGAAATGTCCGGCTGATTGAGCGCGCCCCCATAATCGACTTTGAATATGGATCCACAAACCAGGGCGGCGTTGTTTTTGGCCAGGACCCCGCTGCACAGCCTCTTGCGGTGGGGACACCGCAAGCTGGACCGTTACATCGACCTGGCGGAAAACTGGAATAACGGCGACGAAACGCTCAATGGCGAGGCGTTCCTGATTCGCTCCGTCGCCGCTCACTTGAGCGTCGTCCTCGATATCGGGGCGAACGTGGGCAATTGGAGCGCCGCGTTGATTGAACAGAATCCGAAATGCCGTGTGTTCGCCTTCGAACCCTCTCCGGCCACTCATGCGACTCTGAAGAAACGGGCTGAAGGACGAGCCCAATGGCGGGTTTTCCAGGCCGGCATGGGGGATCAGGAAGGCGTGTTGTCCTTTTGTGATTACGGGGATAACTCGGTTCTGTCGTCGTTCGTTTCGCGGGAAGCCTCCATCGGACTCCAGCCTCAACGACGCCTCGAGGCGCCCGTCACCACCGTCGACGCCTTTCTCGCGCGCGAGAAACTCGACTTGGTCGATTTTGTGAAGATCGATACCGAAGGCTATGAGATGAAGGTGCTGCGAGGGATGAAACAGGCGCTGAAATCGCACCGGATCGGCCTGATTCAATTTGAATATGGCGGCACGTGGCTGGACGCGGGGGAAACGCTGTCCAAGGCCAATGACTGGTTCAAGGATCATCACTACCAGCTGTTTCGCCTTTACCCGGACCATGTCTCGCCGGTGGAGTATGATTGCCGGAAACATGAGTGCTTCAAGTATTCCAATTTTCTCGCGGCTCGATCCTCCTCCATTCTCAGCGATTGGGGAGTGCCAGTTCGTTAGGGAGGGAATGGGACCCCGGTGAAATTCCGGCGACATCCCCTTCGGGCCTGCGCCGCAGGATAAGATCCTATGAGGATCCTGATCATTCATCCTGAAGCCGAGTACTTCGCCGGCGCGGAGAAGCTTCTGGGTTATTTCCTCGAGGAAGCAGCCCGCCTGAAAACGGCGCGGATCCAAGCGGGCGCCCCCTTGGAAATCGAGGTGGCGCGGGTGCCAGGCGCCCGGATTCAGACCGTGATTCCCCCGGAGATCCGAACGATCGATGTGAATGAGAATCGTCGTTTCTCCCCCTTCGGTCTGATGCGGCAGTCCCTCCAGATCTGGCGCGCCCATCGCCGAAATCCCTACGATCTGATCCATGGATGGGCCATTCGCGGATGGGAGCTATCCACGGTCACCGGCAAACTCGCCCGCCGCGCCGCTATTGGCACGATCCATGATCATCCGCAGGCGCGGTTCATTTCACCCAAGAGACAACGCCTGATGCGATGGTGCGCCTCCTCCGGATTGCGCCAGGTGGTCTGCATCTCGCACGCCGTATCGGATGCCTGCCGGGCATGCGGATATCCGCCGGATCACCTTGCGGTCGTCCATAACGGCATCCCCATCCATCCCCGCCGGTCCCCGGTCCCCTGGAGCGACTGCTGCCGGCTGGCATTCATGGGAGCCTTGTCGGAACGCAAAGGCATTCGGGCACTGTTCGCCCTCATCGACAAAACAGCCGGACAGCTCGATCTGCGATGGGAACTGCACATGGCGGGGGAGGCGTTGGATGATCCGGGCCGGGCCCTGATGCGGGAGATCAGAAACCGTTACGCGTCGCATTCGTGGTGGTCACAAGTCGTTTGGCACGGCTGGGTGAATAATCCCATCGAGTTCCTCGAGAACAAAAACCTCCTCTTGTGTCCCTCCTCGGAGTTCGAGCCATTTGGGCTGGTGGTATGTGAAGCGGCGTTGGCGGGTTTGCCAGCGATGGCGACTCGCCTGGGCGGATTGCCCGAAATCATCGTCGACGAGGAGTCCGGATGGCTGTTTGATCCGGCCAACCTAGAGAATGCCGCCCGGATTCTGGCCCGGATCATGAGCCAACCGGAGCTGCTCTCGAGGGTGGCTGCCAAGGCCCAGTCGAGGATCACGGAGCAATTCAACATTCAGAAAATGGTGGAAGGATACCGGAATGTGTATTCGAAATTCATCCGGGAAAACTCCGGTTAATTTCGACAAGAAACTACTCAGACCGTGAGATAGGCTCATGGGCTTTCAGACCGTCCCGAACCATCCAGCCGACCGACTTCAGCAGTGCGGTCGGGCGCGACTGCCAGGCGCGCCGGGCTCAATGGTCTTCTTACGGCTGCAATAGGGTGGCCCGATAGAACCGCCGCTCCTGAGTTGCCGCGTTCGTATCGGTCAGCAGAAGGGTTCCGTAGGTGTTGGTTTGCCAGGCGACCCATTGGAGCAGGTCGCTCGAAGTCTCAATCCGGTAAGGAACGGCGCGGCCGGTAACCAGGTGGAGTTGGAATCCGCCCCCCTCGGAACCACCGCCCGCGTTGAGCGCGGGAAGCGGCCGCAGAAAATGCTCGATTGCGTTTTGCGCAATCCGCCATCCCGCATCGGCCGCCACATTGCAGGAGTTCCGAAAATGCGTTCCTCCGGCCACACGAGCCTCAGTCGCATCCTGCACGTAAGCCGAAAGCCTCGGAAACGTCCGTGGACCCGAGTATCCGCTGGAGGACACCGAAAATCCGATGTCATCACCCAGGACACTGATGAGGATTCCGACCCGCGCGGCGGTAATCATGGCCAGTTGGGACGGATACTCGGGGTGGGAATGGGTATTCGTCAGAGGCGTCCAATTAGCGTCTCGGGGTGTGTCCGGATTGCCGTCGGCGTGACCCTCGCGAATGGCGGTGACGGGGCGCCAGTAATTGTAGGCATACTTGGCGTCAAAAACCTGAATCACCGCGTCGGTCCAGGCCATGTAATGCAGCGCCAACAAACGAGCGGACTCGATCAGGGATAGGGGCCGAAGACCCATTACAGCCTGCAAGAGATTCTCTCCGGCCTCCCGACGCAGGGCGGCCTGGGTCTGCTCGGGAGTGCGTATCGTGCTGTTGACGGAGCCTAAAAGCCGGACCTCGTTGTAATCCGAGGCGTAAAGGGCGCTGTCCAAGGACGGCGGCGGCCCCGGCCTGAATTGAGATGGGCTTCTCAGGGTCCAGGGAGTGAGGTAACGGTAGGATCCTCCCGTGCCGGAGATGAAGTTGGGCGGTGTGGGCCGCCAGCGGCCCGGAGCGGTGCTTGTGCCGACCGAGACGTTCAGATCCAGATTGTCACCGGCACGCAATCGAATAACGGCCTCTGCCGCGGCACGGCCGAGCTTCAAACCATCCTCTTTGGCTGGCCCATCGGGAATTGTTGCGAGCGATTCCGTCAGCGCCGTGTTCAGCATGGAAAGACTCGCCCGGCTGACATTGGTCAGCACGGAATACGCGGCCTGGGCAGCGGCGGCCTCAGGCGAAGCATCGGGCGCAACCACAGACAAGGCATAGGGCGTGAAGCCGCCAATCACCGCATTCACGGCGTCGAACTGCGCCACATGCACCATCGCCAAAACATGAGGCTGGAAAGCCCCAAGCGCGTACCGGTTCAAGTAACTCGACGCCACATCGCTCCAATCGCGAGCCATATCCGCGCCAGCCGCCGGATGGACTGGCAATGTCGCGAGGATGCACACGCCCAGAACGGCTTGAATGCCCGAAAAAAAACGGCCAGTCCGGAGCGTCGTTCGTTGGCAGCGGCTTTTTTCACCCCCCCCAAACCCGGACCGCGTATCCAGACCGGTGGGGCCTCTGGAAATGCGAAAACGGCATGCGGCAACCCATCCCCGATTCGCGAGAACCTCTCCCCGCTGAATCCCATCAGGCATCATTGCGTTCGCGCTCACAGCGCTACTATATCACGGTCCTGAGTCCGCGCGAGCGGGGTTAAAAATCCAAAATGTGCAATCCATCCGGGATGACCGCCTCCCGGATCTGCAACGCGGGCTGGCTGGGATTCTCGAAGCTCAGAAACTGCATTTTGGCTTTGACAGGCCATTCAAGCCGATACGGTTTGCAGTGGGGAATGGCCCGCATGGCTTTCCTGGCCCCCCGGTAAAGCGCCTTGCGTGTTTCCTGAAACGGATATAACTCAGCGGCTTCTCGGGCTATTCCACGCTTCACAGAGACTGTCACACAGGAAGCGCCAAAGAACCGTTCGGCCTCCCGGCAGGTGGCGTCATCGCCAGTGACTAAAATGGGGGGCACTCCGAAATGCCCGGCGATCGCGGCGCATTGCGCCAACTCACCGGATTCCAGACCATTATACCAGTAACGATTCTCACTCTTGGAGGACTGGGTGTGATGCAGAACGGCATTGCTGGTGCCCATCATGGCGTGATAACCCAGCAATACCAATCCGACAAAGGATGAATCGAGGCCAATGAGGAACCCGGGACGGGGTTGCCCGGTGATATACCGCGCGCCGGGCTCGGCCAAATGGGGAATCATCGCCTGGTTCCCATGGCCATCCAGCACAAGGACATCGGTCGCTCCTCCATCCCTCAAGCCTCGAACAACCGCCGCAAGGTCGCCCATGAAATACTCCCGCGCTTGACGAGCCAGTGGGGTATCGGTCTCCCGGGTCTGTGCGAATTGGTAAACCCCGCTGATCCCCTCCAAGTCGGTAACAACGTAGATTCTTCTTTCCTTTCCGGCTGCGGCCAAATTCAACGCCACGCTCAGAAGGATGGATGCAGCCAGGAATAACGGCGTGAGAGCAAAGCCACTTTTTTTGAGGTTGGAAATGTTCATAGGATCCGGAGATTAGTTTCACGACATTCAACATCGCTGAGTCCGCCGCAGCATTCAGAGCCTGCTTGCGGCTTGCGCAGCATCCTCAGAATCTGCGGACGGGCTCTCGATTCGCGTCTGGACCAGATTGAGAGATCCGTCGCCCCCTGTCAAATTCGGACCGAATTCAGTTTGTGTCCCGGTCAAATCCCTCCTAAGTTTGGCTAATGACAGCGCCCCATGATCTCCGGCTGGTCACGGTCGATCATCGCGGGAGCGGACGGTTGTCACAAGTTGGGGGGGGCATGGTGTTATAGAACTGACGGACAATGCATGCGCATGACTAATATCATACCTGATCCCCTCCCGGCACCGAGGGATGGAGAAAACCCGCCCCATGCCGGTTTCGAGCGCTGGTATCTCGAGCATTACCGGAATGTATTCAGTCTGGTCTATCGCATCGTGGGATCGGGCGAGGAGGCGCAGGATCTGGTCCAGGAAGTCTTTTTGCGTCTTTCCCAGCACCGATTTACCCGCGGAGTTGAACATAACGTTCGGGCGTGGCTCTATCGAGTGGCGACAAACCTGGCATTCAACACACTCCGGGGCCGCAAACGCCAGCTGATGCGCGAAGATCGTGCGGCCCGGGAAGCGCCGCTGATCCAGTCTTCGGCGCCGGATCCAGCCGCCGAAGCCATCCGACAGGAAACGCGTCAGGCCGTGAGAACCATCCTGGCCCAACTCCCCGATCGTGACGCGCAGCTTTTGCTCTTGCGTCATGCGGGACTCAGTTACCAGGAACTGGCGGATGTCCTCGCCGTGGCCCCGGGATCGGTGGGAACTCTTATTGCCCGCGCCGAAGCAGCGTTTACAGCCAGGTGGTCTGAACAACAACGACAGAATTTGATTTCGAAGAAAGGAGTCCCCCATGAAATGCAATACGGAGATGCTGCCGCCATTCCTTGATGGAATGCTTCCCCCCCTCGATCAGCAAGCGGTGGAGGCTCACTTGCGCGCCTGCGGCCCTTGCCAACTAGAATGCGAGCGATTGAAGCGGAACCGGGCGGAAATCAACCGGTGCCTGGACATTCTCGATCCTTCAGTGGAAGCGATCCCCGAACCGGTTGGGGCCCTGGCCAGTTTTCAGGCTCAGACATTCAAACCTGTCCCCGACCCGGTCGTCCGGTCCGGAGAAGCCCTGGCTTCCGGTTATCGGGTCTGGCTCCGCGGATGGCGAAGAGTCTTCGCCCTGGGAATGGCCTGCGTATTTTGCCTGACCGCCCTCCTGAGTTCCGCCTCGGTTCGTCAGGCGGCCGCTCAATGGCTGAGTGTCTTTCGCGTCCGCACCGTTGCCGTCATTCCAGTGGACCCCGCCCAATTGGAGCATCTGCAGGCGATCGAAGACCTGGCAAATGGCGGATTTCTGGGACAACCGGAGATTCTCCGAGAACCGGACGGCGCCCATGCCATGAGCAATCTCAGTGACGCTGCCGAACTGGCCGATTTCAAGGTGCGCACCCCCTTGGTTCAACCCGATGGAATGGAGTTCGAGCAATTCCTGGTGGAGGAAGGTCCGGCCGTGCGGTATTCAATCCAACGAACCATGATCCAGGCGGTCCTGGAAGCTGTCGGCATCGACGATGTCCCCTTGCCGGCGGCGGACACTTTGACTCTTGAGGCCGATCTCCCCGTTTCAGTCACCCAGAAATTCCGGGGATCAAGAAAACAACTGGAGATCCGGCAAATGCCGAGTCCCAACCTTCAAATCACACCCGCAGTGGATCCGGCGTTGTTAGGCAGAATTGCCTTGAGGCTCCTGGGCGTGCCCCTGGCGGATAGTGAACGCCTCGTCAATAGCCTGGATTGGACCAGCACACTCCTCATCCCCCTGCCAACGTCCGTCGGCCAGTTTCGTGAGATCACAGTGGACGGAGTCTCCGGAGTGCTGATTGAGGCTACCGCGCGATCCCCCCGGCGTTCCCAGGAAGGCGTTATCCTGTGGCAGCGAGACGGCATGCTCTACTTTGTCCAAGGCCGCGGAGTGCGGCCGATCGAAATGCTTCGAGTCGCTGACTCGCTACAATGATGACCCCGAAGATTGAATCCACACCTCCGCCCGCGCCTCCCGCCGACCGGTGTTTTCAGCAGAAAGTCCCGGATCCGCACACCGAATCCTCCGCTACCGATCAAGCGTCGGTGGTCATCGAAACGAGGCAACTGCGCAAAGTCTATCGGCAGACGGTCGCGGTGGATTCCCTGACCCTGCGTGTTCATCGCGGCGAAGTGTTTGGTTTTCTGGGACCCAATGGAGCGGGCAAAACCACCACGATCAAGATGCTGCTGGGCCTGGCCTGTCCGACCCGCGGGACCGCCCGGTTGCTGGGCGAAACGGCCGGCTCACCTGACGTCATGAGGCGCGTGGGCTTTCTGCCGGAACACTTCCGCTTCCACCCGTGGTTGACCGCGAGCCAATTCCTGGATCTCCACGGACGCCTGCATGGATTGCCCAAAGGGCGTCGCCGGGAGTCCATCCCGAAATTGCTCGACCGGGTCGGCCTGGGGGATCAATCCCGTGTGCGCTTATCCGATTTCTCGAAAGGCATGACCCAGCGCGTCGGCCTGGCCCAAGCGCTCCTCAACGATCCCGAAGTGGTGTTTCTCGACGAACCCACCTCGGCCCTGGATCCCATGGGACGACGCGAGGTCCGGGATATCATGCGGGACCTGCGACAGTCCGGAATTACAGTGTTTCTCAATTCTCATCTTTTGAGCGAAGTCGAAATCACCTGCGATCGGGTGGCGATCGTCAAACAGGGCCGCGTGATCCGTTGTGGCGCGCTGGCCGATCTCTCCGGCGGCGCCGTCCAGGTGGAAATCCGCGCCGGCGGCATGACCCAAGGCCTGATCGACAGCCTCAGTGTCTGGGGACGCATCCTTTCCGCCGTTCAGGCGGACGCGTGCTGGAAGGTTCTTCTGGCCGTTCCCAATGAGGAATTCCTCCCCCAAATCGCGGATCAGCTCGTGCAGGCGGGCGCGTGTCTCTATTCGTTATCCCCTCAGCGCCTGTCCCTGGAAGAACTTTTCGTCCAACTCATGAATACCCCGGCCCATGACGACATCCCAACAGCCTGACGCATCCCCAGTGTGTGAACCATCAAACTCCCGTGAGACCTCGGTCCTGGCCCCGGTGTGGGTGATGGCCGGATTGGCCTTCCAGGAAGCCCGGCAGCGCTGGCTGTTGTGGGTCGCCTTGCTGTTAGGTGTGGCCTACCTGTCCCTGTTTGCCGTCGGCCTTCACTTTATGTATCGCGACCTCACCCGGCAGATGGGACCGGCCTTGGATCGTTTGATCGAGCCCGTCAACTTCGTCCTCATGGCCGGCCTGTACGGCGTGAGTTTCATGTCCGTCATGATGTCCGTTTTGCTTTCGGTCGATACGATCGCCGGGGAAATCTCCAGCGGCTCGATTCAGACCCTGGTTACCAAACCGATGCGCCGGTGGCAGTTCATCCTGGGGAAATGGCTGGGCCTGGCCGCGTTGCTCAGTCTGTTCACGCTCCTCCTCAGCGGGGGAGTCATGGCGATTGTCTATAGCATTGCCCGGCATGTGCCCCATCATCCGATCCAGGGGGTTTCCCTAATGTTGCTTCAGACCCTGGTGGTGCTGACGCTCTCGATTCTGGGCGGCACCCGCCTGTCCACCCTCACCAACGGCGTGGTGGTCTTCATGCTTTATGGACTGGCGTTTGTCGCGGCCTGGATCGAGCAGATCGGGGCGTTCCTGCGGAATCAAACCGCCGTGAACCTGGGGATTGCCGTCAGCCTGATCATGCCCAGCGAAGCCATGTGGAAACGGGCCGCTTACGTCATGCAACCACCTTTCCTCCGCGAAATTGGTCTGGACGCGACCCCCTTTGGCGCGGTCAGCGCTCCCAGCCAAGCCATGGTCGTCTACGCCCTGGTCTATCTGGCGCTGGCTTTGGCCGCCGCTCTGATCGCCTTTCAACACCGCGATCTCTAGCCCCGTGTGCAATATTCTGCCGTCCCCGCTCGTCCAGGTCACGGACACCAAACCCTCGTTCTGCGGCGAAAAATGGTCGCGGAGAAGGCTTTTCAGAATTCATACTTGCCAAGATACCGCCATTTCTTAGGCTTTCCATGTTGCAGTTTATCTTGGCGCTTAATATGAACGTTTGGTGGATGGCTCTGACCGTATTCATGGGGTGGATAGCCGTGGAACCGGTTCGAGCCACAACGCTCGAGCTTCAGGCAAGGGCTGCCTTGCCCCTCGATTCTGGAATCCAACGCGGCTTCCGATTGAGAACGGCGCAGGCGCCGAATATCGAAGCCTTACCGAATACCTACCTGCGCGCCATTCAGCAAATCAACGGAACGCTCCTCAACAATCTGGGAGAACCGATTCCCAATGTCGCCCGGCCGGGCCCCAATACCGACGGCTCTTTCACGGTGGATCGGGTCAATTTCAACCTCGTCGCCGAACCCCTCGGCTTGTATGTCGAAAACGATGTCGACTTCATCGAAGTCATGCCTTCCACCTTCCCGGGCATTCCCGGAACCACCGGATCCGTCAGCAATTTTGTGACCGAAGTTATTGGCTTCCTGGAGTTGACGGCCGGCACTCACACCCTCTCCATCATGACTGCCCTCAGCCGCACGGATTCAAACGACGACGACGATTATCGCTTCTTTGTCGCATCGAGACCGCACGACTTTTTCGCCCCTCTCGGGGCGCAGTTCGAACGTCGCACCACGTTTTCCTATCCAACGTGCACCGAAAACCTCGTGACCCTCCACGCCCCGGTCTCCGGCCTCTATCCCTTCCGCCTCTTGCATTGGCAGACGGGCTTCGGGTCGCTGCTGTTTCTTTTTTCGGTCGATCCATCGACTCGCGAACGGATTCTCCTCAATGATCCCTCCGATTCACGGGCGCTTAAGGTCTACTCGGAGGCTCGTGATAGCCAGATCCTCCAAGCCTGCGTGGGCGAGGTCAATCCGTTCCCGGGCGCATCCGGCGTCAAACCGGGAGCTCCCGTCAAGCTGGTGCTGCTGCAAGCCACCCCCGAGATCCACGAGGGAACCCAAAAGCTCTTCATCAATGATACCCTCGTCGCGCCGCGGACAACCGTTCACGACTCAAATCGAATCACGATGATCTTCAGTCTCCCAATCAATCCGGATCTCTCCAATTCCCTCCTCCGACTCGAATACGCCGACACATCGGGAAATCGCTTCACCAACACATGGACTTACACCCTGTCGAGTGGAACCCTTCCCGAGGTAACCGGCCAATGGGATTTTGAACAGAGCGATCTCTCTGCCACCGTGGGGGTTCCCCTCGAATACTTCGACGGTCCCGACGGTTTGACAGCCGCTCTGACTTGCTTTGGCACAACCGAGGAACTGGGTCTGCCCCCGATCAATGGAGCATCAGCGAAAGTTATGGCCGTGCCGGGCGAGGTCACCCGCTCAATCGGATACATCATGCGGCACGGCATCGCCCCGAATGGCGGCGGCACCCGGGTCAACCAATACACCCTGATTTTCGATATCCTGGTCTCCCCCGAAGGCACCTGGGCGGCCTCACTGCTCCAAGTCAGCTCGACAAACAACCTCGATGACGGCGACTTGTTCTGGCAGAACAACCAGTTTGGCCAGGGGCTTAATGGTTACGTCGGCACCGGCCTTTTCACCCCCGGTGAATGGCATCGAGTGATCGCCGCTTACGACATGGCCGCCAACCCGCCCGTCATTACCAAATTCGTCGATGGCGTTTTCCAGGATGATTGGACCGCCTACCAGGGTCTGGATCATCCCCGGCGCGCCTTGCTGCCTATGGCCATCCTGTTTGCCGACGGGGACCAGGACGAACGCCGCCCGATGTGGGTCAACAGCATCCAAATCCGGGCAGGAGCCCTCACCAAGCCACAAATGGAAGCTTTAAGCGGTCCCTCGGCGACGGGTATTCCCCTAAAAATTCCCGAATCGCATTCCCAGGAACAGGTAGTCCTTGGGATCGAGCGGTTCGATGATTTGATCGGTTCCATAATACGAGTCGCATGGCCGACTACCAACTCTAACATGGTGCTTGAATCGACGGGTGATCTGTCCCAGCCAGATTGGAAACCCGTTTCTGGCATTACCGGCAATACCCACGAATTGATCCCCGAAGGCAGCCAGCAGTATTTCCGTCTCCGGCGCCCCTGAATGCCTCTCGGCAGCGATTGATCAGGCAACGTCCCATAATCCGCTACGACGTCGACCTCGTGTCCGACGTTATCGCGGAAATAAAACAGATTGTTTTCACGAACTTGGTTGAACCGTTGTTTAACCAGTTCGGAAACAACAAACGACTCGAAGATCGCCCCCCGAAGGAAATGCACGAGTCACGATCAGTATCGCTATCCGTTGGCCAAGGGATATTTTGTAAGGCGCGATAGAAGGGTGCGTCCGCTATCAGGCGGGATTGGATCTCATGCCACGGCCCGCCAGGCCTCGGGGTAACAACCTGCGCAACCTCGAGGTGGTCCGTTCCCGGTTGAGACGGCTCGCAACCACATCCAAAACCAATGCATGCCAGCCCTCCGTATCGAGCCGCTCGGCCGGCAGCCGTCCATTCTCACTCAAGAATACCAAACATACCGCCAGAGCCGTCCGTTTGTTGCCGTCCACGAATGGATGGTTTCGGCAAAGGTAAAACAGATACGCCGCCGCTATCTCGACCGGATCCCTGAATAAGGGTTCGCCCATTAGGGTGGCTTGAGGGGCGGCCACGGCTGATTCCAGCAGCGCCACATCGCGCAATCCAGCCAAGCCACCGTGCGCGGCCAGCACCTCAGCGTGAATTGCTTTCACCGCCTCGACCGTTGGATGCGCCAGAGGCCGCTTCATGCGAGCTGCCGGAACAGCTTGGCATTCTTCCTGATCAAACGTTTGGCGGTGGCCGCCGCTTGGCCGGCGGCGATTACGGGCCGCACCGGCGTGAGCACAATCGAGCCGCCCTCGTGGACGCTGACACTCACTTGGTCGCCCACCTTAAGACGCGCCAAGTCCATCAAGGCCGAGTCAAACATCAGCCCCTGTGAATTGCCAATCTTGGTAATCGTCTTCGTCATGTTGTCAAACTATGTTTTACACTTCGATCTGTCAAGCTGCTGCATCTTGGAGAACTCACGAGCCTTTCTTTCGATGGCAAATAGGTCTGCGGATGGACAGCGCAAAATCCTTGGCGGCTTATCGACGTCGCGTAAGCAATCTCGATCGCGCTTCACGCGAAGGCGCAAAAAGTTGTTCATAAGGTATTGGATTGAGTGCCTTTCCAGTTATCTGGCCCCTGCAAATCTGTTGTGTGTAGCTCAGGGCGACACCGGCGGGTCCCCGAACATCGGACTTCGGGGGGTTCCTGCGGACTGAAGTCCGCGCTCCGACCTAAACAGCGACACAAGACTTGATATATCCACCCATATTATTTAATATATATAACCATATTATGAAGACAACGATCGATCTGGCCGATGATCTCTTCCTGCGCGCCCAGCGCCTGGCCCGGGATGAGGGCACCACCTTGCGAGCCCTCACCGAAGAGGGCCTTCGCTACGTCTTGGAACGTAGGCGGGAAATCAAGGCCAACACCCTGCCCCCATTGGTCACCCTGAAAGGCCAAGGATTAAGCGATGCCTTCAAAGACGCTTCCTGGGAGCGGATTCGCGGCGAAATCTACCCGGATCCCGGCGCATGATTGCCGTCGACACTAACTTGCTAATCTATGCGCACCGTGTCGACAGCCGGTTTCATCCGGCGGCCAAGGAAATGTTGGAGATCTTGAGGCGTCAGACCGGGCTGTGGTCCATCCCCTGGCCCTGCGTTCATGAGTTCATCGCGGTTGTCACCCACCCGCGCATTTATCGGCCGCCTACACCCGTCGCCCTTGCCTTCGACGCCATCGATAGCTGGGCCGCCGGCGGCAATCTGCAGTTCCTGGCCGAAAGCACGGGTTACCTCAAGAAACTGCGTCATCTAGCACTTGCCGCCCAATTGGAAGGCGCGCGTATCCACGACGCCCGCATCGCCGCTCTCTGCCTGCATCACGGGGTGCGCGAACTGTGGACCGCCGACCGCGATTTCTCCGCCTTCCCCCAACTCAACACGCGCAACCCCCTCATCAAAACTTGAAACCCCGATCCGGCCTCACGCCAAAACGCCAAGACGCTGAGAAGGTATTTTTGGGGGTGACTGATTGATGCGGAATACGACAGGCCATAGGATTCATTTGAATCCGACCAGGTTTAAAGCCCAATTAAGGATCGAGTCGGCCATTTCAGTTTTCGCCTGGAAAAACGTCTAGGGTTTTGTCACAGCCCTGTAGTAACGCATGGTCTTGTTGGTGGACTGCAGATCGATCCACACCTGATGAGCGTTTGTCAGTTTGATTTCCTCCGCGTTGATCCAATTTACCGGAGCATCTAGATCATCGCTGTATTGAATAATGTAACTCCAGCCAACCTGCCCGTTGATCTCCATGCCGGAAAACATGTAAGGTGCAGTTGAATGGCCTCTATGGCATGGCCCTTGGTGTGCTTGGCGAGCATGCAATCATCGAGCGAGCGGAAGTAATCCTCGCGGGTAAGCCCAGCGGTTTTCAGATTCAGGCGAATCACGAAGACCGGCACTTCCGCATAGGCGGGGATAACGACGGGGACTTTCCAATTATCTGGCCCCTGCAAATCCGCTAAGGTCCAGGAAAAAAAGCCTCGAAAGCGCCGTACGAGCCTGCGCACGAAGTGAAGAGCCCCGGCTTCATGGAGATGCAGGATGGATCCGGTATCGGCAACGAGCCGTTTCATTGGATGGCGGGTTTCTCTCGCAACGCCCAGGCGATGTCCCGCAATTGCTGTGGTTCCACTAACTCAAACCGGCGGTGGGTAATGAACTCGCGCAAGGCCGCTCGGACGACTTCCTCCGCGTTCTAGAACGCCCCAGTCTCGACCGCGTTCTGCACCGCGCGGGCCATTTGGTCGGGTAACTCCACTTGCAGCATTTTCATAAAGAAACCGTAGCACGACCAGGCAGAAAGGGAAGATTTGTCTTCCGATCCACGTCAGGATTCAGGTCGCCCGGCAAACTCCTGAGCCGAGTTTCCAATGGCATCCATCCTGGACATAACCGGTTTCTATCACAATCATGGTCAAAGCGCTGAAAGGATTGTCTTCAGGCTAGTTCTGCGTTAGGCTTCCAAGGTCGGTTTTATGACAACGTTGACGACATCTCATATCTGGCTCGATGCTCGCGGCATTCCGTGGATCGACTAAACCAATACCAAGGTTATCGAGGTGGCCTTGGATAGGATCGCACATGGCTGGAGTCCCGAGGAGATTCATTTTCAGCATCCGCATCTTTCTCTGGCTCAGATCCCTGCCGCGCTTGGTTATTCCTACGATCATCAGGGCGAACTGGACGCCCAAGTCCAGCACAGCTTGCGCGACTCCGACCAGCGGCTCGCACAATCCGGTGAGTCTCCCCTGCGCAAGCGTTTGCGCGACCTGGGCAAGCTGCCGTGAGCGTAGGCCTTTACATGGACGTTCATGTGCCGGTCGCCATCACACGGGCTCTCCTGCTTCGGGGTGTCGATGTGTTCTTCGAATTCCTGCCGCTGTGACAATCCACTTCGTTGTGGCGTTGCGACGCTGTGTCTTGGCGATTTGGTGTGAAAAACCTAGAAATTTCGATCACGCTTCATGCAAAGGCGCTCAGGCGCAAATAGTTGTTGACCAAGCTGTGGAGTTGGCGCGTTGACGGTGGATTCATCTCATCTCGATCAGTCGGTCGCCTTGGCTGAGCTGCCGGACCACGATGGGCCAAAGAGATTCGAACCTGCTAAGAAGGAAATCGGTGGTGCAGTTGCCGATGCGATTCCAGACAACTGGCGGACCCTTGGATGGTTTGCGTGGGCTCGCCGGAGTCTCGCCGGCTTCGTCGCGATCAGCGCTAAAGGACGTTCCACCCGTGGGCACTGATGATGGTGCGGACGATTTGCCGCCGCCTTTCCATCGCCACGTTACCACGAAGTTTTTTCAACTCGCATCGCGGCACCGCATAAATGCAATCGCATTTGCATAGGGTGGGCCAGTCCAGACCGTCGGATTGGTCGAGCACCACTTCATGATCCTGTGGTGGCCGGGTTGAGCGCTCCGTTGAGCAGTCCAGTATTTCAACAAACTCCTTGCGCGAAGCACGCGCCGGATGAGAGACCACCACCACGGGATGCAGGCCCCACCCCAGGTCGGCTTCATAAACCTCCCAGGCGATCACGGTCTGGCTCCTTTGCGAGCGGCGGCCCGCAAGGCTTTAAACGCACCATGGCCCACCGTGTTGGCTTGCGGGTCCTCCTGGCCGTAGATCGCCTCGACTTGGGCGGGTGTCAATGGCGGGGGTGTGAGATAATCGGTTTCCTGCCGTTGCATGCGACGGATAGCCTCACGCACGGCTTCGCTCTGATTGTTGAACTTACCCGCCCGCACCAGGCGGGTGATGAACTGCTGTTGCTCTTTGGCCAGCGCGTATCCCATGAGTCAATTTTGGACAACTATTGGAGAATGTCAAGCGCCTCAACTTGTGCCGCACAGACTGATCCGCGGCTCAGGTCATCAATATGCCAATTGACTCGAGTACCGGGCGGAGCAACCGCCATCCCACATCACTATGTTCCTTTTAACGCAAAAACGCTAAGGCGCTGAGATTCTTAGGGATTTGAGCCCATCCCGCACTCTGAACAGGAAGTGGGATTTTTTGAGCTTCAACCAGCGCATGACGTGGTTTGCCAATCATGCCCAAGTCCACGAACCAAGTTTCGCCGGGTTGCGGGACGGTTCTCACGCTCAAAACGCTTGAAAGAGATGTCGAGCTTTGGGAATTTCCCATTATGAATGCTGTTAAGGTGGATGCGGCCAAGCGGATACGGCTGCCAAGGCTGCGTCCGGGTGATTTTTATGAGCCGGATTACCTGGGACCGGAGGAAATTTTGCTCCATCGCGTGCCCGAACCCAAGCGCAAGGTCCCGATGACCAAGGCCGAGGTGCTGAGCGCGATCGACAAAAGCCGCCTGAAATTCACGGTGAGTTGGGATGAATTGCGTGAGGAAACCCGGTCATGATCCTGTTTGATACCAGCGTTTTATCGTTGATCCTCAGGTCTTTAACGGGCACCCGGGTGTTCGAGGAACTCGGATTACCGACCAGACGATTTTGGAATTTCTTGGAGCGGGAGATTTCATCCAGGACGTTTTGGAGGAGTATCCATCACTGTCTGGGCGATCGGCTCTGGGCCATTCCAGTGTCGATTCTGATCGGTTAATCAATCTCTGAATACCGGATTCAGACGGGCCTGTGAACACTCAGCCCTGGGCTCTGCAAGATCATCACCTTGGCGTCTGCTGCGAAATCGAGCACGGCACGATTATCATTTCGCAAATATAATCTACCCGATTCAGAGGAGGATCTTGCTTGGGATATATACAAAAACTAATTCCGATTTTGCTGGAGGGGATTGGGCTCGCTGGCGAGGCGATTGGGGACCTTTTACCTCTTGAGGACAATGCAGTCGCGGGATTATAACGTCTTCGATCCAAGGCTTGTCGTATGCCGGAGCAGTATCCAACCGTCAACTCGGCCAATTCGCTGCCGTTGTCCCGGCTCGATTTCAAGGGCCTTTGTTTAGATCAACATCCCGCCATTCTCCCTCCCACACGGCCTGGCATGGTAGGTCGGATTGGACGCTTTGATCTGGTGAAACTCGCCGGCAAAGGAGGCATGGGCATGGTCTATCTGGCCTCGGGATCCCAAGGCAAAAAACCACTGGCCATCAAAATATTGCGTCCTGAACTGGCCGAAAACCCGCGTTCCCTGGCCTTTTTCCTCAAGGAAGCGCGTCATGGGAGCCGGCTCAACCATCCCCACATCCTGCCGGTGCTGGAATTCAGCAAAGAACCGCCCTTTTTGGTCATGCCCTACATGGAACGGGGCAGTCTCAGTGCTTGGCTGAAGACCAAACCGGCATTATCCGAGATCCAGATTGCAGCCTTGGCGCGGCAAATAGCGTCGGCCATGACGCATGCGCACAAGAAAGGCCTGATCCATCGGGACTTGAAGCCTAGCAACATCCTCCTCGATGCTGAAGGGCGCGCTTACGTCTCGGATTTTGGGTTGTCGTTGTCCTTATTCAACGATGCCCTGATCGATGCCGGATCGAGTTCGGTGGAGGGGACCCCGAATTATATGTCACCGGCGATGGCCGCTGGCGAGGTCGAGGACACACGGTGCGATATTTACTCTTTTGGCGCAGTGCTTTACGAGTTGCTCGTGGGTCAGCCGCCGTATGCCGGGTTCAAGGGCTCTGATGTAATCATCCGCATCCGCAAAGGCCCGCCTCGGCCAATTTTGGAGCTGAATCCCCGGGCCTCACCAGTTTTGACGCGGATCGCCGAGAAGGCCATGGCCCGGCAATTGAGCGATCGCTATGCCCACATGGCTTACGTGGAAGAGGATCTGTCGAGGGTGATGGCGGGTGAGACTGTGACGATCCATCGCGGATCGTCCAAGCTTGAGCCTGATTTAGCAACAGGGAGTGATATTGGACCCGAGTTCGGCCGCAAGATCATCGATCACCCGCGGAGATTGCGGTTTGTGCTTTCCGCCATGGTTTTCGCAATCGGTGTCACTGCCATGGCCATGTATTTGGCGCGATCTCCCTTGCGGATCACCCAGACCATCGATTTGCCCGGCAGCTGGGGCTGGAATGCTGGCCGTTTGGGGGTGCCCAGGGGCAATCTCGATTCCGATCGGCCGCCTAAGATCTTTTTGCCGCGAGAAAACAACCTGGCCGTGCTCAGCTTTTCCGGTGAATTGCTGGCTGAGTTTAGACCTCCGATCCACAGCGGCGAAGCGATGAGTTTCCTCGGAGAAGTGGACATGAATAACGACCATCGGCTGGAGCGGCTAATGGGTTGGCGTGCAAATTCGAACGCGTTCCTGTCTGTTTATAACGACAACGATTACGAGATCCAACGCATGTCGATTCCGGGAAGCCTCTATCCCAGAGCCACATCACTCTTGCCCGGAACCAGCATTGCCCAGTGCGACCTGGCCGATCTCGACCTCGATGGCCAACCGGAAATCCTCGCCCAAGTGGTGAGTGGACACACGAAAAATCCGCGGGCGCTTGTTGTTTTGGATTCAGTCTCGGGCATCGAAAAGTGGCGGTTCAATCTAGCGCCGAATCCGCACTCCTTAACGGTGACCGACATTGATGGGGACCATCGCCCTGAGGTGCTCTTGGGCAGTTATGCCACTGGAAATACCAATAGGTTTCCGGACGGCACAGATGATCTTTATTGCTACCTGTATTGTCTGGACAGTGCGGGACAATTGCTTTGGCGCCGGGAGACGGGGGGCGAGTTTTCCTCGAGTTATTCCGCGGTGGTGGATTCGGACCAGAATCAGCGAAAGGAGATCCTGGTTTTTCGCAAAAGCACCGCCGAAGAATACGGGGATGTAAAGACCAGGGATTACCCGCAGCTATCGCTCTTCAATCCCGAGGGCTTGCTGCTCCAGCAATTTGGCGACACGAACATGGATTCGCCCAGTTGGCTGGTGACCGACCTGGATGCGGACCGCATACCGGAGGTTCTCCTAACCGACTGCGCCGGCAATCTTTACTCTTTGGCGCCTGATCTGGGTTTGCGCAAAAAGACCAATGTGGTCCCGAATCGTCACACATGGGTCAATCTCGAGCTATGGGGGGCGGAAGATCTCAATGCCGACGGACGGAAGGAGCTGATTCTGAGTTCAGCCGAGGTCGAGTTTATCTCGGGAACGAACCCCGGCATTCTCGAGGATAAAGCCAATGATCGACGTTATCATAACACCCAAATCCTTGTCCTGGATTCCGATTTCAATATCCTGGCCCAAAGCACGATCTCAAAGCGTTGGGAACGAATGAGCACCATCAGCGGCTATGCATGAAAGTGCCCTGAAGCAGGAACAACAGGGCTAACGCAGATTTGTCGGGACATTTGCCGGTGAACTTTTTAAGCTCAGCGGCATGAAACAAAAGAAAGGGCCGTCGG
>Ga0116154_10001548_pt1 | contig 19053 bp, 18 predicted proteins | sample AD_UKC030_MetaG_FD_89898 | JGI IMG/M metagenome (GOLD analysis project Ga0116154, IMG submission 89898) | Active sludge microbial communities of municipal wastewater-treating anaerobic digesters from USA - AD_UKC030_MetaG | ecosystem: Engineered > Bioreactor > Anaerobic > Digestate | place: USA...
GGGCTGGAAGAGAAGAAAATCCATGCCTGTTGCCTTTCCCAGGGAGGCGACCTGCTGGAAGAGCGGCTGGATTTCGCGCTTGTCCGGCAGCTTCGTCAGCGCAGCTTGATAAGCCTCCTTCAGGTCTGCCACCTCCTTCAGGAATCGGGTCTTCTGCTGGGCGATCCGCTCCTTCTCCCCGACCTCCTGCTGCAGTCCCGCCAGCTTCGTCTGGAGCGCCTCCCGCTCCTTGATTGCGTTCTGAAGGAAGAAGAAATAGTAGAAATACCCGACCACTCCGAAGGCGACCAGTACCAGCAGCGCCGTCATCTTGGGGGACAGATTCTTCAGGTCTAGCGAGACGGCCATGGCTCAGGACCTCTTTTTCACGCAGGAAAGGGTGAACTGCTGCAGCTTCAATCCGGAAATGTCCACCTGTTTGGAGGAAACCAGTTCCACCGACTGAATGTGCTTCGACGTTTCCAGGCTCTTCATGAAGAGGGCCACCGCGATGTTGTCCCGCCCGATGCCCTCGATGTTCAGGTTCCCGCCGGTCTCCGAAATTTTGTTGAGCCAAAGGTCCTTGGGGGGCGTGATCTGGTTGATCTCATCCAGAATCCGCACGGGATAGAGGCGGTCTTCATCCAGGCGTTTGATGACACCCAGTTTTTTCTCCAGGGTGTTCTTCTCGACTTTGATCGTGTCGATTTCGCCGATGACTTTTTTCAACTCGGCCAGGCGGGCCTCCCTGGCTTTCACATCTTTTTGCAGGCCGCTGATGCTCTGGCTGAAAAAGATGTGGACGGCGGCGATGAGGAGGAGAAAGATCAATGAACTCAAAAGGACGAGCACGGCCTGGCGGGCCATGGTCGCCTTTTTTTCCTTTTCCTTGTAAGGGAGAAGATTGATCTTGATCATTTATCACCTATTCGGCGCAGGGCCAGGCCGACAGCGACGGCTGCCGCGGGACCGATGGTCCGCATGTCCTCCGGTGTGTACTTTTTCCGGTTGTAATCGATTTTCCGGAAGGGATCGATCACCTCCGTGCCGGTGCCGAGTTTCTCGGCCAGCGCCCCGGCAAGGCCGGGCAGGTTGGCCGAACCGCCGGACAAAAGGGCTTGCCTGATATTTTCACCTCCGGAGATGGACCGGAAGTAGTCGATGGATCGCACAATCTCCGCGCAGATCGGATCGGCATAGGCGATCAGGTCCTCCCGGAAGGTTTTCCGGGTCAGTTCGTCTCCCTCGGGACCCTCGATCTTCATTCTTTCCGCCGCCTCGAAAGGCACGCCGTGTTTTGCCTGTATCGCCTCCGTCAGGGAATTGCCGGCCAGCGCAAAATCCCTCGTGAAAAGCGAAGCGCTGCCTTTGACCACGTTGATGTTCGTGGTGCTTGCCCCGATGTTGATCATGGCGACGACATTGTCTTCGTCCACATCGTAATTTGCCTCGTACATGGTTTCCAGGGCAAATGTGTCCACATCCATAATGTACGGTGACAGGCCGGCGCTCTCGATGGCGTCGGTGAACCCCTCGACCACCTCTTTTTTTGCGGCGACGAGAATGACTTCCATCTGATTGGGATTGAATTCATTGGGCCCCAGGACCTGGAAATCGAAGTTGACGTCGTCCATGTTGTCAAAGGGCAGGTATTTGCTCGCCTCGTCTCGAATCAGATCGCGCAGTTCCGCATCTTCCATGGAGGGCAGGGTGACTTTTTTGACAATGGCTGAGTTTCCCGACAGGGAGGTGACGATGCCCTTGCGGTTCAGGCCTGAATTCTTGAAAAGGATCTTGATTTTGTCCGAAAGCGCTTCCGGTCTGATCAGAATGCCGTCTTCGATGACGCCTTTTTCCAGAGGGACTTGGGAAAAGTGGCTGAGAAGGTATCCATCCCGGTTTTCCTGGATTTCGGCCAGCTTCAGAGAACTGGATCCGATATCCAGACCGACCAGCGATTTTTTTCGCGAAAAGAGGTCATTTAGAGGGAGAGAAGCCAATGCACCGCCGAACTTCGCCGGCGCCTTGAGGCTTGAAAACATTTCCTTCATTGAGGGCATAGCATCACCGTATTCATAAGGTGAACGTCTAGCGCGGGCACGGGTTATTGGGAAAACCGATAGACCAGATCTCCCTTCCGGACCATGCCCAGCTCGTTTCGCGCGACCATTTCGATATAGGGCAATTCGCTTCTCAGAAGCAATATCGTTTTCTTGAGCTCTCTGTTTTCCCGAGTGATTTCCCGGTTGTTTTTTTTCAGGGCGGCCAGTTTCTCCCTCATCATGAAGTTGTCGACAATCCCGCGGTTGCCGAAGGCGATGAGGAATCCCATGACAAGCACGAATATGGCCAAATAGCGACCTACCTTCATCTCAGGATGGCACCCGGATCAGGGGATGTAAAAAAGCAGACGGGAAAACGGCATTACGGATTGCTGCCGTTCCCAAAGTGAATGCCATATTCCCCTCCAACCCCTCCTATGTGAACATAGTATACTTCAGGCCGCCTGTTTTGACAACACAAAAATAAAAATATTTTTAAGCCTGCACGGAGGGGAGAAGCATCTGCGCCTCGCCGAGCAGAAAATCTCCACGCTCGATCCACTCCTTCAGGATATTGGCGATCTCCCTGGCCTTGTAGTAGCTGGAAAGCGGTGCAGTGGCCACCTTCTTTCCGTTCAGGACAATCGTTCCGCTGCGCAGCTCCCTGTATGTAACCTGCCCCAGGCTTTTCGGCGATCCCTTCGGGTAGTCCATGCTGTAATCGTAGATTTGGGTGACGATCTCCTCATCCTTTACCGACGTGTAGCGCGCCATCTCCTCATGGATGACCGGTATGGGGATGCCGATTCCCACATAGAGCGAGACCCCGTAACCCAGCATGCTCGCGCCGACGAGCCATTCCGGGCTCATCTCCTTCAGGTTGCCGATGGTCGCGATGGTTCCCGCGCCCTCCCGGGGCGTTCCGCCTCTGCTTCTCGGAACGTTCGGGTTGTGCTGGGTTCCGGGCCAGGCGACAAAGCCCTGGGTTCCTCCCAGAAAGATCCGGGTTCCCAGACCGATGGTTTTGTAGAAAGGATCGTTGAAGAGCGGACTCAACTGTCCCGAAGTGGAATAGTTTGCATTGGCCATGCGGGGGCGGAGCATCCCCATGTAGGTGTAGATGGTCTTGTCGGACATGTTCACGGCGCAGCTGTAGTTCTGATAGGCGTTCCGGGGATTGAAGAGGATCGCATCGCGCAGGTCGTGGATGGTGATGTTTTTTTCATGCCTGCGCGCCGGGTAGCAGTCCGTGCCGTATCCCTCCATGCGCAGCCGGATCACGTTGCCGGCGACAAGGTCCTGAATGACATGGCCTCCGCCATAGTTGAATTCACCGGGATACACACTGTTCAGGGGATCCCCCTCCACCACCTCCGTTGCCCCGATGTAGCAGTCCACGGCGGCGATCCCGCCGTAGGCCTGCACGTCGTTCAGCCAGACGCGGGAGGCCCGGATCCGCGGGGCCGTGTGCTGCACGTTCAGAAATGCGCCCGATGAGCACATCGGCGCAAAGGTTCCCGTTGTCACCACATCGACGTGGCGCGCCGCATCGACATCCCCGCGCCGTTCCACGATGTCGATCATCTCTTCGGCCGTGACGACGACCGCCTTGCCCTGTCTGATTCTTTCATTGATCTCGCGGATCGTCTTATTGACTTTGTGCTTTTTCATGGGACTCGATCCTCTCCACTCCGCTCCGTAAGATCGCGCGCTCCGCGCGTATGGCCGAATCCGCCCGCTCCGCGGCCGGTCTCATCGAGCTGTCCGGACTCGGCCCAGGTCGCGCGGCACACCCGCTGGATCACCATCTGGGCAATCCGGTCTCCCCGCCTGACCCGATAGGGGTTTTCGCCATGGTTGATCATCAGAATTCCGATTTCGCCCCGGTAATCCGCGTCGATCGTTCCGGGCGCATTGACGAGCGTCACACCGCTTTGAATGGCGATCCCGCTGCGGGGGCGGATCTGCGCCTCGTAGCCTTCCGGCAGGGCGATCGCAAGTCCCGTGGGGATCATTCGCCGTTGTCCTGAAGGGATCTCCACTTCGCCGTCAACCGCGGCATAGACATCCATTCCCGCTGCGCGCTCCGTCATGTACTGCGGGAGGGGCAAGTCGCCATGCGCCGGAAGCCTGCGCACGGGGATGCTGATTTCCTCGATCATGAAATCGGTCGTCCTCGGAATCCCGTCACGCCGGCGATGGGTTCAACCGTTCAGGACCGACAGGGCCAGTTCTTGTTCCGATATCCGCCCGATCGCAGCGAGTCCGATGACGCTCGGGTTGAAGATCTCGCCGGCAAGCGCCCGGATCTCCTCCGCGGAAACCCCGTCGATCCCGGCCATCACCTCTTCCGCCGGGATGTCCTTGCTGAAAATAATTTCGTTCTTGGCCAGCCGCGTCATCCGGTTATCGGTGCTTTCCATGCTCAACAGGAAATTCCCTTTGATGAGTTCCTGGGCGGACTGCAGCTCCCGGTCCGACAGGGGATCGCGGGTGAGCCGCATCAGCTCGTCCAGGATCACGCCCACAACCTCACGGACGTTGGCTTCGCTTGTTCCGGCATAGATTCCCAGCATGCCGACGTCCGTGTAGGGGGTGAGGTAGGAATGAACGGCATAGGCCAGCCCCCGCCTTTCCCGGATTTCCTGAAAGAGCCTTGAACTCATGCTGCCGCCCAGAACGGCGTTCATGACAAAACTCGCATAACGCCGGGGGCTCAGGGACGATGGGGCGGGGCATCCCAGCACGATGTGCACCTGCTCCAGGTCCTTGTCCAGGACCGTGATTCCTCCCGACGCACTCGGGCTGCTGAGCCCGTTCCGGACGGCTTCCTTCGGGACGGAGCCGAGGGACCGGCTGACCCTTTCGACCAGGTGTTCGTGTTTCAGCCGTCCCGCAGCGGTCAGCACGAGATTCTGTCCCCGGTACCGGGCGTTCAGAAAGGACAGGATCGCGTTCCTGTCGAACTGCTCAACCCGCTCCCGGGTTCCCAGGACATGATAGCCGAGCGGGTGGTCTTTCCAGAATTTCTCCTCGAAGAAATCGTGTATGTAGTCGTCCGGGGAATCATCCAGCATGTGGATTTCCTGGAGCACGACCGATTTTTCCTTGCTGATTTCATCCGGGTCGAAAACGGAGTTCCGGAAGATGTCCGCCAGGAGATCGATGGCCATGTCCAGATGGTAATCGGGGATCTTGATGTAGAAGGAGGTCAGCTCCTTGCCGGTAAAGGCATTCATCACCCCGCCCACGGAATCGATGGCCGCGGCGATGTCGAAGGCCGACCGGCTCCGGGTGCCCTTGAACAGCATGTGCTCGATGAAATGCGCCATGCCGTTGGTCTCCCGGTCTTCATGGCGGGACCCGCATTGCACCCAGATTCCGATGGAAACGGACCGGACGTGGTCGATTTCTTCAGAAACGATTCGAATCCCGTTATCGAGGACCGTTTTTCGGTACCGTGGCACCCAGCGCTTCCTTCCTGCTCAGACGGATTTTTCCCTGCTTGTCGATCTCCAGGACCTTCACCGTCACTTCGTCCCCTTCCTGGAGGATGTCGGTCACCTTGTTGACCCGCTCCTTGGCGAGTTGGGAAATGTGCACCAGCCCTTCCGTACCGGGCAGGATCTCCACGAAGGCGCCGAAATCGACCACTTTCTTTACTGTGCCGACGTAGATTTTGCCGATCTCGGCGTCCTCCGTCAGCCACTTGACCATGGCCACGGCCCGTGCGGCCGCATCGGCGTCACTGGAGGCGATCGTCACAGTGCCGTCGTCCTCCACGTCAATGGTGACGCCGGTTTCGCTCACGATCTGCCGAATGTTCTTGCCGCCCGATCCGATGACGTCCCGCACCTTTTCCGGTCTGACTTTCACCGTCGTGATTCGCGGGGCGTAAATGGAAATGTCCGCCCTCGGCGCGCCCAGGGTCTCTTCGAGCTTTCCAAGGATGAACAGTCTGCCCTCCTTGGCCTGTGCGAGGGCCTTTCTCAGAATGCCTTCCGTCAGGCCGTCGATCTTGATGTCCATCTGCATGGCCGTGACGCCCTGGCGGGTGCCGCAGACCTTGAAATCCATGTCCCCGGCGTGGTCTTCATCGCCCAGAATATCCGAGAGGACCACGACATCGCCGCCCTCCTTCAGCAGACCCATGGCGATGCCGGCCACCGCGGCTTTCACCGGGACGCCGGCATCCATGAGCGCGAGGCTTCCGCCGCACACCGAGGCCATGGAGGAAGACCCGTTGGAAGAAAGGATCTCGGAGACGATGCGGATGGTATAGGGGAAGACTTCCGCGGAGGGCAGGACGGGTGACAGCGCCTTGCGGGCCAGGTTCCCGTGGCCGATCTCCCGGCGGCCCGGGCTGCGCAGCGGCCTGGCTTCGCCCACACAGTAGGGCGGGAAGTTGTAGTGGAGGAGAAAGGAGCGCCGCTCTTCGCCGCTGACAAAATCCATCCGCTGTTCATCCGATGAGGTTCCCAGCGTCACGCTGGCCAGGGCCTGTGTTTCGCCCCGGTTGAAGAGCGCCGACCCGTGCACGCGGGGCAGGATGCCTGCTTCCGAGCTGATCGGGCGGATCTCCGTGGCTGAGCGGCCGTCGATTCTCTTCCGCTCCCCGAGGATCATGTTCCGGACGACGCGCCGCTCGAGGTTTTCCAGAACGGCGGCAACGGTTCCCTTCAGGGAGGGATCCTCCGCGGTCTGCGCGGCCATGACATCCTCGCGGATCCGATCCAGACGGCTGTAACGCTCCTGCTTGCGGGGAAGGCGGTAGGCTTCCTCAAGAGCCGGCAAGGCCGTGTCCGTGATCCTGGCCGCCAGTCCCTCGTCCAAGGCGGCGGGAGCAAATGCCCTTTTACCCCGTCCGATGGCCTCGCGCATGCGGTCCTGCAGGTCGATCACCGGCCGGAGATTTTCCAGCCCGAAAAGAATCGCGTCGACCAGTGCGTCTTCATCCACCTCGTTGGCCTCTCCTTCCAGCATCACGAGGTTGACGTCGTATCCGCCTGCGGGTGAAGGCACTTTTCTCCCCACCAGGAACAGGTTGAAGTCGCTCTGCTTCATCGCGTCCTGGGAGGGATTGCAGACCAGTTTGCCTTCCAGGCGCCCGACGCGAACGCCGGCGATCGGTCCCTTGAAGGGGATATCGGAGATCTCCAGGGCTGCGGATGCTGCCAGCATGGCCGCCACGCCGCCGTCGTTTTCATTGTCCACGGACAGCAGCGTCGCAATAAGCTGCGTTTCAAAAGAGTAGCCCTTGGGAAAGAGGGGACGGATCGAGCGGTCGATGATCCGGGAAGTCAGCACCTCCCGTTCATTGAGGCGTCCCTCCCTCTTGAAAAAGCCTCCCGGGAACTTGCCGGCCGCATAGGTCATTTCCTGGTAATCCACCGTCAGGGGCATGAAATCGATTCCTTCCCTGCCGCTTTTCAGAGAAACCGCCGTCACCAGGGCAACGGTGTCCCCGTAAGTGGCGAGGATCGCCCCGTCTGCCTGGGCGGCGACATAGTTCGCTTTCAGGGAGATGGTTCTCCCAGCAAATTCCGCACTGAATACGTCCTTCATTTCTTTTTCCTTCCAAAATGTTTCGTGACGAAGGGCTAAAGGCGCATGGCTGACGACAAATCCGCAAAACGATGCCTTCCAGCCGGGGATCGAATCGTTTTACCCTTTGCCTTCAGCCATTAGCCGTTAGCCGTTCGTCCGGGTTATTTTCTGAGTCCGAGACGTTGAATCACGTTTCGGTAACGCTCGATATCCTTCTTTTTCAGATAATCGAGAAGCCGCCGCCTCTGCCCGACGAGTTTCAGGAGCCCCCTGCGGGAGTGGTGATCCTTCTTGTGCTCTTTGAAGTGGTCCGTAAGATAGGATATTCGAGCGCTGAGCAGCGCGATCTGGACCTCCGGCGATCCCGTGTCTCCGGCGTGCAACTGGAAATTGCTGATAATCCCTTTTCTTTTTTCGACATCCAACACTGCGATTTTTCCTCCCTTCGATAAATCATCCTTGATTGTGAATGCTCCCTCCGCGCCCCGGCGGTTCGAGAATCAGTTCCGGCCGCTGAATACCCTCAGGATTTCAAACAGCTGCTGCCTTCCGTCCAGCGATTTCAGGGAAGCGAAAGGGTGGAGCGCCCGGACGATGGCCACCAGGCCACTGCCTTTGATAAGAATCTTTACCATATCTCCCCTGGCAAGGAAAGGAATATCGTATGGTTTCATCATCTCCACCGTCGGCTGATTGCCGGCCTGGATTTTTTTTGCCAGCGGGCCCTCGACCCGGATGGAGGGAATCTCCGGCAGCGTGTCGGCCAAGCGGATCATGCGCTCCTTCAACAGGTTTTGTTTCCGCTCCGGGTCTGTCCCGTCCAGTGCCAGCGCCGATTCTTCGCCGAAAGAGCCGCTTCTGGTCCTGCGCAACGCGGACAGGCAGGCGCCGGGCCCCAGCCGGTCGCCGATGTCGGCGCAGAGGGACCGAATATAGGTTCCCTTGGAACAGGAGACGGTGAATGTCACGTAGGGAAGCGCCATCTCTTGAATGGCCAATGCGAAGATTTCGACCTTCCGGCGCCGCGCCGCAACGGCGATCCCTTTTCTGGCCCAATGGTACATGGGTTTCCCGTGAAATTTGACCGCGGAGTATTGGGGGGGTGCCTGCTCGATGGCGCCGACAAATTCCCCGAGGACCCTTTCGACCTCTTCCGGCGTTACCCGCGGATCGCACCGCTCGACGATTCGGCCGTCCAGGTCCAGCGTGTCCGTTTTGATTCCCAGAACCAGCGTCGCCCGGTAGTCCTTGCTGTGGCTCTCCAGGAAGGGAACCATCTTGGTCGCCTCGTTGATGCAGATGGGCAGGACCCCCGTGGCGAGCGGATCCAGGGTCCCGGTATGGCCGACCCGTTTGATGCCCAGCAGCGCCCGGACCTCCGCGACGATGTCGTGAGACGTTTTGCCGGACGGTTTGTCGATGATGACGAGTCCGTTCATGGATCAGCGTACGGCCTCAATCTCCGCGAGGACGAGTCTTCGGACGGACGATATGTCCCCCTTCACGCGGCAGGCCGCAGCATTGAGATGTCCGCCTCCCCCGAAGGCCCTGGCGATGCGCTCCACGTTAAAGCTTCCCTTGGAACGCATGCTGACCTTGAAGCGTCCATCCGGCAGCTCACTGAACAGGATGGAAACCTCCACGCCCTGAACCGTTCGCGGCATGTCCACGAATCCGTCCGTGTGTTCCGGCAGGGCGCCTGTCTTTTCGAGACTTTCCCGGGATACGACCATCGACCCGACCCGGCCGTCGCAGTCGAAGGACAGGGTCTCGAGAACTCTGGACAGAAGCCGGATTTTGACGACGGGGTTGTTTTCGTAAACGTTCTCGGAGATCCACTGGGGGCTTGCTCCGCTTTCCAGAAGCCGTCCTGCCGCCGCAAAACTTTCGGGAGTGGTGTTGCCGTAGCGGAATCCGCCCGTGTCGGTGAGAATGGCGGCGTAAAGATTGGTGGCGATCCCCTGGGTGAGCGGGATGTCCGCGGCCGCCATGACCCGGAAAATCAGCTCCCCGGTGGAGCTGGCCCGGGGATCGATCAGCGAAACCTCGCAGAAGCCGCCGTTCGAAACATGGTGGTCGATGTTGACCATCGTTTTGATCTGCCGGATCCTTCCGGCCTCCATGCCCACCCGTTCCAGCTCGCTGCAGTCCAGAACGAAGGCGGCGTCAAAATTCCCGGTATCGGGCAGCCGGTTCAGGATCGCTCCGGAACCCGGGAGAAACCGATAGTGGCCGGGGGTGCGGTCCTGGTTGTAGACGACGGCCTTTTTCCCCAGGTTGGCCAGCATCTCGCAAAGGGCCAGTTCGGAGCCCAGCGCATCTCCGTCCAGCCGCTCGTGGGAGGTGATGAGGAAACTCCCGTTGGCGCGGATGATGTCATGAATCCTCTCGATCATGGTCCTCCGTTTCCTCCCGGATCTGCGACAACAGCCGGTCGATGCGGCTTCCATAGGCGAAAGACGAATCCACCTTGAAGATGAGATCCGGGACGAAGCGCAGTTGCAGCCGTTTTCCCAGTTCACGCTTCAGAAACCCCGTCGCCTTTTCCAGGCCTTTTCGGATTTCGGGGTCGACGGCGTCTTTCCCCATTTCCACAAAGTAGACCTTTGCGAGGCGGAGGTCGTCGGTGACCTTTGCACCGGTAATCGTGATCGTTCCGATCCGCGGGTCCCGGATCTGCCTCAGCAGAATGTCTGAAAGTTCCGCCTTGATGAGATCGGCGACCCGGTCAGCCCTTTTGAAAGTCGTCATATTTATCCGTTTCCGTCCCGTCGACGCCCGTCGCATCGGAAAGGACGGCGATTTCGAATTTGGAGGAGACCACCTCGGCCGGTTTCAGCCGGTCGATAAAGTTCAGAATGTGATCGATTTTGGCGTTGATGAATCGCCGGTCGTTGCCGACGACGGCGAACCCGATTTTCGCCCGCCGCCAGTGATCGTTGTCTCCGACCTCGGCGATCGAGACATTGAACTCATTCTGCGTCTTTTTGATGAGCCTTTTCAGGACAGCCCTTTTTTCCTTGAGGGAACCGCTCTCGGGAATCCACAACACAATCACGCCTGATCCGACGACCATCCCCCGGCCTCCTGTCCGGTTCCGAAAAGTGGCGGGCTACAGTTTCCGCTCGACCTTTTCCTGGACGTAGGCCTCCAGGATGTCCCCGACATGGATGTCGTTGAAATTTTCGATCCCGATTCCGCATTCCATGCCCGCGGACACCTCCCGCGCGTCGTCCTTGATCCTTTTCAGCGAGGCGATTTTCCCGTCATAGGCTACCACCCCGTCCCGGACGACCTTGAGGTTCGCGTTCCTCGCGATCTTGCCGTCCAACACATAGCTGCCGGCGATCGTCCCGACCTTCGAAATCTTGAACAGGTTACGAACTTCCGCCCGGCCCTGCACCACTTCGCGATATACGGGCTCCAACAGTCCTTCCATGGCCGCTTTGACGTCGGCGATGACGTTGTAGATGATGTCATACAGCTTGACGTCGACCCCCTCCTGCTCGGCGATTTCGGCGACCCGGCTGTCCGGCCTCACGTTGAAGCCGATGATGACGGCGTTGGATGCCGACGCGAGCATCACATCCGTTTCTGTGATGGCCCCGGTCGAGCTATGGATGATCTTCAGCTTGATGTCGGTCGTGCTCAGTTTGTTGAGTGACTCCGCCAGGGCTTCAATGGAACCCTGAACATCTCCCTTGATGATGATGTTCAGGTCTTTGGCTCCTTCCTTGATTTTCTCGTAAAGCTGTTCCAGGGTGATCTTCGAAGAGGCGGAAAGTTCGCGTTCCCGCTCCTTCCGAATCCAGAAATCCGCGATGTTGCGGGCCTTCCGTTCGTCGTCCACGCAGACGAATTCAGCGCTCACCTGGGGGACCTTGGAGAATCCAATGACCTCCACCGGCATGGAAGGTCCGGCTTCCTTGACCCGGTTCCCCTGATCGTTGATCATGGCCCGGACCCTTCCGGATTCCGTTTTGCAGACGAACGCATCGCCTTCCCGCAGGGTTCCTTCCTGGATGAGGACGGTTGCCACCGGACCGCGTCCCCGGTCCAGTTTTGCCTCGATGACGACGCCGCGGGCAGGGCGTTCCGGATCGGCCTGCAGTTCCATGATGTCCGCCTGCAGGAGGATCATCTCCATGAGTTCTTCGATGCCCAGCTTCTTTTTGGCCGACACTTCCGCAAAAATGGTGTCCCCGCCCCAGGCTTCCGGAACGAGATGGTACTCGGTCAGGGCCTGCTTGATTTTTTCAGGGTCAGCCCCGGGCTTGTCGATCTTGTTGATCGCGACCATGATCGGCACGCCGGCGATGCGGGAGTGGTTGATGGCTTCCACGGTCTGTCCCATGACGCCGTCGTCCGCCGCAACCACGAGGACGACGATGTCTGTGACCTGAGCCCCCCGGGCTCTCATGGCCGTAAATGCTTCGTGCCCCGGCGTGTCGAGGAAGACAATGTCCCGATCCTTGATGTGCACGTGATAGGCGCCGATGGCCTGGGTGATTCCCCCGGCCTCTCCGTCGATGACATTGGTTTGCCGAATGGCATCGAGAAGGGATGTCTTGCCGTGATCCACGTGTCCCATGATCGTCACCACCGGCGCTCGGGGCTTCAGGTTTTCGGGGGACGCTTCGGTCTTCAGGACCGGCTCCTCATATTCGGTCGTGGACGATTCAACCTGGTATCCGAATTCCCCGGCCATGAGCGAAGCCGTGTCGAAATCGATGGCTTGATTGATCGTGGCCATCAAACCCAACCCGATCAGTTTCGTGATCAGCTCGCCGGCCTTGACCCCCATTTTCTTCGCCAGCTCGCCGACGGCGATCGCCTCACCCACCCGGATCCGTCTTTTGATGGCTTTCGGCACCGTGATTTCGGTCTTTTTCATTTTGACGGCCGCTGTCTTCTTGTCCTCTTTCCACTTGGCGGTCCTGTCTTCCCGTTCCAGCGTCTCGAAGCGGCCCCGTTTGTCGAAGACCTTTTTAACCAGGGTCTTTTTGCGAACCGCCGTTTTATCGCCGATGACGACCTCGACCGGCGCCTTGACGCCCTTTTTCTTGGGTTTGTCGATTTCCTTGCGGGGGGGCGGTCCCACTTTGGGCGCCAGGAGGTCCTTGACGATTCTCAGTTCAGGCCTTTTCGGGACATCCTTCCTTTCCTCGGCCGGGCCTCTTCGTGTCTCCGGAGGAGCGGGCGGCTTTCCGGTTGCCGGTTTCGGGGGCTCTTTTTTAATCTCCGGCCTGGCGGGGGAAGGCTCGCCCGGGACAGGGGGCGCCGTTCGCGCAACGGGACCCTTCTCCGCAGGCTTGACCGAATCAGCCGGGGGCATGTCAACCGGTTTCGGCGGGATCTCGGGTTTTTTGGCGGTTACTTCCGCCTGCGGGGGTGGCGCACCAACCGGAACGGTTTCCATCACCGACTTTTCGGATTTTGCAACAGTTTTGGGGGCCTCTTCTTTCTCTTCCGGCTTCTCCTCACGAACCGGTTCAGCAGCCGCTTTTTCTTCCGCGGGTTCCGGCTCTTCCTCGACTGCCGCGGGACGCACGGCCCTTCTCCGGATCACGGTCGACTTGATTCGTTTTTCAACCAGTTCATGAGGTTCGCCGGACAGCATGTCTCTTTGCACCCGCCCCACATCCGCGTCCTCCAGCGTACTGGAATGGGATTTGACGGTAATGCCCAGTTTTTCCAGACGAGCGATCAGTTCCTTGTTTTCGATGCCCAGTTCCCTGGCTAACTCATAAACTCTCTTTTTAGACATGCTCAACCCCCCACCGGATCCGCGAGTTGTTCCCGGTTGTCTCTCTGTTGACCCCTCAAGATGATTCACGGCTTGCGGTTCGCTGCAACATTCTCCTGACTGATGATTCTGCCTGCCTCTTCGATCCAGGCCGCCGCCCTCTGCCCGTCGATCCCCGGAATTGATGACAGGGACTCCGAGTCCGCCGTCGCAATGGCGGCGATGCTCTTCAGTCCCTGGCTGAACAGCAGTTCGGCCGTTTCCTCGTCAATGCCCGGGATTTTCAGCAGCGCCCGGTAGCCCTCCTCCTCCTGGGATGCCGCGATGGATTCGCTCTTCACATCGATCTTCCAGCCGCTCAGTTTCACGGCCAGCCGCACATTCTGGCCGTTCTTCCCGATGGCCAGCGAGAGCTGGTCGTCGGGGACGATGACTTCCATGGCGCGGTTCTCCTCGTCCATCAGGACACGGTTCACTTTGGCCGGGGAAAGGGCGGAACTGACGTATTTTGCCTGATCCTCCGAGTAAGGGACGATGTCGATCTTTTCGCCCCTCAGCTCCTGGACGACGCTTTGCACGCGCGCCCCGCGCATGCCGACGCAGGCCCCGACCGGATCGATGTCCTTATCCTTCGTCTTCACGGCGATCTTGGCCCTCTTGCCGGGCTCCCGAGCAACACTGACGATTTCAATCAAACCTTCTGAAATTTCAGGAACTTCCACTTCAAAAAGCGCCTTGAGGAAGCTGGGATGGGTCCGGGACAGGATAATCTGGGGCCCCTTGCTGATTTTTTTCACATCGAAGATGTACCCCCGAATCCGCTCCCCCCGCTTGTATGTTTCCCGGAAGATCTGCTCGGACACGGGGATCACGCCCTCGGCGCGTCCCAGGTTTACAATGATGCTGCCCCCGTCGAAACGCTGCACAAACCCGTTCAAAATCTCGCCGACGCGGTCTTTGTACTCTTCGTAAATGTTGTCGCGCTCCGCGTCCTTGACCCGCTGGATGATGATCTGCTTGGCCGTCTGTACGGCGATCCGGCCGAATGTGCTGGTGTCGATCTTGATGCCGAGGCTGTCGCCCGGCTCGGCTTCCGGGTCGAGCGTCTGCTTCGCTTCGTCCAGGGATATCTGCATGTCGGGGTCGATGACTTTTTCTTCCACCGTCTTGAACTGGAAAACCTCGATTTCCCCAACCTCTTCGTTGTAGTGGGCCTCAATGTCGACACGCATTCCCAGCTTTTTGCGGGCGGCATTCAGCATGGCCGCCTCCAGGGCCTCGACGATGATGCTTTTGTCGATGCCTCTGTCCTTGCCCATCTGTTCGATCAGGCGCTTGAGTTCCGGAAACATTCAACCATCCTCCCGTCCTGTAATCGCAAAATCCTTTAACGATCCTTGAATTCGTACTCGAGGCGCGCTTTGGCGACCATTGCCTTCGGGACCCGGTAGGTCTTTCCAGACACCTCAACGGCCAGGATTTTTTGACCCTGCTCCTCGATAAAACCAGTCAGTTTCCCGCGGAAATGCCGCATGCCGTCCAATTTCTCATGCAGGCGGATATCCACTTTGCATCCCGTGTATTTCACGAAATCCTTATCCCGGGACAGCGGCCGATCCAAGCCGGGCGAGGAGACTTCCAGGGTATAGGGACCCGGCGGGACATCGTGAACATTCAGAATGTCCCCCAATTGCTGGCTGATCCCGGTGCAGTCGTCGAGCGTCACGCCGCCATCCTTGTCCAGATAGATTCGGACCAGCCATCGTGATTTCATGCGATTGCATTCCACATCGATCAACTCCAGGCCCTCGGCCTCTGCCACGGGCTCGGTAAGTTGCCGGATTGTCTCCCGGTATTCCGGTGCTGGTTCCGTCATGGTTTCATGCCGCCTTCACGAAAATCGGAAAAAAAAAGTGGGCAAAAGCCCACTCATCAGAAAAACCGATCGATGATTTTCGTCTCCGCTAACACAAAAAAAGGCTCAATGCAAGAAAAAAATGAAGGTTTCCGGGAGGTGGACCGGTATCAGAATGAAATGGAGCGGACGATGGGACTCGAACCCACGACGTCCAGCTTGGGAAGCTTAATGCCATAGCTTTACCAAATCCCATCATGTAATATAAAATGCCATATTATTAAACATTTCTTGTGAGATGTTTCTTGCAGTATCGTCTTATTTCGTGTATTGTGTGCCCTATAAGTGCCCTAATTTATCCTGGAGGGACAATATGAGCGCAAAAATTAAGCTAACCAAAATTGCCGTTGACAAGATCCCCTTCGCAGAAAAAGGGAAGCAATTGGATTTTTACGACGCAGAGCTTCCCGCCTTCGGCGTCCGCGTGTCCAATACCTCGAAAGTCTATTTTGTCCGTAAACGGATCAACGGAAAAATGACGCGCGTGAGCCTTGGCAGGCATGGCGTCATTACCGCCGACGATGCCCGCAATAATGCAAAAGATGCCTTTACCAATCTGCGTAGAGGCATTGACATAAACAAGGAGAGATCAAAATCACAGGTGCGGGGGATTACCCTGCAGCGAGTTTTTGATGATTATCAGACGGCCCGGCCGGACATGAGACCTCGGACAATCTCTGTTGACAAGGGACTCCTTAATTGTCATCTGTCCGACTGGCTGAAGAAGCCCATCAGTGAAATCACCGATGACATGGTAAAGCGCCGGCACTTAAAAATTGCCAAGGAATCCGGTGCCAATACCGGCAATAACACTATGCGTCTATTCCGGCGACTGCATCGCTTCGCGGGAAGAAGTTTAAAGGAACAGCTTGATAGGGATTTGGTTAAGGATGCGCTCGATGGCCAATGGTTTAAGGTCTCTCGGAGAGAAACGTGCTTAAAGGAGCATGAACTGTCCACTTGGAATAAGGCTGTTCAGAAAATCGGCAATCCGGTCATCCGGGACTACTTGCAAATGCTCCTCATTACAGGGCTCAGGAAGAATGAGGGTTTGACACTGCGATGGGATGACGTGGACATGGACGGAAAGACTTTCACAATCCGAGAAGGAATAACGAAAAATCGCAAACCCCACCAGCTACCCATGAGTGACTTTCTCATTGACCTCTTCCAGCGGCGGCAGGATGCGCGAGAAAATGAGTTTGTTTTTCCTGGCACGGGAAAAAGCGGCCACTTGCGCGAGACGAACCGCCAGATTGGTTTTATCGAGCGTGAAACAAAGAAGATATTTAATGGTGTCGAGACTGACGAGGAATTGGAAAAGCTTATCAGGGAACAACCCACAGAAAAGATCAAGCCCGGCATCCGCTTCTGTCTGCATGACCTCCGCCGAACCTTCGCCAGTATCGCCGAAGGGCAAGTTTCATATTCCATATTGAAGCGTCTGATGAACCATTCCGACAAGGACGTTACCCAAGGCTATATCATCCTGAGCGTGGACAACCTCCGCCAGCCGATGCAGCAGGTAACGAACACCATTCGAGGGATGTTGAAAGAAAAAGAAATCGGGAAGGTCATCTAGATGGAAAGGGAGAAGGGGAAGAAAAAGGCATCCGCAGGGGATATAGAACACAAGATGTAGATTGACATTTGTTTCATTATACTATATATAGTATTGTAAGGTTGTGAAAGATCATAAATCATGTCGCTTGAAGTTGCCTACCATCCCACCCATGCACTGGATGCGTTGATACCCTGCTTCCGCAAGGTGGTGAAGGGCTTCCGCGACAATGGTGATTATTGGCTCATTCTCCATTTTTATAACGGTGGGTTGAGAGCACCCCGAATTTCAGATGCCGGTGATAAACAAAAGGTTAAAAATGCGCTTACTCAATTTCTCGGGGTATGGGATAAACCCCGATACACAGGCCAAATCGCCTTCCACCTGAAACATGGAGAGTTCAAAGGCAATTTCAATTCTTATCCGGGATCGGGAAGCTTCGATGAATTTCAAAAAGAAGGCATAAAATATCAAGTTCATAGCCGGGAGGATTATGGTGAACTTTGGTACCAAATTGTCAGCAACGGAGACATACCAAAGAAAGTCGAGGAGGACGTACCGTTCTGAAGCGGCCTCCTAAGGGAACTTCACCGCACAGGACATAGTAGGCTCACCGGGTTGCAGCCTCTCTCCAACAGAGAACTTTACTGCTCCTCGGAACATTTCGGCATCCGCATTTGGCCTCCCGCAAGGGAACTTTACCAGGCGGAGCATGGTTAAACTTCTCGGCGGCAGCCTCCCTTTTGGGGAACTTTACGGCTACCGGGACCAGACACATAACCCTGACGTGGCCTCCCGCAAGGAAACTTTATCACAGAAAGGGTACATTGGTCAGTAGACCTCTAAAGGACTAGGCGGAACAGGGCGCAAACGGGGAATTATACCACTGGCCTCCCCAGCGATCCCGGTCAAGGGAACTTGGAATGATCCTCTCCTCCGTCGGAATGCCTTAGAATTATATCGAACCCCAGTGTTGAACAAGCTTGACGCAATAAGTGCGTCCTCTGTTCAACGCTGGGGTTTTTCATTGAACCCGCCCGGAACCCCGTTGTTGACAGAGCAACAAGCTGTCGCATCGGGGTTTTTCATTACGGAGCGGGTACACAAACAGACAAGTCTTTACAGACGGAGGATAAAAAATGAATCTTCAGAATACCGATAAACTCTTGACCCAGAAGGAAGTTAAAGAAATCACCGGCCTTGCTGACAGCACCCTGGAACAGTGGCGGCTCAAAGGCAAAGGGCCGAAGTTCATCAAGCTGGGGAGACTGGTTCGCTACCGACTTTCAGACATAGACGCCTACATCTCCGGGCTGCCGGGCTTCAACAGCACTACCGAAGTAGACGCGGCAAAGGAGGTGTAACATGAATCCAAATGCAAAAGCCCCGGCGGGCCGGCCGGGGCAATGCTTGAAACAACGGCAGATCAAAGCGCATACGGTTGCTGGATATTACCACACAACGCCTCTCTTGAAAAGCCCTCAAACGGCAACAGGAGGTGCAACATGAACATTGAAGAATCCTTTAAACAAGCCATGCAAAGAGCCGGGATCGAAACGGATGCATCAATCTTGGCCGATGGAAACTTACATCGTTTACATGTTGCTGGCGACCGCTCCGGCAGCAAGAACGGCTGGTATATTCTCCATGCCGACGATCCGGCGGCAGGGCAATTCGGCTGCTTCAAACGGGGCATTTCGGAGACCTGGAGCGCCAAGGCATTCACAACCCTCACCACAGAAGAAAAAATTCGCTTCACAGCCAAAATGGAGGCGTCACAGCGGCAACGGGATGACGAGGTTCAGAAGATTCAGGCAGCTTGCCGAGCATGGTGCTCCGAACAGTGGTCACACGGCAAAGAAGCAACCAACGCACACCCGTATCTGAAGCGCAAGGGGGTTCACGCTTACGGTCTTCGCCTGCTACGCGACTCCCTCATGGTGCCGCTCTTCGACACGGCGGAGCTTATCCATGGGATGCAGTTCATCGGACCGAACGGCAGCAAGAGATTCAAAACTGGCACCGTCAAGCTGGGGCACTACTTCCCCATCGGGAAGCCGACAAGAAGCACTCTGCTTATCTGCGAGGGATACGCTACCGGCGCAAGTCTGCATGAAGCCACTGGCTATGCCGTCGCAGTCGCTTTTGATGCCGGAAATCTTAGGCAGGTAGCAACAGCGCTGCGGCAGAAATTCCCTGATTTTCGCCTGATCATCTGTGGCGACAATGACCAATGGGGCGACATCAACACCGGAGCTATCAA
>Ga0116154_10001550_pt1 | contig 19049 bp, 17 predicted proteins | sample AD_UKC030_MetaG_FD_89898 | JGI IMG/M metagenome (GOLD analysis project Ga0116154, IMG submission 89898) | Active sludge microbial communities of municipal wastewater-treating anaerobic digesters from USA - AD_UKC030_MetaG | ecosystem: Engineered > Bioreactor > Anaerobic > Digestate | place: USA...
ATTCAATACCCGCACCCGGCTCCCCTCCGGCACCGCCTCCCCCAACTCCAAAAACAACGAGTTCCCCACCCGCAAATCCCATTCCCTCAACGGCGCATACACCGGACGCCGACGAAATCCAATGTTCTCCACTCCCACCGGACGGTCATCCATGAGAACTTGAAACCGATCGGTCGAGGGAATGACCAGCTGATTGGTGTTGATTATGAAATTCCAGTCACTTACGGGTTGGGGATCCGGAGCCTTGGTGGTTATCCGGTAAACCTCCAGCAACCTTGGGTGGATGACGCGCAAGTCATGATCAGAAGGAGACGGGAGAGCGAAGGAATCCGGTTGGTGATACGGCCAAGGGCCGGAAAGAACCAGCTCCTGGCAGGCCACTAGAACCATCAGCCCCGACATTGACCGCAATCGACCCATAATGCATGTAAATAAACGCTTAAGCTAATCATTGTCAAATCTTATACCAGTGCGGTTAACCTGAGACCGATCCAACCTCCGACGGTTTTCCATCGAGGTGACCGTTTGAGGCGGGTTTTCGGTCAACCAATCCGCTGTAAGGCTTTTGTGGAAAGGCTCTTTCTGATCCGAACGGATTTACCGTTCTCGAAGCCTGTCAGACAGGGATTAGGGGGACTGAATCAGGTTTTGGAGAGGGAGGCTAGCACTTCGGGATCCCGGACATCGACCCATCGGCCCTGAATTTCGAGGCCGGTGAGGCGGTGGCCAGACTGGATAAGGGCTGAGATGGCATCGGTGAGTTCGTATTCGCCGCGGGAAGAGGGTTGGAGTTGGGCGATGCATTCGAAAACAGCCGAGGGAAAGATATAGATCCCGGCGTTGTACCAAACTGGATCGCCCGGTTTAAGGAATCCACACTGTTGGAGCTGATTGAGTTGTTGGTCAGACGGTTTTTCGACGACCTGTTGCACGTAGAAATTGGAATCCAGGAGGAGAAGGCCGCCTTTTTGGACATCGGCGCCACGGGTGGTTGTGAGCAAACCGGCGCAGTCCCCCTGGTGAAAGCGGTCCATCATTGCGCGATATGTTTCGGGGCGGACGAGGATATCGCCGTAGGTCAGGAGGAACGAATCATTTCCGACGAAGGCTCGGGCCGGCTCCGCGGCTTTGCCAGTGCCATTCTGGACGATTTGCCGTGCGTATTCGATATGAACACCCCATGGGTCGCCGTTCTGGAAGTAATCTTCGATGATTTCGGCTTTGAAACCGGTGATGATACAGAACTGTCGAACTCCGGAATTGGCGAGTCCTTCGACGATATGAGCCAGGATGGGTTTGCCCTGGACCGGCAGCATGGGTTTAGGCCGGTCCAGGGTCAAATCGCGCATCCGGGTTCCTTTTCCGGCAGCCAGAATGACCGCTTTCATGCAGAAGATAGGCTTGATGGGATCAGGAGTGGTTTTTGCGAGCGAGCCAATCAAGCTCCGAACTTATCGAGCATGCGGGCATTGGCCTGCATGTATCGGAGAAGGTATTTGGCCTCGAACACACCCAAAGACCCTTGGTTAGCTCCGGTTTCGGTGAATCGCTCCAATTTATCGGAGCCGGAGCACGAGGAGATGAGCAGTACGGGCTGCGGATGCCAGGAGTGCCCTTTCATGGGGCAGGGGGTTGAATGATCGCCCGTGATGGCGACGACCTCGGGCATTTTCCTCATAAACACCGGCAGGGCGGCGTCGAAGTCTTCAACCGCCTTCTTCTTGGCTTCGTAATTGCCGTCTTCACCATATTTATCGGTATATTTGAAGTGGATGAAGAAGAAATCGAAGTCGTTGTAACAGTCGAGATAGCACTGGAACTGTTCGGCGATGGTTTGAGGGCCTTCGAGTTTTGACATGCCGACGAGTTGGGCAAGACCCTTGTACATGGGATAGACGGCAATGCAGGCCGCCTTCAGGCCGTAACGTTCCTGGAAGAGGGGGATGGCAGGCTGGTGGGCGATCCCGCGCATGAGGAAACCGTTGGCGGGTTTTTCCTTGGCAATAATGGGCAGGGCCTGAGCATAAAAATCAGCGACCAGCTTGGCCACCTTCTTGGCTTTGGCTGATTTCTTGTCGACGGCTTCGACGGCCGGTATGGGCAATCCTTCCTTGTGCGGATCGGCATCGGTGAGGGGGCCCTCGAGGCCTTTTCCGCGAAAGACCACCACGAACCGATGTTCCTTGCCTGGTTTGATGATGACCTGGGTGTCGTCGATTCGCGAGATCTTTTTAGACAGAAGGGCGCAGAGTTGCTCGCACTTTTCCGTCGGGATCCGGCCCGCGCGGCGGTCGGTGACGATTCCGTTGTTGTCCAGGGTGCAGAAATTGGCTCGAGCCGCCACATCACCCGCCTTGAGATCGATGCCCAAGCCCAAGGCTTCAATGACTCCCCGGCCGACTTGGTATTGAATGGGATCGTAGCCGAACAGGGCCAGGTGGCCGGGCCCGCTTCCGGGGGTGATGCCGGGCGCCACGGGAATCATTCGACCCTGGGCGCCGTTTCGGGTCAGGAGATCCAGGTTTGGGGTCCTGGCCGCTTCGAGCGGGGTCATATAATCATGCTGTTTGATGGCGATATCCCCGACGCCATCCATAACGACCAAGGCCAGTTTGGCCTCCGTCTTCACCGTCAGTTCCGAGTAGAGCTTATCCAAGTCCATAGGGTGCCTTCTTGATTCAATTTCAATGCCAGTAAAACCAGCCCCGGAGGGCCGGTTCAAAAGTCATATTGCGGAGAACCCGTTCAGGCGTCAACGTCATTTGCCTTTGACACGGCGCACGGGGATTGGCAAGGTTTCGATCTTATTTAATGCAACGTGGGGCGAGTGGACTCTGCGAGGTGCGGTTCTGGGACGCCTCCATTCAACTGTGGTGAAATATGGCTGAATTAACAGGAAACATACTGGTCGCTCAATCGGGTGGCCCAACGTCAGTGATCAATGCCAGCGTGGCCGGCGTGGTCACCGAAGCCGGCAAGCATGGCTGCATTGAGGAAATCTACGGTGGTCTGAATGGCATTCTGGGCATCCTGAATGAGGATCTGATTGATCTGAACGACGAGAAGGCCAAGGCGATCGAAGGCTTGCGTTATACACCCGCGGCTGCTCTGGGAACCTGCCGATACAAGATTGATTTCAAGAAAAAACCCGAAAAGGCCGCCCTCGATATGGACCGGCTTTTCCAGGTGTTTCAAGCCCACAACATCCGCTACTTCTTCTACGCCGGCGGCAACGATTCCCAGGATACCTCCCACAAAATCCATGAGGAGGCCGTCAAACGGGGATACGAGATGCGCGTGATCGGCGTGCCCAAGACCATCGACAACGACCTGCCCCATACCGACCACTGCCCGGGCTACGGTTCGGTGATCAAATACAACTCCGCGACCGTTATGGAGGTTGGCATCGATGTGGGGAGCATGGCCACCGATGACGGCTCCTGCTGCGTGATTGAGGTCATGGGCCGTTCGGCGGGCTGGATTGCGGCCGGAACGGTGCTTGCCAAACGGGGAGATCCCGCCGCACCGCCCCACATCATCCTCCTTCCCGAAATCCAATACCGCGTGGATGACGTCCTGGCCAAGGTGAAGCAGACGGTCGAGAACTACAAATACTGCATCATGGTGGTCGGCGAGGGTATTCGTAACGAGAAGGGCGAGGAAATCGGAGCCGACGCGACGCGCTTGGATGCTTTTGGACATCCCGTCCTTTCGGGGGCGGCTGAGCGCATTGCCGAGTTCATCCAGGGCAAACTGAACACCAAGACCCGCACCGTCAAACTGGGCTATGCCCAGCGTGCGGCGGCGCATTTCGCCAGTCTCACCGATTCAAAGAACGCTTTCGCAGTCGGCGAGGCTGCTGTCAAAGCCGCCGTTTCCGGGCTGAGCGGGCACATGGTCAAGATCGTCAGGCATCCCCAGACCGATGGCTCCGTCCAGTGGGGGGTCGATCTCCAGCCGCTGCAAGATATTGCCAACGTCGAGCACTTCATTCCGCGGGACTGGATCAGCGAAGACGGTTTTCTGCCGAATGAAAAATTCGTCGAATACGCCCGGCCCCTGATCGAGGGCGAAGTGCGGCTCCTCATGGAAGGCGGACTGCCAAAGTTCACGGTCCTCGAAAAAAACCGTGTGGACAAAGTGCTCCCGCCGCGCGCTTAGAAGCCGAGGTGTTTGCAGATCACGCGCCGTTGCCGGTCCTCGTGTGGGCAACGGCCTTTCATTTTCCCATCCTGGCGCCCGCTGCGATTCCGCGGTTCCGTGTCCACCCTTCAGGGGGGTCGGGGCGGAGATCATGCCCGGGGCGACGCCGTCCTCCGACCTATTGAATACGCCGGCGATCCAACCAAGCGGAAGAAGACCGCGACCCTTCTAATCGGGGGCTCCGGTTTCCTAATGGCTGGGGGTGACGACCAGCACCTGTTCGAGAGTTGTGATGCCTTCTCGGGCCTTTTGCAGGGCCACCATACGCAGCGTTTTCATCCCTTGCGACAAGGCCATTTTGCCGATTTCCATGGCGCTGGATCTTTGGATGATCAGACGACGGATCTCGTCCGTGACGGTCATGGCCTCGATAATGGCGTGACGGCCCGAGTAACCGGTGTTCTTACAGCGTTCGCACCCATGGCCTTTGTTGAGCTGAACTCCCTCGAAAAATCGGGGATCGATATTCAGATCGGCATACATCTTGGGCGGATAGCTCACCGGATCTTTGCAGAGGGGACAGATGCGCCGAACCAGCCGTTGAGCGCAGGAGATGATTACGGATGACGAAATCAGGAACGGCGCGATGCCCATGTCGTCGAGCCGGGCGATGGCGCCCGGCGCGTCGTTGCAGTGCATGGTGCTCAACACCTGGTGACCGGTGAGCGCGGCTTCCACCGCAATTTCGGCGGTTTCCGTGTCCCGGATTTCTCCAATCATCACGATGTCCGGGTCCTGGCGCAGGATGGAGCGCAAGGCATTGGCAAAGGTCAAGCCCAGGTCCTTGCGAACGGGCACCTGGTTGATCCCCGGCACCTGGAATTCGACCGGGTCCTCGACGGTTACGATGTTGTATTCGGGATTGTTCAGCTCGTTGAGGGCGGAATAGAGCGTGGTGGTCTTCCCCGATCCCGTCGGACCGGTCACCAGAATCAGTCCGTGGGGGGCGTCCACAGCGGCTTTGAACTGACGGTAGGTGTCCGGATCCATGCCGATCTTATTGATGTCGGCCGACAGGTTGCTCTTGTCCAGAATACGCATCACGCATTTCTCGCCGTGCACGGTGGGCAGGATGGAAACCCGGAGATCGATTTCCCGGCCGCTCACACGGACCCGCATGCGTCCGTCTTGCGGCAGGCGGCGCTCGGCAATGTCCATGTTGCTCATGATCTTGATGCGCGAGGTCAGAGCCAGTTGGAGATCCTTGGTCGGCGGAGGCATGTCCAGCAAGGCGCCATCGATGCGATAGCGGAGCCGCATGGTTTTCTCGAACGGTTCGAGGTGGATGTCGCTGGCCCGATCCTTGATGGCCTGGACCAGGATGAGATTGACGAGCTTGATGACGGGGGCCTCGTCGCTCGCCGCGGCCAGCTGATCGAGGTTGACCTCCTCGGCGGATTCCTTGGTAAACTCCAGGTCCTCGCCCGCCTCGGCGTCCGCTTGCTGTTTCTTCTGGGCATCCTGGATGATATCCTCCATGCGGCTCTGAGGCACATCCAGGTTGTTGATCTTGTCCTGGATGGCCTTTTCAGTCGCAATCAGCGGAAAGACCTCCAGTTTGGTGATCCGCTTGATGTCATCCAGGGCCAGCACGTTCAAGGGATCGGCCATCACCACGAAGAGCTGATTCTCAAGACGCGATACAGGCAGCACCCGGTGGTTGATCGCGATTTCCTTCGGGATCAGGTTGGCGATCTCCTGTGGGATGCTGATCCGGGACAGGTTGATCGGCGGCGTATTCAGAACCCGGCCAATCGAGACGGACAGGTCGGTTTCACTGACATAGCCCTTCTCGTGGACCAGCTTAATAAATCGCGTTCCCTCCTTTTTCTGCACCTCCAGCAATTCCTGCAATTGCTGGGCGTTCAACAGCCCATCCTCCACCAGGGCCTCGGCGATGCGTTCTCCAAATGACTTGACGGGTGGCATGCGGGGTTTCTATCGAATGGTTTTCCGGATGCTCCTCATCAAATCTTCCGGTGACACCAGATACCACAAAAGCCGATGCTTGGTCGCGTGCTCCAGATCCAGCGCCGCCTGCTTGCAGAATGGATTGGCCGTGGCCACCATCACGCACTTGCTGATCCTGTCAAAGGGCAAAACGCACCATTGCCGGCAGGCATCCCGGGGGAACGATCGGGCCGTGTCAATATCGACGTCGTAACGGTCCAGCGGGAGATAAGCCAAACGCGATCGCTGGCACAATACCTTGAGTGATTGCGCCAACGGGACCAGTTCCTTAACCGCCAATACCTGAATGAACGGCTCCACGATGCTCGTCTCCGGATTGAACCGCCTCTGCGTCGGCCAATAATACTCAAAGTGTTCCTCCGACAACAGCTTGCCCTCCACAAACACCTTAAACATCATCTGCCGGCCATCGTCCACCTCCTTGGCCGGAGCGGGACCCGGCATCCGCAAGCGGTGCGCGGGAGGACCGGGAAAAGTCGCCGGCTCCGGCTCCACCATCTCCGGCGCTGCCGGCCGCATGCTGAGGCTGTTGGCCCGATTCTCGATCTCCGCCAGCGCCAGTTGGACGTCCGGATCTCCCGGAAAAAGCTGTAAAATACTCTCGTATTCCAGGATCGCCGAAGACAGCTGGCCTTGCTGTACGTAGGCCTGCGCGATCCGCTTGGCAGTCGTCACGACGTCTTTGTGCCGGCCCAGTTTGTAATAGGCCTCCTTGAGAATCTCAAGAGATTGATAATCAGTCGGTTGAGACTGAGTTATCACCTCGAACATCTCGATCGTCTGCTGCAGTTGAGCTTCTTCGTTGGGTGTCAAGCTACCAAACCCTCTTTTCGCGTGCCGCAATTACCGACGCGTTCTTCGCAATCCCATATACCCCAAACAGGCGTGTTTTAGGCATCGCTCTACTTTCGGGCAGCATAAGAGTTTTCCTTGACGGAGGCAATACCGGTTTTATTTCGCCTATGAGCAAGGAAACCGTCATCGGGCAGGAGAGCGGGTTCTAAATGGACGGCGGATTTTCGGAGGCCACCAGTCTTCCGTCTTCCAGCACGAGATTGCGAGGGGCGGAATAGGCGACTCGAAGATCGTGCGTGGCGACGACGAGGGTGATGCCCTTTTCCTGGTGCAATTCTTTGAGCAACTGAATAATCGCATCGCCGGTATGGGAGTCGAGGTTGCCGGTCGGTTCATCGGCCAGGAGAAGGGCTGGATTGTTCATCAAGGCCCGGGCAATCGCGACCCGCTGTTGTTCTCCACCCGAGAGTTCCGCCGGCCGATGTTCCAGGCGGTTGCCCAATCCCACCCGCTGCAACAGATGACGTCCGATTGTCATCGTTTCGTCCAGGGGACGGCGCGCCATGCGCGCCGGCAGGCAGACATTCTCCAGGGCGTCCAGTTCGGGCAACAAATGATAGGCCTGAAAAATGAATCCCACCCGGCTGTTGCGCACCCGGGCCAGTTCCCGCGCCGACAGCGCCGCCAAGTTTTTGCCTTCGAACCAGACTTCTCCGGAATTGGGACGGTCCAATCCCCCCAACAAATGAAGCAGCGTGCTCTTGCCCGCTCCCGATGCCCCGCGCAAGGCCAGGAATTCCCCCGCAAACACATCGAGACTGACCTCTTCCAGGACAGTCAGCGGTTTCTGGCCCAGCCGGTAGGTCTTCCTCAAATTCCGCCCTGAGAGCAGGGGATTCCGGTCAAGACTGGATGGGGGCGATAGGACCTCACTCATAACGCAAGGCTTCCACGGGTTGCAGCCGGCCAGCGATCCAGGCCGGAACCAATCCCGCCAGCACGCAAATCAGGAGCGATCCTCCGCAGATCACCGCGACGTCCGCCGGGATGATCAGCGCCGGCAGTTCGGTGAATGCGTAGATCGAGGCCGGAAACAGCTCGAATCCGGTCCACCGGTTCATGAAGTGGAGAAACTCGTTCCGGTAGGCAATGGCCAACCGGCCCAATCCGAGTCCCGCGCAGACCCCCAATAATCCCACCACCAGACTCTGACTGACAAAAATGGCCATGATCTGTCCGCGCGTGGCGCCCAGCGACTTCAAAACGCCGATCTCGCGGGTTTTTTGGACAACGAAAGTGATCAAGGCGCTCGTGATGCCAAAGGCCGCCACGATCACGATAAAAAACAAGATGTAGAACATCACGTTCTTTTCGACCAACAAGGCGTTTAAAATGCCGGAGTTCATTTCGGTCCACGTGCTGATCTTGTATCCGGGTCCCAGCAACGGACTCAGCTGTTTCCTGACCTCGTCGGTTTTCATGGGATCCCGAAGCTTGACCATCAGTCCGTGAACAGAGTCCTTCAGATCATAAAGATCCTGGGCGTTGGCCAGCGAGCACATGACCAACGACGCGTTGTATTCGTAATACCCCACGTCGAAAATGCCCTTGACCTCGAATTCGTCCGGCAAAATGGCCTCGTCATCGCCCTTCCTGTAAGCCTCGCGCATCCGGATTAGATTCCGGGGCGAGTGGATCGATAACACGTCACCAATGCCTAAGTCCAGATCGTTGGCCAAATCCCGGCCAACCAGAACCCCGTTGCCGCGCACCGAAAACTCGCCAGCCACGATGCTGTCCGGCAGCACGCTGACCTCGGATTCCCGGGTGGGATCCACCCCTCGAATCCAAGGCGCCGCCACCAGCGGGGCGTTCGTTTCTCCGGGGGCAATCTCCCGGGCCTGGGTTTCGACCAGCACCTGGCCCAGCACAAAAGGAGCCACGCCCCGCACTGGATCCTGCGTCTTGATCAGGGTCAGCACCTCCTCGTATTCCGTCATGGTGTTCCGGATCGGTGTAATACGCAGATGCGCGTTAAAGCCCAGGATCCGGTCCCGCAACTGCCGGTCAAAACCTGTCATCACACTGATGACAATGATCAAGACCGCCACTCCGAGCATTACCCCAATAATCGAGATCAGCGTAATGACCGAGACAAAGGTCCGTTTCGGGCGCAAGTAACGCAGTGCCAGCATCCACTCAAAAGGCAAGCGTGTCATCGGCCGCACAGTAGTCGCTTCCTTTTCGAGGATCAATGCGAATCCCGGCGGTTTTTCCCCTTATCCGATCTCTTCGATGTCAACGAGGCCCCAGACCGGCGTTTGAACGATAAATCCGATATCCCAGGCCGGTCTGTGGTTTCAGCTCGCAACAAGGCCCCCCGAGAGACCCGACAAACCTTGAGTCCGTTATGGGGTGGACTCTTCCGGGATTCCTGCCAAAATCGAAGCGGTATGAGCGCAACCTCCTATGATTTCGATGTGGCCATTGTGGGGGCTGGCAGCGGCGGTTTCGCCGCGGCCCGCTCCGCGGTGGATGCCGGCCTGCGCACGGTAGTTGTCGAAGGCGGCCGGGAAGTCGGAGGCCTCTGCATCCTCCGAGGCTGCATGCCCACCAAGACGCTGTTGTATTCCGCCGAAATCGCGCATCTGGCGCGTCACGCCGATATCTTCGGGATCCAGACAGGCGAAGTCACCGTTGACTTCGGCCGCGTCATGGCGCGTAAAAACGCTTTGATCAAGGAGTTCGCCGATTACCGGAAGCAACAACTCAACAACGCGCCCTTCAAATTCCTCCGCGCCCAGGCCCGGTTTGTGGATCCCCATACTCTGAGCTTGAGCACCGGCGAATCCCTGACTTCCAGGCATTTTGTCATTGCCACAGGTTCAATCGTGGCCTCGCCCGCTTTGGCAAAATTAAAGGAGGTCGGTTACCTGACCAGCGATGGCGCCCTGGTTTTGACCCGGCTTCCCAAATCTCTGATTGTTCTGGGCGGCGGTGCCGTGGCCGTCGAAGCGGCCCAGATGTTTTCCCGGTTCGGTGTCAAAGTCACCCTGATCCAACGAAGCGATCACATCCTGCGCGACTTCGACCCCGATGCCGTCCTCGAGGTGGAAAAGGCCTTGAGGCACGAAGACATCACCCTGTTCACAGGGACCAAACTCCTGGACGCTTGTCAGGAAGGCAGCATGAAGGGCGTGACCTTCCAGCATGCCGGCCAGTCGGTGCGAGTCGTGGCTGAGGAAATCCTCTTTGCCCAGGGCCGTGTTCCCAACACCGGCAGCCTTGGATTGGAGCAGGCCGGGGTTTTTACCGAAAACGGCCGCATCCTCACCAACACCGAAATGCAGACCACCGCCCCCCACATCTATGCCGCCGGCGACTGCACCGGGACCGAGGAAATCGTGCATATCGCCATTGCTCAGGGTGAGATTGCCGCCCACAACATCGCCCACCCCGGCAAAAAACGCAGCCTGGACCTCCGCCTTCTAACGGTCGTCGTATTCACCGATCCCCAGTTGGCGCAGGTGGGTCTGACGGAAAAACAAGCGCAAGCCCGTCAATTGGCCTGCCTGACGGCGAGTTATCCTTTCAATGACCATGGCAAATCGCTCATCATGGAAGCCCTGTGTGGATTTGTTAAACTGCTCGCCGATCCGATCACGGGCGAGATCCTTGGCGGATGTGTGGTCGGACCTCAGGGCGGAGAGCTGATCCATGAAATTGTGGCCGCCATGCATAAGCGTATGACCGTGCACGAACTGGCCACGATGCCGCACTATCATCCTACTCTCGCCGAGATCTGGACTTACCCCGCCGAAGAACTCGCGCACAAAATTTCCCAAAAACGCGGTCATACTTGAACTCCGCTGCCATGCAATGCGCTTCAACCTCCCTTTTTCCTGTCGCATGAGTCGCGGATCCCTCGAAGTTGGCTGAACAGCGCTCTTGCAATTCCCCCAGGCCAGTGCTAGAAATAGGCGTCATTCGATTCATCGAGCGGGTGTGGTTCAATGGTAGAATGCGGGCTTCCCAAGCCTGAGGCGAGGGTTCGATTCCCTTCACCCGCTCCATTCATAATCAAAGACTTACAAAAAAGTGCAAGTAAAGTGCAAGTAGGTCCAGCCAGCCCTAAAAACCCGGTTTCTCTCGTTCCTCCTGTTCCATTCCTGGTGAATTTCAACGGTCTGTTGAGGATTTGAACAGAAAATTGGCAATTTTCTAACCGCCTTCCGCCAGAATTTTGATAGCTCGCAACGGAAAGCTCTGATCGGTCATGGATTTTGGCTCACGGTCGTTTTGGTTGGTGTCCGCCTGAGTTTGGCAAGGGTTGGATTGAGAGTCGATCAGGCCAACTTGCACACATCGCCACTCTGCAATCGCCGACACGCGATTGCCATAGTCTTGCCATCGGAGGAAATCCGGTAAACCATGCGGAATTACGAACAACGGAACTGAATGATCTGTGATTGTGAACCATGAAGAAAGATCCGGACGACCAGAACCCAGCCCAGGTTGACCTCGAACGACTCATTGCCGAGATCACGGTCGACGCACACGGCGACGACGAACAGCTCTGGGCCTTCCAGCAGGCTTTTCAGGATAATGTGTCCGTGCCGTGTGACGGATTCGTTATCGGTCAGCCCGTGTCGGTGTTGGCCTTCGACTACGATGGGAATAAACGACGCGGGCTGACGGCACGGTGCCGACGAGAAGATGGATCCGAGCATGTCGTCGCCGCATCCGAGGTCGTGCTTCCTCCACGTGCAAAAGGAGTCCGCTTTCTGGCTGCCTACCGCCAGTGGTTGGGCCTGGAGCCATGGCCACGTGAGGCGACCATTCCCGGACGTCGCCAACGCCAACACAAGGTCGCCCCGACGGATCTCGAGCTGAAAGGCCCGGTGGAACTCGCCGTCCTGTCGGTCAAGGAAAGCACGGCGCGCTGTCGGCTCCTGGGTGCGGATCGCATCCTCACGCTCCGCACGCGTGGGCTCTGGAAAGTCGTTCCCGGGGAGATCGTGGCGGTCGCACCGGGCAAGCAATGGAGTTACGCCGGCCATCCCTATCTTTCTGGCAAAATCGAGTCGGTGCGACTCGACATAGCGGCGCTGGATCTCGTGCCGCTCCGGCTCAAGGAACGGGGGCCCTGGCAGCCTGACGACCACTACTGGGGCGAGGAGGGGGAGCCTATCGAAGACTGGGCCCAGCCGATCATCGCGCGCGGCCCACGACCAGCCTTCGAGATGGAACAGGTCCTCCCGGGCATGGATCCCAATGACTTCGACTCCGATCCCATCAGCGAATCGAACGATCTTCAGGATGCCGGAGACCACCCAGGAGCTCGCCGATTGTTGATGGAACTTTGTCAAGCCGACCTCCGCTGCCTGGACGCCCATGCGCATCTCGGCAACCTGGCTTTTGACCACTCACCAAAAGACGCCATTCACCACTTCGAGGTCGGTGTGCGCATCGGCGAATTGTCCATCGGCGCGGACTTTGACGGCCTGCTACCCTGGGGGCATATTGACAACCGACCGTTCCTACGCTGTCTGCACGGATTCGGCCTCTGCCTCTGGCGGCTGGAGCGTTTTGATGAAGCCGGCCGGATTTTTGAGCGGATGCTCTGGCTCAATCCGACGGACAATCAAGGCGCACGCTTCTTGGTCGATGCGGTGGGGGCGAAGAAGGCGTGGGAAGACGATCGCGAACGAAGGTGACCGCCTGGGAACTCGATCCAGGTTTTCGACGCGACACGTCGGCGAAACGATCTTGCCGCTGGGCGTTTGACGATATACCTTTCCTCTATGCTCGATTGGAGTCAGTGTGCCGCCGTCGAAAGGACGCCGGGCAAAGTCAGTGGCGCCTGGGTTTTCAAGGGCACGCGGGTGCCGGTTAAAGCCCTGTTTGCCAACTTGGAAGATGGTGCGCGAGTGGAGGATTTCCTCGAATGGTTCCCTGGCGTGAGTCGCGAACAGGTGGAGGCAGTTCTACGCCACGCCGAACAGAGCCTAGCCGTCGCCTGATACCTCAAGCCTGCTTCATTGTGACGCATGAAGATCCTTTTCGACCAGGGAACGCCCGCGCCCTTGCGCCACGCTCTCGAAGGCCACTCGATCTCCACCGCCTACGAAATGGGTTGGGCGAAGCTCGCCAATGGCGATCTTCTTAGCGCCGCTGAAGCGTCTTTCGATGCGTTCATTACTACGGATCAAAACCTGCGTTATCAGCAAAACCTGGGCCTGCGGCGCCTGGCAATTCTGGTGCTCCCAACCACCAGTTGGCCGATGATCAAACTACACCTGTCAAAAGTCGCCGCTGCGGTGAATGCGCTCCGCCCGGGCAACTTCGTTGAATTGACCTTCTCGTAGAGGGAATTGATTGGATAGACGCAGAATTGGCCAATGACATTTATTTTTCACTGGCCCGTTGCTTCCTCTTTGGCCCCAAAGACCAACTTTCGAGCCATCATCAGTCGCCACTCGCAAACCCGGCGCTGGAGTGTGCGCAACTGGCCAAGGCTCATTTCCAAGTCGGCTTAATTAATCCGCCGGAGGCTGTTTGAGAATCCGAGCAATCTCTTCCTTCAGCGCCGGAACGTGTTTGTCCAACGTTTCCTAGACGATTTCCTGATTGATGCGAAAGTCCCTCACAGCGGTATGGCCTCCTTGAGCACACGCTCGCGCAGGCGCGGTTTGAGATCATCCTCGGTGACCAGGTCCACCCGACACCCAAGCAGCTCCTGCAAATCTTCGAGCAATCCTGCCAGGTCAAACAACGAACAGCCGCGTCGTGGCTTGATTAACAAATCCACATCACTGTTCTCGACGTTTTCACCACGCACGATCGATCCGAAGACTCGCACCTCGCCAGTGCGGTAACGCTCAGCAAGCCCGAGAATCTCCGAGCGTCGTTCAGTCAATGCTCGCAATGTGATCATAGGCCAAAGCTTACTCCACTATGAGGCCAGAAGAAAAGACAGATTCACCAGCGATTGCGGCATGAAATGGCCGGTAGCAATTCTCGCCACCACCTCAAAGCAATCCAGAACGAGTCTATTTCTTAAGTTACTAGTATCCAGCATTTTGCATATTCATAGTTGCGAGGGTTCGATTCCCTTCACCCGCTCCAATTCCTTCTTCTTAATTTCCAATAACTTACGCGAGTTTCAAAGCGGGTGATAAAAGCCTGCTGACAACTTGCTCACAAAACCCGGCCAAAACACCGGGCCACACAGCCGGAAGACCGCCGCGAAATCGGTTCTGTCCGGCATGGAAAACACGAACGTCAGCAACGAAGAAAAGTTTACAGGACTTCAGATCACTCTGAAGCCGTCGATCAGGGTTTACCACACCCCCAACGCCGGGCGGGACTACTACACGCTCACCTACTACGACGAGGAGGGTCGTGACGATTGACACCAATGCCGACACGTTTGACCGTCTCAGCAAGGCTTCCAAGGACCGGGGGCCGGTCATCTTGCGGTGGTTTCGGTCACCAGCTTTGACATCTTCACCGTCCGCAAGGCGTCCGCCAGCGCCGCGAACTGCTCGTCGCTGAAGTTGCCTTGGAGAACCTGCTCCAGCTTGATGCCAGCCCGGCGCAGGACAGCTTCCGCTGCCAAAGGCTGCTCCCTCCGCCTGTCTTCAGCCGTCAAGCCAGCCCCGAAGGCGATCCGATCACTTCGGATAAACCTCTCTCCAATCGTCCCTCATGCTCACGACTGTCCAGCCTTTGGCTTTAGCTTCGTCGAGTCCCTTATCGAGGCGTCCGATGTGCGATTCGCGGTCGTATGCCCACTCACGGTCGCTGTCGTCGTGATGGACGTAGAGGCAAAACCGCACGCCGGGGCCAGCAGCAGTCCATTGGAGCATTTGCAGGTCACCATCGGAGTTGCCGAACGCAGCAACGGGGCGGCGACCGATGTGTTGCTGGATGCCGACGGGTTTGCCTTCCTTGTCATCAATGAAGTTGATTTCTGGCAGGCGCACCAGCACAGGCTTGCCGTCACGTATATCGAACTTTGTCTTGATGCTGCTACCGACGACTTGCTCGGGTGGAATGCCATAAACTTTCTCCGTCCACGGGCGCATGAACTCGACGCCGCCGCCAGAGACGATGAACGTCTTGAATCCATTGACCCGCAGGTAGGCGAGCAGTTCGAGCATGGGCTGATACACCATTTCGGTGTAGGGCCTGCCGGTCTTGGGATGCTTTGCCTTCGCGAACCATTCCTGCACCGTCCGCTCAAATTCCTCGGTCGTCATCCCGGCGTGGGTCGCCATCACTATTCCCAGCATCGCCTTCTCCCCACCCGCCAGTGCGCCTTTAACGTCGCCCTTGAGTAGCGACGCGAACGGTTCTGTCTCCTTCCATTCGGGATGCTGGAGAGCAAGCGCGTTCACGCGGTCGAACGCGAACTGAAGTTGAACATACATCGGTTGTTCGGCCCAGAGGCAGCCGTCGTTATCGAACGTGGCGATGCGTTCGGGGACGGGTACGAAGTCGGGGGAACCGGCTGTCGTGACCTTGGTGACAAATTCAACGATGGACTGCTTGGCCTTGCCGTCGTTCCACGAGGGGAGTGGGTCGGCGGCTTGAATAGGCACAACGCCGCTGAGCGACAGCACGGCGACTGCCAGGGCGAGAAGTAGTTTCATGGCCAGAGCTACTTGCCGCTGGCCATCGCTTCGATTTGTTTCTGGACTTTATCCAGATTGAAGGAACCCGGTGTCTGGCTGGGCGGGTATTCCTTCATTGTCATCAGGAATTTGCCCGCAAGCCCTTGTAACGGCACAATCACGAACGGTCGGTCGAGAAACCAGTCGTTGTAGGTGTTCGAGTTGTGCTGGGCCTTCTCAAACGGGTCACGCCGGAGATTGAACAGCAGCGGCACGCGAAGCTCAGTGAACGGCTCGCGCCAAACGCCGAAAGCTTCGCCTCGGTTTTCAAGGAATACGACCTTCCAGTCCTGATAGCGGATGGCAACCACCTGCCCGTCGTCGTTAACGTAGTAGAACTCGTTGCGGGGCGACTCCTTCATCTTGCCACTGAGGTAGTCGAGTTGGTTGTAGCCATCAATGTAGTTCTTGTAGGTGCGGCCATTGATTTCGACGCCCTTCAGGAGCTTCTCCTTTATGTCCGGCGCACCGGCTGCGGCAGCAAAGGTAGGCAGCCAGTCCTCATGCGAGACGATGCCATTAAGGGTCACGCCCGCAGGGAAATGTCCCGGCCAGCGGACGAACGCAGGCACGCGGAAAGCACCTTCCCAGTTGGAGTTCTTCTCGCTCCGGTAGGGGGTGGTCCCCGCGTCGGGCCAAGTGTTGTAGTGCGGGCCGTTGTCAGTGGAGTAGAAAACGACGGTGTTGTTTGCAAGGCCTAGGTCGTCGAGCAGTTTAAGCAGTTCGCCGACATGCATATCGTGCTCGACCATGCCGTCGCTGTATTCATCCTGATCGGAAATGCCTCGGTGCTCCGCCTTGACGTGCGTGCGGAAGTGCATCCGCGTGCCGTTCCACCAGCAGAAGAAAGGCTGTCCCGCGCTATGTTGGCGCTTGATGAAGTCCTTGGCGGCGGCGAGAGTTTCCTCGTCGATAGTCTCCATGCGCTTTTTCGTTAGCGGCCCAGTGTCCTCAATGGTCTGTCCGCCCTTCCCGTTAGTCTTGCATTTGAGCACGCCACGCGGGCCGAACTTTTTCAGGAACTCTGGATTCTTCGGGTAGTCGAGATTCTCCGGTTCCTCCGACGCATTCAGGTGGTAGAGGCTGCCGAAGTATTCGTCAAAGCCGTGCATTGTGGGCAGGTGCTCGTCGAGGTCGCCGAAGTGATTCTTACCGAACTGGCCTGTGGCATAGCCTTGGCCTTTGAGGACGGTGGCGATGGTCACATCGCTCTTTTGCCAGCCTTCCTTGGCACCGGGCAGGCCGACCTTGGTCATTCCGGTGCGGACAGGGACGTTGCCGCCAACGAAGGCGGCCCGACCTGCGGTGCAGCTCTGCTGGCCGTAGTAGTCGGTGAACGACAAGCCTTCTTTGGCAAGGCGGTCAAGGCTCGGCGTCTTGTAGCCCATCATGCCGCGGTTGTTGTGGCTGATGTTCCAAGTGCCGATGTCATCACCCCAAATCACAAGGATGTTGGGCTTCTTGGTTTGTGCGAGCGCCGCTCCGGTGCTGACCACAAGGGCCAGCCCGAGGGCGAGCATGGATCGCCAGAGGCACGGTATTGGTTTCATGGCAGTTTTGTCTTCCTGATGTTTTTGGTTATTGGTTACGTGGTGAATGGTGCGGACCGGATTCAGATGATGGCGTGACGCTGTCTGTCTTGCCGAACGGCAGAACTCACCGACGCGGGCGGCCCAGCGCCTCCGCATTGGCAACTGAGGCAGCCCGCCCGCGTTCGCTCCAGTGTCTTGATCGGCGCTCATCGGTGTCCTCACTCCTTCCGGGCGGTCAAGCTGATGCTGACAATTCTCCCTTTCATCGTTCTCTGCCATGTTGAAAGTCCCATCCGCCTCGACGGTGACCTTCTGAAAACCGGCCTGTTCAATGGCCCGCACATAGTCGCTCTTGGAACAAGCCACTCCTAGCCACTCTCCCCAGACTTCGTCAGCCAAAGCCGCTTCAGAGAATGGACCGCAAGCGACCAGGTCGGAAAGACACATCCTGCCTCCTACCTTGAGGACGCGATAGACTTCCTTGAAAGCCCGCACCTTGTCCGCGCACTGATTCATGACGCAATTGCTGATCGCCACCTCAACGGAACAGTCGGCGAGTGGCAGCCGCTCGATCGGGGCGTGTCTGAACTCGACATTGGAAATCCTTGATTTTTCGGCAGCCTCATTCGCTCGCTTAACCATCTCACGCCGAACTTTGTTTATGCGACCGCCGGTTGGTATAACAAAATTTTGCTTTTCACGCAATGACGCTTTGCATCCTACAGCGCCGTGAAATACCCCGCCCTGCAGGGCTAGGCGGTAGAAATGGCAGGGGGGATGGGTTGAACCGGGCCGCCTCGGGAGACGTTGAGTGATTCTCGATCGGGTTGGGATCGAGTCGGCGCGGTCAGCGGCTTGAACCTGGGTTCGCCGTCAGCCGGCGACTCAGGAAGTGTTCAGGCTGATGTGGCAAGCCTGAGCGGCCTGGGCGACAAAGTTTTCTGGCAGGAGGTAATAGCGGAACGCTTCCAATAAGCGTTGGGGGATTTTTTTGAGTGCGCCCCAGAGGGTCAGCACGGTTTTACGGCCGTATTGTTTGGCCAAAGCCAGATGCAGGCTGTTGTGGTGCATGAGCTGCATGAGCAGGTGGCCCAACTGCAACAGGTAATAATAGGCTTTGGCATGGTCCCAGTTTTGGCTGAAGACGTGCTCCAGGTTCAAGCCGCTGTTTTTTTGAACGTTGAAGCCTTCGTTTTCGATTTTTTGGCGGAGTCGGCCGACTTGGTCGGCAATGTCGATGACCGAATCCCGGTGGACCGCCAAATCGGTCAACCAGGCATAGGTGGTTATTTCCCCGCTGGGAGAGATTTCCTCGCAGAGAATGGCCCCCAAAGTCCAGGAGCGTTTTTCGCTGTCGATATAGGGCAGTTGCTCCACCCAACGGTACACCCGGCGAGTTTGGTCTGGCAGGGTGAGCAGGCGTTTTTGTTGGGGGCACAGTTTGAGCAGGGCCTGAAACTCCTGCCACAGGTCGGGCGTGCGCCCCTCCTTGAAGGTGACCACGAAGTGCCAGTGGTTCTTTTGGCACACCGCGAAGGCCCGACCACAGCCATACAAGCTGTCCAAGCTCAGACAAAGGTGCAACTGCGGAAAGGAAGCTTTGAGGCTACGGGCCAGACGATCGAAGGCCTTGAGTTCGCAATCCTGCTTTTTCTCCTGGTAGTCGGCCGGAGCGCGGCCCGGGGGATTTTCGATAAACTCACTGGCCAAGGACAGGGCCAGCCCGGGAAACTGCCATGGGGTCACATCCATATTATTGATTCCGCTGAAAAACCCTGGCGTGGCATGATACTCGCCAAGGGGTGATGGTCATTTACTTTTTCTGTTTGGTTTTTCTTTTCTTCGTCTTGGTGTCGTCCGAGGGTGAAAT
>Ga0116154_10001554_pt1 | contig 19020 bp, 13 predicted proteins | sample AD_UKC030_MetaG_FD_89898 | JGI IMG/M metagenome (GOLD analysis project Ga0116154, IMG submission 89898) | Active sludge microbial communities of municipal wastewater-treating anaerobic digesters from USA - AD_UKC030_MetaG | ecosystem: Engineered > Bioreactor > Anaerobic > Digestate | place: USA...
ACCGTGTGGCGTCTCGTTTTCATTCACACCCTCCCGGACCCGAGTTCTCCTCCTCAGCCGCGTAGGCACGCCCGGATACACGCAATTCCTACGTGAGTCCTCCCGCACCAAGCGATGCATGGCGTGAGGATGGCCGACGCTCGTTGGGGCTGTAGGCGTTTATTCACTAACCCCTGACTGAGTCAAGTCTGATCGGATGGACAGTCTGATCGGATGGGCACGGCAGGGCCACAGCACCAATTCACGAAGTGGAGCGGCGACGCCTGCCTGCCGGAAGCGGGTGGTCTGCCGCGCCGGGCGTCAGCCCGCCTGTGCGCATGCCAACATTCGGCGGAGGAAAGAGACAGGATGAACAGGATGAACAGGATCAAATCACGCATGCTCTTGGCGCGACGTCTCCCATCCGGCAAATCCTTTCTTCAGTCCCTGGTGATAAGCGGCCATCCGCCCTAACTCTGAAGAATCGCCCGCGAGGAGCAGATGAATGTGCTTTTCGGTGAGGCTCGTTTCCGCCATTACTCTTCCGCCGACGGACTTGATGCCGGATGTCCGCCACGACGCCGATGACCACATCAGACCCATCCACGGCGAACTGGAACCGAGACAGCGCCGCGGAAGGCAGCGGGCTGGCCGGTTTTCTCCCGACGCGCTGGTCGGTGGTGTTAACGGCGCAGGACGGGAACTCGCCCCAATCCCGCGAAGCCCTCGAGACCCTCTGCCGCGCCTCCTGGCATCCGCTCTATGCCTACGTGCGTCGCCTGGGCCACACGCCGGACGATGCGAAGGACCTCACGCAGGAGTTCTTCCGCAGACTGCTCGAAAAGGACTGGCTGGCCGGCGTGGATCGCCAGAAAGGGCGTTTCCGGACGTTCCTGTTGGTGGCGCTCAAGCGCTTCCTCGCCAACGAATGGAAACGCGCCGCACGCCGGAAGCGCGGAGGGGGCGCTGCGCACCTGCCCCTCGATACCGCAATCGCCGAACGCTGCTATCAGGCCGAACCGGCGCAGCGGTTGCCCGCCGATCGTCTCTACGAGCGCCGCTGGGCGCTGACTCTGCTGGAACGGACGATGGACCTGTTGCGCGACGAGTACGGACGCGCCGGAAAGGCTGCCGAGTTCCAGCTCCTCAAGAGGTTTCTCACAGCGGACAAATCCGCCATCGCCTACGCCGGCATCGCGCGCGACCTGGACACGACCGAAGGCGCCGCGCGGGTGGCCGTGCATCGTCTCCGGCGGCGTTTCCGGGAGGTCTTCCGCGAGGAAACCGCCCAGACGATGGCCGCCGCCGAAGATGTGGAGGACGAACTGCGTCATCTCCTCCTCGCGCTCGCAGAGTAATTGGCCTTTCCTGTAACGCGGTGCCCGACGTGCTTAAGTAAAGGGTGATGAACGAAAACAGTCCAACGCCCAAGTGTCCGCGCTGTGGCGCGCCCGCGACGGCGGACGCGCCCGACGGGCTGTGCCCGCGCTGCCTGGTCGCGCTCAGCCTGGCTACCCAGACCGATGTGATCGGCGAGGACGTCGGCGCCCACGGCACGGAAGTCGTCAAACCTGCGCCTCCACCCGCCCCACCCTTGGAGGAAATCGCCAAACTCTTTCCCCACCTCGAGATCCTCGGGTTGCTCGGCCAGGGCGGCATGGGGGCGGTCTACAAGGCGCGCCAGCCGAAGCTCGACCGGCTGGTTGCACTGAAAGTGCTCCTGCGACGGCGCGACGACGGCACGGCAGACCCCGCGTTCGGCGAACGGTTCGCGCGCGAAGCCCGCGCCCTCGCGCGGCTGAACCATCCGGCGATTGTTGCAGTCTACGAATACGGCGAGGCGGGAGGCTATCCGTTCCTCCTCATGGAATACGTGGACGGGCTGACGTTGCGCCAACGGCTTCGGCGCGGAAAGCTCCCCGCCGAGCAAGCGCTCGCCATCGTGCCGAAGATCTGCGAGGCGCTCCAATTCGCCCATCAGCGGGGCATCGTGCATCGCGACGTCAAACCGGAGAACATCCTTCTGGACAAGGACGGCCAGGTGAAGATGGCCGACTTCGGCATCGCAAAAATCCTGGCCTCGGACGCGCAGGACCTGTCCCTGACCGGCGGCCGGGATGTTGTCGGCACGCCCCACTACATGGCCCCGGAGCAGGTCGAACATCCGCGGCAGGTGGATCATCGGGCCGACATCTATTCGCTGGGCGTGCTCTTCTACGAAATGCTCACCGGCGAATTGCCGCTGGGCAAGTTCGCGCCGCCATCCAAGATAGTGCGGGTGGATGTGCGCCTCGACGAGATCGTGCTCCATGCACTCGAGAAGGAGCCCGAGCGGCGCTACCAGCATGCCAGCGAGGTCAAGACGGATGTCGAAGGTCTGGCCGCCGCCCATCGAGATCGTCGCGGCGCTGCAACAGGCAGTGGGCGGCGTTCACGCGCAGGAATGGGGCTCAGCGGCGTCCTGGTCGGCACGCGCAACGGCCTGCGGGCTGTTCATTGGGTGGGGGTCGTCCGAGAATGGGCGCTCATCAGCGCGCTGGCCGCACTCGGTTTCTTCCTCGTCAGCCAGGTGTCGGGACTTGGATTCGGATTTCCCGAGAGCTGCGTTTTGATGCTCTTTCCCACAACAGCCGGCCTGGGGATCTGGGTTCTGTGGGCTTGGTTGACTCCAGCAGACAAGCTGCGGCTGCTGGATGCTCCGTCGCCGCGCGCCCACGCGGGATCAAGGAGACTCGTGCACGCAGCCGCCGTGGCGCTGCTCGGCATCGTCGTGGCGCTGCTGGCGCTGTCTGCGTATTGGCCCTCTCGAGCGAAGCAACCCCAGGTCGGCGCCGACGCTGTGGTCCGCGTCGAGGACAAGTTGCGTGAGGCCATCCAGCAAAGGCTGGCCGAAGACGGCTGGAGACTCGAGGGCCTGAACGTCAGCGTTACGCCCGATTTGAAACGCGCCGAGTGTCGCTGGCGCAAGATTTGGAGGAACGGCCTCAGGCAAGAGCCACCCTTGCATGCCGCGATTCACATCGAACCAGAGGGGGACGGCCTCTGGCTGGTTCGTGGCCAGTACGAGTTCGAGTCGTTGCGCTTCTCGGTGAGTACGCCGGCGGCCCTGGGAGCGGAGCGCGAAGATGTGCCTCCTTCTGCAACGCCGGCGGCCTCTTTTGGGCTGGTGGCCGAGGTGACGCTCAATGACATGGATGATTACCGCGGCGGCGAGGCGCTGGATTTCGACAGCGGCAAACTGCTGGATCTGCCGAAGGACATCGAGCGGACCACGAACGGGCCGCTGCAATGGATCAAGGACAACAGTGCAGACGTCCTCCTCGATCACGTCGGCGGCCGTTGGGGATTGCTGACTCCTGCGTCCAACGAACTGAAACTCGCGCTGCTGCCAGAGGAAAAGTGGGAAATGCCCACCGAACGCGATTTGTCACAGGCGCTGGCCGCCGAGCCGTCGGGCATGGAAATCAAACAACACCCGTCGTGGACCGTCTATGTCCTCCCGACAAACGCCCAACCGCCCCTGACGTTCGCGTTCCAAACGGCCACCGGCACCCGCGGTTTGCTCCAGATCACACGGTTTGGTGGAGAGAACCCAAACTGCGCGCGCCTCCGCTACAAGCGGACACAGGCGCCTCGCTAGCCCGGTTATTCCACACGCTTCGCGAGGAACCGTGACCGGGCGAGTTGGGTGCACGCACACGACCCCGCTGCGCTGATGAAGCGGTTGAATCTGCCCGCCCCTGTTCCCGCAGAAATCACTTGACACAACAGATCATCTGTCATAGTGTCCTATGACAGATAGGTTCACATCATGGTCTTTCAGGTCAATTTTAAGTCGGGTAAGCCCCCGTACCTCCAGCTCGCTGACCAGGTCAAGGCCGCCGCGGCCTCGGGCGCACTCCAGGCCGGAGAACCGCTTCCGTCCATCCGCCCGCTGGCCGAGCAGCTCCGGCTCAATCGCAACACCGTGGCCAAAGCATACTCCGAGCTCGAAGCGCAGGGTGTCATCGAGACCGTCGCGGGCAAAGGCTGCTTCCTCAAAGCCAACAACACCCCCTTCAAGCAGGAGGTCCGCGAGCGCCTGGTGACCGCGGATATCGACGCGGCGGTGGTGCAGGCGCACCACCTGCAAATCGGCCGCGAGGCCTTTCTCAAGCTGGTCCACCAGCGCCTCGACTATTTCGAACACCAACGCGCCCAAGCCAAACAAGCATCCGGAGTCCCAGCATGAACACCGATACTCCTGTCATCCGAATTCGCGGACTGGTCCGCCGCTTCGGCCGGACCGAGGCAGTCAACGGGCTCGATCTCGATGTCGCCGCCGGCCGTTGCTACGGCTTCTTTGGTCGCAATGGGGCAGGCAAGACAACCACGATCAAGTGTCTCCTGAACCTGCTGCGGCCTTCACAGGGCGAAATCGCCGTGTTTGGCCTGGACCCCGCGCAGCACGAGGTGGCGGTGAAGTCGCGGGTGGCGTACGTGCCGGACCAGGTGGCGTTCTACCCGTGGATGACCGTGCGGGAAACACTCGATTATGTGGCGTCCTTTCGAACTCGCTGGAATGGCGCCGTCGAGCAGGAGTTGGTCGAACGGTTCCAGATCGATCCGGGAATGCGGACCAGCCATCTGTCGCGCGGTCAGCGCACGCAACTGGCGTTGGTGGCGGCGCTCTGCCCGGAACCGGAACTTCTGGTGTTGGACGAGCCAACCTCCGGCCTGGACCCGATCGTGCGCCGGGAGTTCATCCGGACGGTCATCGGGGCGTACCAGGAGGGGGACCCCGACCGGCGGACGGTCTTTGTGTCGACCCATCTGATCGCGGAGTTCGAAGGCCTGATTGACGAGTTCACCATCCTCGACCGTGGTCGCCAGGTGGTCACCCTGGCCGCTGACACGGCCCGCGACCGCTACAAACGCATCCATGCCCGGTTCCCAGGCGAGCTGCCGGAATCGGCGCTTGCTGGTCTGCGGGTGCTGCGTCGGGAGGGGCGTGAACTCGAGGTGGGCGTCAATGGCGACGCCGCGCGGGTGATCGAGCGGCTGCGGTCCTTATCGCCCGAAGCGATCGAGACGGAGCCGCTGTCGCTCGAGGAGATTTTCGTCGCTTCTCTGCAAGCGGGCGAGGGTGCCGCATGAAGACAACCGCTTCACTGTCGTTGTTGTCGCTGCTGCCGGATTGGGTGCAGGCGCCGATTCCGTGCCTGGGAATGTCCGTGGGCAAGGAAGCGCGCGAAGTGGCTGGTTCGTGGCTGCTCGCGATGTTCAGCGCCGCGGCGGTGGTGGCGGGCGCGCTGGGCAACGCGGAGGGCATTGTCCTTCTCGGCACGCTCCTGAGCGGGGTTCTGATGATCATCATGGGCGCCGCCGTGTTCGGACACGAGTTCGCCTATCGGACCGTCTCCCTGTTGCTGGTTCAGCCGGTGCCGCGCGCGGTGTTGTGGCGGCGCAAGATGGCGGTCTTGGCTGTGGCGGTGGGCACGGTGCTGGCGGTCTTGCTGATCGGCGCCGCGCTCGTCTCATTTGACCAGCGTCGAGAACTCGCGGTTCCGCTGGCGATCATCGGGCTGGGGGGAGCCGTGGGTGGCATGCTCGTGGCGCCATGGTACACGCTGGCGTGTCGGAGCACCCTGGCCGGAACGGTGTTCACCTTGTCGATGCCGGCGGCCGCCTTTCTCATCGGCTTTCTCGTGTCGCTCGCCCGGTACGGGTCGGAGAGCGAATGGCAGCCGGTTGCCCTTGAATTCCGGATGCTGGTCTGCCTGCTGCTGATGGCCGCGCAGTGTTTGGCGGGGCCGTTCCTGGCCTTCCGGTGGTTCGGCCGGCTCGAGGGGATCGACACGAGCGGTCCGGCTTTGCATCTGCCGCTCTGGTCCGTCCGGCGGGAATCGCCGGCACGTCCGGGACGGGCCGGTTCCGGCTGGTGGCGCCGCACGGTGGCCAAGGAGCTGCGATTGCAGACGCCCAGCCTGATTCTGGCGGGGATCCTGGTGTTGGTGAGCGGAACGGTGTTGGGCGCCCGTTTGGCGTGGCCCGAGGCCAGGGGCACAATCGAGTGGCTCGAAATGGTCAGTGCTTTCTACATGTTCTCTGTCGCACTGCTGGTTGGGGCCCTGGCATGTGCCGAGGATCGACAGACGGGAACGATGCTCTGGCACCTGGTGTTGCCGGCAAGCGCCGCCAAACAATGGGCGGCCAAGGCGGGTGTGGCCATTGTCTTGAGCCTGGGCCTGGCAGTCGGCCTTCCTTGGCTGGTGAGTGCAGTCCAGGCGGCCGCGGGCGTCTCGCCCATCTTCGAGCGCTACGGCAGCGCGTTCTACGCCGCATTGGCGGTTCAGACCCTCTGCGTGTGCTGCGTCGGCCTCTACATGTCCTCGATGGCGCCCAGCGGACTGCGTGCGGTGCTGTGGGCGCTCCCGGTTGCGATCCTCATCGTCGTAGTCACGGCGATCCTCACGGAAAGAGCAAGCGTACATCCGGATCTCCTCGATCTGATCGTACCCGTCAGGGGCGGAGCCTTGGGAGTGTGGGCGGAGCCGGTGAACCTTGCTGCATTCGCCCTGATCGGTCTTGTCCTGGCAGGACTGCTCCTGGCGGTGCTGGCCTGCGGCTACGGCCATTACCGACGCCTGGATGCGAGCGTCGGGCGCGTGCTGTGGCACATGGGCGTCCTGGCCGCCTGCATCGTTGCGGGTGGGATCATCCTGGCGGCGGGCCTCGCGACCCTGCACACCCTCGCATCCTAGCGCGCATTTCTCAGCAGGTTCTGGACAGGGGCGAAGCCGATGACATCGAAAGAGGCAGCTATGCGCGCTAGCCCAACATTTCCGCGGGGTTGAGTCCCATCCAGCCCCACCCGCGGTTCAACGGCGCTTAGTCGAGTGCCAGACAGGCCACGCTCTGGGCGTCGCGCAGGAACAGGCGTCCGGCCACCCAGGCCGGGTGAGCATACAGTTCCGCCGGGGACGCGGCCACGCGGCAGCGCGAGAGTATCTCGCCCCCCGGTGCGGCCGGGTCAAGCAGCAGGAGTTCGCCGCCGTGGGTTAGCACCAGCAACCGGCTGTCGGCCGCGATGAGCGAGGCATGCATCGCCAGCCCTTCGTCTTCCACCGCCCAATTCTGAGCGAGACCGTTGGTAAGGCCCAGGCAAACCAGTCCGCTGCCCAAGCCGATGACCCGGCCCGCCGCTACGACAGGGGTGGTGGTCTCCGGCGACAATGCGTCGCTGGACGCGACAGGGCGCGGGTCGATGCGGCCATTCGCGCGGAAACCATAAAGGCGCGTGCCGTTGTTTTCCGTGGCCACGAGGAGCTGTCCATCCACAGCCAGCGGTGTCGGCACGTTGAAGTCGCCGCTCCGGGGCGGAACAAGTGTCCAGAGCCGCCGTCCCGTGCGCGCGTCCCAGCCGCCCAGAGACTGGGCATCGTAACCCACGATTTGCCGCCGCCCGCCGAACTCGCCAACGATGAACGAGGAGTAGGCCGCCTCAGCCCCCGGCGTCCGCCAAACCACCGTCCCGGTGTGACGATTCAGCGCCACGATCGAGGCCCCCGGGCCGCCCGGATTGACCACGAGCAGGTGGTCCACGACCAGTGGCGTGCCGCAGTAGCCCCACCCCGGCAGTTTGCCCCCGAGGTCGTCCGCCAGATGCAATCTCCAGACGACTTCGCCGGTTTCGAGCTTGACGCAATGCAAGTGGCCGAATGCGCCCAGCAAGTACGCCCGCCCCCCGAGCAGGACGGGCGTGGCGCGCGGCGACTGTCCGTAGTCGAGTTCGCCCGCCGCCGGGTAATCGAGCGTCCAGAGGAGCCGGCCATCCGCCGTGCGCAAACAGCGGAAGACATCGCGCGCATCCGCCACGTCGCGCTCGGCCACGACCAGGAAATCGCTGGTGGCGGCCAAGCCGGCCAGGCCCGGACCTTGGGCGGGCTGTCGCCACAGAACCCGCGGTTGGGCGGGCAATCTCGCGGGCAGACGCTCCACCCGCGCATCGCGTCCCGGGCCGCGCCAGTCCGGCCAGTCGGCGCCAATCCACGGCACGAAGCCGCTCTTGGATTCCATGACGCGCAAAAGGGCCGCATCGTCGCGCAACGCGAGTAAAGCGCTCCGCACGCGCTCCGCCGCGGCTTGGCTGAGGGCCGGCATGGCGAATACGGTGACAAACGGCACGGGCCGCGTGTGGCCCAGCACGCGCAAGGCGCCGGGTTCCACGTTGCCGCACCCTTCGAGCAAGGGGAACGCGTAACTGGAAATCACGGCCACCGGCGCCGGGCTTGCCTCGCTGTCCTGCACCTCCAAAGCAGCCTCCGCACAGCCGCTGCGCGTTTCCAGTCGGTCCGGAATGGGAACCCTATGCTCGACGAGAGCGGCCATGGCGGCGGCGTGTTTTTCCTCCGCCTCCGGCAGCCCAAACAGAATCCGTCGTGTCCCGAGGTCAGAAAGCGACTTGGCCGGGTCCTTCGCCCGCACCACAAAGAAGCCAGTCAATGTGGTTCGGCCCTCGATGTCGGTCAGCCGGGCCAAGGGCCGCAATGGGATCTGCATGGCCACGGCATCGGCCCGCACGAGCGACTCCTTGCCGATCACCAGGCCCGGCCCGAGCCGCCCGGCCTGGCGAAGACCTTTGTCCAGGCTCTCCGCGAAAACCACTTGGACAGGCCGCCGCAACTGCCCGCTCAACCAGCCCGCGAGTTTCGGGTAATCCCGTTGGGCATAGCCGCCCACACACTCGCAAGCCAACTCACGCGCCAAGGGGTCCATGACCACGACCGTAAGCGCGCTTCGATCGGGACTGACACCGCAGCCGGCCAAGAAGCCAAGCCCCAAAGCAAGCACTGCCCGAAGAATTGTCGGAAGAAAAAGCCCCATCGAGGCTCGCCCCTTCGTCCCACGAACCGCTTGGCCGGGACGCCGGTCCACGATTGGCTTTGAGAAGGCAGCCACGGCAGATCCCGCCGCCCGTCACTTGGCCGCCGCAAAGACGTGAATCGCGTCGTCTCCCGCATTGAGCAGGTAGAACCGTTGCCCGTCCGGACTGACATCCACCGTGGCCCGCACACATCCGCTGTCGTACGTGGGCGCGGCGAGGACCTCAAGAAACTTGCCGTCGCTCGAAAAGCGCTTGATCGCGACGGGCGGACCCGATTCGGCGGCCAGCACGTCGCCGTTGGCGGTCAAGCGGACGTTCTTGGGTTCGCAGCAACCGCCAAAGCCATCGGCGGCTTGGCGATCGCGCTTCCCGAAGCTGGCGAGCTTCGTGCCTTCGCGGTCAAAGGCCTCGACCCGATGCCGCCCGTTGTGGGCTACCCACAGCTTGCCGTCGCGGGCGGAAATGTCCATCTGACCACAACAGCCGGAGAGTTTGTCCACAATGCGCTTGGAGTTCTTGAACTCGCGATCGACGCGCTCGACCACGTAACCGAAGCCCTTGGGCGCGGCGCACGCCACAAAGACGTCCTCACCCAACACGGCCAGGCCGGTGATGTCCGCCCTCCGCCCATCCAACATGCTCCTGTATTGGGCCACATCGGCCTCGGAAGGATCGCGGCCCTTCAGCAGCTCCTTGATTTCTTCGTCGGACATCGCCGGCTGGGCCAGCGTGGGCGAACTGCCCCTGGTCACAACCTTGCCCTCCGCGTTCAGGCGCGCCAACTTGCCATCGCCGCCGACGATCACCTGGCCGTCCGTCTCGACACAGATCGCCTGCGGTCTGAACTCCAGCGGCCAGGTGTGCAGTAGCTTACCCTCCGGGTTCACCACTTTGACGGCGGCAGGCTCCATCCCGGTGTCGGCGCTGCCGGCGGGCTGCGTCCGGTCCCCCCAACAGACCAGCAGGTTGCCGTCCTTGCCGACGCAAAAGCTCTGCACCAGGTTGCGCCCGGTGGGGCCCCCCACCCGGATCACGGCGGTCTGAGTGAGGGTGGGTTTCCAGGCAGGGTCGTTGGCGCGCGCGGTGGCCTCCGCCCGAAGTTGGCTCTCGTAATCGGCGGATCCCTGCTGGCTGCGATCACATCCCGCCAGCCCCACCGCCAAGGCCAGCCCCGCCAGTCCATGCAGGCCAACCCTCCAAGCTCCGTTCATTCTCTTGCTCATCGTTCACTCCCGGGTTCTTCCGTGCAACGCGGTGGGCGGACAAACATTCGCCCCCCGCCACGGCCTGCGCTCAGGCGACATCCTCATCGCTATCAGACACCGCACAACCGGAAACGTTTCGAGCCTTGTTGGCTCTATGGCGAATTCGTCGTCCCCACCTGCCCGCTGGATGGTGAACCGGCAGCCTGCAAATCAAGGCTGGCCGTCCGGCTCGAAGCCTCGCCCAAGCTCACCACGAAGAGCACGAAGAGCACGAAGGAAAGCGCCGAAGTCAGGAGAGGCGTTTCGACTGTTCTGTATGGAAAAGCCTCGATTCCGCTCATCGTCGCTCCTTCGTGTCACCATGCCCCAGAACCTGCCCAGCCGCCGACGAATCTCGCAGGGCCGAGTTCCACGAGGCTTTGTCTGGGAATCGCGCAGTCAGCAATCCAGGGGCTCTCCCCCAGCCGCGCATACGCGTCAACCTTAGGCCGGCTAAGATGCGGACCTTGCACGGAAGCCGCCCGGGCAGGAGCGTGTTCAGTACCGCGGAGCGCTTGGAGTGCGTGTGCTTCAGCACCGCTTTGGAATGGGAACGTACGGAGGACGGTCCTCGGAAAGCGGCAGTCAACCGCCGCACTCCAGACGCTTCGCGACCTCGGAGCCGAACTGAGCAGAGGCGAATGCCACAACGAACACCGGCCCAAGAGTTAGACGCCCCCGACAGCGCTGCTCCGAGAAACCACTCAGGAGCTTTGCTTAGGTTGACGCGTATGCGCAGCCGCGGGATCGACCCTCCGACGGTTTGTTGCCGTTGCGCCGCTCCTTCGCGTTCTTCGGCTCTTCGTGGTGAATTCCAGTCCTTCCCGAACACCTTGCCCGCATGTTTCCTGGACTTGTGACCACGGCGAAGCCGAAAACTCCAAGAGGCGGACCGCTGCGGGCTAGAAAGCAAAACCGCGCCCAGAAAGGGATCCAGGGGCATCCTGTCTGTTCTGGAGCCGTTCTGTCATGGGAACAGTGTGCCGCAATTCCCTATCTCTCGAACCTGGCGCGGTTTTGCTTTTCTAACCCGCATAGCAATCATCCTGCGAGATCTGACCGCCATGTGCACCGACGGGGTGTACCTGAGTACAAGGCAGTGACGCGGCCCACGAAAGCTGGCCGCTCCAGCCTTGACGCTGTCGCGCGCCGTGGCTGAACATCCCTGACCCAATGAACCACCCCGTCATCCTTGCCATCCTCCTGCTCGCGCCGCTGGCCGAGCTTGCCCAACTCGAACCGCTTCAGGACAAGACCCTCGTCGTCTGGGCCGCGCCCTCCAATCTGACGCAGCGGGCGGGCAGCGCGCTGACGATCAAAGATGGGCAGACGCACTTCGACGCGATCGTCTTCGGCGAGATCGCGCCAAGGAAGTGGATGGCCGGCAGCGACGGCTTCCGCCGCACGGACAGGGAGCAGGCGACCTGGCCGGAGGAAACCTGCGCCGGGCGGTCCTTCGTACAGATCGCCATCGTCTATCAGGAGCGCGCGGTGACGATCTATCGGAACGGCGCGCTCTATGCCCGCCACACCATGCCGCATCCGCCGCAGTCGTTCGGGCCGGCCGCGGTCGTGGTCTTCGGGCCGCGGCATCTCGATGCGGGTGACAGGGAAAATTCCTTCACAGGCCGGATCAAGGACGCTCGCATCTACGACCAGCCGCTCAGTCGCGAAGCCATCGCCGCACTCGAACCCGGCAAGCCTGCCCCCGGCCTCGAGCCCTGGGCCTGGTGGTCGTTTGCCGACGAGGGCTTGCGCGAGAAGACCGGACGCTTCACCGACATCCGGCTGCACGGCGACGTGCGCATCGAAGAGGGCTGCCTCGTCCTCGGCGGGAAGGGCGCGGGCGTCCTCTCGACCGCTCACAGCGCCGACGATGGCCGGCTCCTGCCGGTGCCGAAGGTGTGGTCCCCGACTGGGCCGGTGCCCGATGAAGTGCTGCGCTCGACGCGCCTCCTGCGCGAGCGTTTCCTGGCCGACCCGTATCGTCCCGCGTGGCATTTCTGCGTGCCGGAGGACATGGGGATGCCCGGCGACCCCAACGGCGCGTTTTATCACAATGGACGCTACCATCTCATGTATCTCTACAACCGCACCGGGTCGGGTTTCTGCTGGGGCCACGTCTCGAGCGCGGACCTGGTCCACTGGCGGCATCATCCCGACGCCATCGGGCCCGGCCACGGCGACGAAGGGTGTTTCAGTGGCGGCGCGTTCGTGGATGATGACGGCGCCGCGTATCTCTCCTACTGGATGCTGTGGGGCGCCAAGGGCATCGGCCTGGCGAAGAGCGCCGGTCCCGGCTTCGACACCTGGACCAAGCTCGATGCCAACCCGGTCATCCAATCCACCGAGTGGGGCATCACGGAGTTCAAGGACGCCGCCGGCAGATCGTCTTACATCGGCTCCGCCGACCCGTCGAACATCTGGAAGAAGGATGGCCGCTACTTTATGCTCACCGGCAATCTGCTGGTGTTGGACAAGGTGGGCCGCGCCGCCAATGCGCCGCTCTCCGAGCAAGGCGACCGCCTCTACCTGTTTGCCTCGGACGACTTGAAGACCTGGAACTACCTCGACGTGTTCTACGAGCGCAGAGCGGAGTGGACCGACCGCAGTGAGGACAACATGTGCCCGAGCTTCCTCCCTCTGCCATCGAGTCCCGACGGCGGCCCGCCGAGCGGCAAGCACCTGCTCCTCTTCATCAGCCACAACAAAGGGTGCCAGTACTACGTCGGCGACTATCGCGAAGATCGCTTCTTTCCCGATAACCACGGGCGCATGACCTGGGTGGACAACACCTTCTTCGCCCCCGAGGCCCTGATGGACGCCCAGGGCCGCCATATCATGTGGGCCTGGCTTACCGACAATCCCTCCGGCGAAGAGGAGAAAGGATGGTCCGGCGTCTACGGCCTGCCCCGCTCACTCTGGCTTGGCGACGATGGCACCTTGCGCATGGCTCCGGTGAAGGAACTCGAAACGCTGCGTCGCCACGGGAAGTCGACGCGCGACCTCGCGCTCGCCGACGGCGAGACGACGCCGATCGCGGGCGTGGTTGGCGATTCCTGCGAACTGGCGCTCGAGATCGAACCGGGCGCCGCCCGGCGCTGCGGCCTGAAAGTCCGTTCATCTGGCGGCGGCGAGGAACAGACGCTCCTCTACTACGATACAGCCGCAAGGGAACTCGTCTTCGACTCCACCCGCGGCGGACGCGAAGGCCGCAAGGTCGTCGAGCGCGCTCCTTTCGCGCTGAAGCCGGGCGAACCGCTCAAGCTGCGTGTGTTCGTGGACAAGTCGGTGGTGGAACTCTACGCCAACGACCGCCAGGCCATCGCCCGCCGCGTCTATCCCGCGCGCCCCGACAGCCTGGGCGTGTCCCTTTTCACCCACGGCGGCGTGGCGCAGTTCCGAAGCGTCCAAACCTGGGAGATGATGCCGGCCAATCCGTATTGAACCAGCCTCGACCTGGGGTCACATCTTCATAATTGACATTTGCGGCGGACCGCCCACTCTTCACTCATGGCTCGCCCATTGCGAATCCAACGTGCCGGAGGACGGTATCATGTGACAGCGCGCGGCAACGAGCGCCGGGCAATCTTCCGCGACGACCGGGACCGTCTGCATTTCCTCGAGCTTTTGGGCGAACTGCCGGAGCGATTTGGGACCCGATTGCACGGGTGGGTTCTCATGGACAATCATTTCCATCTGCTGTTGGAAACGCCCGAGGCCAACCTGAGCCGGACCGGGCAGTGGCTGAATGTGTCCTATAGCGTGTGGTTCAATCGGCGGCATCAGCGGAGCGGGCACCTGTTTCAGGGGCGGTTTGGCGCGGTGCTGGTGGGGGACGAAGGCGAGTGGCTGGAAGTGGCTCGATATGTCCATTTGAATCCCGTGCGGGTGGCCCGGTTGGGGCTCTCGAAACAAGACCAGCAACTGCAGAAAACGGCGGGGGCGCGGGATCCCGGCGCCCGGCGGGTGGGGGAGCGCCTTCGGGTCCTGCGGGATTACCGCTGGAGCTCCTATGGGGCGTATGTGGGATTGAGGGCCAGTCCGGCCTGGCTGACGCGCCAGGCGCTGTTGGGCGCCTGTGGAGGGCGAACGGCGGGGGAGCAGCGAAGGGCGTTCGAGGCGTATCACGAGGCGCCGCTGCGGGAGGGAAGACTGGAACGGGTGTGGGATCGAGTGGTTGCGGGGGCGGTGCTTGGAAGCGAGCGTTTCGTGGTCGAGGTGCGAGCTGCCTGGAAGCGTCGATCCGCCGAGGAGGTTCACAGCCGGGATTTGTCCGGCGGGGTTCCCTGGGAGAGCGTGGTTGGCGCGGTCGAAGCGGTTCACGGGGGGCGGTGGACGGAGTTCCGGGACCGGCATGGCGACTGGGGGCGGGACGCGGCGCTGTACCTGGGCCGGCAGCGAGGTCGGCTCAAGCTTGAGGAACTGGCGGAGTTATCGGGTGGGGTGGGGTACACGGCGGTGGCGCAGGCGATCCGGCGGGTGCGACAACAGATTCAGGGAGACAAAGCATGGCGCCGGCGGATCGACGCAGTCAGCGAGCAATTGTCAAAAATGAAGATGTGACCCCAATTTAGCAAAATGAAAGCGCTCGTTGCGACCGGCACGCTTGCCGGCCTCCTGGTGCTCGGTTCCCTCCGCGCGACCGCCGGCGAGGGCGCCTCGACCGATGCCGTTGCCGACGCCGCATTGCGAGCCGCCGTGCTGGCTGATTGGGATCTGCAAGAGCAGCGGCTGGGCCGTTCCCCGCATTCACCCGAAGCGATCCGCGCTGCCGCGCGCCGGGCCGCCCTGCTGCTGCATGACCTGCGCGGTCTGCCGGCGATCGGGGACCTGGCGGTCGAGCGGGCCAAATTCGAGCGCCTGCGTGCCCACGCGGAGAACAGCGGCGGCCTCGATGAACCAAGTCGCCTCGACCTCTACCGGCGAATCCGGAGCCTTGCTCGGGAGGTGGCGCTGAGGAACCCGCTGGTGACTTCGCGACCGCTGCTCTTCATGGAGCGTCGCCGGGCCGTGGGGTACATGTTGTACGAGTACCTCGGCTGGTACTACGCCCACGGCAACAACCCGGACAACGGCGCCCGCAACCCGCAGGTCCCGACTCCGGTTCCCGGCGGTGGAATTCACGTGCTCGAACAGCCCGGCCGGACGTTGAGAACCCGACCGGTCATTCCCGGCCCCGAGTGGCGGGGTCACTTCGTCACGCTGGCGCTTTCCTTCGACGCCCGGACGATCTACTTCGCGTTCGCCGATCCCGCAGGCCGGGATCCCTACGCGCGACCGGGCTATGCTCGGGAACCCGGCCAGGCCGGAGTGAAGTACAATACGTTTCACCTATAGGCCATGAACGCGGATGGCTCGCACCTCCGGCAGATCACCGACGGTCCGTACGACGACTTCGACCCGTGTCCGCTCCCGGACGGCGGGCTGGCGTTTCAGTCGACGCGACGCGGGTGCAAGTTGCGCTGCGGCGGGGGCAGTCCGGAGCACGCCTACACGCTGCATCGCATGGACGCGGACGGCGGCAACCTCCGAACGCTCTCGTTTCACGAAACGCACGAGTGGCATCCGTCGGTGCTCAACGACGGCCGTCTGGTCTACACGCGGTGGGACTACGTGGATCGCAACGCGGCCAAGTTTCACGGTCTCTGGACCTGCAACCCGGACGGCACCAACCCGGCGAACTTCTTTGGCAACTACACCACGCGGCCGTGGGCCTGCTATCAGGCGAAGGCGATCCCGGGGTCGGACCGCGTGCTTTTCGTGGCGGGCGGCCACCACGCCAATGTCGGCGGCACACTGGTCCTGTTCGAACCCTCGAGCGCGGGCCTGGACCCGGAGACTGGCGAGGACCGGTTCGAGGCGTTGGAATGGCTGACACCCGAGGTCTGCTTCCCGGAGGCCCAAGGCTGGCCGAAGAGCTACTTTTACAGTCCCTGGCCGCTGGCGGAGAACTACTACCTGGTGGCGTTCAGTCACGAGCCCCTGTCGGGCGGCTACACCGGACGCCCCCGGGAAAGCGAGACGGGCCTCTACTATTTCGATCGGTTTGGCAACCTCGAGCTCCTCTACCGTCGCCCGGGCATCTCGGCGGTCTATCCGATACCCCTCGCTCCGCGCCCGAAGCCTCCGGTCGCGAGCAGCCACATTCCACCCAGCTCGGGTGCGGAAGGTGAGTTCCTTCTCTCGGACGTGTACCGCAGCCTGCTGCCTTTGCCAGCCGGGCGACGGATCGATCATTTGCGCGTCTTCCAGCTTCTTCCCAAGTCCCGGACCGACAGCGCCAATGATCCCCGCATCGGGCATCCGCCGGAGTCCAATGCCCGCCTGCTGCTCGGCACGGTCCCTGTCGAGCAGGACGGCTCGGCCTACTTCCGAGGGCCCGCGCGGAAGCCGCTTTACTTTCAAGCCGTGGACGAATCCGGGCGCGCCGTTCAAGGCATGCGGACCATCGTGTATCTGCAGCCGGGAGAGCGTCGGAGTTGCACCGGATGCCATGAGCCGCCTGGCGCCGCACCCGCATCCCGACCCGTGATCGCATTCCGCCGGTCCGCTTCCTCCCTGCGGCCAGGACCCGACGGATCGCATCCCTTCGGCTATCCGCGGCTCATTCAGCCGCTGCTCGACCGCCATTGCGTGCGCTGCCATGACGGTTCGACCGGACCCGACAAGAGCGCGCTCGCGCTGACGGGCGGACCGGCGTCGGAGAGCCCGTTCAGTGTTTCCTACGAGAACCTGAAGTCTTTTCTGCGCTGGCCGTCCTACGATGCGCCGGCTTCGCGGCCCGGCCAGGCAGGCGCCGACATCAGTCCCCTCTCCGCACTGCTGGTGGGCGAGAAACACCGCCAGTACGTGAGCGTGCCGGACGAGGATCTGCGGGTCTTCTATCTGTGGCTGGATGCCCAGGTGCCGTTCTTTGGGACCTACGAGGAAGAGGACCTGGCCGCGCAGAAAATCGCCCGGTCCATTGCGCCGCCACCGTTGCAATAGCGCCGCTCCAAGGCCACTCTACTGGGGGTCACATCTTCATAATTGACAATTCCAGCTCAAACCAACCCCAAGATCCCCCAGGATCAGCCATGAATCACTCTCGTATTCCGCCTGTGGCTCGCGGGCGATGCCTGCCGTTGCAGGCTCTGACACCGGTCGTCACCGCCGCACTGCTTTTGTTTGCCGGCCATGCGCAGGCCGCCCAGGTCGCCGAACGCTGGGGCGTCTTCGAACTCGCCCTGTCGGGGCCTACCGCCGGCAATCCCTTCCTCGACGTGCAGTGGTCCGCGACGTTCACCCAGGGTGAGCGCCGCATCACCGTGCCGGGCTTCTGGGACGGCGGCGGCACATACAAGGCCCGTTTCAGCCCGCCGAACATCGGCGAATGGCGGTACGAGACTCGCAGTGCCACGCCGGAGCTGAACGGCAGGGAGGGCGCGTTCACCGCCACCAGGCCCACCGGCGATAACCACGGCCCGGTCGAGGTCTTCGACACGTTCTACCTTCGCTACGCCGACGGCACGCCGTATCATCAGTTCGGCACGACCTGTTACGCGTGGACGCATCAGACGCGCGAGATGCAGGAGCAAACGCTCAAGACGTTGGCGGCTTCGCCCTTCAACAAAATCCGCTTCTGCGTCTTTCCCAAGAGCTACGCCTATAACAAGAACGAGCCCGAGTTCTTTGCTTTCCAAAGAGGCGCGAACGGCAAGTTCGATTTCAGCCGGCCCGACCCGGCGTTCTGGCGGCACTTCGAGCACCGCATCCTGGACTTGCGGACGCTCGGCATCGAGGCGGACCTCATCCTGTGGCATCCGTACGACCGCTGGGGCTTTGCCGACATGAGCAAGGCGGAGGACGAGCGTTATCTGCGGTATTGCATCGCGCGGTTAAGCGGCTTCCGCAACGTCTGGTGGTCGCTGGCCAATGAGTATGACTTCATGACCGACCGGCCCGCCGGCCACCGAGGCAACAAGCAGTGGGAGGACTGGGACCGTTTCTTCGAGATTCTGCAACAGGAGGACCCTCACCAGCGGTTGCGCGGCATCCACAACGGCAGCAAGTGGTACGATCACACCAAAGGCTGGGTCACGCACGCCAGCCTGCAAACCTCCGACATGAACGCCGGCATTCGTTTTCGCCATCAGTATCAGAAGCCCGTGGTCTACGACGAGTGCCGCTACGAGGGCAACATCCCGCAGGGCTGGGGCAACCTCACGGCGCGCGAGATGGCGCAGAAGTTCTGGATGGGGACGCTCAACGGCTGTTACGTGGGCCACGGCGAGACCTACAAGCATCCGGAGGACATCCTTTGGTGGGCCAAAGGGGGGGTGTTGCATGGCGGGAGTCCCCAACGCATTCAGTGGCTCAAGGACCTCATGGCCCAGGCGCCGCCGTTCCACGAGCTGCAGCCGCTGGGTGATGGCAAGGGGCGGTTTGTGCTGGCCAAGCCCGGCGCGTATTACCTCGTCTATTGTGCGCAGCGCAAACCGGAGGCGATCGAACTGATTGGCGCGCATCCTTACAAGGTGGACTTGCTTGACCCTTGGGACATGACCATCGCGCCCGCCGGCACCGCGCGGCCGGGAGCCTTTATCCTGATGCCGCCGGCTTCGGACACGGTCTTTCGCCTGACTCCCTATGCGCCGGGGGAGGCGCTGCGCCCGGAGCTGCGCATCGAGCCGGCCAGCATCGAGGGCCTGGCGCCACTGACAGCCTCTTTCAAGGCGGCGGGGGCTGCGGGGCAGGTGGAATGGGACCTTGGCGACGGCGCGAAGGCCACCGGCGTCGGGGCGCGGCACACATACCAAAAGCCGGGGGTGTACCTGGTCAAAGCCAGCCTGACTGACGCGTCCGGCAAGGTCGCGGCGGTGGCGTATGGGCGGGCGGTGGCCGACCGGGCATCGGAGCAACCGATCGTGCGGATCGGGTTTGCGGTGG
>Ga0116154_10001565_pt1 | contig 18940 bp, 16 predicted proteins | sample AD_UKC030_MetaG_FD_89898 | JGI IMG/M metagenome (GOLD analysis project Ga0116154, IMG submission 89898) | Active sludge microbial communities of municipal wastewater-treating anaerobic digesters from USA - AD_UKC030_MetaG | ecosystem: Engineered > Bioreactor > Anaerobic > Digestate | place: USA...
GCGGTCAGGAGATCTTTGAGTCTCTTGCTCAAGTTCATAACAATCGCGGTTCCGTTCATTCAATCGCCAACGCCGACCCACGGGTTGGCCACCATCGTGTTCATGAGGATGTCGTTCATCAGGAGCTTCGCCAGACTGAGGTCGTAGCAGGTGCGATAGTCCGGGCACCCCACGCATTTCTCCCACGCGTCCTGTCTGACCTCCAGCTTCCGTCCCTGCGCACCGGTGCCCGAATTCATGACCTGTGCGGTAAACGCTTGCCCTTCCAGTTTCTCCTTCAGCTTCAGTCGGCTGAAGTCGGGAAACATGGCGCCGTAGCACGCGAGACGGTGCTCGACAGTCGCGTTCATCGCCTCCCCCTCACTCCAGACGCCTCAATCCCTCCGGCAGCGTCTCGACAAAGGCGCGGATCTCATCCCGCACTCGCCGATACACCGCCAGTTTCTCCTCCCCGTCCGGCACGTGCTGCGTGAGCCTGGGCGGATCCTCGAACCCCACGTGTACCACTTTGGCTTTGCCGGGGAAGAGGGGACAATGCTCATGCGCGTGGCCGCACACGGTCACGACGTAGTCAAAGTGGACGGGGCCGATCTCTTCGACCGTCTTGGAGTAGTGCTTCGAGATGTCCACCCCCGCTTCGCCCATCACCTTGACCGCGTGCGGATTCATCCCGTGCTTCTCGATACCCGCCGAATACGGCTCGATGACGCCGCCCTTCAGATGGCGCGCCCAGCCTTCCGCCATCTGGCTGCGACACGAGTTTCCGGTGCAGAGAAAGAGAACAATCATCTTTGGCATTGGCGTCGGCAGATCTCGCTGGGATCCAATTTCAGGAGCTGTTTCAGCCGTTTGGCGTCGTCGGCGATTCTTTCATTCTCGGCCAGGGAGTCGCAGACCCATTCGAGGGCATGACGAACGGGCACCGCCGCCTTCCTGCCCGGCAGCGAGTAGTAAACCCAGCGGCCATTCTTGCGCGAATCCACCAGCCCCGCCTGGTAGAGGATCGACAAGTGCTTGGACATGGTGGAAGGGGCCAACTCGAACAGCTCCGTGATCTGGCAGGCGCACAACTCCCGCCCGCGCAACGCCAGCACCATGCGGACACGGTTGGCGTCCGCCAGCGCCTTGGTCACATTCATGAACTCACGCATTTCTGGCACTGTTCGCCATATAGCGAATAATGTCAAGCGCGAGCTGAAGGTCAGCGCTTATGCTCACCGGGACCACGGAGCGCGGAGGACCACCGAGGCAATCCCGTGAATGGGCTCTCTCGGAGACCATTGCCGACGTTTGCCGACACAACGCATGCCGAAATGCTGCCGTGACGTGCCAAAAGTCGAAAAGGGTGAAAACGCGTTTTAGCCCTGTAAAAATTGGTTCCTCTGGCGTTTTGGCCGCTCCCCGGAATGTGTGAGGGTTGTCTGCGCGGCACAACCCGCAATGGCCTCGATCCGTGCCCAACTGAGACTCCGTTCACGTATCGATTTACACGAGCACGGCGAAACCGGTCCAACATCCAACGCTTTCAACGAGACGATTCGATCCCCTCGGCTCGCATCGCAATGGGGCGCCGGTGTCCCCGCAGATGACCACCAGCAAAGCACTCGCGGAGGCCTTGGCGCTGGGCCGCGGCTTCCGCTTCCGACTTGCTGGTGGCTGCGTCATGCGAGTTCACCACGACCAATTCCACGTTCCACTCGTCCAGCGTCGCCATCTGGGATTCCAGCCGCAGCCGGATGAGGTGTTTCTGGAACCCGCGACGCGCCTCCTGCCGGATGCGTTGTTCCTCGACCTCGACCGGGACCCAGTTCAGGTCACGCAGACCCGTGAGGATCTCTGAGGTCGGCACAAACGTGTACTTCTGGCTGACCCAGAGGCATTCCGCTGTTAAGGCCCTTTTCGAGATCGTTGAAGGGCAGCAGGGCTATTTCACGGCCAAACAGGCTGCCGAGGTCGGCTTCCTGCTCGGCAGCCAGGCGCACCATGTCAAGGCGGGCAACTGGGTTCGAGTCGAACGAGGCATTTACCGACTGGCGCGTTTTCCTCGCTCGATGGAGGAGCAATACGTGATCTACTCCCTGTGGTCACGGAATCGAGCCGCCGAGCCGGTCGGGGTCTATTCCCATGAGACCGCTCTGAGCATTCACGATCTTTCGGATGCCAATCCTTCGAAACTCCACATGACTGTGCCGCCCAATTTCCGCCGCACCGCACCCACCCCTGAGGTGCTGGTGCTGCACCGCGCTCGGCTCGCAGAGGACGACGTTGAACGGCGCCAGGGATTCGCCGTAACTCGGCCGATACGAACGGTGGCCGACGTCGCCGCGCTGGGCCACCAAGAGTTCGCCGAACAAGCGCTTCGCGATGGGGCGCGGCGCGGCGTGATCACCCACCGGCAGATTCTCGATCTGAGAAAACGAGGCGGTCATCCTGAGTGGTTCGATCGGATGCTGGAGCGATACAGCGCATGAAGCCACGATACGCAACCGCTGCGGCGCTTCGAGCGGCTCTGGAAATCCGGCTGAACACCACGGCAGCCGAGCAAGGGCTCGACCTCCAGAGACTACGTCGGCAGGTCGCGTTCGACCGTTTCTTGTGCCGGCTCTTTCGTCACGCCGATTCACCGTGGCTGTTGAAGGGGGGCTGCGCCATGGAACTCCGTATTCGGTCAGCCCGCACGACGCGAGACATCGACCTTGGGCTCCTCAAAATGCCGGGTGGCGCCAAGGAGTGGGACGCGCTCGCCGTCCGCAACCTCCTGGCCGACGCGGCGAGTCTGGATCTCGAAGACGGTTTCGCCTTCGTGATCGGTGAGCCAGGACTCGACCTGGACGCCGCGCCGTATGGTGGCTCCCGCTTCCCAGTCGACGCCCGCATGGCCGGTCGACGATTCATCAGTTTCCATTTGGATGTGAGTGCGGGCGACGTGCTCCGAGAGCCCTTCGAGCCCCTGGAAGGACGTGACTGGCTCGGCTTCGCCGGAATCGCTCCCTCAAGAGTGCCGGCAATTTCGCGGGAGGAGCAGTTCGCTGAGAAGTTGCACGCCTACTCGCTGCCACGTGAGGGCAGGCCGAACTCGCGGGTGAAGGATTTGGTGGACCTGCTACTGTTGATCGAATCGGGCATGCTTGATGGCGACCGCGTGAGGCAGTGCATCGAGGCGACATTCCGCCGTCGCGACACTCACCCGGTTCCGTCGCCGCTCGGAGCCCCGCCACAGGTTTGGGCCGGACCGTTCGCGGAGATGGCTGCCAACTGCGGGCTCAGCCAGGACTCGGCGGCAGCGTTCTGGCGATGGTTGGCAACCGACCCTCGCTTGAGCGGATTCTTGCGCTGCCGAGGGCTTATCAAACCCAGTTGCACCCTCGACCCCGCGCGTCCGGGTGTCGCGCCCCGCGCCGAAGTGGGACGCCGTCCATGAGGCGCGTTTGACCCGAGCGCTTCGTGCGGTTACTGTTTCGCTGTCTTGGCAAGGAGAGGGGCGAGATGTTGATCTAAACCCTGTGGTTACCCATTCCTCCGAGCTGAGCACTGATCCAAGAAGACGGGAATCCAAGGAGGGATTCCCTGCAAAGGAGGAGGAAACCATGAGTGAATACGTGAAAGTGACAGAATGGAGGACTGAGCGGGCCTCGGTCCCCCCTGCACGAATCCTCGGTTCAGCCAAAGAGATCGGATCGACTCGCCGGTGGGGCTGCGGTAGCGTCGGCGCATGACCTCGACCGGTGAGGCGGGAGCCCCGACTCCGACAGCGTCGGCAGACACCCCGATGGTGACCGGCGGTACGTTGACGCAACATTCGTCAGCCGCCGAGAAGATCGCGCTGTTCCGTTCGCTGTTTCGCGGACGTGACGATGTGTATCCGCGACGATTCGAAAGCCGCAAGACGGGGCGGTCAGGCTACCAGCCTGCCTGCGGCAACGAGTGGATACGCGGCGTCTGCGAGAAACCGCGCGTCAAGTGTTCCGAATGTCCGCACCAGTGCTTCCTCACGGTGACCGACGAAGTCGTTCGCTGGCATCTTTCGGGTCGCGACGGCGCCGGACGCGACTTTGTGATGGGTGTCTACCCGATGCTCCGGGACGAGACATGCCACTTCCTGGCGGTGGACTTCGACGGCGATCACTGGCGTGAAGACGCGTCCGCATTCCTGGAAACCTGCCGCAAGCTCGACGTTCCCGCGTCTCTGGAACGTTCCCGATCCGGCAACGGGGGGCATGTCTGGTTCTTCTTCCGAGGAGTGGTGCCGGCGAACATGGCGCGCAAATTGGGATCGCTGGTCCTGACGGAGACGATGGAGCGGCGGCCCGAGCTGGGATTGCGGTCGTATGATCGGCTCTTCCCAAATCAGGATACGTTGCCGAAAGGAGGATTCGGCAACCTCATTGCCCTGCCCCTGCAGCGGCGGGCCCGGGATCAGGGCAACAGCGTGTTCCTTGACGAGGCCCTCGAGCCGCATCCCGATCAATGGGCGTTCCTGGCGTCGGTCCGGCGCGTCTCGAGACCACAACTCGATGGCATGGTGCAGGCCGCCGAGGGCCGGGGACGCATCGTGGGCGTCAGGATGGCCGCGACGGATGGCGAGGATGATGCCCCCTGGACCGCTCCGCCTTCGCGACGAAGGAAAGAAGCCCCGATCGAGGGTCCGTTGCCCGTGGAACTGGAGATGGTGTTGGCCGACCAGATATACCTCGCCAAGCAGGACCTGCCACCGGCACTGAGGAATCGCCTGATTCGTCTGGCCGCGTTCCAGAACCCCGAGTTCTACCGGGCCCAGGCGATGCGCCTGCCGACCTACGACAAGCCGCGGGTGATCGCCTGTGCGGAGGATTGCGCCCAACATATCGGTCTTCCTCGGGGTTGCCTCGAAGAGGTCAGTGCGGTGCTCAAGGAGCTGAGGATCCGATCAGTCGTGCGCGACGAGCGATTCTCCGGCCATCCGCTGGCGGTTGGTTTTCGAGGCGAGCTGCGTGCCGAACAGCAGGCGGCCGCGCAGGCTCTGCTGGCGCATGATACCGGCGTGTTGTCAGCCACCACCGCGTTCGGAAAAACGGTGATTGCCGCCTGGCTGATTGCCCAGCGCGGCGTGAACACGCTGGTGCTGGTCCATCGCCAACAATTGCTCGAGCAGTGGGTGGATCGGCTGGCGACTTTCCTCGGCCTATCGCCCAAGGAGATCGGGCGTCTGGGCGGCGGTCGCAAGAAGTTGAACGGCACCCTGGACGTGGCCCTGATGCAAAGCCTGGTGCGGAAGGGCGTTGTGGACGATCGGGTGGCGGACTATGGCCATCTGATCGTGGACGAATGCCACCACCTTTCCGCCCACAGCTTCGAAGAGGTCGCGCGTCGGACCAAGGCCCGGTTTGTCACCGGGCTCTCGGCCACCGTCGTGCGGAAGGACGGACATCATCCGATCATCTTTATGCAATGTGGGCCGGTCAGATACCGCGTGGACGCCCGACAGCAGGCTGCGGCCCGACCCTTCACCCACCAGGTCATCGTCCGCCCCACGGGATTTCGATCACCCTTCCCTCCCGATGAGGATCTCAGGATCGAGTTTCAGAAGTTGCAGGAGGCACTCGCCCACTGCGACAGCCGCAATCGGATGATCTGCGCGGATGTCCTCGAAGCCCTGGACAGTGGCCGATCGCCGCTGGTGCTGACGGAACGAACGGAGCATTTGAAGGCGCTGGCTGACCAACTCCGGCAGCATGTCCCGCAAGTCATCACGCTCCAAGGCGGCATGGGGAGGAAGGCTTTGCGTGAGGCACTGAGCCACCTGGCGGAACCCGCGGCCCCGGGCGGTCGGGTCCTTGTCGCGACCGGGAAGTACATCGGTGAAGGTTTTGACGACCCGCGACTGGACACGCTGTTTCTGGCTTTGCCCGTTTCGTGGCGCGGCACCATCGCTCAGTACGTCGGCCGTCTACACCGGCTGCACGAAGGCAAACGCGAAGTCAGGGTGTATGATTATGCTGACCTTGACGTGCCGATGCTCTCGCGGATGTTCGACCGCCGATGTCAGGGTTACGAAGCGGTCGGTTACGCGATCCTCTTGCCTGCCAGCGCCCTGCCCGGCTGGCCGGCGGATGTGCCGCTGCCCGTGGATCCGGAATGGAAACGCGACTACGCCGCCAGCGTGCGCCGGTTGATTCGGGACGGCGTGGACACACCACTGGCTCACCTCTTCGTGCACGCGGCGCGCGCGCCCTCGCCGGAGGCCGTGGGTGCCGATCGGGCGCGGAGCGCTTCGGAAGCGTTTCTCTTTCGCCGGCTTGAAACCCTCTCGGAAACGGCAGGGCGGTTCCGACTGAACGTGAAGCTCCCCATTCCATTCGACAGCATGGGCAGTATGGAGGTGGACTTCCTGTGTGCCAACGCAGGGATGGTGATCGAATTGGATGGAGGGCAGCACTTGTCGGATGTCGAGGCCTACCGTCGGGATCGACAGAAGGATGCGTTCCTGCAAGAGCACGGGTTTTTCGTTCTTCGCTTCCTGGCTGAGGATCTGGCCAAGCAGTTGGACGCGGTCCTGGATGCCATCCTGCGAGTCCTCGCGCATCGAGCGAGTGCGTCATTCCCTCGCGCTGAGCACGACACGCCAACGGTGCCCGAAGCGAACCTGTCGCCGCAAGGAGGGGCTCCACCCGGCAGTTGAATCGAGGCTTGAGGATTCTGCTCGCTTGCTGTTTTCGCGTCCGAGGTATAGCCTTCGGACCATGAGTTTGGTGGTTGAACAAGCTGAGCCCATCCCATTGGTCGCTCATGCGGACGGTGTCATTCGAGTGCGAGGAACCCGTGTCACGCTGGACACGGTTGCTCAGGCCTTTGACCGCGGCGCCACCGCGGAGGAGATCGCCCAACAGTACCCCACTCTGGCGCTGGCGGATGTGTACGCGGTCTTCGGCTATCTATTGCGACATCAGGCCAAGGTGGCCGTGTACCTCGAACAGCGCGCGGCGCATTCTGCTGCCGTGCGCGAAGAAGCCGAGCGGCGGTTTGATCCTCAAGGCGTTCGCACCCGATTGCTGGCGCGGCGTGGTCCTGGGGCAACATCTCGATGAATGACCGCCCTCGCGTTCGACGAGAGTTTCAACAACGGCGTCGTGAGGGGACTCCTCCGGCGCAAGCCTGCGCTGGATGTGGTTCGGGTGCAGCACGCCGGTCTCACCAGCCTGGATGATCCTGCTGTTCTGGCTTGGGCCGCAGCAGAAGACCGGGTGCTTGTCAGTCACGATGTCGCCACGCTGACCGCCTATGCTTATGCGCGGGCGGAGGCCGGTCTGCCCATGCCGGGCTTGTTTGAGGCGGGGCCTTCGGTCCCCATCGCCACCGCGATTGACGACCTGCTGCTGATTGCCGAATGCAGTTTGCCCGGCGAGTTGGAAGGTCAAGTGCGCTACCTGCCGCTGAAGTGACCCACCGCTACACCAGCCTCAACACCGCCGATCGCGAGGCTGGCTGTGTGGGCATCTGTCCTCGCCTTCGTCATCTGCACCGATCTCCCATCTCCGGTCACTCCCCCTCGAACTCGTGGAGTCGGGTCGCCGCGGTTTCCCAGTCGGCGGTCAGACGCTCGAGATCGCTGATGACCCCGGTGATTTCGCGGTTCAAGGCCACGGCGCGACTCGAATCGGCGTAGGTATCGGGATCTTCGAGGGCGGCAGTCAGTTCGGCCTGCCGGGCTTCGCCGGCGGCGATGTCCTGTTCGAGTTGGCGGACGCGCTGGCGCACGGATTGCAGCTCACGGTAGCGGGCCTGGCGCTCCTGGGCCGCCAATCGCTTCTGCTCGCGCCGCTGGCCGGCCACGCTCGTTCCCGCCTCTTGGGTTGACGGGGCCCGACCCTCTCCCGAATCGGCGTCGCCCGATTCAGGCGCGCGCAACGCGGCGGTCTTATCGACGTAATACCGGTAGTCGCCGGGGTAGGCGGTCAGGCGTCCGTTGTGGACGTGGACGACGTGGTTGGCGAGTTGGTGGATGAAGTAGACGTCGTGGCTGATGAAGACAATCGTGCCGTCGAACTGCTGGAGTGCGGACAACAGGGCTTCGACGCTGGCCAGATCCAGGTGAGTTGTCGGCTCGTCCATGAGGAGCAAATTGGGCGGATCGAGCAGGAGCTTGACCAGCGCCAGCCGGCTCTTCTCCCCCCCGCTGAGCACGCCCACCCGCTTGAACACGTCGTCGCCACGGAACAGGAAGCTCCCCAGCACCGTCCGCACGAACGTCTCGGTCAGCGCCTGGGGCGTGTCAAACGCTTCGTCGAGCACGGTGCGGTCCAGATGCAATGTATCGACGCGGTACTGCGAGTAATAACCGGCGCTGACGTTGTGTCCGAGGCGGCGCTCGCCCGCCTGGGGGGCGAGCACGCCGGCCAGCAGCTTGAGCAGGGTCGACTTCCCCGCGCCGTTGGGTCCGACCAGCACGATGCGCCGTCCGCGTTCGGCCTCGAAGTCGAGGTTGTCGTAGATGAGCTGCTCCCCGTAAGCGAACCGCACCCCTTCGAGCGCCACCACGCGCTGGCCGCTGCGCCGCGGCTGGGGAAAGGCGAAATCGACCGTCGCCTCCGCGCCGGACGGGGCTTCGAGCTTCACCATGCGCTCGATCTGCTTGAGCTTGCTCTGGGCCTGGGCGGCCTTGGTGTTCTTGGCGCGGAAACGATCGACAAACGCCTGCAAGCGGGCGATCTCGCGCTGCTGGTGTTTCCAGGCGGCAAGCAGTTGGGCCTCGTTGGCCGCGCGCTGATCGAGGTAGGTATCGTAATTGCCCCGATACCGGAAGAGGCGTCCCTGGCGAATTTCGAGAATCGAGGTCGTGAGCTGGTTGAGAAACTCCCGGTCATGCGAAATCAGGACCATGGCGCCCGGGTAACCGCGCAAATACTCCTGGAACCAGAGCAGTGCCTCGAGATCGAGATGATTGGTCGGCTCATCAAGCAGGAGCAGATCGGGGCCGAGCGTGAGCAGACGCGCCAGGTAAGCCCGCATCACCCACCCCCCGCTCAGGGCGCTGGCAGGACGCTCGAAATCGGCGGGACGAAAGCTCAGGCCGGCCAGGACTTTCTTGGCCTTTGCTTCGAGCGTGGAACCGCCCAACTGATCGAAGCGCGCCTGCGCGTCGTGATACTCGGCCGTGTCCGCCGCGTGCTCCGCGAAGGCGCGCAGTTGGCGCCGCAACTGCCCGATTTCCGGGGTGATGGCCGAGGCCAGTTCGAGGACTGTCTCGTCGCCAATGGGGGCGTTTTCCTGCGGCAGATACCCGACGGTGATCCCACGCTGGAGCGCGATCGTGCCGGTGTCGGGCGCCGTCGTGCCGAGAATCAGCCCCAGAAGGGTCGATTTGCCGGCGCCGTTGGGGCCGACCAGGCCGAGGCGGTCTTCGCGGTTGACCTGCAGCGAGACGTCCGCAAACAGAGTGCGGCCGGCGTAGGCTTTGCTGACTTCGCTGAGCGAAAGCATGAATCAGACATCATATCGGACCCGGGGCCGCCGCCGCAAGCGCGGTGCTGGCCCGGGCAGTTCTCATTCTGGGTGTGTGACCTTGCCGCCGGGTGAGGGCACCCGGCCAGCATCGGAGCATTCACCGATTGCAGGCTGGGGGTGTGAAACGGGCGGGGGAGCGCCGCTCAATCGTTCGCGAAGCGTTCGACGAACTTCCCTGGTGTCACGCCGGACTCATTGATGAGGGTCACTTTGGTCCAGGGATGGTCGGGATCGCCCTGGGCCAGCTTGAGCCACTCCGCGGCATAGGCCTTGCGCGACGCTGGCATGGGCCAGTCCGCCCCGGCGTCCGCGCATTCCTTGCGCAGCTTGTCCCAGAGGTTCAGCCAGACATAGCCCAGCCACATCCGGCCGCGCTGCACGCGTCGGAGCCGGTCGGGCGCCCCGGCCGAGGCGGTCTCGGCCTGGCGCCAGAGACGGTCGGCCTCGCTCAGGGTTTTGAAGTTGTGGAACGGCGTGTCCGTTCTCGAAAAACAGGTGAGATTCCAGCCCGCCGACGCCCCATGCATCAGATCGATGTAGGTGCGGATGAACGGCGCGGCGTCCTTCCCGTAGTACCCGTCGAGAAAGGCGTCGATCAGACTGCGATCGTCCTTTCGTGGATCCCACAGCAACTGGGCCAGCACCCAGCTTCGCAGCTCGCTGAACTCGGATCCGTGACTCTGGTAGGCCCCCTGCTCGAAGAGGCCGCGCACGTTGTGCGCCGCGAAAAAGCGCACGTTCGGTCCGAGCACAAACCAGTTCGGATGCGGCTGCAGGTAGTGGGCGAAGTCCGTGGTGTAATCCCAGATGTAAAGCCGGTCGCAGATCTTCTCCCAGCCGCGAATGTCGTCGGCGAACTTGGCGTTGGCCGGCGCATCGAGCGGCTCGCGGAAATTGCACTCGATCGAGCAGAGCCGCACGATCACATTCGCGCGCGGCTTGATCGTCTTGGGCGGTTTGCGCGTGTACTGGTAGGCCAGCGTGTCCACCGCGACCTGCGGAAACTCGGCCTCGATCCTGGCCGCCACATGGTTCACAAAGTCCAGCAGCGTCCCGGCATGGCTCCCCTCCGCCTCGTCCAGGGCCTTGCACGCCTCGCACTGGCAGGCACCGTGCCAGTCGTTCTGAGACACCGACACAATCCGCGCGTCGGGCGACTCGCGCAGCCACTCCTTGACCCGCGCGACGACGTGATCCCGCAGATCCGGGTTGGTCAGGCAAAGCTGGCCGTGATCGACGGTCCGTTTCCCATCGCGAAAGCTGTACCACTCGGGATGGGCCGCGAAATGCGTCTCGGGAGGCACCAGCGGATAGAACGTGTGCACGAAGCCCTTGTACCGGATGCACCCGCCCCACTCCGCGCCGATGTTCGCCGATTGGCTGTTCGAGAAATTGCGCACCGCCCAGCGCGCGTTGAACGCCGGATACCAGAACGGATCCCGCGACTCGAACGTCGGGCGATACCGGACATCGAGTGCGCTGACCGCCAGGACGGCGTGCTTCGGGATGTGAGTGGCCCAGGGCGTCCACCAGCGCACCCCGCACTGGTCCTGGAGGAACTGCGACACGGCGTAAAGCGTCCCTCGAGGGCGGCCCCCCGCGAGCAACAGATGGTTGCCCTTCCTCTTAATCACAATCTCCTCTTCACCCAACTGATCCAAAGGTACCTCCGGAAAGAGCTTCGCGGCCAGACTCCCGGGCCCGACGACGATGGCCCGTTCCGGCGCCTGATCCCCCGTCTCCTGGACGCTGAACTCCGCGCCCGTCACGGCCTGGAGCGTCTCGCTCAATTCCTGGATTGCGTTTTGCTCGGGATCGGTCGCGCCGGCCTGGCGCACAATCACACACGCCGCCTTGCCATCGCGCGCCAATTCGAGGTCGGCAGCCGCCAGGGCATCGAGGGCGAGTGCGAAACCGAGAGCCAATAAAGTTGTCTTCATGATGTGCTATCGTTGGACCCACCATAGTGAGCCGCGGGCCCAGCGGCAACCAATTCTGCTCACAGCGCAGACTCGCAGCACAGGCTTGCCGCGCGCCGCCCTTGCCCGGCACACTCCCCTCCCAATGCCGGATGCGATCCAGACGCCATCGGACCTCTGCCTGACGCCGCACGGACTCCTGCTCGTCACCAACGGGCCGACGCCTTCACCCTGGGCGGACGCCGAGACTGGCTGCCGCGTGGCTCAGGCATTCGCCGAATCCCCGGCGCGCGGCCTCCTGCATCTCGCCACGCGCGAACTCAACGCCGCCCTGCCCCCGTCCGCCGCCTGGTGGCGCGAACTGGCCCGACGCCATCTCACCCGGGTCTGCCACATCCCCGACCTCGATCGAATGCAGGAGTTCGCCCCGATCCCGCCGCCCGACCCGGCCGAACTCGACGCGTTGGCCGACACCGCCCCGCCGATGCGCGGCGGCGAGTACCTGGGCGCGGAGATGCTGGCCCGTCTCTGGGACGGGTTGGACGCCCTGGTGCGGACCGAAGCGGCGCGGCATCCGCGCGGGGCGGGCGCATGGCTCAAGGAGAGTCACCCCCTCTGGCGCATGGTCGGGCGGGTCACCTTTCACCTGGCCGAGAACAAGCGGCACCCGACGCATCCGTTCGCCTTCATGGCCAGCTATGCCTCGCGCATCTCCGCGCAATCGCGCGTGCAGCATCTCCCTTTGGGGCGCGCGCTGCACGAATACGCCGGTGCCGGCAACAAGCCCGCGCTGGTCAACCTGCTCTCGCCCGTCCAGAGAGCCGCGGAAAAAAGCGGCTTCGTCCGCGAACTGGTCGAGACCGGCCGGATCTTCAAGGCGCTCCCCTGGACCCCCGCTGAGGCTTACCGGTTCCTTCAAGATACGCCCGTGTGCGAGCAGGCCGGCGTCCTGGTCCGGTTGCCCGATTGGTGGAAAGGCGGCCGCCCGCCGCGTCCGCGCGTGAGCGTGCGCGTGGGGCAGAACCGCGGCGCCGGGCTGGGGGTCGACACGCTGCTGGATTTCTCGGTCGAGTCCACCCTCGATGGCGAGCCGCTGACCGATGCGGAGTGGCGCTCGCTGCTCGAGGCAGCCGAGGGGCTCGCGCTGGTCCGCGGCAAATGGGTCGAGGTCGATCCCGCAAAACTGCGCGCGGCCCTCGACCATTGGAAAAAGGTCGAGGCCCTCGCCCGGCGCGATGGCCTGAGCTTCTTCGAGGGCATGCGCATGATCGCCGGGTTCCGACCGGGTGCGGATGATGCCGCCCAGACGCCGGCCTTCGAGGGGGAGCGGGAGTGGTCCGGGATCCAACCCGGCCAGTGGCTCGACACGGTGCTGGCCGAGTTGCGCGATCCCTCGCGCCTGGGGGCCGCGTCCGACATTCCCGGCTTGCGCGCGCAGCTCCGTCCCTACCAGGCCCTGGGCGTGCACTGGCTCGAGTTCCTTGCCCAGCTCGGGTTGGGCGGCTGTCTGGCGGACGACATGGGCTTGGGCAAGACCATCCAGGTGCTGGCGCTGGTGCTCAAGCGCAAGACTCAAGCCGGACCGCCGCACCGCCCCAACCTCCTGGTCGTCCCCGCCTCGCTCCTGGCCAACTGGCGCGCGGAAATCGAGCGGTTCACACCCACGCTCTCGTTCGCCATCATCCACCCTTCCGAGGCACTCGACCCCGCGGCCTGCCTCGAATCCGCCTCCGACGGCGGCACCGACCTGGTCATCACGACTTACGGGATGCTGACGCGGCTCGAGTCGCTGCGCCGGCGCGCATGGAACCTGGCGATTCTCGACGAGGCCCAGGCGATCAAGAACGCCGGCACACGCCAGGCCCGCGCGGTCAAGGAACTTGAGGCCGCCGCCCGCTTCGCACTTACCGGCACGCCGGTCGAAAACCGCGCGGGCGATTTGTGGTCGATCTTCGATTTCCTCAATCCGGGACTTCTCGGCTCGGCCCAGGCCTTCTCCCGGTTCATCCGCGCCCGGGGCGATTCGCCCCAGCCCGATTACGGGCCGCTGCGGGCCCTGACGCGGCCGTACATTCTACGGCGGCTCAAGACCGACAAGCGCGTCATCGCGGACCTACCGGACAAGACGGAGGTTCGCGCCTGGTGCGCGTTGACTCCGGCCCAGGCTGCGCTTTATCAGAAGGCCGTGACCGAGCTGGCCGAGGGCCTGCAGGGGACGGACGGCATCCAGCGCCGCGGCCTGGTGCTGGCGTTCATCATGCGCTTCAAACAGATCTGCAATCACCCGTCCCAGTGGTCGGGCGACGGCAGCTACGCTCCGGCGGCAAGCGGCAAGTTCGAACGCCTGCGCGAGCTGGTCGAGGAGATTGCCGAGCGGCAGGAGAAGGCGCTGGTATTCACTCAATTCCGCGAGATCACCGATCCGCTGGCCGCCTTCCTGGCCGAACTCTTCGGGCGGTCGGGCCTGGTGCTCCACGGCGGCACGCCCGTCGCCCAGCGCCGCAAGCTGGTGGAGTCGTTCCAGCGGGATGATGGGCCGCCGTTCTTTCTCCTGACTGTGAAGGCGGGCGGGGCCGGCCTGAACCTGACGCAGGCGGCCCACGTCATCCACTTCGATCGCTGGTGGAACCCCGCCGTCGAGAACCAGGCCACCGATCGCGCCTTCCGGATCGGCCAGAAGCGGAACGTGCTGGTGCACAAGTTCGTCTGCCGCGGCACAATCGAGGAACGCATCGACCAGTTGATCGAGTCGAAACAATCCCTGTCGAGAGAACTCCTCGAAGGCGGAGGCGAAACGCTGTTGACCGAAATGAGCAACGAGGAACTGCTCCGCTTCGTGGCGCTTGATCTGAACCGCGCCACTGGGGCATAAACCACGCGCGCATTATGAGCTGGTATAACTACGGATTCCGTCCCTACGTCTCGGTCGCCGAGCGGCAACGCAAGGCGCAACGGGAAATGGACAGGCTCGCCAAGCAGGGCAAGGTCATCCAACCCATCCGACTCGAAGGCCGCACCATCGCGCGCACCTTCTGGGGCAAGGCCTGGTGCGACAATCTCGAATCCTACATGGACTACGCAAACCGCCTGCCCCGGGGCCGCGCCTATGTCCGCAACGGTTCCGTCGTCCACCTCGAGATCCGCCCGGGCGAGATCCAAGCCATGGTCAGCGGATCCTCGCTTTACACGGTCCGCATCGCCATTGCACCCGTCGCCAGGCCCAAGTGGAAGACGCTCTGCCAGGAATGCGCAGGCAGCATCGGATCCCTGGTCGAACTCCTCCAGGGGCGCTTCTCCGACCATGTCATGGGCATCTTCACCCGCAGAGAAACCGGCCTGTTTCCGGCCCCGGCGGAAATCAAGCTCAACTGCTCCTGTCCGGACTGGGCGACCATGTGCAAACACGTCGCAGCCGTGCTCTACGGCGTGGGCGCCCGGCTCGACCAGCAGCCCGATCTGCTGTTCACCCTGCGCTCCGTCAACCAGGAGGAACTCGTGACCCAGGCCGCAACGGCCGCCGACCTCACCGGCAAGACCCAGTCCGCCGGCCCCGAACTGGCCGAGAGCGACCTCGGCGCTGTATTCGGGATCGAGCTCGACACACAAGCCGCACCGGCTCCTTCGGCACCCACCCAGGCCGCCCCGCCCGCGAAAGCACGGCGCGGAAGCCGCAAGGCGGCCTCGGCCAAGGCCAGGAGGCCAGCCAAACCGAAACGCCGGACCGTCAAACGGACTTTGCGATCCGCCAAACCCAAGTAGACCAAGTCGATTCCCATGCAAGACTCCAGTGACAGCATTTATAACCTCGACGACTTCGTCCCGAGCCTGCGCGAGGCGCTCGCGGACCAATCGCTCGACCTGAGCGACTCGACGCTCATGGCCGCCGTGCCCGTCAGGGATGGCGACCCCAACGAACCGCCCGTTCCTGTCGAGCTGGATCGCCGACTGATCCCCTTGGTGGTAGGCGACAACGTCTGCGAGTGGAAGGTCGATTCGCTGCGGTCGCTGTTCCGCGGGGATCGAAAACCCCCAACACTCGGCGACTACCCCGAAGCCTATAATGACGAGTTTTTCATCCTCGAAATGCACGTCCTCCAGATCAGCGATCTGTTCGGCGACCGGCGCGACGACGAAATGCGCGAGATCTACTCGATCCTGCGACGCCGCCCCGACGGCAAGAGCATCGGATTCGTCCACGATTACATGTGGCAAGCCGCGGCGATCCTGCTCGGCACCCGCCCCCTGAGCCAGGCGGAGTTCGAGGCCATCCTGGGGCGCCTCGAGCGCTCCTGCCGCACGTTCTCGATCGGCCCGGGATCGCGAAACTACCTCGAGACCCTGCGCGGCATGTTCCAAGAGGAAGACTCCTGACTCGCATGAATTCCATCCCAACGCACATCCGAGCGCTGATCTTCGACTTCGACGGGACACTGGCCGACACCATGCCCCTGCACTGGCGGGCCTGGCAGGCCGTAGCCGCCCAATTCGGCTTCGCAATCACTGAACAACGCTTCTATGCCCTGGGAGGCGTCCCCTCGATCGAAATCATCCGGATGCTCACTCGCGAGCAGAACCTCGCCCTGGATCTCCGCGCCGTCGCGCATGACAAGGAAGAGAGCTACTTGCGCCTGCTCGATGAGGTCAAACCGGTCCCGGAAGTCCTCGGCATTGTCCGCGACCAGGCCGGTCGGCGAGTCATGGCCGTCGCCTCCGCCGGATCGCGCCGGGTGATCGAGCGCGTCCTCGAACACCTCGACCTGCGCCGCTTTTTCCGAGCCGTCGTCACCATGGACGACGTCACCCGCCACAAACCGGCCCCGGACGTCTTTCTCGAAGCGGCCCGGCGTCTCGATGTTCCCCCCGCGGCGTGTCTGGCCTACGAAGACACCGACCTGGGCCTCGAGGCGATCAAGGCCGCCGGAATGCTGGCCGTCGATGTCCGGGAGCTGAGGGGCAGCGCGTCTTAGTTTCCCGGCGCCTTCCAGACATAGCGGAACATCAGCACACGCAACGCGGCGGTCAGAGGAATCGCCAGAATGCCTCCCAAGAGCCCGCCCAGCAGCGTGGTCCCGGCAATCACCGCGATGATGATCGTCAGGGGATGCAGGCCAACGCGGTCGCCCATGATTTGAGGCGAGATGACCAGGCCCTCGATTGTCTGAACGATCGCGAACACGCCCAAGACCAGGATCGGATGGAGCCAATCGCCGAACTGGACGAAAGCGACCACCAGGGCGGCGACGCACGTGACAATGGCGCCCAGGTACGGAATCAGCGTCAAGACGCTCGCCATCACGCCCAACAAAACCGCGTAGGGCAGTCCAATCGCAATGAACCCCACCGTGTACATGATCCCGTCGCAAATCGCCACCAGCACCTGCCCCCGGAAAAACGCGATCAGATAGCCGTTGATCGAGCGGATCACAAAGACAAGCTCGTCCCTGAACTCGGACCGGACGACCGGCAGATACTCGGTCCACTTCGACTCGATGCCCCGCTTCTCGAGCAGGAAATAAAAGGCGTAGACGGGGATCAGTGCCAGACCGGCCAGCACCCCGAACCAGGACGCAACCTTCCCCACCTGCCCGAACAGCCAGGACCCCACTTTCGGCACCACTTTGGCCAGCCAACCGGTCGCCGATTGCACCAGGGTCGGATCGAGTAACTGGCTCCAGAACGCCGCCGCATCCTCGGCAGGCGCCGCCCCGGAAGCCGCATTTGTCGACGCCATCGCGCCCGGACCAGGCCATGCGACCGCATGGTTGGCAAGGGCATCATACGCGAGCTCCGCCGGCAGGGGGTTGGTCACTGCCTCGGTGCCAATCCCCGATGTCGGGAGATTTGTAAGGGTCAGGGTGTCGGACGCCCCCCGCAGATACTTGCGCACCAGCTCGGGCGGGTGGTTGATGAACTGCTCGAGCGTGTGCTGAACACGCGTCGTGTAAGCCGGAATCCGAAGGACCAACTCCCGCGTCTCAACCACCAACTGCGGCACGACGCTGCCCACCAATGCAGTCAGAATCACCAGAGCCAGGGCGAAGACGCACAAGATGGCCCGCGCCCGCGGCGCGCCTCGGCTTTCGATTCGATCCACCAAAGGATCGAGCAGATACGCAATCACGCCCGCAACAGCCAGCGGCCAGAGAACAGGGGAAAGGACCGACAGCATCCGCCCCAACCCCCACACCAGACCGACCAGCAGCGCGAGGATCAGGGCGACGGCAGCCCCCGTGACCGCCATCCAGATGATGTGCGCCTGCTTCGGGGTGGGAGGTGGAAAGGCCATCGCGCGACGCGCTTCTTCGCTCCCTTAGCCCTGCCCCAGCCGGTTTGCCTTGTCCGCAGACGCGCGCACCGCATTCATGAAGGCCCCCCGCACCGCCGCCTTCTCGAGCTCGTGCAACCCTTCGATCGTCGTGCCCCCCGGACTGGTGACCATGTCCTTCAACACCCCGGGATGCAGCCCGGTCTCGATGGCCATCTTGGCTGCGCCGAACACGGTCTGCGCAGCCAACTGCATGGCAATCGCGCGCGGCAAACCGGCCGCCACGCCGCCATCGCTCAGCGCCTCGATCACCTGGTACACATAGGCCGGCCCACTCCCGCTCAGGCCCGTGACAGCATCGAGCAGCTTCTCCGGCACCTCGACCGCAACGCCCACCGCCGCAAACAACCGCTGCGTCAGACTCGAGTCCTCGGACGTCGCCCAGCGCCCTCGAGCGAACCCCGACGCCGAGGCGCCGACCATCGCGGGCGTGTTGGGCATCACGCGCATTACACGCGCCCCGTCGAAAAGAGCCGCCTCCAACCGCGCGAGAACCACGCCGGCGGCAATCGACACGATCAAGTGCCGCTCGGTCACCGCGGTCCGAACCGCTTCGAGCACCGCAACGGCCTGGTCGGGCTTCACCGCCAACACAACAACCTCGACCGCTCCGAACACCTCCCGATTGTCCGCCACCGCGCGCCCCCCCGTGTCACGGACAAAATCCCGGCGCCCCTCCTCCCGCACGTCGCTCGCGACGAGGTCCTTCGCTGCCACCAGGCCGGCGCGCGCCCAGCCTTGCGCCAAAGCCAGCGCCATCTTCCCGGCGCCAATGAACCCAATCGAAGCGGTTGCTGACATCACGGCGGACCCTAGCAGCCAGGGCGCTCACGCGAAAGGCAAAAGCGACGAGTCATCGACACAAACCGGAGGCAAACCGCCGGCCCCTGACTCGACACACGACCCGATCGTAATCGCAATCGCAATCGTAATCCTCTCTCGCCGATTCGGATGACGATCAGGACCACTTCCAGAGTTCATGCAGAGCGTTGTCATTCAACGGTTGAATGCCCACGGGGACCATGAACCGGTGCGGAGCGGCGACGGCCTCGTCGCCCCAAACTCCTTGAAAAACACTCTTCGGGGGGGACGAGCCGTCAATAGGTGTCAAGCTAAGCCGTAGTGATTCAATAGGGACAAAACGCAAAGACGCCAAGGCGCAGAGGCGCGGAGTGAAAGGAAACCAAGCCGCAGCACCGGTCCCTATTCAGCGAGC
>Ga0116154_10001566_pt1 | contig 18920 bp, 21 predicted proteins | sample AD_UKC030_MetaG_FD_89898 | JGI IMG/M metagenome (GOLD analysis project Ga0116154, IMG submission 89898) | Active sludge microbial communities of municipal wastewater-treating anaerobic digesters from USA - AD_UKC030_MetaG | ecosystem: Engineered > Bioreactor > Anaerobic > Digestate | place: USA...
CGATATCCGTGAAATAATCTCCTTCGATGAATACCTGGCCGGGGCCCGCTGCGGCGTAAAGATTCTCGCGCATCCGGGTGCCGAAATCACGTTCAGCGAATTCGCGGCCGTTGCTGATAAGGACCGGAACGTCAGTGTGCTCGTCGGCCCCGAAGGGGGATTCAGCAACGCCGAGATCGGGCGTGCGCTCTCCCTCGGCTGGTCGCCGGTGAGCTTTGGGTTCACGAGCCTCAGGGCTGAGACCGCCTCGCTCGTTATCCCCTCGCTGATCATTTACGAATGGAGCAGGCAATGAACATTATAGTCAATGGAAGGGAGATGTCTTTCACGGGAAACAACCTGGCCGAGCTGATTGACCGGCTGGGCCTGGACCGCGCGAAAGTCGTGGCTGAAAAGAACGGGGAGGCGGTCCACCGCGAGGATGCAGCTTCGACTCCCCTGGTCGAAGGCGACGTGGTCGAGCTCGTGCGTCTGGTCGGGGGAGGGTGAGCATGGACCCCAGGCTTTTCTCCGCTATCGACGCCTCGATCAACCGGGCAATGGAGGGCCTGCGCGTGTGCGAGGACATCCTCCGGTTTTCGCTCAGGGATGCGGCCTTTTCATCGCTGCTGAAAGACATGCGGCACCGGCTGGGTGAAGAGGCCTCGAGGTTTCCCGCGGAGTTTCTTCTTTCTGCGCGCGACGTCGAGGGCGACGGCCAGAGGTTCTACGATACCGAGTCCGAGATGAAAAGGTCCTCGATACCGGATCTGCTCAGAGTCAACTTCCGCCGCGCCATCGAGGCCGTCAGGTCGCTTGAGGAGCTTTCCAAGGCGGTTGACGCTCCGGTAAGGCCCGATTTCCAGCGGATACGTTTTTCGCTGTATTCGCTCGAGAAGGACGTCGTGCTCGCTGCCGTGAAAAATTCAGCCATGGACTCGTTCGCCTGCGCGCTTTACGCCATCGTCGATTCAGCATTCGTCGCCGACGGCGGTCATGCCGCTGCGGCTGCGGCATTCATCGAGGGCGGCGCGCGTATCATACAGCTCAGGATGAAGGGAAGCCCCTCGGGGCAACTGCTGGCCGCCGCGAAGGAATGCGCAGTCGTGTGCCGGGAGCGCGGCGCGCTTTTCATCGTCAACGACCGCCCCGACATAGCGTTATGCGCCGGTGCTCACGGCGTGCATCTCGGCCAGGACGACATTCCCCTGCCCGAGGCCAGGAAGATGCTGCCCGCAGGCATGATCGTCGGGATTTCGACGCATTCGCCCGGGCAGGCGCTCGCCGCATCGGCCCAGGGGCCCGATTACATAGCCATAGGACCGGTTTTCGGCACATCGAGCAAGCACGGCGCGCCGCTCGAGGGGATCGGGACCGGAGTGATTGCCGAAATCAGGCGGAGCGTGTCGGTGCCGATCGTGGCCATAGGAGGGATCGATCCCGGAAACGCAGGCCAGGTGATCGGGGCCGGCGCCGACTCATGCGCCGTCATTTCTTTTCTCTACCGTGACGGCGCGCTGGGGGCAAACTGCGGGGCCGTGGCAGGGGCCATGGCCGCTGCATGGGAAAAAAGGACGTGCCGCGGGCTATGAACCGGGAAGCGCTGGCGGAAATGATAAGGGCCGTGCGCGCCGAGTGGCGCTCGGTGAGAGAGGCCCGGCTCGGGCGCAGGGAATCCCTTTCTGCTGCGGGGATGGATGCGGCTGCGGCGAAAAAAGACAGCGAGTACCGCCGGCTGAAAAAGCGGCAGCGCCGGCTTTCGACCGGGCTCAGACACCTTGAAATGAAAATCAACAGGATAAGGGCGCGCGATGCCGAAGAAGACCGCTGAGATGCTTCTCGCCTTCTGCGACCGGGACGGGAAGGTGTACGACTATCCCGGCATGGAACCGGCCTTCAGGACCGGACGGAGGAGCGTCAGGGTCGACAGGAAAGAGCTCATCCCCCTGCCTTATGGGAGCTATCTCTTCTCTCTTGAAGGCCGGTATCCGGTGCGATATGACAGGAAAGGGGATTCTTTCGAAACCGTGACGGGCGACCCTGACGGAAACGAAATCAGGGCGCTCTCGGCGTTTCTTTCATCCGCATATCTCAGGACCTATCTTCCCGCATATACCGAAGCGAAAAACGCGCCCATGCTGTCGCTCTGGGCCTATGCCGGCGCCGTGATCATCGACGGCGAATTTTTCGTGCCGGCCATGCGTATCGACGACGATCCGCGGTCCGATCCCGAAATCCACCAGAACGCCCGCGAGCTCAGGAAAGCCATATTCGCGGTGAAAAAACGCTACCCGGAGAACAGGCTCGTGGGCCAGCTGTCGACCTGCTCCACCGAATACAACTGCCTGTGCGCCAGGAATTTTTTCCTGGGAAGGCACGAGGCGCCGGTGCCGACATCGCCGGCCTGCAACGCCCGGTGCCTGGGCTGCCTGTCGCTCCAGGAGGGGTCCGGGTTTGCGCACTCCCAGCCCAGGCTTGAATTCAGGCCGACCCCGGATGAGATCGCCGAGGTGATCCTCCACCACGTGACCGCGGTCGAGCGGTCGGTCGCCAGTTTCGGCCAGGGTTGCGAAGGCGAGCCGCTGATGCGCGCCCGCGACCTCGCGCGCGCGGTATCGAAGGTAAGGGAAAAGACCGACAGGGGCACGATCAACATCAACACCAATGGCTCAAGGCCAGACATGATCAGAATGCTCTCTTCAGCCGGGGTCGATTCTGTGCGCATCAGCATGAACTCCCCGACGGAAAAATACTACATGCGGTATCACCGGCCGCGCGGGTATTCGTTCGCAGACGTGCTCGGTTCGGTCGAGGCCGCGCTCAAATGCGGTCTGCGGGTCGCGATCAACCTTTTTTTCATGCCCGGTTTCACCGACATGGAGACCGAGGTCGAGGCGCTTCGGGCGTTCCTGAAAAAATTTCCGGTGCACATGATCCAGACCCGGAACCTGAACATCGACCCGGACTTTTATTTCGACAGTATCGGCTTCGAGGAATCCGAGGCCATGGGAATAAGGAAGCTTGTCGGCATGCTGAGGAGGGATTTCCCGGCCGTCGAACTGGGATACTACAACCGCGCCAAAGAAACATACGGAAAAGGAAATACTCTTGACTAATTACGGGATTTATTGCTGATTAAACCCTGTTCAAATTTTTTATTCATGGAGGTCGCCATGGCAGAAAACGTCAAACACGCGCTCGTGCTCATTCACAACTGGGGCGACAACAGCGAGCTGCTCAGCCTGCTCAAGAACAACAAACACTGCGTATCCATATTCCACATCATGGGACGCTACAGCTTTCTCGTCGACGCGAACTTCGACGATTTCGACCAGATCGAAAGGTGGGTCAATCAGCTGAAGTCGCTCAAGCTTTCGTCGGGGGTTCCGGCAATCATCCAGATGCAGACCCAGCGGGTGATAGACGTCCATAAACAGAAAAGCGAATTCGACCTGCAGCAGTATATGAACATTAAGGGGAGGGAGCATTTTTTCGTGCAGATCGATTCCCCCCAGTACGACGAGAGCCTGATCCAGGCCCTGAAGAAGAGCGAGGTTGTCCATTCGGTCCTTCATGTCCAGGGAGAGACCTCGTTTGTCATAGAGGTCATCGTCGACGATTACGACGAATACCGCAAGCTCCTGAAAGGGATCAAGCAGTTCCCCAGCATAACCCACATCGAGACCCAGGAGGTCATCTCCGTGGTGAAATACCGCAATCAGGTCTTTGACGAGAGCGGCAGGCTGGTGTATCCGGCTGATGACAACCGGGAGCTTTTTTCACTTTAGCGACAGGGAGAAGCCGGATGTCGGACAGCGTTCAAAGTCCAGTCGAATACGCCAGGAACGTCGTGGGGAGGGACCCCTTCGCCTCGTTTCTGGGCATCGAGGTCGAGGAGGTTCGGGAGGGATATGCCCGGTGCTCGCTTACGATCAGGCCCGACTACCTCAATGCGGTTGAAAGGGCCCATGGGGCCGCGATTTATTCCATAGCCGACCAGGCTTTCGCAGTAGGGTCCAATTCCATGGGGTCAATGGCCCTTGCGCTGAGCTTTTCCATCAACTACCTCGGGCCGGCGATGGACGGGGAAAAGATATTTTCCGAGGCGACACCGGTAAGCGTGACCAGGAAGATCAGCGTCTGGAATGTCACGGTCAGGGGCAGCCAGGACAGGCTCATTGCCAGCGGCCAGGGGGTGGCCTATCATAAATCCTGAACAGGGGCTGGCCCGGTAAATGAATCCTCTCCCGGCCCGGGTAAATATTTTCTTGACAATGCCGTATCGTCCGCAATGATTATATCCGTGAAAAGCCCGTTCCCGGACATGCGCCGGCTCGACGGCCCTTCAGCCTCATGATTAAGAATCCGGACACGGTTTATATGCAAGGAACGTTACCGGGCCGCGGTAAACGATATGCGAAGGTTGCCCATGAAAAGGATCATCACCGTATTTATTTCTCTTATTTTTATTTCTTCGTGCGACGGTTTTATCGGGAAGAAAAAGATAGAAGAGCTGAAGCAGTACGAATCCCCCGTGTACGTGACCACCCAGGATATAACCGCGGGCGAGAGGTCGCTTCCCAAGGGCACCGCGGTAAAGATCAGGATTCGCACCGACAAGGAGTGGGTCAAGGTCTACGGCTACCCCGCGTCCGGCGATGAGCTTCATTCGAACCAGGTGCTCATTCTGTATCTGTTCAAGGAGGATTTCGAGAAAAACAGGTTCAACGAGGAATTATTCAAATCAAAACTGGATGAGCGGATTAAAAAAGCACAATAAATTAAGGAAAGGTGATTTATGTTTCATGGAGTTTTTACCGCACTGATAACTCCTTTCAAGGACGGGTCGATCGACTATAACGCTCTGGGCCGCATAATAGAGATGCAGATATCGGGCGGTGTCGACGGCATCGTGCCCATGGGAACGACCGGAGAATCCCCGACCGTGACGTTCGACGAACACAAGGAATTCATAAAGAAAGTCGTGGAGCTGGTCAGGGGCAGGGTCAAGGTCGTGGCGGGCACCGGCGCCAATTCGACCGATGAGGCGATCTACCTTTCCAGGGACGCGGAGGAATCGGGAGTCGACGGCCTTTTACAGGTGCTGCCGTATTACAACAAGCCGACGCAGCGCGGCCTTATCGCTCATTTCGAGAAGATAGCGGCATCGGTGCGCATACCGCTGATGATCTACAATATTCCCGGAAGAACGGGAATCAACCTCGATCCGGAAAGCTTTCTCGAGCTGACCAGAAGAAGCCCGAACATCGTTTCGATCAAGGAGGCGTCGGGCGACATCAACCAGATGATGAGAATCATCGAGCTCTGCGGCGACCGGATAACCCTTCTTTCCGGGGACGACAACCTGCTTCTCCCGGTGCTCGGCATCGGCGGCAGGGGCGTAGTTTCGGTGCTTTCGAACCTCGTGCCCGCCGACGTGAAAAAAGTCATCACGTTGTTTGAGGAAGGCAATCTCGCACAGTGCCGCAAGCTCTTTTACCGGCTTTTGCCGCTGTGCAGGGCTATGTTTTACGAGACCAACCCGGGGCCGGTCAAGGCCGCGATGGCGATGCTCGGGCACTGCTCGCCCGACCTCAGGCTGCCGCTGTATCAGCTTGCCGACGGCAACAGGGAGAAACTCGCCAAGGCGCTGCGCGACTACGGTCTTTTATAGGAACAGGTATATTGCATGAAGATCGGAATTTGCGGCATCTGCGGAAGAATGGGCCAGGAAATCCTGTCGATCGCGGCGAGGAGGGGCCATACCCTTGCGGCCGCTTTTGACGCTCCTTCGGCGCCGATGTTCGGGAAAAAGGCCGGAGAGCTGATCCGCAATGACGAAATCTCTGCGGTCATCGAAGAAATGTCGCCTGAAGGGGTCGCCCGGTGCGAAGTCGTAGTCGATTTTTCGTCGCCTAAGGCGACCATGAAGCTTCTCGGCCTGTGCGTCAAGGAGAAGAAACCCCTGGTCGTCGGCACCACCGGATTGTCGGATTCGGAGCGCGCCGAAATCGAGAGCGCCGGGGCAGTGATACCGGTCCTCCTGTCTCCCAACATGTCGGTCGGCGTGAACCTCCTGTTCAAGCTCACAGAGATCGCCTCTGCGGCGCTTACGACCGGTTTTGACGTGGAGATATTCGAGGCCCACCACCGTCTCAAGAAGGACGCGCCGTCCGGGACAGCGAAAAAGCTGCTCGAAATCGTGAAGGCATCGAACAGCGCCCTCTCTTCAGCACAGGAAATTTCGGGCCGGGAGGGCGTTCCGGGCGAGAGGACCGACAATGAAATCGGCATTTTCGCCATGCGGGGCGGCGATATCGTCGGCGAGCATACGGTTTTCTATGTGGGCATGGGAGAGCGCATCGAGCTGACCCACCGGGCCTCCAACCGAAGCATTCTGGCGTCGGGCGCCGTCCGCGCCATGGAGTGGCTGGGCGGCAGGCTCCCCGGATCATACAACATGTTCGACGTTCTGGGTTTTAAATGACCGAGGAAAAAGACAGATCAGCCGATTCCCGCGAGGGACTTCAAGAGGTTTCGGAAAACCCTTACGATCCTGAAAAGAGGAAGCCGGAGGACATTGTCCGGCTTTTTTATATTCACAACAATCCGCTGATTCCGGTCGTATCAAGGCGCAATGTGCTCATCGGCATATTGAAGAAGGATGACGTTATAGCCGAGCTGAGCGACATCGAGCGGGTCGATAAGCTTTCGATTGACGGATTCATAACCTCCCTTGCGAAAAAGATGACCTTCGAAGAGCTTCTTCCTTACGGGGAAAACAGGGAATTCGCAGTCATAAACATTTTCGGCGAGCTGCAGGGCTCCTGGCCGCGGCTCAGGCTTTTCTCTGCTGTCGAGAACCAGGGCGGGAAAGAGGATGTAAAAGACCTCGATCAGGACGTAGCCGAGCAGAAAGACCAGCAGATTCTCGAGTGGATCATCTATCTCGTGCTTGAGCATATCCCCCGCGGGCTCTATGCGGTCAACAAAAAAGGCAAGACCATCTTTTTCAACAGCCATTTCGAGGAGATGATCGAAACGGCTTTGCAGAAACCTCTCGAACCGGAATTCATCGAAAGCGCGTTCAAGGACGCCGGGAAAAACGAAATGGTGACCGGCCCCAGGGGCGACGAGATATGCTTTTACAACAGGGAGCTCGGCCTGTATTATGAAAAGATACCCATGATCAATAAAAAGAAGACGGTGGGATACCTTGTCTTCACGCTGAGGGAGTCCGAGGTGAAGCCCGGACTGAAAATCCCCGGTGTCGATATCAGGGGGATGGCGCTGAGCGAGATGCTCGAAGCCTTCGAGCGCTCGGTTATCGTGGAGCTCCTCAATGATATGGCCGACCAGAAGATGGTGGCGGACGCGCTCAAGGTAAGCAGAAAAGCGCTTCAGGGAAAAATAGCAAAGCACGGTATTCATGCCGGCGAAGAGTGATTTTACATAATTGTTTTTACTGAAAAAAAATGTTGAAATTATTTTTTATTGGTATATATTGAAAATGTATTAAAAATCAAATCCTGGTTGTAACTCCATATTTTTTCTTGACGTAAACAATATAATTTCTGATAGTGTCGCTAACTTAAGAGAAGCCTGTTATTCTACCACCTTTTTTCTTGACTGATAGGTTAATAGCAACACTGTAATCGAAGCAGAACTTCCCCCTAAAATTATTTAGCATTGTGAACAGGGGGATAAAATAATTAATGTAAATTAAGGGTAATGTATGACAAGTACAATTGAGCCTGCAGGGTCTGTAGAAAAAGCCAAAAACGATGCAGACACGGAAGTAACCAAAGAAAAAAGCGGGTCCAAAAACGGGAACGGAAACGGCAATATCCAGGCGAGCGAAACCAAGATCGATCTCGCCGAGCTTAAATCGAAGAAGATCAACGAGCTGGTCGCGATCGCGAAGGAAATGGGGCTCGAGAGGGTGTCCGGCCTTAAGAAACAGGACCTGATATTCGAGATACTCAAGACCCAGACCGAGGCGCGGGGCCTGATCTTTTCGAGCGGCGTGCTCGAAATATTGAGCGACGGCTATGGCTTTTTGCGCTCGCCGAATTACAACTACCTTCCCGGCCCTGACGACATATACGTTTCGCCGTCACAGATCAGGCTCTTCGGCCTCAAGACCGGCGACTCGATCGCGGGACAGATCAGGCCCCCGAAGGACAACGAGAGGTTTTTCGCCCTGCTCAGGATCGAGGCTGTAAACTTCGAAAACCCCGACAATCTCCAGAAAAGGGTATTTTTTGACAACCTGACTCCGCTGTATCCCGATTCGCGCATAGTTCTCGAAACCGACGCCCAGAACGTCGAGATGCGCATCGTGAACATCATGACCCCGGTGGGCAAGGGACAGCGCGCCCTGATCGTCGCACCGCCAAGAACCGGTAAAACCATCCTTTTACAGAAAATCGCCAATGCGGTCACCACGAACCATCCCGAGGTTTTTCTCATCGTGCTTCTTATCGACGAGCGCCCCGAGGAGGTCACCGACATGCAGCGCTCGGTCAACGGCGAGGTGGTGTCCTCCACCTTCGACGAGCCGGCGAGCAGGCACGTGCAGGTGGCCGAAATGGTGCTCGAAAAGGCCAAGAGGCTCGTCGAGCGCAAGATGGACGTCGTGATCCTGCTCGACTCGATCACGAGGCTCGCGCGGGCGTACAACCAGGTCGTGCCCACGAGCGGCAAGATACTTTCCGGAGGCGTGGACTCCAACGCGCTCCACAGGCCCAAGCGCTTTTTCGGCGCGGCCCGCAACATCGAGGAGGGCGGCAGCCTCACGATCCTCGCCACGGCCCTGATCGACACGGGTAGCAGGATGGACGAGGTCATTTTCGAGGAGTTCAAGGGCACCGGCAACAGTGAAATTCATCTTGACAGAAAACTGGCGGACAGAAGAATATACCCCGCCATCGATATTAATAAATCGGGCACCAGAAAGGAGGAGCTGCTTCTGGACGAGGAAGAACTCGCGAAGCTCTGGGTCCTCCGCAAGGCCCTGGCGTCAATGAGCGCCACCGAGGCCATGGAGCTTCTCGTCGAAAAGATGAGGGCGACCAAAAACAACAAGGCCTTCTTCAAGGCCATGAACTCTTGAGACAGCAATTAAAGGAGCATATACATGAAAGAAGGAATCCATCCCCAGTACGTCGACACGGTGATCAAGTGCGCATGCGGCGCCGAGATCAAGACCCGTTCCACGGTAAAGGACCTGCACGTTGAGATCTGCTCGAACTGCCATCCCTTCTACACCAAGAAGCAGAAGCTGATCGACTCCGCCGGCCGCGTGGAGAAATTCAAGAAGAAATACAAGATCGACTGATTTTCGGATCGGCGCATCCTGTTTTTATAACGCAGACCCCCCTGCACGCCGTGGAGGGGGGTTGTTTTATTTATCCGCAGTCATTACGCGGCCTATGCCAGAAGTGTCCGGGGATGAAGAGGGCCACGGAGGCGCAGAGACACACCCATTAAAGGTCGGTTCAAGCAAAAAAACACTCTCCCGACTAAAATTATTTTTTAGTTAGTGCGCCTCTCGCATTGCCATCATTCCGCTTGTCTGCTCCGTTGACTTCTTTTTCATTGATTAAGATCAGAATTATCCGATCTGCAACACACACCCATCTGGATCAAGAATTGCAAATCTCAACACAGTTGTACGATTCACATCCCTGGCCTTTTACAAGACCCCAGAAAACCGTCCGTTCCATGCCGTATCCAATTGAAACATTACAGAAATAATGGTTGTTAACCAGCCTCTCTATGGCTCACGACATGGGCAAACCCGGATATAACAGCAAAAAACTTTTGTAAACAAATCGGATGCACAAGCTGCCAATCAGAGTCAGTAGTTATAACCAGTGTCTCCATCTGGTTCACTCCTGCATCCTCAGTATCAGGAAAATAGCTTGTCCTTATTAAACTCTATACCGTCTCTCATAATATAATATGATGCACGGGCCAGCTTATTGGCTAATGCTTTCCTGGCAACAATCTTGTTCTTCTTCGCCATCTTTCGCTGATAAAATGCTCCTGCTTCCGGACAATAACGGATGGCATAATTCGCTGCTTCCATATAAGCCCAGGAAAGATACTTATTCCCGTTCTTGCGATTGTTTTCGCCTTTCTTCTTATTGTTGCTTATTTTTTCACTCTTTACACAGCGACAATACGAGGAATAGTTGCCCGCATCCTTGAATCGCCTAATATCTCCCACCTCGAGCATGATCATCATCGCAAGTATTTTTCCCACTCCAGGAATGGTTAAAAGGTGTTTAAATTCATCTCTCAATTTACAATGACTCAGAACCTCTTTTTCTATCTCAGACGCCGTATTCCCGAGAACATCGATAGCCGTAAGATTATTTAAGGCAATTGTCCTCAAATATTGGTCAGAAAACAGGTATTCAATTTCGGCTGAGCCCAGCTTCTGTATACGATCTGCTGACATCATTAATCCCGTTTCCCGTGCGACCATACTTTTTAAACTGAGAATATGCGCCGTACGCTGTTTTACAAAAAGAAATCGTCGGCGGAGCATATCCCGTACAGACCGCTCCTCTCGAGGATAGATATACCCAGTCGGTATAATGCCTAAACGATTCATCTCAGCCAGCCAGAAGGTATCACTTTTGTCATCAGTATGCTTTAGTCCGCTGTATTGAACCATTGCCGATGGATTGGCCAGATGTATCTTGTAACCATCTTTCATCAGCCCATCAACAAGCCAATACCAGTTATATGTTGACTCTATCACTATGCTATCCACGAATTCCTTGTAAGGTAAAAGCTCACGTAATACTTCTTCAAGGCTGTTCTTCAATCGCCTGGAATATAGCTGCTTACCTTCTTCATCGATAATCCCAAGAAAATTATTGCTTGAATGTAAATCGATACCTGCATATAGTTTCATCGAAGCACCTCCATATCTTTGTTTGGCTGTTGCAAATTATACGGATTTTCCGTTTTTGCAATCATTTAGGAGGTGCTTCTTTTTTTATTAACCGACCTTTATATGATTATCAGAGTTGATTATTGACCCCCTCCCATCCTCCCAGTCGAAGCATTTAGAACATCCTGTTCTGCTTCGACACAGAGCCGTCCTGCCTCTAGCCTTACCAAGGGGCAAGCGGCATGGATACCGCAGTGGCCGACACCATCAGGACGTCCTGTCCTGTGTCGGCAGGCATCCATCCTGAATGCACTCGATTGCGAACAGGCTGCTCTCGGCCATCCATGGCCTGCGCGGCATCATTACATCGTGTAAAAGCGATGTTCAGAAAACAATCGAGTGAGGTGACTGAGCGAAGCGAAGTCGGTGGGGGTTTGAAAGATTCCCAATGACGGTTACGGCAACCCCTATATCGAGTAGTCCGGGCAGGGAACTATAACCGCGATATTACAGGGCCGCGTCATGAAACTGATGCGGCCTTTTTGTTATCCGGGATTTTATACTCATCCCCTCTTTATCTCCCTATCCCCTGAACTTGCTCATCTTTCATTTTTTATCTTTCTCTGTGCTCTCTGGGTCTCTGTGGCAAATCTTTGATTGATCTGAAGAATAACGCGCCTTAACATCCCGCCGATACCGCCGACGCAGACCAGGGAAACCAGTATCATGGCGCCGCCCGAAATAATCCGCGCCGTCATCGTTTCCGAAAGGATGATCGCGCCCATGAGTATGGCGAACAGGATGCGGCTCGTGGACACGAGCGCGCCGTCTGCAGCGTTGATGTAGCGGTACCCGTAGGTTATGAAAAGCTGGCCGAGCACCGAGAGTGCGGTCGCCGCTATGCAGTACACGAGCACCGTGCCCCGGGGCACGACGAAAAACGGGGCGGCGAACATCAGGTTCACGACCGTGCCGAAGCCCATGAGGTAGAAAAGGATGATGTAGGATTCGTCGTATTTCCTCGCCTCGCGCAGCGTGGTTATGGCGAAGCCCGCGACTATCCCCGAGGCCAGGCCCAGCATGTCTCCCGGATTGATCCCTGAGCCGAAAAGGCCCGATGCGTCAGGGACCACCACGAAGTAGACCCCGGCCATGGCGAGCAGCAGGTACAGGAAATACGCCGGCGTCGTCTTTTCGCGGTTGATGATCGGGGCCAGCATGAAGACAAAAAGGGGATAGGTCATGTTGAGGATGTTGACCTTGGTCACGGTCGAGAACTGGATGCCCATGAAGAAGAAAATGACCGCGAAAGTGTTGAAGAGAGAGCGCAGCACAACGAATTTTTTGTTCGCGGGGACGAGGGTCTTGCCGGTCGCGGCAACATAGACGGCGACGAGGAGAAAGCCGGCCGCGAACCGGAATAAGCTGAGCTCTATGGCCGGCACCTTCGACGAGGAGGTTATGAGCTTGACGAACACGGTCGCGAGCGCGAAAGAGAATTCTGCCCCGAGGAGCATGAGGATTCCCCTGACCACGCCCCGGCTCGCCATGGTTTGGGCGCTTACCGGATGTGAATCCGCGTCGTCCATGGACCGGTCAGGCTGCGGCGCTTCCCCGGGCCTGTTTTCCGGCCATGATCCAGCCGATAATCCCCGTTATCACGAAAAGGACGCCGATAAACTGCGCCTGCGTCAGGCCGAAAGCGATTTTTTCATTGAGCCTGATGAACTCGACCGTGAACCGGGCCACGCCGTTCAGCATGCACCAGAGGAAAAATATCCTTCCCGTGGGCAGTGTTCTTTTTCTCACCTGAAGAAGAAAGACCACGACCAGGAACGCGAACATCGACTCGAACAGCGGGGTCGGGAGCACCGGCGAGCTCGTGGGCACGATGCCGTTGGGATATGATACTGCCATGAAGGATTCGCTCGCGATGCCGTAGCATCCGTCGCCGGCGACATGGCACCCGATGCGGCCGATGGCGTAACCGAGGGCCATGCAGGGCGACACGAGGTCGAATATCTCGAGAACGTTTTCGTTGTTCATTCTGATGAGTATCACCGAGGCCGACAGGGCCACGATGAATCCGCCGTACACGGTAAGTCCCGCGCCGGAGAATATCATGCCGAAGGGATCGTTCAGGAACGACCCGAAATTCTCGATGATGTGGAAAATCTTCGCGCCGATTATGGCAGAGGGAATGACCAGCAGAAGCAGCTTGTAGGCGAGCTCCGGGTCCTTGCCGTGCAGTTTGAGCTCACGCTCGAACAGGGCGAACGAAAGGTAGAAGGCGAGGCCGAGCATGATGCCGTATCCGCCGATCTGGATGAATTTATACTGGAACACGATTGGGTACATCGCAGTCTCCTCGTTTGGGTTTGGTCTGCATATTCATCGGGGAAAAATACTCCTTGTCAAGGATTTTAATGTCCGGCGGGTGGGCGCAATGCCCTCATCCTCCCGGCCTCCTTCTCCCTGGGGCGAAGGAGGTGCAAGACTGCTGCTGCCGGATTTAAGGCCGATAACCTGGTTTGTCCCATACGGGGTGCAGGGGCGGAGCCCGAGCGGATCCCGACTGGTCGGGATCCGCCTGTCGGCACGAAACAGGATTTCTCGAAAAGGCCGGCCTGCGGATAACCCACACCTCATTGTGCCCCATAGAGCGGGTTTGGGCGACGGAAACCCGTATGCCAAATAGTGCTTGACCGATCTTTAATCCTTACTTATTTTTAAATCAGTAAGGAGTTATTATGCGCTCAAAAATAACCGACAAATTCCAGATCACGATACCCAAGAAGGTAAGGGAAAGGCTCAAGCTTACCCGGCATGACGCTATAGAATGGGAATTTGAAGATGACAGGGTGGTGGTGCGGCCGTCAAAGCGGCCCTTCATGGATCTGATGGGCTCGATTAAAACCGGTACGGGCGATGTCAAGAAAGACATACAATCGGCAAGAAAAAGCATCGCAGGCCGGTATAAATGAAAAAATACTGTATAGATACAAATGCGCTGCTGTCATTTCTTACCGACAGAAATATCAACCAGCAAAAGACGGTTGAAAAATACCTGGAAAGGGCCATTCGCGGTGAATTGTCGCTGATTGTCATCGAAAATGTAATAACCGAGCTCGTATATGTAATGCAGTCGGTCTACCGGACACCTAAAAATATCATCAGTCAAACCCTGAAGGCGCTCGAAGAAAATCCGGGCATATCGATCGATGGTCATTTCAATCTGAAAACATTGAGGCAGATATGGCCGGATCCGGTCAATGACTATGGTGATGCGCTCATAGTGCTTTATGCCCTTGAAAAGAACTGCGAGATACTCACTTTCGATAAAAAATTATTAAATTCTTTCAAAAAATTGAAGGCATAGTAAGAAATTATTCCAAAAGAAAAAGGGTGCAGGGGCGGAGCCAACGCAAACACGATGCTTGTCCCATACGGGGTGCAGGGGCAGAGCCCGAGCGGATCCCGACTGGTCGGGATTCGCCTGCCGGCACGAAACAGGATGTTTCGAAAGGGCCGGCCCTGCTAAATAATAATCCCCCTTTTGAGGTAGAACATACCTAGAACATGAATAGAACATGAATAGAAGGTGAAGACAGGTTGAACGGATGTGAAAAAGCCCTGTATCCGGGGCTTTCCAGGCGATGTCCGATCAGTACTCTATTGAATTCTTGAGTACCCTTTTCAGCAATAGATAGTCCGAGATATGAAAGTCCGGGATATTGACCCAGAAGCTTCCACCCGACGCATACGTGAACCATATCAGCTTGCCGCCGCCGTCATACCTTTTGAGGAAATATGTAGGGATGCCCTCCCCGTTTCGCGCGATCGTCTCTATCGAGGTATCGATAGGTATCATCTGATATCGTCGGGCGTTTTCAGTCACGATATCCTGCGTGGTTGGAAGCCCGTCTGCAAGCGGATGGGTGGAATTGACAACGGTGAAATGGGGCGACGCGGTCAGGTCCCAGGTAAAGTCGACGGTATCGCATCCTACCAGGTGGGTATTCACCCCTGTCGCGAACCCCAGGTCGTGTGAACCGCCGAAAAAAATCGCTTTCTTGCCGGCATTGACGACCGAATCGGCGACTGCCTGCAGGTCGGTATCTTGAAAAAGGCCGCCGTTAAAAGCGAAAATGACGATGTCATACGGTGAAAAATCAATAGTGTCCCAGTCGATTGCGGATGCGCTGTCATGGGTGTCGTATACATATCCGAGGTCCTCGAGAGCGAGTTCCAGCGGACCGTTTTCATCACTATAAAAAACCATCAGTATTGAAGGTGTCGAGCTTCCGCCGCCTTCATTACCGCCACCGTCATCATCGCATGCGCAGATGATGCATGACAGGACAAGACACAACGCGATACAGAATTTTTTCATACATTACCTCCCCGAGTAATGGCATGTTATTGTAAATACAATGATTTCCCTGTCAGCGGCTATTTTGCACTATATGTTTAAACATTGTGCATATTTGGCGCTTCAATGTTGCCTGCCGGACATGATCAGCGGCAGATGCCGGATGGCGGTTTACAGGTACGTCAACGGGTACGGTGTATTCATCGCCTGAGTGAATCCCGCCTCATGCATGTGCAGCGTGTTCCGGAGAAGTGATTTCATCTATATCGAGGTGTAAAAATTTTCATCATCAGTCCCGCCGGGGATGACAAGAGCTCCTCTTGCGGTAACAATTAATAGTCCGATACGGGCAAATACCGTTTGACAGGGGCCTGAAAAAGCGCCATGCTTGCGCCGGCGCCGGGATTGAATTATCGGCGCTGATTTTTAACCGACCCGCCCAATTTGGAGAGGGGGGGCGGCGATTCAGGTTTAAGGATGGTGATTTTTCATGAAAAAAGCGATTATCGGTCTTTTTGTTCTGTGCGGCTTATTGCCGTTTCTTTTCGGATGCGACGATTCGGGCGGCGGCGGCTCGAAAGCCGGAAGCATCGATAAAAAGTATTTCAGCGCCAATGCCGGCGGCACCGTGGGCTATTCGCTCTGGGTCACTGACGGCACGACTGACGGCACGAAACTGGTGAAAGACATCGATGAAACCAGCCTCGGCAACGGTCCCTACGGGTTCACCGCGATGGGCGGCAAGACCTATTTCAGTACAACGGACGGTTCAACGGGATATGAACTGTGGGTCACCGATGGCACTGATACAGGCACGCATATTGTAAAGAACATAGATGGAGGTGCCGGCCACGGCGTCGCTGATGCCGGTACCGGTTACTGGGCAGTGATGAACGGCAGGCTGTATTTCTCTGCCGATGACGGGTCCACCGGTAATGAGCTCTGGGTCTCCAACGGCACCGAGTCAGGCACGGTCAGGGTCAAGGACATAAATCCAGACGCCGGAGACAGCGATCCCTATGAACTGACCGTCATGAATGGCTTGCTGTATTTTTATGCGAATGACGGGACGAACGGCGCAGAGCTCTGGGTCTCTGACGGCACTGACGGCGGCACAACCAGGCTGACGGACATAAATCCCACGGGGAACAGCAGCCCGGCTTTGCTTACCCCCATAGGCAACAGGCTTTATTTCAGGGCCAATGACGGCGGCTCTTCATATGGTCATGCGCTCTGGGTTTACGACGCAGATCTGAACGACCTTTCACTGGTTAAAGACCCGAATGAAACAGTTAATGTTCCAAACTACTGGGTTCTCACTGAAATGGTTTCCATGGACGGAGTGATCTATTTCGCCGGTGAAAATATCACTGACAACAGCGAGCTCTGGAGAAGCGAGGGCACAGAGGAGACCACGGATATTCTGACCGAGATCAGGGAAGGGGACACCGGCAGCGCACCCCAGGATCTGGCCGCCATAGACGGCAAAATATATTTCTGCGCTACTAACGGTACCTCGGGCCAGGACCTGTGGATTTCTGACGGGACCGCGCTTGGCACCTACGGCATAGACATAGCCGATGAACCAACAAGCGACCCCAGTTATCCCGAATATTTCACCGAATATAACGGCCTGGTATATTTCAAGGCACAGGACAGCACCGGCCGGTATGAGCTCTGGGTCACCGACGGCACTGCTCAAAACACACATGTGGTGAAAATCATTGAACCGACTGTTGGAAGCGCTCCCAAATACTTGACTGTACTCAACAATAAACTGCTCTTTGTTGCCTTCACTGAAGCTGAAGGTGTCGAGCTCTGGTCCACTGACGGCACCGAAGACGGCACCACGATCCTGAAAGACATAAATCCCGGCGATGCGGACGGCAACCCCTATATCGAGTAGTCCGGGCAGGGAACTATAACCGTGATAGTACAGGGCCGCGTCATGAAACTGATGCGGCCTTTTTTATTCGAATCATCTCCGGGTTTTATCCGATTCCGTATGGAGTATGCAGTGAACGTCATGGCCGAAACAGTGATGAGGTACGGCGGCGACCCGGCCGGTCGGGATTCGCCTGCCGGCATGAAACACGATGTTTCAAAAAGGGCGGCTTTCAGATGACCGGAACCTGCTGTCGAGTAAACCCGGTTTATCCCTGTTTATTGTTCCATACAGGATATTCCTTGACAGTAATTCCCGGTACTATATCTCTTACAGTCATGCGGGGATGGAGATGGCAGGCAATAAAGTATCCCAAATAAAAACGGCAAAGCCTATAAGCAGGGAAGCGATAAAGGCGACCGCCCTTGCCCTGTTCAGGGACAAGGGCGTTGACAGCACCTCGATCAACGAGATAGTTAAAAATGCCGGCATTGCCAAGGGAACGTTCTATCTTTACTTCGACAGCAAGGATGACCTCGTCAACGACGTATTCGAAGATTTCGCAAGCGACTTTTTCAGGCAGGTCGTTGAATCGAACAGGGACCTGCAAAAAATTGCGCCCCTCGCGGAATCTCTTCTGGGTTATTTCAGGAAAAACAACCTGTTCCTGGTCGAGCTCAGAAAAAATCTCATCCAGCACCGGGAATATCCCTACATAAAAAAATCAATGTCGGCGCTGTCCGGCATCATTCTCCATTTTCTCAATGTATATGAACAGTATCCGATCAGGCAGCTCGACGTCTACTCCGAGGTGCTCATTTCTACGATACTCGACATATGCCATCGTCTTTTCATCGATAAAAGCATCAGGTCTCAGAATGAAGCGACGACAATGCTCGAGGATTTCATGAAAAGATTTTTTAACTGTGAGCCCGATTTTTTTCTTGCAAAAAAATGACCGGCGGTCATAATCGTCCTGTCTGGAGAAAAAGCGAAGAATGGCCGCGGCCATTTATTTTTTTCCATCAGAATGACCGGCGGTCATAAATTTTCTGGCCGGCCGTATGATTTATAACCGGAGGAAGCATGAAACCCCTGATGAATATCCCGCCCGGAATGCTCAACAATGCGGGCGACCCTGTCTTTAATAATGATTTTTTCTCACGCTTCAGGCTGCGACACGCTGACGGCCCGCTGCAGCTGAACGACAAGATATTCAAGGACTATCTTTTCCCCACGTTCTACGGCGATGTGACCTGCGCGATCGGAATATTCCTCTGCTCGTATGACAGGGCCGCGCGCCTGGTAGCCCGGCAGCTGCACGAAAAAATCAGGCCGGTAAGGCTGACCCGCGGAAGATCCATCATCGCGTTCTCGTGCTACGAGTACAAAAACGTCATGGGAGTCGCGCCGTACAACGAGATCGCGATGGCGATACCGGTAATGGTCAACACGTCATTCAGGCCGCCGGTCATTCCCATGATCGTCGACTCGTTCAGCCATTTCGGATACTACATCGCGGGAATGCCGGTCACCTCGTACGAGAACCAGATCCGCGGCAACAGGATATGGGGCCTGCCCAAGGTCACCCAGCAGGTCGACATTCGCCAGGATGGAACCGATTGCGTGACCGTCGCCTGCGAGGAGGACGGTGCGCCCTATCTTACTATCCGCGTGCCGATGAAAGGTTCCCCCCGGGAATTCGACACGACGTCCTACCTTTACACGCGCCTGGAAGGGAAGCTGCTTCGAAGCGAAACCAATTTCAGGGCGAC
>Ga0116154_10001570_pt1 | contig 18888 bp, 23 predicted proteins | sample AD_UKC030_MetaG_FD_89898 | JGI IMG/M metagenome (GOLD analysis project Ga0116154, IMG submission 89898) | Active sludge microbial communities of municipal wastewater-treating anaerobic digesters from USA - AD_UKC030_MetaG | ecosystem: Engineered > Bioreactor > Anaerobic > Digestate | place: USA...
GGCAACATGACTGTTAGAACCCTCACGGGCCGCTGGCAGTGAGGCGATGAACGCCTTGCTAAGCTCCGCGTCAGAGACGCGCAAGACGCCAGGTGTGGGCTTTGGGGCAGTGTGTAGTGTGGTCCTTTTCATGGTTACTTCCTCGCAGTCTTAGGCACGTTAGCCTTTGCCTGTTCGACAATCCCTAATACCTGCTCGCGGGGCACAAGCCTGTTGCGCCTAGTAATGGGACTAACCGTAAGCACGCCTCGCGCAATAAGGCGATACAGCGTTGACTTCGACAGGCTGAGGGCGTGGCCTACCTCTGGTAACGTCATCAATAGCGGTTCATTCATCATTGTTTTATGTTCGGGTCTATTGCCCATTGCCGCGCAATAGCACCGTTCCATTTCTTATTACACACAAATATGCCTATTGTCCCTGTTAGCTGCCGAAAAGTTAATTAAGCAGGGGGTAGCGCCATTGGTGTGCTAACATATTAAATAGAAGTCAGAGAGGCTCCTTCGTCCATGAAATAGGCTGGTTTAAGGCTACGTAGGGGCGGCGGATTTCTCTTTTTCCAAATAGCAAATAGAGGCGCACTAGACGGGTGCGTTTGTAGGTAGGTAGGTGCGACACAACCCTAGCGGGGACTTTAGCTGCCAGGTAGAGTGACTTGGGCCTAGTGTACTATTGTTGGGTGCTCTAGCTTGGGTGGGGATAGTGGATTGTAGCAGTTTAGAGTAGAGTCTAGGTGTGTCGGTATAGTGCCTAGCAGGTGGCGGGCTTTATGCTCTAGTAGAGTGACACAAATGTGATAGAAAAGAGCCTAGACGCATTGACACGTGAACTAGTAATTGGGTATTCTATGCACATGAAATTGAACGTTGCTAGAGTAAGGAACCTAGCACTGCCAATTCTATTGTGGCTGACATGGAGTGCCGCCCAAGCCCTCGGCCAGAGTTACCAAAACCAAGGGCAACGTGCTTGCAACACGGGGCGGCAGAACAGAGTTACAATGAACGAAGCAGTATATCAAGTAGTAACAGACCGCATTATTGCCCTTTTGGAAAAGGGCGTTATCCCGTGGCATCAGCCTTGGAACTGCGGAGAACAAGCCCCACAGAACCTTTTGAGTCGCAAAGCTTACAGGGGCGTGAATGTGTTCCTGTTGCAATCCATGCACTACGCCAGCCCGTTTTGGCTCAGCTATAAGCAGGCGCAAGACTTGGGCGGGCACGTCAAACGGGGCGAGAAGGGGTGCCCCGTGATTTTTTGGCGCTGGCTGGACACGAAAGACAAGGCGACAGGGGAAACGCAAAGGGTGCCCCTCTTGCGCTATTACACCGTCTTTCACGTCAGCCAGTGTGAGGGCATACCCGCAGACAAAATCCCCGCTCTGAAGGGCAGCGAACGCCAGCACAGCCCACTAGAGCAGGCAGAGAAAATCGTTGCCGCGATGCCAAAGCGGCCAGAAATCAAACAGGGGCTTGACCGTGCTTTCTATTCCCCTGCGGGTGACTTTGTGGGCATCCCTTCTGCCAATCAGTTCAAGACGGGTGAAGATTACTATTCCGTTCTTTTCCATGAACTGACGCACAGCACAGGGCACCAGAGCCGATTAAATCGCAAGGGTTTTGCGGGCACGGATGGCGACTGGTCGGCCTTTGGCTCTACGCCCTACGCCCGCGAGGAATTAGTTGCGGAAATGGGGGCGGCTTTCCTCTGCGGGCAGGTTGGCATTGTCGAGCGCACGATTGAAAACTCTGCGGCCTATGTTGGTTCATGGCTTAAGCGGTTGAAGGACGATGCCAAGTTAGTTGTGCAAGCTGCCGCTCAGGCTCAAAAGGCGGCAGACTGGATACTTGCCAAGCAATGGCAGGATGAACCGTCAGCCGAGAGCTAACCAACCAGAAGCGGAAGCCTGTCGCTATACGGTGGCAGGCTTCCATTACCTTATACCTATATGCAAGCCGCTACGGCACCGCGCAAAAACGAGCTAACCAACCCGCTCGAAAATGTCCGAAGTCGGGAGAGTCTTATTTCAGCCGAGCAGGAAAATGGCACGGTTGTCGAAGTCACCTTTCCCCATGCCAATACTCGTTTTCGGCCCACTAGCCCAAAACCCCCGAGAAAACCCCGCAATGCAGACAGACGCAGCAGGGAGTACTTAACCCCTGCTGAGGTTGAAAGCCTTATCAAGGCTGCTGACGGAATCGGCAGGTATGGGCATAGGGATTCGACTCTAATCCTCCTAGCGTATCGCCATGCGCTCAGGGTGTCTGAGCTTGTCTCGTTGCGATGGGACCAGATTAACCTCGGTCAGGGTTTGATTCACATTAACAGGTTAAAAAACGGCAATCCAAGCACGCACCCATTACGCGGCCCTGAACTACGGGCACTGCGCCGACTGCAACGCGATTATCCTAGCGCCTCCTACCTGTTCATTGGCGAGCGCGGCCCGCTGACAGACTCCGCAGTAAGGAAAATTGTGGCGAGGGCTGGCAGGAAAGCGGGGTTGCCGTTCCCTGTTCACCCTCACATGCTGAGACATGCGGCGGGCTACAAGCTCGCGAACGATGGTCAGGACACCAGAGCAATTCAGCACTACTTGGGCCACAGGAACATAACGCACACCGTCAGATACACCGAGTTGAGTCCCGAGCGTTTCAAAGACTTCTGGCAAGACTAGCCAGTTCATAAGCATCGCAACGCGCCCGCTCGACTGAGCGGGCGTTTTTGTTATACGCATTAGCCAGGTTAATGAAAAAATCGCCACGCCCATGCCGACAAATCGGCAGGGGGTGTTGTGTTTCTCTCGGCCCAGGCTGCGAGTCCAAAATTTGTCAATGCCAGAACTGCGGGGCTTAACACTCCTTGGGCAATGGCGGCACTCGCTTACGTTCACGGGCTTTTGCCTCTTTGATGTAGTTTGCACCCTGCGGGTAACAATGCTCCAAGAACTCTATTACCTTTGGGTTAAGTATGAGCATAACGGCTTGCGCCGTGTCTGGCACCATCACCGCACCAAGTCTTTGGTAAAGCCTTACCAGTTTGTAGCTCGGCATGGACTCGCTTGACGCATGGCCTATGAGGCGATGCACGGTGAACGACTTTAGCCCAAACAAAGTCCCCGCGACTTCATCAATCAAGAAGCTCCGCAGACCAAAGAAACTCCCCCTCCAGGGCTGTTCCACTTTCAACATAAGGGTGTTAACAGCAAACCCTGCGCGGAATGGTTCCAAGGTGAAAGTGAAGTGTGCATGGTGGTTGCCAGACGCCAAGCGATATGCGTAACCCGCGTAAACCCGTGCGCCGACAGGCCACGTTTCAGGTTCGGAAAATGGGAACTCCGCTTCCGCACGGCTGAGCGCGAGGCCAGTTCCTTGTCTCATAATTGTGGAAAGCACGTCCAGTTCAAAGGGTAGTTTGTCGGGCCAGTCAGTTTCAAAGCTCCCGATGGTAGGGCTACTTCCCTCGGGGCAGATTGACAGGAAACCTTGCTGTGCGGAGCGTTGCACTTCCGAATAATCGAGCACGATGCGGGCGCGGGGCCGCGTAAAAACATCTGCGTTGCTGGCAGTAAAAGAGTTCACTACTAAGAGTTACACCGCAAAGTGGGGGTTATCGCCACAAACGACAACCCCACTAGTCGCAACGGACTAGCGGGGCTGTTGTCAAACGGAATAGCGGCCTAGACGCTAGAACCGTTCACCTTGGCAGGACAAAGTAGTTGAGAGGCTTGGCTACAAGTTCACCGTCCATCACCATGCAATGCAGTTCCGTATGTAGTTCTTGGGTCAATGCCTCACGGGCAACCGCTGAGAGACTGTAGTTGCGGTATAAGTTCAATGACATACACTCAGCAATGTCTTTCGCTTTCAATCCCCGCCATCTACCGTAGCGTTTTCGGAAGCTCCATACGATGCCCGCTCGTATGTCGGGCTTACCCTTGAACTTGCGTGCGCCTAGTTGGTCGTCAATTACGTCTATCGCTCTCGCGTAGTCTTCTCTCTCGGCCAGTAGCTCGTTAACATCTTCTCGCTTCGTGTATTTACGTTTCATGGATACGCTGGATATAGAGCCTCACACAAACTGTAAGCGGATAGACTTGCCAGCCTGCGCCCGCTCGCGTATCGCATTCAGGATTCCCCGCGTTGCAATGACGTAGTATCCGTCACAGTCAGGGCAACATCTGCCATTCGTTAGCGGATAAGCATTCCGCCCGCCCGTCCAGCCTGTTGCTAGCTCTATGGGTATCGGCCCGCCGCATACGCTACAGATGCGGCGCTTGCTGGTTGTTTCGGTTGCACTGGTTTTGGTGACTTTCTCACCCCGATTCCTATTACTTGTAGGAGTTTTCATGCGGAGCATGGTATAGATTCAAACGCACTTGTCAAGCTTTTCCTACAATGTGCATTCCACCCGCATAAACATTGGTCGGGAACGCTGTTGCCCATAAGGGCCAGAAAGGAAAAAGGCTGGCATTCCGCTAGAATGCCAGCCGAATTGAGTAGAAACGGGAACTAGAGCCTAGATTTGCCTGCGGCTTTGGCCTTTTTCCAGCGTGCCTTTGCTGCCGCCGACAGCATTGCCTTTGCTGCCGCGCTCATTTTGCGCCTGCCCCTCTTGGCGGTGGGTGCGGGTGCTGCCCCCGCCTTGGCGGGTCTGCCCCTGCGCTTTGGAGCTTCTGCCCCCATGTCGGCAATGACCTTGTTTACGGCCTCTAGTTTCGCTTCTAGTTCTGCTTTGTATTTGAATATGTCCATAGCGTGCTTGCTTTCGATTTGTAACCGATGATGCGTTAGACTCTAGCGCACGGGCGTTAGCTGTCAACACCCCTCTTTGCGTCTTGCACGTGACTGCGCGCCTGATACCCTACAACGCAGCAATCGTGAAAGGCTCTTTATGGACTACAACCAACTACTTGCACAGCAACAGGCGGCAGTGAATCAGGCAATGCAGCTTTACTGGACAATTCTTTTAGGCGCAGCATTGATACAGCTTATTTTGTTTGGCGTGGGCTGTTGGGTCATTTACATGTTCTACGCTCGCCTGCGAGACATTGCAAACGAAGTGCGTAAACTTCGCGTTGCTTACGAAGCTGGACACACCGCGCAAAGCGGTTCAACGCCCCGACAGCCGTATTGGTCGCCCGAACAAGAAAACCCGTTTGCACCCGCAGGAGGGGACGCGAAGTACATGCCCAAGCATTAGCCGCTAGCCACTCGCATACTTCTGAGCGAGCTTTTCGAGTCCTGCGAGCCGTAAACCAAGGCGCAACTCGCCAGTCCACCGAGAACGGGCACTAGAACCTGTAACACGTATGTTCTTATCCTGAACGTATGATGACCTAAGAGAAGAAAGAGAAGATTGATTATTGTACTCTATACGTGGTACAAGTTCCTTGCTGGCGTTAAGCGTCATACGCTCCATAGTAATGACAGGTAAACAGCCTACTAGACTCTTGGCGGCATCCCTTACGATTTGCGAGACTGCGTAACGCTCCGCAACCAGCCCCAGCCAACCATCGTGCATAGGCACATAAAAAAGTCCACGCCTAGCGCACTCGGCCCCCACGGTTTCAACCATGATGTGGGCTTCTAGGTTTTGGAGCGTTGCGGCCATGTTTTCCCTGCCTAGCTCTTGGACACGCGTGGCGATGCCAGGAAAGTGAGCTTTGTAGAAGTCGAAAAAGTAGTTTTCAATCGCTCCGTTACAGAACCGCATGAAGTCCACATGCTTGACGGTATCCCTATCTGACTTGACCCCCGCCCAGTCGCGCACATGAATGTAGATGTCAGTAGATTCCAACAGCGCGTAGTATCGGGCCTGCTCCGCTTTGTCTCGTGTGAACGTGCCAAGCAACCACGGGTGACACGCCTTCAAGTCAAATTCGGCCAGTTCCCTCTTGCCTTTGTGCCTAATGAACTTGCGCCCCTCTTTGGGCATTTCAACAATCGTGTGGTACAGCCTGTTAACCACGCGCCCCTTAACCAAGTTTACCGCACCCGAATGCACCTTGGCCAGACCGTCCAGGGCTTTTGCGCTCAACTGCTGACGGGGTGCGATGTCCCGAGCCTCTAGTTGCTGGCAGCACGCAATTATCCAGTCCGCTACGGTGCCCTGTGCCGTGGAATGGTCCGCTTTCTTGCGGAGCCTCTTTGCATTGAACCGTGCCCAAGTGGTTCCTGTGGCGCGTGCCTGTGCGGGTATTCTGTAGGACTTTGTGAAGCCGCGCTTGTCCTCAGTGCTTTCTTGGTAGGACTCATTAACCTCTATCTCGCCCATGCTCACAAGCTGGTTAATGTATTTGCGGTAGTTCTCCCCGAGGCCGTCATTGAAGTATCGTGCCCCGATGTTGACGAAAAACGCGGGGTTGCGCTGTTTCTTGCTCAGGTAAACAATGATGTCTTGTGCGTAAGCCAGGTTGCGAGCCTCACGGTCGGGCAGTGCGGCCAGCTTGGCGTGCAATGAACTGGTTACTTGGAAGGACTTGGCTTTGAGCCAAAAAGGAGCAGGGGGCGATGGGAAGATGCTGCGGTCAGAAACCGCGTTTTGGTGCCCACCGCCCCCGTTCACCAAATTGAAATTGCTGCAATTCTGAGTTTGCATCTTACTGTATATTACACGTAGAAGACCTGACCTTACACAATTTCTACTTGTGCCTCTATAGGTTGCCCTCTAGTCAACTCAGCCTAGACGGGTTTCGAGCGATTCTATTCACCCGCGCCTAATCCAATCACACGATTGACCCATTTTGGACACAATCCTGTTACACGCTTGCGCCCGCCTGCCTAATCCAATCACACTTAAGCCCGATTGCTGAGCAAAAACGCGCACGCCTAATGGCGTGCCGTATTATATTGTTAATTATTGTAGGGCTGAGCTACTCGCGTGCTAGACTTGACCTATTTAGGAGTTGACAAGTTGCCAAGTCCTTGGTCTAATGGAGCTATAATGGAAAACACACTGCTCACACGCTATTCGGTCTATTTCGCTTACGTAAGAACGTTTGTCCGCAACTGTCTCAGGAGGAAACGCCAACGGTGGACTAACCCGCAAACGGGTCAGGTGTGTATGCGCGGTACTGACGGCAGGTTTGTTTCGTCGGGTAGAAGTGGCAATTGCCCGAACTATACTTAACATGTCGGGCAACTCGAAAATCTCTTGGACACACCATACGTTTAACCCGTGGTGGGGCTGTGAGAAGATTTCAGAAGGCTGTGCGAACTGCTACGCGGACAGTCTTAGCTCACGGTATGGTTTCGACGTGTGGGGCAAAGGCAAGCCCCGTAGAACTTTCGGCGCGACACATTGGGCCGAGCCTCTACGGTGGAACAGGAAAGCCGAGTCCGCCCGAACCCGTGCCCGTGTATTCTGCGGGTCTATGTGTGACTGGTTGGAGCAGCACCCCACGATGAACGCTCAGCGGCCTAAACTGTGGTCCCTGATACGCCAGACACCCTGCTTAGACTGGCTTCTACTAACGAAGCGGCCCGAACGGCTCGCGGAAACCCTTCCGAACGATTGGGGCACGGGGTATCCTAATGTCTGGTTAGGGGTAACAGCGGAATCAGACAGCTACACAGACCGTTTCAACAGATACCTCGCCCCGCTTCCCGCAACCGTCCGCTTTGTCAGTTGCGAGCCTGCTCTTGGCCCCATTACAAGACTGAATTGGCCGCGCTTGGATTGGCTGATTTATGGCGCGGAAAGTGGCGCACATTACAGGCCGCATAATGTGCAATGGGCCAGGGACGTTAAGGCACGGTGCAGCGAGCATGGTATTGCGTTCTTTTACAAACAAGGCAACGGGGTCCGTGCAGGTCAGGATACGTTGCTAGACGGTGAGCTGGTCCAACAGTTTCCAAATCAGCTTCATTGCCGTGCCGTAGCGAATCGAGCCGCATTGATGCGAGCCGAAATGCAACGCCTAAACTGAGCTTCCTTTCATCCCACAACGCCACGCGAGCGCGGCAGGTCACTCCTGCCGCGCTTTTTATTTTGTTTATTAGAGTTACGCCCCGCCCGCCCTACCATAAAGCGTTATGCTCTCAGAAGCGGAATACCAAGACAAAGTGATATGCGGGGATAGTGCTCAGGTATTGGCCAGGTTGCCCGATTGTTGCATTCATCTAATCGTGACCTCGCCGCCTTACGACCTGCAAAGAACGTATCACAACTTCAAGGGCTTTGACTTTGAGGCAATAGCTAAACAACTATACCGCGTAGCGTGCGAGGGCGGGGTTGTGGTCTGGATTGTGAACGATGCCACCGTAAACGGGAGCGAGACAGGCACGAGTATGCGCCAAGCCCTCTACTTTATGGACATTGGCTTTCGACTGCATGACACCATGATTCACGAAAAGTGCGGGGCGAATTTCCCTGATAGGGTCCGCTACTGGCAGGCATGGGAATACATGTTTGTGCTGTCCAAGGGTAAGCCCCGCGTAGTCAACCTGATTGCCGACAGGCGCAACATTTACGCAGGCCAGAAAACACACGGTTGCGACAGGTTAGCCAATGGCGGGTTTAAGCCCAAGGTGCAGGGCAGATTAACGCCCGAGTTTGGGCCGCGCTTCAATGTGTGGAAGATTTGTCATAACAAGCGGGGGAGGTTTGACCATCCTGCGAGCTTTGCGCCCGAGCTAGCGCGTGACCATATTGCCAGTTGGTCAAGTATCGGGGATACAGTTCTGGACTGCTTTGCAGGCTCAGGAACTACCCTTTGCGCGGCAAAAGCTCTTGGAAGGCACTTTCTAGGCGTTGAAATTAGCCCCGAGTATTGCAAGCTGGCCGAAAGCAGACTGGCCGAGACGAAAGCACCAGAGAGGCAGGCACTTGCGTTCGCCGCTTGATTTTGATATGCGAAGGCCGTGAAACCGCTTGAAATCGAATCTTGGGCACTGCGCGTCCTGCAACTAGTAGAAAGCCGCCAGCGTGTGGAAGACCTAAAAGTGGAGCTAAAGAGCGAATGGCCTACCGATTTTAACAAGACCGCTAGACAGTTGGCGGGACATGCCAACTTCGCACGTGGGGAAAACATACTCTGGCTGATTGGCGCTGATGAGAAGCAAGGCGTCATTCGTGGTGCGAACTATGCCGACCTAGCTAGCTGGTTTCAGCAAGTCCAGTCGCCTTTCGAGAGTGTTTACCCGTCATTGGCGGGAGACATGAGCGTTGCATACAAGGGTAAGACGGTTGCTGCTTTATGCTTTGACACGTCCCGCTTTCCTTACCTAGTTCAGAATCCCGCATTTGGTAGGACCGCAGGGGATGGGGTGCAATTTGAAGTTCCTTGGCGTGAAGGCACAAGGACGCGCACGGCGACACGAAACGAATTGGTCTTGATGCTCGGGTCATTAGGCACTGTGCCAAAGGTTGAGATTCTGTACGCCGAGGCCATTTATGTTGTTGGCAAGCATTGGAATATCACTCTAGCGGTTTATGTGGTGCCCTTGGGTAGTGCAACGTTGACTTATCCGTTTCACAAGACCTCTGCGGTCCTCACGGTGGAGAATGAACGACTTGCAGATGAATTTGTTATCATGCTAGACACTCCCGAAGGTAAGCATCGGCGGTCACAACAGCGGTGGACAGAGTGGCACAAGAGGCACGAGACAATACCTGAGTCGCCTCCTGCACGGACGGAGATAATTGAGGCTACGCGAAGTGAATTAGTAATTCGCGGGTGCGGCAGAATTGAAATCGAGGGCACAGCCGAAACTCAGGTGGGCACTGAATGCGAAACTATTCAACTACAGGTAACACTTATTGAAGCTGCATCGGACTCACGGATACTCCTATCCGCGACGTTGACCAAACAGGCAGGCGGAACAGAGCAGGCGTGGCGCTATGACCCGCCAGCACAATAGGCTCAATTCCACCCCAAACACTAGTGGCGTGTCCGTTTCCTCTTTGTTCCAGCCGTAGTAATCTTTACATCATTCACGCTTACAAAAAGCCGCATTGAGCCTGCCTCGGGGAAGAAAAACCCGCAGTCGCAGCCCTCGACAAGGGGCTCGTAACGGCCTCGTATCCCGTAGCGCCCAAAGAAATGCTCAAGCTGCTGGTGCTCGTCGCACCATATTCTCTCATCAATGGTCTCGCCTATGTAAATCGCGGGCTTCACTTTTCGTATTCTTCCCAATTAAAGTAGAACATCTTGGAGGGAGAGTAAAAGAAACTCCCGACTACTCCATCACGTTTGCGCCTCACCGCTACATACGGAAACTCAAAACCAATGACCTCATACTTCTGGGCCAATTGCTGAGAAGTGAGGACATTTTCAGGCCCGTAGATTCTATCAAGCAACGCCCGCACTTCCAGTGCTTCTGTGTTTATCGCCTTTGCCATGTTGTCTATAAGCGTAGTTCCAGCGCGGTTACGAAGTGCCTGTACGACGCATGGAGTATTTCAATAAGGAAAAAGCACCAGACAGAGCAGCAAAGCCCGCAAGGCAACCCGTTGCTAATTCAAACCAAGGGAGACCCTGTTTATTTCTGTAATACTCAGCTTTTGAGTAGTCGTGGTCTTCCACAGCTTGGCGCTCAAGGAAGCTACGCCCCGAGTTCATGTCATCATAGAACGCCTTTGTGCGGTAAGTAGCCCTGAACATAACCACGGCGACTATGACTAGGAGAACACTACCCACACCACCGAGTATTCGCTTCATAAGAGGCGCGGGGCTATTTGGTTATCAGTTGAAGTGCTGCTTGACCTCCGCACCGCCTCGCTTCATGCCAAGGAACACTTCGCGGTGTTCGCCAATTCTTACCATAACATTGTCTGGCGCGACGTATTCCCAACACCAGACTTGGTTTTCGTTCAAGGTCCACGTCATCTTGGGAATGTTGTATGCCTGAGAAAAGGTTTTCATAAATGCCTCTGCGCTCAGGTCGCCCGCATTGAAAAGCAACCTAGAGCAGTTTTGACCAATACCGATGGCGGTTGCGTGTTTTGATGTATCTAACCAAACGTTTATCGCATAATCAGGTTTATCGAGCAGGCAGTTTAGGTCTTTGCTGAGTATTTCGATGAAGTAGGGTTGTTCTTTGCTCGGGTATAGATGCCAACGCGGCCCTAGTTTGTCTCGCACCACTTGTGGCAGTTCTTGGGCGCTCATGCCGATGTATAAGCCCTTCACCACGATTGGAGTTGCCTCGGAGGCTCGTGGGGGTGTTGGTTGCGGGCTGGCCTTCGTCTTGGGCTTGTCGCAGCCTACTACGGCCAGCGCAACGAGTGCCACGAGTAGAACGGAACGGGAGCAAGCAAGCAGTCTCATGGGCTTTTTCCCCACGCGAGGCGACAGCGGAAATGAAAGGGCGTGGAACTTGACAGACCGCCGCACCAGAAGCAAACCAAGACCGCTAACCATGAGCAGTGCGCTGCACGGTTCAGGAATCTCGCTCACGTTTATCCAATCAAGCTCTGTCACACTGCCATCGCTTATCCAACTACCACCGCCACCGCCTTCGCGGTTGGAAAGGCCGATTGCATTCCCATAGACGGATGAATCACTCGCCGTCAAAAGTGGATTAACCAAATCGTTGACGTAAAGAGCTACGTTATTTCCGTCGTCAGTGATGCGAAAATCGTAGAAGGTGTTGAGGGCCATTGGAAAAGTCCCGCGAGCCAGTTCCGTGCTGACACCAGGCCAGCCGTGAGTGACAATGAAAACGTTCCCTGCCGTTTGGTTGGAATCGTTCTCAATCGAGAAACTAAAACCGATGCCGTGGTCAAACTCTGCCCACGGATTCGACGTTATACCATCCGTTCTCGTAACTATCCTGAAAACGTCGTGGATGCTGCCCGCGAACTCGAACCTGCCAGTAATGTCCAGAGCGGCGGGAAATGATGCAGTGGTCAGCAACCTGCCTCGGTTTTGAAAGACGGCAGACCCGCCATTCTCAGTAATGGAGGAATCTGAGAAGGGTGTTGATGCTTGCCAAAGGGAGGGGTTTATCGTGCTTCCGTTGAAGTCATCATACAAGAGCGTCTGCCCTGCGGCCTGCCATGTGATGAACGCCAAAACCGCCGTCAGTAGTGTATCCAATCTGGTGCTGCTGTGTTTCATGCTGCGTTTCCTCGCGAGCCGACAGCGGAAATGAAAGGGCGTGGAACTCAACGCTCCACCGCCCTCAAGGCTCTGGACGAGCCTGTTACGGGATGAAACGCCAAGCCCACGCCGATTGTCGGCGTGAACTCGGCGCGGTCCCGTAACTAAAATTGTCCAGATTTTGAGGGCAACCGCAGCCAAAGCTACGCAAATTCGATTATTAGGTTTTCAGTCTATTCTCTCTGCAATGTCCTTTCGTTCAGGAAGCTTAAACCAGTTTCCCCGTGTGCTGCAATGTCAAAGTCGCTAGACTTGCGCGGACCCCTGTAAACAAAGGGCGAAACGATGTTCGGGGCATGGGGATTTTTAAGCATAAAAAAGCCCGCCAGCGGTTAAACTGGCAGGGCGTGCGGTGTGCGGGTGCCTCTAGGCTTCTACTAGCGCGGCCTCGCCTACCTGTATCGCCTGCTTAGGGTTGTCAGCAATCGTAACCTTGCCAATTTTCACGCTATGCGGGGTTTTCCACACTAGCACATGGTCAAGGTAGTCCTGTCTCTCGCCCCACAACAGGAAGCTGGTTGCGGCCTCATTCTTGTTTACTTGGTTGGCGGGTGTGGGGTTCCAAGCCAGTTCAAACCGCCCCTTGGGGGCTTTTGGTTCCTTAAGCTGTAGTGTGGCGGTGCGTTTCTCAGCGTCCAAGGTTAGGCTTTCAATCTGGTTTGCGAGCACAGCTTGAAGGCGTAGGCGGTTGTCAATCGTGGGCGGCACTTGCTGCCAGCCCGTTAGCGGGTTGTCCTCAATCGTGGCCGATAGGCTTTCAATCCGCCTACTCAGTGCCTTTGCTTTAGTCTCGTAAGCGTTCATCTTCTGCATGGCAATCGCGGGCTTGGCCTCTGCCGAGTCTAGCGCGTCAGCCCATATTTTGAGCTTGGCTTGCACGTCCTTTAGTTCCCCGTGCAACTTTGCTAGTTCATCGTGGCGCGTATCGGTTTCGGCCATTACTGGCAACACCTTTAACCAGAGCGTTGTTAAAATGGCGCGTTCAACCCATGAGTATTGGATTGTTTTGTAATCGCACCCGTTGCCGCGTAGAGCGTTGCTGCAAATCAAAGAGGTATAGTGATAGTGCCGCTCGCCGTGTGTGCAAGGGCTTTGCTTAATCACCATAGACGCCCCGCACTTGGCGCACTTCACAAGACCCGTGAAAAGGTTTGTTGCATTTGTCTTTGGTCCCTTAGCTTGGCCCCCCGCCCAACGGGGTTTACCCGTTTTGCTTTTTGGGTAAAGTATCTTCTTTCCCGTCACGGGGTCTGTTACGGTTTTGGGTAACATTTCTTGGACTTTGTAGAACGTGGCCTTGTCCACAACGGCGGGGTAGTAATCCGTAACTGATGGGCCAACGGGAACGCGCTCGCGGTCAACGTAGTTGCAAGGCTGGTACTCGCCAATGACGCCACGAAAGCAAAGGATTCGGCGCAAGTGAGTGTTTGACCAGCTTTTGCTTCTGTTTTGGTTGCCTTTGCCAAAGGTCGGGATTTTGTCTGCGTTCAACTCGCGCATTATGGTGCGAATGCCTTTGCCGTTGGCGTACGAATTAAAAATGCGCCTGACAACCTCGGCCTTTTCGTTAGGGGTAATCGTGTTGTGTTCCTTGTCCACGTCCAACCATGCGGGGGCCATCGTCGTTAGTTTCACCCCATCGGCGGCACGGGCTTTCTTCTGCTTCCAAGCCTTGCCCACACGGTCAGACAGTCTAGCGGCGTATTCGTTAGCTGCCGCTAGTTCAAGCAGGGCTATAATGCGGTCAATCGGCCTGTTAAGGCTTTCCCTAGTTAAGTGGTGCCCTCCCCTGTCAACGTAGATTTCAAGGCCCGCTCGCAGCATGTCTTTCAGCACGTCCTCTGCTGTGTCAATGTCGGCACGGGAAAAGCGGTCAAAGGCTTCAATAATCATCACTGCCCCCTGCGGTATTTTGCCTGCCCTGACTGCCTCAGTAATGGCTTTCAAGGTTTTGATGTTGTCGCCCTTGAAGGCGCTAACGCCCAAGTCTGCGGCGTTCAAGTCCTCCCTGAGAATCCATCCTTTTTCCTTGGCCACGCGAGGGGCAATTTCACACTGCCGCCTCTCACTGTCGCCTTTTGCTTGTATGCGGGAACTGAACCGAATATACGAGAAACAGATTTTAGCTGTTGAAACCTGTTCCTGAGTTTTAACTGTCGTTTTCATCTTAGTTGTGACATTTAATTTTCACTGCAACCCAAGTTGCCGTGCGAGTGGTACGACCTCTGGCACCGCAACTTTATTCGGTGAAAAGTTACCGCCTATTGTCATCGTGGGCCTCCCGGACGCCGCCGTCAAAGAATCGCGCGACCGGGTGATGACGGCGCTGATTAATTCCGGTTACAGTTTCACCTTTGGCCGCACCACGATCAACCTGGCGCCGGCGGATGTGAAGAAGGAGGGGCCGAGCTTCGATTTGCCGATCGCGGTGGGGATGGTGGCGGCGAGCGAGCAGCTTGAGACCGACCAACTCGATAATTTCGTGATGGTGGGTGAACTGGCCCTCACCGGCGCGGTGCGATCGGTCAAAGGGGTGCTGCCCATAGCATTGCGGGCGCGGGCGGCGGGCAAGGTGGGCATCCTGGTCCCGCCAGACAATGCCGCCGAGGCAGCGGTCGTTGCCGGCCTGCAGGTCATCCCCGTGCAGAACCTGCGCGAGGCGGTGAGTTTCCTGGAAGGCGAAACGAAGCTATCGCCGACGAAAGTGGACATCGCGCAGATCTTTGAGCAGGTGCCGGACGGGGAGCTGGACTTTGCGGAGGTCAAGGGGCAGGAATCGGTCAAGCGGGCGCTGGAGATCGCCGCGGCTGGGGGACATAACGTGCTTCTGATTGGGCCGCCGGGAACCGGCAAATCCATGCTGGCCAAGCGCCTGCCCACCATACTACCGCCGCTGACGCTGGACGAGGCGCTGGAGACCACCAAGATTCACAGCATCGCCGGGCTCCTGTCGCCCGGCCAGGCGCTGGTGACGCAGCGGCCGTTTCGCGCGCCGCATCACACGGCCAGCGACGCCGGTTTGTTGGGCGGGAACGCCAATCCCACGCCCGGCGAGATCTCTCTGGCGCACCATGGTGTGCTGTTCCTGGACGAACTGCCGGAGTTCAAACGCGGCGTGCTGGAGACCATGCGCCAGCCGCTGGAAGAAGGCCGGGTGACGATTTCGCGCGCGGCGGGCACGATGACTTTTCCTTCCCAATTCATGAACTGAGATGCTAGTTGACAGACTCGCTTTGTCGGGCATTCTGGCCGCATGAAGCGATTAGCAATCAGTTACCTGAGATTCTCAAGCTCAAAACAACGCAAAGGCGCGTCCTACACCCGTCAGATTGAGGCAACGGAAGCCTACTGCCGCAACCACGGTTTGACACTCGTTGACCAGTTGGAAGATTTGGGCGTGTCGGGGTGGAACGGGGCCAATCTTGATGACACAGCAGCATTGGGCGGTTTCCTCAAGCTGGCCCAAGATGGCAGAATCTCAAAAGGCACAACGCTCATTATTGAGAATCTGGACCGCCTGAGCCGCGCCAAGATTACCAAGGCTGTAAATGTGCTGACAGGCATTCTGCTACTGGACATTGCCATTGTAACCACGATGGACGGCAAGCGATACGCCAAGGATTGTGAGCCAACAGACTTGCTCATTGCCGTTACCATCCTGTCCCGTGGCAACGAGGAATCGGAAACCAAGTCCAAGCGCGTAAAAGACGCATGGATTAAGAAACGTGCCGCAATCAATCGGGGCGAATTTGTGAAGATGACACAGCACCCGAATTGGCTGGAAGTGAAAGACGGAAAGTATGTCCCCAAGACAGACGCGGCCAAGACGGTAAAAGCCATCTTTGAACTGTATGCCAGTGGCAAGGGCAGTCACGTTATCGCCAAGGAACTCAACAACGATGGGGTGCATACCTACTCGCGCCGTGGCGAGAAGTTCACCTTTTCCTCTATTGAGCGACTTTTGAAGTCGGAAGCTGTTATCGGCACTTGTGACGTTGTGGACCCGCCCAAGAAAGGTTACTGGCCTCGCGTTATATCGGATGAGCTTTGGTATAAAGTCCAAGCCCTGCGCCAACAGAACAACCATTACAAAGGCACGCGCAACGATGTTCAAAAGGTCAACTTCCTTGGCGGGTTGGCTGTGTGTGCAAAGTGCGAAGCTAAGGGCATCAAAAGCAGCATGGTTCGCTATTCCTGCACCGGGAAGAATGGTCAGCGTTACCACTACCTGACTTGTCACAACGCGAAGTATGGCGAGCACCCCCTTAACTTGGCACCTTATCAGGCAATCCAAGAATCGTTCATCTCAGGAATGAGCATCAACGGTTTCCTTGAACCATTCTTGAAGGCGAAAACGGATACCAGAATCCAAGACAAGACCCCTGAACTAGAGGGCAAGCTGATTGAACTGAATCAGCGGATTGCACGGTTAGCCCGACGCATAGAAGAAACGGACAACAACCAAGACGTTGTTAACCGTCTCAACGAGCTTCAAGCGGAACGCAAAGCCATACAGGCCGAGATTGAGGCAGAAGCCATTAGGGTCAAGGGTGCAACCAATGCCAACGCTGCCTATTACGAGTTGCTCAAACACCTAGACAAGAAGATTCAGGACAACGCTTTCCGCATGTCCCTGCGGAACTTCCTTCGCACCGTCATTGACAAAGTAAAAATCGGGCGCGATGAACAACGCAACCCGTTCTACTCTGTCCACTTCAAGAAATCCAAAGACGTTGTAACCGTTGAGCATTCAAACTCTCACAAGCCCGATAAATCCTATCGCGTTAGCCTGAATGGCACTTGGCAGGTTGGCGTTACTGAATTTGCTTAATTCCACAACGACACAACGCGCCCCGCTAGATTGACTCTGGCGGGGCTTTTTTGTTGGGGCAAGGGGTCATGCTCCCCTAAAGAATTTGGGCGGGGGCATCGTGCGTTGTGCATCGTCTATCGCAGTAGGCGCACACGATAACCCCCGCCCGTGGCTAGCAGAGAAGCGAGGGGCTAGCCAAAGGTTGGCCGTATGGGTTGCCAACCAAAGATTCCTTAACTGATAACGTCCAAGGTCAGCTTCTTAACCTTGCTGTTTTTGTCTGCCGCGTGCGCGACATACGTTGTCCTGCCAGCCGCGAAGCAGGACGGCACTTTGGGCAACGCACTTTCAATTTCCTCTTGGCTCAAAGCTTTGCCGTTAACTTCAACCGAGCATTTCAGGATATTCTGCCTGAGTCTTTCAATCACGCTGCGTAACCGGAGCAAACTGTTTGTTTCAATCTTCTGCTTGTTGGCAACCTCCAGTTGCTCGCGGATTGCTTGTGCATTTGGACTGAGGGGCAGAGAGGCTTTCGCTTCAAGTTGCTGCTTGAACTTCTGGCAGGCTTCCAGAATCACGGTCAGTGCTGTGTCCTCTCCGTAGTGCTGCACCAAAGTATCAAAGTGCCGCATAATTTCCTCAGAGTGTGAACCAAACTTTGAGGCAACCATGATTTGGAAGATAGCCCTTGTGTTCATGTCAGTCCTCACAATCTCTGGGCAGGGGGTCCAAGCTGCTGCTAGTATGGTCCATCAGGGCTTGCAGATTGTCCTGTGCGCGTTGCCTGTCATCGTCTGTGATTTGGTGGAACGTGACAGAGGGCTGATAATTGATTGGCTGTCCGTTATCGGCTGGGTTAGCTGGTGCGATGCTTGGTTGCATAATTCTAATTACACCTAGACAACCTGAAAAACAGGCTCGTCAACACTTTGAAGCAAGACAATGTGACCGGATTTCAGAGCCTTCTTGATGTATTTTTGAGTCAACTTCTTTACCTCTTGCGGGTCGAGGTCGAGGCTCTTGGTCAGGCTGTAAAAGTCCTGTGCTGTGAATGTCCTGTAATTGGCCAAGACCATTTTCCAGACTGCCGAAAATTCGGTTTCATGGCTGTTGCTGCCAGTGTCTTTGAGGTTGTCAATTCCGCTGGCAGGCAAGGGCTGGAATGAACAGTTTAGTTGAGGGGTTGGCATAGGCTTACTTCTCTTTCTTGGTTTCTTTTTGCTCAACGAATTGAACAAGGTCTGAGAATCTAAAAAGCTGGTTGCGCCGTGGGGCTGGTGGTGGTAGTGGCTTGAACACCCCTTTCCTGCGAAGCACGTAAAAATTCCCGCGAGACATAGAGAGCAGGGCTGCGGCTTGTTTTGCTGTCACTGTTAATGGTTGTAAATGCATAAAGTCTTTGTCTCTCTGTAATACACTTCTGATAGCACAAGAGAAATGGCGTCTATATGCAAAGCGGGAAGAGCCTCTAAGGATTTTCCTAGTCCCTGCTTGTGACCAAGAAAAAGCTCCAATCGCTTAGTCTCATTTCTCAGTGGCACGGTTCTAGGTGTAACTGTTTATGGTAGTCACTATGTTAAATGTTTTACTAAGAATCTTGTTGCGGGTCGTAGAGGATTTATCTTTCTCAAATATCTTTTGTGCCCGTAGCAGTGGCTACCCCCTCACTCAACAGAAGACGCTGAGTGAGGCTGGAATAGACCGGGGAAGCGAGTAAGGGTGTTGCTCTGGCCACTCTGCTTGCCTCTTACGTCAGAGACGGTCTGACATGGCGAACCGTCCAAGTATTATAGTTGTTCTAAGGCAATTTGTCGGAGGGAAGTTTGATTGCTCCAAGCTCCCCTGAGCAAGACAGGTTGGCGATTCTTTGCTGATACTTTGAAACCCAAGCAACGCCTTATGGCGAACGGCTTGGGAATTGTGGGCAACCCTCACCGCCGTTGACTAGCTTTCACTTGGGCTAGCCGCAACTCCC
>Ga0116154_10001574_pt1 | contig 18858 bp, 8 predicted proteins | sample AD_UKC030_MetaG_FD_89898 | JGI IMG/M metagenome (GOLD analysis project Ga0116154, IMG submission 89898) | Active sludge microbial communities of municipal wastewater-treating anaerobic digesters from USA - AD_UKC030_MetaG | ecosystem: Engineered > Bioreactor > Anaerobic > Digestate | place: USA...
CGGCGGCAGGGTCGCGAGGAGCCGCCCGGGCGAGCTCCGCGCGGCCCCTCCCCGGAGCGCCGCGACGCTCACGGCCGCATGTTCCGTTCCCGCCGCTTCGCGTCTATCCCCGAGCGTGGCGGCTCGGAGAGCCAGCGGCCGGGCTCGACCGCCTGGTAGCGGGCGTCGTACATCGACTCGACCGACGAGGAGGGGAGGTAGAAGCTCCCGTCGTAGGTCTTGTTCGCGTAGATCCTGAAGGTCTTGGACTCGCGGCCCTCCAGCGTGAAGTAGGTGAGGACCCGGTCGTCGCGGATGTCCTGGTACTCGTAGAGGGGCGGCGCCTCCTTCCTCCGCTCCTCCTCCTCGCCCTCCTCCCTCGGCCGCGGGAGTTCTTCTCCGACGCGGTAGTTGGCGATCTCCCAGCCCGCGGGGAGGACTTGCGTGAGGGCGAGGTTCCTGAGCTTGAGGGTGGTCCTGTTCCGCACGACGGCCTCGATGACGAGGTCCTGGCCGAGGGGCAGGGCGTTCGGGTCTATCGGGTTCTCGTCCATGTCGAAGTAGCCCACGGAGATGGAGAGGCCGTTCGAGACGGCGCTCTCCTGGCCGGCGGCGGGGACGCCCCGGGCGACGACCTTCGCGAAGACGGGCGTCTTGGAGAGGTTCTTCACCGAGTAGGCGCCGGAGACGGCCTCGCCCGGCTCGAGGTCGATGCGGGCGGAGGCCCGGTCAAGCCTGACGCGCCTCTGCGTCCCGTCGCCCGCGGTCACGAGGAGCTCGGGCGCCTCGCCCTTGGAGGCGCGGGAGGCGTAGGGAAGGCCGGCCGAGAGGGCGGCGCCGATCTCCTGGGTGGAGAGCCAGCGCCCCGGCTCGTTGAGCTCCAGGGCGATCTGGCGGTAGACCGGGAGGCCGCGCTCCAGGTCGCCGAGCGCGTTGAGCGCCTCCAGGACGGCGGCGCGCTCGCGGAAGGGCGAGCCGTAGGTGTACTCGTCCAGGCCCTCGTAGACCTCGAAGGAGGCCGGCGCGGCGCGGAGGAGGGAGTCGGCCGCCTCGCGCTGGCCCGAGAGGGCGTAGGCGGCGGCGAGCCTGTAGTGGGCCGCGGCGGGGAAGGGCTTGTACTCGCGGAAGCGGTTCATGGAGGCGGGCTCGGGCTTCCCCGCCAGGGCGAGGACATAGAGCCTGTAGGCCTGGACAGACTTCGACCACTCCGCCCGGGAGTTCCAGAGCCTGGCGCCCTGGGCCAGGTAGGCCAGGGCCGGGTCCAGGACGCCGTCGCGCACCTCGTAGCCGGCCCTTCGGGCCGCGACCAGGAAGTGGGCGACGTAGGCGGAGAGCCAGTCCTGGTCGGCGCCCTCGCCGGGCCAGAAGGTGAAGCCGCCCCTCGGCGTCTGGTAGTCGCCGAGCTTCGCGATGGCGAGGGAGACGTTGCGCCGCACCTCCTCGAGCCTCTCGGGCGGGAGGGCGACGGACTCCGGCAGGTAGAGCTGGGGGAAGGCCTTGGAGGTCGTCTGCTCGGAGCAGCCGTGGGGGTACTGGATGAGCCAAGCCAGGCGCTCGCCCAGGTTGAGGGTCGGGAGGCGCGAGAGCTCGAGGCTCGCCTTGTTCGTGCCGGGGGCGCCGGGATAGGCGATCTCGGCGCTCCACTCCTTGCCGGCCTCGACGCCGGCCTCGACGACGGAGGTGACGGGCGAGCCCAGGGGCCGCACCTCGAGGTCGATCGCCTGCTCGGCCGAGAAGCCCTCGGCCTCGGCCCTGAGGACGAGGCGGGCGGCGCCCGGCTTGGCGCCGGCCTTCACCCTGAAGGGGACCGCGAGGTCGCCGTCGGCCGCGTAGTCCAGGTACTGCTCGCCTGGACCGGCCAGGGCGGCGGCGCCGGAGACGGCGAGGCTCACGCGGACGCGCTTCTTCCCGAGGAAGGAGAAGACCGTCGCGGGCACGGCCGCCTCCTCGCCGGGGGAAAGGAGGCGGGGGGCGGTGAGCTGGGCCATGAGCTTGGAGCGGACGGGCACCTCTTTCTCGAAGGCGCCGTAGGCGGCGCCGGCGGCGGGAGCCGCGGGCCCGGCCTTGGCCGCGCCGACGGCGCCCGAAGGAGAGCCTATGGAGCCGGAGCCCGCGACCACCATGAAGCGGACGGCTCCGACGTAGGGCCCCATGCGGAAGCTCTTCCTGACGGTCTCGCCCGCCTTCACCTCGAAGGGCGGGAAGAACTGGACGACGGGCGGGAAGCGGCTCACCTTGCGCTGGCCGCCGCCCAGGCCCTCGTCGCCGCCGCCCACCGCGAGGAGGGTCTCGAGCTTGCCGGAGAAGGCGCCGGCCACGTACTGGTAGAGGTCGTAGCTCGCGAGGGCCGAGGCCTCCTTCTTGTAGAACTCGTCCCAGGGGTTCGGCGCCCGGAAGCGCGTGATGCCGAGGAGGCCCTCGTCGACCACGGCGACGGTGCAGGTCATGGGCCTGCCGGAGGCCTCCCGGACGGAGAAGGAGACTTCGGAGTTGGGCTCGATCTCGGAGGGCGCGAGGACGAGGGGGGAGAGGCGGGTCGCGGGATCCTCGACCATCACGGGCACGACGCCGTAGAGGCGGATCGGCAGGTCGTTCGCCGTCTGCAGATGGGGCTGGAGGAAGCTCACATGGATGTAGACGTTGGGCGCCATGTCGGGGGTGGCCTGGAACTCGTAGACCGTGCGGTCGCCCTTGGCGCGCACCCACTCCTGCCTGACGAGGCGGCCGGCCCGCTCGATCGCGACCAGGGCCCGGCCTTCCGCGTTCGAGGGGAAGGAGACCTGGACCTTCTCGCCGACGGAGTACTTCTCCTTGCCCGCCTCGAGGCTCAGCATGGAGGCGGCGCCGCCGCCCTCGCCCCGGCCCTTCCCGGCGTAGCCGGGCCAGTCGACGTAGAAGACCTTGCCGGCGGAGTGGAGGGGCTTCGCGGACCGCCCCGACCTGGGCTCGGAGACGTCCTCCACGCGGATGAGGAAGCGGCCCCAGTTCGGATAGGCGATCTTGAAGCCGAAGGAGGCCCGGCCGCCCTCGACCCGCACCCTCTCGCGCTTCAGGGGGCGCTCGTAGATGGAGTTGGCCGTCTCCGCCAGGCTCTCGTCGCCCTTCTCCCACCACCAGCGCCATTCGAGCTGGTAGAGGGAGACCTCGACGGTGCCCGAGGGGACGGGCTTCCCGTCGCGGTCGACCAGGGCGAGCTCGACGCGGTGCTCCTGGTCGGTGAGGAGCATGCCGCGGGCCTGGTCGCCCTTGGGGAGCTTCAGGCCGGCGTAGCGCCCGTAGGGGTGGTAGTCGAACTGGGCGGTCTCGCTGGAGAAGACGCCGGAGGGCTCGAAGACGCGGGTGAGGAGGGTGGCGCGGAGCCGCCCGGGCGCGAGGCCTTCGGGCGAGAGGTCGACGGGGAAGCTCGTCTTGCCGTCCGGGCCGAGCTCGCCCTCGAAGAGGACGGCGCGCTCGCCGGAGACCTCCCGGGTCGGGTCGTCGAAGTCGTAGTCCTTGAAGGAGGTGAAGGAGGTCCCCGCCGCCTGGAAGGTGGCCGACACGTCGGCGCGCAGGGCCCCGGCGGGGGCGCCCGTGAGCCAGGCCGACTCGAGGCGCATCGGCGCGGAGTCCGCGGCCAGGTAGGGAGCGCCTCCGAGCTCGAGCTTGATCTTGAGGCGGTTCGGCATCACGGTCTCGACCCTGATGGCCTTCGTGAAGCTGCGGCCGCCGACCCTGACGCGGGCCAGGTAGGGGCCCGTGGGCGAGTCGGAATTCGTGGAAGTCTCTATCGAGTAGAAGCCGTTCACCGCGCCCGTGGAGGTCCCGGAGCGCACGACGCGGCCGCGCGGGTCCTCGAGCTCGTACAACACGGGCAGGCCCGCGGGCACCGAGCCCGAGCGGTCGTAGAGGACGAAGGTGAGGTGGATGGGGTCGCCCGGCCTCCAGACGCCGCGCTCGCCGTAGATGAAGCCCTTCACGCCGTCGTCGGCCTTCTCGCCGCCGACGTCGAAGTGGCTGACGGCCAGGCGCGAGCCCGGGTCGAGCTTCAGGTAGCTCCGCTGGCTCCCGAGGGCGACCACCGCGAAGGAGGGCTCCTTCCCGGGGAGGAGTCGGACCATGCCGTCGGCGCCGGTCCTGCCCTCCGAAAGGAGGCGGCGCTGGAAGTTGTAGAGGGAGACCGCGGCGCCCTGGACGGGGGCGGCCGTCCGGAGGTCGCTCGCGGCGAGGGTCCAGGCGCCGTCGGTCTCGAGCCGCGCCGTCGCGCCCAGGTCGGAGACCAGGACGTTGCGCTTCTGCGTGATGTCGTGGTCGTAGGCGGGAAGGTAGTAGGCCGGGTGGCAGGGGTCGTTCTTGTACTTGTAGAACTGGCCGTAGCCGTCGTCGCCCCACTCCTGGACGTAGTCCCAGAGGCTGTACTCGTCGTCGCCGCGGTCGACGATCTCGTCGCCGGGGAACTCGAGGTCCCTGAAGTCGTGCTCCGTCGGGCAGACGTAGCGGATGTGGTCCTTGCGGAAGGTTATGCGGATCTGGAACATGCCGTCCTTGTGGGCGGCCAGGAGGGGCGAGAGGTCGAGGCCCTGGCGGACCCAGCGGTTCTTCCAGTCCTCCTTCCAGCCCAGGTCCACGGTCTTCCTCCAGACCACCTCGCCGACGCGCCGCATCTCGCGGGAGGAGTCGAGGTCGTTGACCTGGAGGAACTGGAGCATGTTGTCGCCCTGGACCCGCACCGCCTCGATGATCAGGGCGGAGAGGTTCATCGTCTCCACGGGCAGGGTGAGGCCCTGGCTCGTCGGGAGGATGGCGCTCTTGGAGAGGAAGCGGAGCTCGGGCTTCTCCCAGGCGAAGGAGACCTCCGCCGCGGCGGCGACGGCGATGGTCGCGCCGCCCTGGGCCCTGAGGCCGGGCTCGACCTTGATCCGCGCGGAGGCGGGCCAGGCGGTGGCGTAGAGGGAGAGGCGGCCGCCCTCGGGGTCGAAGCGCAGGGACTCGACGCCGGAGGCGGAGACGAGGCCGCGGAAGTCCTGGCGCCGGTCCAGGGGCTCGCTGAAGGAGAGCTCGACGCGGCCGCCCTCGGCCGCCCTCGCCCCCAGGAGCTCGAAGGAGCCCGCGGGCGGGACGCGGAAGTCCCGGGAGCCGCCGGAGGGAGCGCCCAGGGCCCTGCCCTTCCAGCTCACCTTGAGCTCGGCGGGCTCGGGCCCGCGGGCTATGCCTTTCACGGCGAAGCGGTGGAGGCGGGCCGAGTCGTGGCTCCAGGCCACCTGGAGGCCGCCGGGCAGGGCGGGGCCGGCCGCCGCGAGGACGCGCTCGACCTCGGCGGCGCCGGCCCCCTCGGCGAGGGAGAGGCTCCCCTCCAGGACGAGGCTCCCGTCGGCGCCGGCGCGGAGGGGCTCGAAGGCGACCTCGAGGCGCTGCTCGACGGTCCTGAAGCTGAAGCTGAAGTAGTCCTCGGTCCCGCCCTTGGCGGCCTTGGCGCCTGTTCCGGCCTCGGCGCCCGCGGCGCCGACGGCCCCGGAAGCGCCGCCGGCCCTGCCTACGAGGAGGCCGAGGTCGAAGCGCACCTTGTAGAGCCGCCCGGGCTCGAGGGGCCTGTCGGGCTTGAAGGCGAGGGTCCGCTCGTCCTCCCAGACGGCCCTGCCCTTGACGGGGGGCTCGAGGCGGAAGGGATTGGCCGCGGGCGAGGCCCCCTCGACGCCGGAGGCGCCCAGGAGGACGACGCGGACGGGGCTCTCGCGGGACACGAGGCCCGCGGTGTGCGCCTCCACCCTCGCGGGGTCGGGCGCCTTGGCCTTGCCGAGGCCTCCCGAGCAGGACGCGGCGAGGACGGTGATCGCGAGGATCGCGGCGAAAGAGCGGAAGTTGCGCATGGAGCCTCCGTGGCGGGTTGCAGGGCTTCCCTGAACCATACCGCGCGCGGAGGCCTCCATCAAGGCGGGGCGCGCCCCGTTCCGGGCGGACCGTCCCGGGTGGGCCCGCCCGGGACGGGACAGGCGCCGCCCGGACGGGACCGGGCGGGATCAGGCCCGGCCGGAAGCCGAACCCAGGGCCGCGTCGAAGCGCGTGAGGACGAGCTTCGGCTCGCCGACCCCGTCGATGGTGAGGAGCTTCCCCTTCGCCTCGTACCAGGCGATGAGGGGGGCGGTCTGCTTCCGGTAGTTCTCCAGGCGCGTCCGGATCGAGGCTTCCTTGTCGTCGTCGCGGGTGTAGACCTCGCCGCCGCAGGCGTCGCAGGCGCCCTCCTTCTTCGGGGGCATGGTCCTGGTGTTGTAGATCTTCCCGCAGGCGCGGCAGACGCGCCGCGTCGAGAGGCGGGCGACGACGACGGCGTCGTCGACCTCGAAGTTGACGACCTTGTCGGCGGGGGCGAAGGCCTCGAGGGCCTCGGCCTGGGGGATCGTGCGGGGGAAGCCGTCGAGGATCCAGCCGGCCTTGGCGTCGGGGGCCGCGAGCCTCTCCCTGACGAGGGCGATCGTCAGGTCGTCCGGGACGAGTCCTCCCGAGGCGAGGATGCCCTTCACCTTGAGGCCGAGCTCGGTCCCGTCCTTGACCGCGGCGCGGAAGAGGTCGCCCGTCGAGATGTGCGGCAGCTTGCGTTCCTGGACGGCGAGATCGGCGAGGGTGCCCTTGCCCGCTCCGGGGGGGCCGAGGAAAATCAGTTTCATGGCTGTCTCCTTCGCACAACATAGCCTATGGCCACCGGAAGGTAAACGGGTCGCCGCGGCTTGGCCGCGGTCGCGCGGCGCCCCTTGGCCGCGGTCGTGCGGCGCCCCTTGGCCGCGGTCGCGCGGCGCCCCTTGGCCGCGGCGACGCGGCGGCGCGTGACTGCGCGGCAGAGGGGCGCCCTAGATCTCGTACTCGGGAGGCGGGCCCTCTGCCCGCCTGGACTCCGCGGCCGTCCCCGCGTCGGCCGCCGTCCCGTCCTTCGCGGCCGGGACTCCCTCCATCCAGGGCCTGTTCATGGCGTAGCGGAAGAGGAGCTCGAGCCGCCCCAGGACGGCGTCGGTCGGGAGGACGATGGTGAGGGCCCCGCGGGCGCGGAAATCGCTGGACGAGGGCGTGGAGAGGCGGCGCTCGTCGACGGCGAAGCGGAGCCCGCGGGAGCGGTAGGCCTCCTCCGCGGCCGCGAGGCCCGCGGCCCCGCCGGGGACGGCCTCCTCGCCTTCGGCGCCCCGGAGGATGACGAAGGCCCCGAGGTCGAGCTCGACGCCGGCGCGGGCGGCGGCGGCGCTCCAGGCCGCGAGATCCTCGGGAAGGTAGCGCAGGGCGAGGGGCAGGGCGTCGGAGCCGAGGAGGTGGGTGAGCTCGAGCCGTCCGGGCCGGCAGCGCCCGAGGAGGCGCTCGACGACGCCTATCGTGTCCTCGCCCTCGCCCAGGTCGAGGGGAACGACGAAGGGCGAGAGGATCCCCGCGAGCTGGAGCCTGAGGAGCTCGTAGCGGAAGCCGTAGTCGGTGCGCCGGGGCTTGCTCGGGTTCTCCCCGCCCTCCGGCGCGACGAGGACGATGTCGGAGCCGCAGCGGTCCGAGGCGAGGAAGCGCAGGGCCGCGTCGGGGTCTTCATCGGGAGCTTCGATCCCTTCCAGATGACCCATCTCGCCGCGGGCCAGGGGCGAGGGCGGGCGGAAGGCCTCGGGCCGCCGCGGCATGGCCAGGGGCTTGAGGCGCCCTTCCGCGACCTTGCGGTCGATGCGGAGGAGGGCCTCCTCGAAGAGCTCGGCGTAGAAGCGGAACTCCCGGCGGGCGTCGTCGCCCAGATAGGGACGGGCGTCGAGGCCGGCGAAGATCCTGCGGAGGCGGCAGGACACCCTCCCCGCCTCGCGCGTCGCGAAACGGCGCCCTTCGGCCTCGCAGGCCTCGCGTCTTCCAGCCACGCCTCAAGTATAGCGGAACCTCGATGTACGGCAAGGCCGCGAGGTAGACAGGCGAAGGGGCGATGGGCTATACAGGATGCGTGCCTATCAAAGCGGTCGCCTTCGACATAGACGGGACGATGTACTCCTCGACCCTCTTCAACCTCCGCATGATCCCCTTCGGCCTCAGGAACGCGCGCCTCATGGCGACCTTCGCCAGGGTGCGGCGCGAGCTCCACGCGAGGTCGCGCGACTCCGGGCGCCGCGAGGCGGCCGCCCGTTCGGGCAGAGCCTTCCGCCAAAGCCAGGCCGAACTTTTCGGCTCCCATCTCGGCATCGCCCGGGAGGAGGCGGAGCGGCGCCTGGACGCCGTGGTCTACGGCGAGCTCGAGTCGAGCTTCTCCAAGGTGCGGCTCTTCAAGGGCCTCGTCCCCGCCCTGGAGAGCCTCAAGTCGGCCGGCCTGCGGCTGGCCGCCCTCTCCGATTTCCCCGCGGCGCGGAAGCTCGAGCTCCTGGGCCTCTCCCGCTACTTCGAGCTCGCCCTCTCCTCCGAGGACTCCGGCCTCCTCAAGCCCGCGCCCGAGCCCTTCCAGGACCTCGCCCGGGCCCTCGGCCTCGACGCGTCGGAGATCCTCTACGTCGGCAATTCCCTCGCCTGCGACCTCGCCGGCGCCCTGGCCGCCGGCATGCCCGTCGCCATCGTCGGCCACCGGCCCGCCCCGGGCGCCGAGCTCCGCTTCACGGACTGGCGGCGGCTCGTGGACTTCGTCCTCTCCCGCCGCTCCTAGCTCCCGCGCCTCCTTAAGCGCCTCCCCCGCACAGCCCCTCCCCGGGCTAGATGAAGTACTCGGGATCCTCCCCGCCCTTCCGCCGCGCCTCCTCCATCCAGGGCCGGTTCATGCCGTAGCGGAAGAGGAGCTCCAGGCGGGAGAGAAGGGCCGGCGAGGGGAAGGCTATCGTGAGGGCGCCCCGCGAGCGGAAGTCCGTGCTGGAGGGGGCGCCGACGCGGGAGGTGTCAGCGGCGAAGCGGACGCCGAGCGCCCGGGCCGCGCGCGAGGCCTCCTCCGGCGGCCCGTCCTCACCCCGCGGGACGACGAAGAGGCCGAGCTCCAGGTCGACGCGGCAGCGTTCGGCCTCGGAGCGCCAGGCGGCGAGGTCCTCGGGCAGGAGGCGGATCGCCGTCGGCAGGGAGTCCGAGCCGAGGAGATGGGTGAGCCTGAGCGAGGCGCCGGGATGGAGGGCGATGAGGCGCCGCACGATCCCGATGGTGTCGGCCCCCTCGCCCAGGTCCAGGGGGACGACGAGGGGGGAGAAGATCCCCTCAAGCTGGAGCCGCGCGATCTCGTAGCGGAAGCGGTACTCGGTCTTGCGGGGCTTCAAGGGGTTGGACGCCCCCTCCGGCACGACGAAGACCGCGTCCGACTCGCAGTCTTCGGAGGCGAGGAAGCGCAGGGCCGTCGCCAGGTGGGTCATCTGGAAGGGGTCGAAGGAGCCCGCGAAGACCGCGACGCGGGCCGAGTAGCCGGGATAGCGGACGCACTGCGGAAAGTCGCGGAGGTCGAGGGGCCTGAGGCCTCCCGAGAGGATCTTGCGGTCGATGCGGCCCAAGGCCTCCCCGATGAGCCCCTCGTAGTAGCGGTACTCGGCCCTCTCGGCCTCGCCCAGGTAGCCGACCGCCTCCAGGCCCGCGAAGACGCGCCTGAGCCTGCGCTCGATCCGGCCTGCGGCTTCCGAAACGAGGCGGCCCGGGACGGGTCCTCCCTTGGAGTCCGGCTTCGGGCTCTCCATGCGTTTGAAGTATAGGGAATCGCCTCGTCCAGGCAAGCGGAAGGCCGGGTGAATTTTATGGGTATATTATTATCCATATATTCCAGGCTTTTTCTCTCCCTACCTGGTCGGGTGAAAAAATCTTCTTTTCTCGATACTTATTTCTTGTATTTTAAAATCCATGCCTTAGACTCCAGGGAGAAACAGTTCGGAGCACCGCCGCAGTACAGCTTGTTTCGCACCGGTTCGCTCAAAAGCGAGGAGGCGTCATGCCATCGATCGCGAAGGCGAATAGGGAAGTCCCGCTGCTCGAGGACCTCATCGAAACCTACAAAGGCAAGCCCGGAGGCCTGCTCGCCATACTGGAGGCGGCCCAGGAGGCCGAGCGGCTGCGCTACCTCCCGGAGGAGGCCCTGCGGCGGGTCGCGGAAGGCACCGGCACCCCTCTCGCCCAGGTCTACTCCGTCGCGACCTTCTACTCCTTCTTCAACCTGAAGCCCCAGGGACTCCACTCCGTCGTGGTCTGCCGCGGCACGGCCTGCCACACGCGGGGCTCTCTCGAGCTCCTGGAGGCGGCCCTCGAGCGCCTGGGCATCCAGGGCTTCCGCGAGGACGAGGAGAACTCGGCGACGACGGCCGACGGCTTCGCCTCCGTGCGGACCGTCGCCTGCTTCGGCCAATGCGCCCTCGCGCCCGTCGTCATGGTGGACGGGGCCATCAAGTCCAGGATGACGGTCGGGAAGCTGGCCGCCCTCCTGGACCGGCTCAGGAAGGGAGGCGAGGCATGAGCGCGGACAAGAAGAAGACGGCGGAAGGCCCGACGGACGTCGGCGCCCTCGGGCTCCTCGGCCTGGAGAGGATCCGCCCCGCCAGGCCCTTCCTCTCCGTGGGCATGGGCACCTGCGGCCTCGGGAACGGCGCCGCCGAGGTCTTCGCCGCTCTGGAGGCGGCCGTCGCCGAGCGGGGCCTCGACGCCGCGGTCCGCCGCGTCGGCTGCTTCGGCTTCTGCGCCGCCGAGCCCCTCGTCATGGCCTACAGGCCCGGCCGCCCCCTCCTCCTCTTCACGGAGGCCAAGGCCTCGCGGGCGGCCAAGCTCGCGGCGGGCGTCGCCGACGACGAGGCCTTCGACCGCCTCGCGAAGCTCGCGGCGGCGAAGATCGAGTCCTGGGACTTCCGGACCTCGGCCCTGGAGTTCGGAGCCGCCTATCCCTTCCTCCCGCGCTGGGACGAGCTGCCCTTCTTCAAGGGGCAGGAGAAGATCGTCCTGCGCGACGCGGGACTCATCGACCCGGAGAGCATCGAGGAGTACCTGGCCGCCGGCGGCTACTCCGGCCTCGTGAAGGCGATCACGACGATGCGCCCCGAGACCGTCATCGAGGAGGTCAGGAAGTCGAAGCTCCGCGGCCGCGGCGGCGCGGGCTTCCCGACGCACCGCAAATGGGAGCTCGCGCGCGCGGCGCCGGGCGACCTCAAGTACGTGGTCTGCAACGCGGACGAGGGCGACCCGGGCGCCTACATGAACCGCAACGAGATCGAGTCGGACCCCCACGCCCTCGTCGAGGGCATGGCCATCGGCGCCTACGCGATGGGCGCCGCCGAGGGCCTCGTCTACGTGCGCGCCGAGTACCCCCTGGCCGTCGAGCGCCTGGAGCTCGCCATCAAGGCGGCGAGGCGTGCCGGCCTCCTCGGCCGCTTCATCCTCGGCACCAAGTTCTCCTTCGACATCGAGGTGGCGACGGGGGCCGGCGCCTTCGTCTGCGGGGAGGAGACCGCCCTCATCGCGAGCGCGGAAGGCAAGGCCGGGCGGCCCTCTCCCCGGCCGCCCTTCCCCGCGCAGAAGGGCCTCTACGGCCGCCCCACGAACATCAACAACGTGGAGACCTGGTGCAACGTCCCCGTCATCGTCGCGCGGGGCGGCGACTGGTTCGCGGGCTTCGGCACGGAGGCGAGCGCCGGCACGAAGGTCTTCTCCCTGGTCGGCAAGGTGCGCAACTCCGGCCTCGTCGAGCTGCCCCTCGGCACGCCCCTGGAGGCGATGGTCTACGGGATGGGCGGCGGCGCGGGCCCGCGGAAGCGGGTGAAGGCCGTGCAGTCGGGAGGCCCCTCGGGGGGCTGCGTGCCCGCGCGGCTCTTCAAGACGCCCATCGACTACGAGGAGCTCGCGAAGATAGGCGCCATCATGGGCTCGGGCGGCATGGTCGTCATGGACCAGGACAACTGCATGGTCGACGTGGCCCGCTACTTCGTCGGCTTCACCGCGGGCGAGTCCTGCGGCAAGTGCGCGCCCTGCCGCGAGGGCCTTTCCCAGATGCGGCGCATCCTCGAGTCCGTCGCCCGGGGCGAGGCCGCCGAGGAGGACCTCGCGACCCTGGAGGAGCTGGCCCTCGTCGTCAGGGACTCGGCCCTCTGCGGCCTGGGGCAGACTGCGGCCAACCCGGTGCTCACGACGCTCTCCCACTTCCGCGGCGAGTACCTGCGCCACATCAGGGAGAAGCGCTGCGAGGCCGGCGTCTGCGAGAGCCTCTACCTCGCCCTCTGCGAGAACTCCTGCCCCCTCCACATGAACATCCCAGGCTACCTCCAGCTCCTCAAGGAGAACCGGATCGAGGAGGCCTTCGAGCTCACCCTGCGCGAGAACCCGCTGCCCGGCACGATCGGCCGCATCTGCCACTTCCACTGCAGGATGCGCTGCCGCAGGGAGCAGCTGGACGAGCCCGTCTCCCAGGGCGAGATCCACCGCTACCTCGCGGACACGATGTACAAGATGGGCCGCGAGCGCGCGGTCTACAACCGCCTCGTCAAGGAGAAGCTGCCGCCTACGGGCAAGACCGTCGCGGTGGTCGGCGCCGGGCCCGCGGGCCTCGCGGCGGCCTTCTGGCTGGCCCGCCTGGGCCACGAGGTGACGGTCTTCGACGCGGCCTCCGAGGCGGGCGGCATCCCGCGCTGGGGCATCCCCGCCTACCGCCTCCCGAAGGAGGTCCTGCGCAAGGAGGTCGCCTTCATCAGGCGCCTGGGCGTGCGCTTCGTCTTCAACACCCGCATCGGCCCCGACCTCTCCTGGGAGAGGCTGGCCGCGATGAGCGACGCCGTCCTCGTCGCGGCGGGCGCCACGGAGGACATCTCCCTGGGCGTGCCGGGCGAGGGGCTGGAGGGCGCCGTCCCCGGCTACCGCTTCCTGGAGGAGATCAACTCCGGGAGGCGCAAGTCCGTCGCGGCGGAGCTCGTCGTCGTGGGCGGCGGCAACTCGGCCGTCGACGCGGCCAGGTCGGCCCTGCGCATGGGCTCCCGCGTGACCCTGGCCTACCGGCGCTCGCGCCTGGACATGCCCGCGAACGCGGAGGAGCTGGAAGGCGCGCTGGAGGAGGGCGTCGAGCTCCTCTGCATGGCCCAGCCCCTGGAGATCCTGGGCGACGCCGAGGGGAAGGTCCGCGCGGTCAAGGTCGCGCGGATGAAGGCCGGGCCCGTGGACTCCACGGGAAGGCCCTCGCCCGTGCCCACGGGCGAGTCCTGCGAGCTCCCCTGCGGAGCCGTCGTCGTCGCCGCGGGCGAGCGGGTCGGCGTCCCCGGCCTGGAAGTCCTGGGCGTCGAGCGGGAGCGGGACGGCCGGATCAAGGCCGACCCGATCACCTTCAGGACGGCCAACCCCAAGGTCTGGGCGGCCGGCGACGCGGTGACGGGGCCCGCCACCGCGGCGGAGGCGATGGGCCAGGCCAAGGCGGCCTCCGTCGCCATCGACGAGGCCCTGGCCGGAGCCGGGCGCTTCGAACACCTCTTCAGGAGGTTCGACTACTCGATGGCCGCCCCCAAGGAGCCCTCCTCCGCCAAGGGCACGAAGACGCGGAAGCTCCCCGTCGCGGACAGGAAGGGAAGCTTCGTCGAGATCTCCCTCGGCTACACGGGGGAGGAGGCGAGGATCGAGGCCGAGCGCTGCCTGCGCTGCGACGTGCGGGAAGGCGCCCGGACGCCGCTCGGCTTCGCCGGGCCGGCTTGCGCGCCCAAGGACGGCGCGGGGAGGTTGAGGCGATGAGCGGCGAGACCGTTTCCCTGTTCGTCGACGGCCGGAAGACCGTCGTCCCGGCCGGCACCGGCCTGGTCGAGGCCTGCGCCGCGGCCGGCGCCCGCGTGCCGACACTCTGCTACCTGGAAGGCGTTTCAGCCAACGCGTCCTGCGGCGTCTGCGTCGTCGAGGTCGAGGGGGCCAAGTCCCTCGTCCGCGCCTGCACGGCCAAGGCCGCGGAGGGCATGAAGGTGAGGACCGCGAGCGAGCGCGTCATGCGCGCCAGGCGCACCGTCGTGGAGCTCCTCCTCGCGAACCATCCCGCGGACTGCCTGGTCTGCTCCCGGAACGGGGCCTGCGAGCTGCAGGCCCTCGCCGAGGACCTCGGGCCCCGGAAGCTCCGCTTCCAGGCCACGAAGCGGGCCCACGCGCCGGACCTGAGCTCGGCCGGCCTCGCGCGGGACGACTCCAAGTGCATCCTCTGCGGCCGCTGCGTCGCGGTCTGCCAGGAGGTCCAGACCGTCTCCGCCATCCAGTTCGCGGGGCGCGGCATCCGCACCCGCGTGTCGGCCTTCATGGACCGCGGCCTCGCGGGGAGCCCCTGCGTCCAGTGCGGCCAGTGCTCCGTCGTCTGCCCGACGGGCGCGATAGCCGAGCGCGACGAGACCGAGGCCGTGGAGAGGGCCGTCGCGAAGGAAGGCCTGGTCGTCGCCGTCCAGACCGCGCCCGCGATCCGGGCCTCCCTCGGCGAGGCCCTGGGCATGGAGCCCGGGAGCCTCGTCACGGGCAAGATGGTGGCCGCCCTCAGGCGGCTCGGCTTCGACAAGGTCTTCGACACCCAATTCACCGCCGACCTCACCATCATGGAGGAGGGGAGCGAGCTCATCGAGCGGCTGACGAAGGGCGGGGTCCTCCCGATGATCACGAGCTGCTCGCCCGGCTGGATCAACTTCATAGAGGCCTTTTTCCCGGCCCTCCTCCCCCACCTCTCGAGCTGCAAGAGCCCCCAGCAGATGTTCGGCGCCGTGGCGAAGACCTTCTTCGCGGAGAAGGCGGGCATCGCGCCCGAGAGCCTCCGCGTCGCCTCGATCATGCCCTGCACCGCGAAGAAGGGCGAGACCCGAAGGCCCGGCATGGACGCGGCCTGGCGCTGGTGGCGCGGCAAGGGCCGGGAGCTCTCCGCCTTCCCCGACGTCGACTGGGCCCTCACGACCCGCGAGCTCGCGCGGATGATCCGCCGCGCGGGCATCGACATGGCCTCCCTGCCCGAGGAGGACTTCGACGACCCGCTGGGGCGGAGCACGGGCGCCGCGACGATCTTCGGCACGACGGGCGGCGTCATGGAGGCCGCCCTCAGGACGGTCCACGAGCTCGTGAACGGCGCGCCCCTCCCCGGCCTGGCCTTCGCGCCCGCGCGGGGCCTCGAGGGGATCAAGGAGGCCTCCCTCGTCCTCGGAGGGAAGGAGCTCAAGGTGGCGGTGGCCCACGGCCTCAAGAACGCGCGGGCCCTCCTGGAGGGCATCGCGGCGGGGACGAGCCCCTACGCCTTCATCGAGGTGATGACCTGCCCCGGCGGCTGCGTCGGCGGCGGCGGCCAGCCCCACGCCTTCGCCGCGTCCCGCGGCGCCACGGCGCGCGGCCCGGTCGCGCAGGGCGTCGCCGCGAAGGGCCTTTCCGCGAGGAACCTCGCGATGTACCGCGAGGACGAGCGCCTCGGGCTCAGGAAGTCCCACGAGAACCCGGCCGTCGCGGCCCTCTACGCGGACTTCCTGGGGAAGCCCCTCGGCCACCTCTCCCACGAGCTGCTCCACACGGAGTACGCAAGGAGGGAGTTCTAGGCCGGCGCGCCCCCGGCGCTCGCGCTAGGGCGCGGGCCGGCGCTCGGCTTCCGGCGTAGGGCCCGGGCGCGCGATTCCCGCGCGCCCGGGCTAGTCCCGCCAAGCCTCGACGACGCCGCGCACTTCCTTGAGCCGCTCCAGGACCTCCTCGCCCGCGGAGCAGCTGATCTGCGGGTTCGCGCGCACGAGGACCTCCTTCGAGTCCCCGTCAGGCGCGGGGACGTGGAAGAAGACGGCGCAGGCGCCGGGCGCCTCGAAGAGGGCGTCGCGGAGGTCGTAGAGCTCGTCCTCGCTCGCGATGCCCGGCGCCAGGCGCACGTGCACCTCGCGCCAGGACTTGTCCTTGAGGTCGGCCGGGTCGGCGAACTCCTCGACCTTGAAGCTCGGCGCCGAGCGCGTGAGGTCGATCTTCCCCTTCAGGCAGAGGACCTTGTCGACGACGAATCGCTCGCGGAAGCGCTCCAGGACGTCGGAGAAGACGACGATCTCGATGGAGCCGCGGTAGTCCTCCACGGCGCCGAAGGCCATCTTCTTGCCGTTCTTCGTGAGGATCTCGCGGAACTCCTTGAGCATCGCGACGATGGTGTAGAGCCTCTCGGGGGAGGAGCGCTCGGGACGCGAGAGGTCGGCCTCCGAGCAGCGCTCCCAGGTCTTCCGGTACTCGTCCATCGGATGGCCCGAGAAGTAGAACCCGAGGAGCTCCTTCTCCAGGCGGAGGAGCTCCGAGCGGGGGTACTCCTCCGCGGGCTCCAGGACGAAGGGCGGGAACTCCTCCTCGGCGCAGGACTCGAAGAGGCTCACCTGGCCGTAGCGCCCCGCCTCCTCCTTCTTCGCCGCGTAGTCCGCGGCCCGCTCCACGTTGAGGACGAGCTCCTGCCGCGGCCGGCCGAAGGAGTCGAAGCAGCCCGAGAGGGCCAGGCACTCGAGGGTCTTCTTGTTCATCCCGCCCGAGCCCATGCGCTCCACGAAGTCCACGAAGCCGCAGAAGGGCCCGCCCTTCGCGCGCTCCTCGACGATCGCGCGCGCGAGGCCGTCGCCCACGCCCTTGATGCCGAGGAAGCCGTAGACGATCTTCCCCTCGGAGACGCCGAAGTAGGCGTCGGAGCGGTTGACGTCGGGGGGCAGGAGCTCGAGGCCCATCGACCGCGCCTCGCCGATGTACTCGGTGAGCTTGTCGGTGTTGGCGATCTCGTTCGTGAGGTTGGCCGCCATGAACTCCGCGGGGAAGTTGGCCTTGAGGTAGGCGGTGCGGTAGGCGACGACGGAGTAGGCGGCGGCGTGGGACTTGTTGAATCCGTAGCCGGCGAAGGGGATGAGGATCTCGAAGATGCGGTCGGCGTCCTCGGCCTTGAAGCCGTTCGCGACCGCGCTCTTCACGAACTTCTCCTTCTCCTTGACCATGACCTCGACCTTCTTCTTGCCCATCGCGCGGCGGAGGAGGTCGGCCTGGCCCAGGCTGTAGCCGCCGATCTTCTGGGCGACCTGCATGACCTGCTCCTGGTAGACGATGACGCCGTAGGTCTCCTTGAGGATCTCCTCCAGGCAGGGGTCGGGATAGGCGATGGCCTGCCTGCCCCACTTCGAGTCGATGAACTGGGGTATGTAGGCCATGGGGCCCGGGCGGTAGAGGGCGTTCAGGGCTATGAGGTCCTCCATGCAGGAGGGCTTGGCCTGCTTGAGGATGCCCTGCATGCCCGAGGACTCGAACTGGAAGACGCTCGTGCTCTTGCCCTCGCCCAGGAGCTCGAAGGTCTTCGCGTCGTCCTCCGGAATCGCGGACTCCTCGATCTCGACGCCGCGCCTCCTGACGAGGTCGATCGTGTTCTTGATGAGGGTGAGGGTCTTGAGGCCCAGGAAGTCCATCTTCACGAGGCCGCACTTCTCCAGGTAGTCCATCGTGAACTGCGTCGCGACGATGCCCGTCTTAGGGTCCTTGAAGAGCGGCACGTAGTCGGTGAGCTCGCTCTTCCCGATGACGATGCCCGCGGCGTGGAAGCTCGTGTGGCGGTTCCGGTTCTCCAGGCGCGTGGCGACCTCGAAGAGGCCCTTGTAGCGCTGGTCCTCCGCCAGGGCCTTGAGCTTGGGCTCGAGCTCGAAGGCCTTCTTCAGGGTCATCTTCGGGTCCTCGGGCACGAGCTTGGCGATCTCGTTCGAGTCGGCGAAGCTGATGTCCAGGGCCCGGGCCACGTCCTTGATGACGGCCTTCGCCTTCAGGGTCCCGAAGGTGACGATCTGGCCGACGCGGTCCGCGCCGTACTTCCGCGTCACGTACTCGATGACCTCGCCCCGGCGCTCGAAGCAGAAGTCGATGTCGAAGTCAGGCATGGAGATGCGCTCGGGGTTGAGGAAGCGCTCGAAGAGGAGCTTGTACCGGATCGGGTCGATGTCCGTGATGCGCAGGGAGTAGGCGACGATGGAGCCCGCGCCCGAGCCGCGGCCGGGGCCGACGGGGATGCCGTGCTCCTTGGACCAGTTGATGAAGTCCCAGACGATGAGGAAGTAGCCCGTGAACTGCATCTTGATGATGACGTCGAGCTCGTACTCGGCGCGGGCCCTGACCTCGGGGCCGCCGTCCGGATAGCGGCGCTTGAGGCCCTCGTAGGTCAGGTGGCGGAGGTAGTCCTCGGGGCCGGAGAATTCCGGGGGGATCTCGTAGTCGGGAAGGAGGGGGCCGGGATAGGCCAGGTCGAGCCTGACCATCTCGTTCACCTTGAGGGTGTTCGAGAGGGCCTCGGGCACCTCCCCGAAGAGGGCGGCCATCTCCTCCGCCGTCTTCATGTAGAACTCCGGGCCGTGGAAGCGCATGCGCCCCGGCTCCGCGAGCTTGCGGTTCGTCCCGATGCAGAGCAGGACGTCGTGGGCCTCGGCGTCGGAGCGGTCCAGGTAGTGCATGTCGTTGGTCGCGACGAGGGGGAGTCCGGTGCGCTTCGCCATCGCGACCAGGGCCTTGTTGACGGGCTTCTGCTCGGGGATGCCGTGGTCCTGGAGCTCGAGGTAGAAGCGGTCCTTCCCGAAGAGCTCCGCGTACCAGAGGGCCTTCCTCTCGGCCTCCGCCTCCTTGCCCCTGAGGATGAGGCCCGGGATCTCGCCGCCCAGGCAGGCCGAGCCCGCGATGAGGCCCTTCGCGTGGGCCGCCAGGATCTCGTCGTCGATCCGCGGCTTGTAGTAGAAACCCTCCGTGTAGGAGGCCGAGGAGAGCTTGAGGAGGTTCTTGTAGCCCTCCGCGTCCTGCGCGAGGAGGACCAGGTGGTGGTACTTGTTGCCGCCCTCGGTGCCCGTCTTCTCGCGCCTCGAGCCGCCCGCGACGTAGAACTCCGAGCCGACTATCGGGTTGACGCCCGCGTCCTTGCAGGCGTCGTAGAACTTCACGGCGCCGAACATGTTGCCGTGGTCGGTCAGGGCCAGGCCCGGCATGCCGAGGGCCTTGGCCTTGGCGACCATGGCGCCTACGCCC